>Ga0335075_10006354_pt1 | contig 18253 bp, 11 predicted proteins | sample Lox_Sample_24_FD_206723 | JGI IMG/M metagenome (GOLD analysis project Ga0335075, IMG submission 206723) | Soil microbial communities from Loxahatchee National Wildlife Refuge, Florida, United States - Lox_Sample_2.4 | ecosystem: Environmental > Terrestrial > Soil > Wetlands | place: USA... | reverse complement strand
TCAAGCCCGCGACCACAATGGAAACGAGCGAAAGACCGCGAGCGATGGTGGTTGTGAACGCCTGCATCAAAACGTTGACCGCATTCTCCCACGGTGAGCCGCCTGCCGCTTGAGCAAACGCTGCCGATGCGAGAATCAGCGAGCAAGAGCACGTGATGAGTGCGGGCCGGAGCCAGCGGGAGACATATATGTTTCGGAAGATTTTCGTCATTGCCGGCGAGTTCCTTTCGGAATGATGCGAGCCGGGCCCGCATCGGGATTCGAAGGCAAGCTCTCGCCGGACGGGGTGGGGCGGGACGTGTGGCGTGGGGAGACTGAAGCTTGGTTTGCAGCGAGCGGCTGCTGGGCTGCTCCCAAAATCACACGAGTACGCCGAATCGCCTTCGGCGGAGTTGCGAATGGCAGCCAGTTCCGGTGAGTGGTGGAGAACTGCTGCGTTTTCGTTTTGCTCGGCAAGGCACCTCGAAACCATTCCGCCCTACCAACGGCTGGATTGTCTAAATCAGCGATTTGAACGAGAAACTAAGATCGAGAGCGACAAATTATTCGCGGATAGGATGCGCCCCCGATTTTCCTGGGCGGATGTTGACCACAAATTTAGCGCCGCGAAGCCTCTGCGCAACAGATTGTGGCCCGCTGAGTCACGAGAGGCACAACTCGAACGAACAGTTACCACCCAGCAGGCATTGTGGGAAAGGGGGCTTTTCGAACACCAGTGGGAGGCATTCAACAGAGCCGTCTACGATGGCCAAAACGTGGTCGTGGCGACTGGCACAGGTAGTGGAAAAACCGAGTGCTTCCAGCTCCCAATCTTGTATCGGCTGTTGGTGGAACCACGAAGTATCAGAGCGCGGCGCGGAGTTCGCGCGCTTTTGGTATACCCGTTGAATGCTCTTGTTGAGGACCAAAGTGCGCGTCTTCGCCGATTGCTCTTCTGGATCAACCTCCAGTTCCATGTGTCCGGCGGGGCGATGGGGCCGAGGGAGCAAATTACGTTTGGGCGTTACACCGGCGATACTCCTGTAAGCGCGAACGATCACGCGAGAAGAGAATCAGACGAAGCTCTCAAAGGATTTGGGGAATTGGTTTACCGGGAAGATATGCAGGCTTGTCCACCGGACATTCTCATCACCAATTTCACCATGCTGGAATACATGCTCTTGAGGGAAGATGATCGGCAGTTGTTTTCCGCAGCCGATCTTTTCTCGTTCATTGTGCTGGACGAAATCCACACATATTCCGGAACTCAAGGCATGGAAGTCGCGATGCTACTGCGCCGTCTGAAAGGTTTTCTCGAAGGAAGGGCAGGAAAACGCATCCAGATTCAATGCATCGGAACGAGCGCCACGGTGGGCGACGAGAATGTGAAGGCGAAAGTAGGCGAATTCGCTAACACCCTTTTTGGAACTCGTTTCGATTCTGATTGCGTCATCCTCGGCAAGCAGTTGGTTCCGAAATCAGGGCCAAAGTTCCAGTATTGGGACGGGTTCTTAGAGCTCGTCTCCCAAAACGCTACGATTGACGCTCTTCTTCAAGGCGATGAGCTGCCGACTGATGCCGATTTCTGGCAGAGGCTGGCGAAAACCCTTGGGCTGCCATATCTCCAGGAGGATGAATCTGCACCCGCGAGTGAAAGGCTCGGCGCGATATTCAGCAATTCGGGATTAGTCGACTGCGTGAGAACGGCGATTGAGACTCCGGAAGACGCGTGCATTGATCTCGACTCTCTCGCTGAACGCATTTGCCCAAATGCTGCCGAGCCAAAAAAGACCGTCGGAAAACTTTTGGGTTTGCTCGCTTTGTCCACACGTAATCACGATCCAGTATTGGCCGTCCGCACGCATTTCTTTATCAATGAAGCCAAGGCTGGGCAGTTGTGCTTGTATTCCAGATGCGAAGGACTACCGGGCGGAACAGACGCGTGGTGGCGACGACTGTATCTTGCACACCACGCATCATGCGACATATGCAATTCTCTCGTCTATTCCGTCCTTCTATGCCGTAGATGCGGGTTTGTTTACTTGGAGGGTTGGGCAGACCGATCCGTTCTGTGGCCTGAGCGCGATACTGCACAGAAGCCCGATTCGTATCGAAGGTGGTTGTTTCGCCCGGTCGCTTCGGACTTACCCCCCGGCGCGCTTGAAATAGGCGAGGCGCGAACTCTCTGCCTCGCCTGCGGGAGGTATTTTGTAGCCCGAGATCGCGAAACATTTGGCGTAAGTCAGGCCAATCATAATTGTCCGGCTGAAAGACTGATTGAGATTCGGATTTGGAGACCAGAGGACCTGGACGGGGGAAAACTCGAATCGTGCCTGTTCTGCGAACAGCACTGGTTTTCTGGCGAGGAAGTGATCACGCCACCCGCACCTTCCACATATGCCGTTTCGACTTTGTTGCTAGAGGAGCTAAAGCGACGATTCAGCGATTCTGGGATAGCCTCGAAAATCATAAGTTTCTCAGACTCCCGACAGCAGGCCGCTCAATTGGCTCTCCGCCTTCAGGGAACGAATCGCGATTTCAGTTTTCGACAGATGGTTTACCAGATCACGACGGAAGAAGGGCTGAGTACTGACGACCTTCTTGAAGAGCTCTTCGATTTCGCTAAGGCGGATGTGAAGCTCCGCTCGGTTTTGGCGGCGGATCCGGCTAGACCTGCTAACAACGCCGAGGTCAGGGAGCAACTGGCCACGCTGTTGTATCGTGACGCAGTGAGCGCGTATTTAACACTCGAAGCACAGGGGCTAGCGAGGGTTGAATATGACCCGCGTCTTTTTGATGCTGCAAAGGAAATCGAGCCGGGGAGTAGACTTCTGGCGCGATTGTCCGAAGAAGAAAAACGGCACTGGTTTGCATTCTTGCTTGACTGGGGCATGCGGTTTGTTCGGTTCGGCATGGGAACAGCGCAGAGATGGGGTGGACCCACTATCAATTACGATGACCTGAAGGAGTGGAACATATACCCCAAAGATGCTGCCCTTTTTCGATCCGACGAACCTGGAATTTTCGGCTTTTTGCTAAAGCAACGAAACAAGAGAAACACAGTTTTCAATTTCGCCGCGCGCCTAATTAAGCGAGGCATTGGGGACCGATCTGACCTTGATATTGAGGAGTTCCAAGCAGCCATTAGGCCGTTCTGGGACACCGTTCTCGCGTGCGAGCGACTCTGGGCAAGAGACGCCTTGACGGCAGATCGCCCATTGCTCAACGCGGGCGGTTCAGATGCCGATCGGTGTCTTATTCGACTGAACTTTTCGGGGCTCCATTGGCGCAAGCCGAGAACCGATGAAGAGTTGTTTCAATGCGACCATTGCGGCCGATTGAGCTTCTATTCCATCAAAGGCATTTGTCCGATTCGGGATTGCACCGGAACTCTGAGGTGCATCACGCAATGCGAGCTTGACGACAGACGGTTTAGCCCCGTCCGCCACTATCGAACCCTCGTGACCTCGGCGCGTGTCACACCGTTACGGGTGGAAGAGCACACAGCCCAAATCTCGTCCGACAAGCGAATCGCCATCGAACGAGACTTTCGAAGCACCGCTGAGAATAGCGTTGACGTGGTTTGTGGCTCGACTACCTTTGAACTAGGCATCGACCTGGGTGCGATCCAGTCAGTTTTTATGTCGAACCTGCCGCCTCGGGTGGCAAATTACCGGCAGCGTGCGGGGAGGGCTGGAAGGAGGCCGGGGAGCCAGCCGTTCGTCGTGAACTATGTGCGACAGCGCCCTCATGACCAATACTTCTGGAGCGTGCCCCAATGGTTCATCGCCGGTCCTTTGCCTGTTCCGCGCCTGGCGCTGTCGAGCGAAGAAGTCGTGCGAAGGCACGCCTCCGCAATTTTAGTCGCCAGACTTCTAGAGCTGTACCGCAAAGATCATCCGGGAAAAATGATGTTAGCGGGACCGCCCGCCGGGGACTTCGTTGACTTTGCCTTGTCCGATTTTACGGAAATCAAGATTGGACGCGAACTCGGGAGCAAAGAGGCGCTTTCCGAACGACTCGACCACTTACTCAGGGAGTTGCCAATTCGGATCGAAAAGGTCCCATGCTGGGCGGATTTGCGTAACCGATTGCGGAGATTACGCGATACGTATCTTCCTCTTTATGTGAACGAGGGCTGCCTGGATGTGCTGAGTGATCACGCCATCCTTCCTTCGTATGCCTTCCCGATACACGTGGATGAACTGCGGCTTAGGGAGTGCCCGCTTCGAGAAGCCCCTCGTTCCGAACTTAAGCTGCAGAGGGACCGGTCTATCGCCTTGCGCGAATACAGCCCGGGGCGCGCATTCGTCGCTGGAAAATACCAAATTCTGTCTGAGGGACTATGGAGCGGCTATGAAACAAAAGATTTCGGCGTGTGTCCGCAATGCTCAACGGTGGACTTCAGGTCGAGCGGCACTGGGTTGTGCTCAAAATGCCGCTCGCTCATGAGCAGGAAGAAGGCAGTGGTACCCCTTGGGGGTTTCTTCGGTCGCGTCATACGAAGCACCAGCGAATCCGTCGAACAGGCAGCGCCGGATGTAACTGACGTGTATTTCGACCCCGCCGAGGAACCCCCGCTGGAGCCGCGGACGGTTGGACAAGCACTCCAGATCGCGCTCCTAGATGCCCGCGAGATGAGAAGCTCACGGATGCGAATGTTCAATCCGCGCCCGAATCACGAGGGCCTCTTGATGAAATCGGACAAGCTTTCGGACGCAGGATTACCTTATTCTCCTTCCGTGGAGTGCTTGAAACGGGCTTCAGGCGATCAAGCCCATCAGTTTTATTTGATGCATGAATTCACTACTGACATCATCCAGATTCGGTTCAGGGATACTGCTATCGGCGCCCTCCTCTTAGAATCTCAGCTACTTCAGGAAGAAATCCGTGCCGATATCGGAAAGCGGGAGTGGCTCTACGATTCTGTTTGGTTGACAGTCGCCACAGCGCTGTCTCTCAGCGGTGCGCAACTACTGGACATTGATTCCACAGAAATCGCGCTGGTTCTTCGGCGCAGCCACGAGCCGGGAGCCTTGGGGAATCGAGAGATCATTCTATACGACACGACGGCGGGCGGAGCAGGTTACGCAAGGCAATTGGGCGAGCGCGTCGTCGAGCTATTCAAAGCCGCAACGAACCGACTACAACGCTGCGAATGTCAGGACAGTTGTTATTCATGTTTGCGCACGTACGACAATCAGCTGATTCACACGCGGCTTAACAGGCGGAGGGCGTCTGAGGGTTTCGCAAAATTTGTGACCGCGAATTTCGTTCCTAAGACCTGAAATGACCACTGACAATATTGGCAATGCAGAGAGGTGGCTGCTCCAGCAGAGTAGCATTCTCCCCGATCTCTTTGAAAAAGCTGCGGTCGAGCTTGAGGCAAGTGGGATTCGCTTGCTAGCTGGTAGCGTGCCTCCGATGATCGAAGAATGCGACAGCACGAAACGGGTTGAAATTTCACCGTTGCGGTTCGCGAACTCAAATACCGAGGAATTGCTTTCGCTCTCGTTGTTGGCAAGCATGCGCGGTGGACCACCGCGTTACATCGTGTCGCTTAGAATTCGGGGCGAGCTTACGCGCGAAGCATTCCACAAATTGGCCAGCGGGTATGCAACCGTGTGGAGTCAAGCATACCTAACGATTGGACTATGGATCGGTGATGGAGCAGATTGGAAATTGCTGAATCATCTCCATCAGTTGTCGCTGACTGGAAACGCAGAATTCAGCATTAGCGGCACATTCCTGCACTCGGATATGACGCGGAGGATTCAGGATGGCTTGCTATTGATAGCGGTGTTGTACCGGAGCATGCTTGATGAGCTTGCTGGTGCCGGGAAAATGAGCAGGCTGTATGCGCAGTTGAGTAACAGCATCGAAGGCCGCAAGCCGACATTCCAACGCATAATCCGCCCTTAGGCGGGTGGCGCGGATGATTCATCCGCGCCGATGGAATTGAGAATATGGATCGAGGTTCGCTGCACGTAGTCGAGGCTCTCACTGAGGAGGCTTGCATCGCCGCCGTACAGACCAATGTAGTCCTGGGCGGCTGATCCCGTTTCAAGACCGATTGCGCTGCACACGACAAATGCGACGGCCTCGGCTTCGGTCTCGCGAATACGCTTGGTCGTGCTGCCGCGGCGCTCGTCGCGATGCATCATCTCGTGCGCGACTTCGTGCGCCAGAGTCGCAAATTCCTCAGCCGGAGACTGGCCCGGCAGCAACGTGATCTTGCCGCCTGACGAGGTGCCACGGGCCGGCGCGATTTCGTCGGAGTATTCGAGAGCGATGTCCTGCTCAGCGACGAACTTGCCAAGCCGCTCGCGATATCCACTCGGATCGCCGTTCACGCTGCCGATTTCTGGCAACGGCTGGCCGTCCGTTTGGCTGATGTCGAACACGTAGGCCGCACGGAATCCGACTGCAACTGAGGATTCGTCCGGCTCGGTTTCGCTGTTCGTCTCGGTCTTCTTCCGAATGATCGGGGCGAGAATCAGGATGCCCTTCTCGCCCTTCTTCACGAAGCGACCCACCTTGTGCCAAGCTTGAAAACCTGCGACATGGGTGGCATTCGGCTTCTGCGATGCAATGAGCATTACGTTGCCCCACGAGTAGTGTCGGAAGCGCGCCATCGCCGCGAGGTAGTCCTTGAGCCGCTCGCTGTGGCCGGCTTCGAGAGCCTGCCGGAGTTGCTCGATTGCGTTGCTTGCGATCTGTTTTGCTTGTTCGACTTTCATTTTTCCTGTCCTCCTGTTTCGGGGAGTCCTTGCTCCCTTCACCCACAGCCGGGGGAGCAAGGACGCGAAACAGGGGACAGAAGCGGAGAGGTTGGCGCGTCCAGGTCGGAACGGGCCGCACGCCTGAGTGACACTGCGTTTTTGTGGCGCGAAGCGTGCTAGTGGAGACCGGAGGTGGACGTATCAAACGCCGGGACGCGACTAAATCTCGGAGCGAGGAGAACAGCAAACAGTCCAACAGCGATTCCGAACGGCTCGTCGGCGGGGGCGACTCGGACGTTTTAAGCGAAGCGGTTCTAGGCTGTCGCAGTCTTTACCTTGGCAAGCAGCATGTCGTTCAATTGCTTAAAGATGGCTTCAAACCTGTCCAAAGCTCCATCAAGCTCAGGCATACCTCCGAACGCCACATTCCGGTTCGTGATGAGGTACTCAGATGGAGCGTAATGATCGAATTCCTTGACCTCTGGCGGCATGGATGCAAACTTGTCCTGTACTCTCTTGATTACGCGCTCGCTGTGCACTTCAGCCTCGTTTAGTCTGTTTGCGCCGTCGAGGCCGAAACATGCATTCACCAAAGCGAGATAGTTCGGCCATCCAATGACGTCCTCGATATCGGCTTCCGGCTTCCCGGTGAACATATCGAATGTGAGTACGTGATTATCCTGGAGTATTTTGGATCGTCTGAGTTCCTCAACTTTTTTCTTTTGACCGGAGGCGTAATCAATCAACACGGCAACGTGAAGGTTGTTTCCAGTCAAAAGGCTCATGAACGCGGCTACCTTATCAACGCCTCCGATTGGAGATATGGTCCATCTCGGGTCTAGGTGAGTTCGTCCCCGCTCCTTCAGTTCAGTTGAGAACGCCTTCAGATAGAGCAAATCGGACGGACCTTCAACAAGAAGACTATTCTTGCCAACAAATAGGGTCTGCGTGATTTCATAGCCCAATGCACCTTGCAGTGGAAAGAGGGTATCCCTATCGGTGCTCAGGACCTGATCGCCCACTTTCGTCCCCAAGATTTCCTTCGGGTGACCGTCCTCGGCGTAAACGACGACATCCTCGACCGTGCGGACCGACATCAGATTGCTTGAGTCCACCATAAATGGCGAATGCGTCGTGTAGATGACTTGATGGTTTGGTTTTAGCTGTTCTTCGATATATCGCAGAAGATCAGCCTGAGCCTTTGCGTGGAGGCTCAAGCCGGGTTCATCAAGCAAAATGATTACGTTCTTTCCATAATTTTTCTTAACCTGGGAAAACAGTACGAGGAAGGAGAAGAACCAAACGAAGCCTCGGCTCCGCTCATCAAAATTGACGGACACATCGTGAAGTGTATTGTAGATGCGCGTATGGAGAATCTTTCCTTGATCGAATGGCGGTAGATCACCGGGTTGCGCGGCATCTAGCGTGAATTGGACGCGCAGGTTCCGATTCTGGGTCCAGTATTGGAAAACATCTCGCGTTATCTTGTTGGAGGCTGCTTCGAGCCGCGCCTTTAGTGGCTCAAACTTGTCGATTTTATTTATCTCTTCGAGGGTTGTCCCGACAAGGCCGAGGAAGGCAAAGAACACTTTCTCTCCCGCCTTGATTTCCTTGGCATTGTTGGTGCCTTTTCGCCGAAGCAAGTCATCAATGGCGACGTTACCGGTCATGATGTCGTAGTCTGTAAAGAAGACAAACTTGGGCATGCTGAGGGCGTCGATGGCAGCTTTATAAGGACTGCCGTCTCTGAACTTGTTAATGGTTTCGAGGAGTTTCTTCTCGCGTTCGGAGGTTGTCGCAGCCTTTGCGTCGAGATACTTCTTCAGGGTTGCCACGCTTTTGTGCTGCCGTGCTGGTTCTGCCTCTTCAGTGTGAAGTTGCGCGCCTTCGATAAGATTTTGGACAACCTTGGGCTCATCCAACGGAACGCTCCAGGTTGTACCCTTCTCGTCGTATTTCTTGTGAATGGAAAGATCCTTGGATTTCAGGGAACCCTTGCCCAAAGCTGCCTCTACGCTGGCCACGTCGGAATTTTCCAATTCCCAGTGGGTGGTGAGGACACGCGCAGCCTCACCTTCGTGACGTTCGTCATAGTCAGTGAGAAACCGGCGTGGGTATTCCTCGACTTTGTTGTACCCTGTGTCTTCATCGTAGTAAGGATTCAGGCGGTAGAGCGCTTCGAGCAGGGCGGTCTTGCCGGATTCGTTCTTCCCCACGAGGCAAGTCACGCGATCAAGCGTGAACTCTTTCGAATCTTCAACAATTTTGAAGTTTTCAACGTGAACTTTGCGCAGAAGCACAGGACCACACTCCTCTCGTAACCTAAAAGCAATAGCGAATATAACGCAACAGTACACCCACAGTGATGTATGTTCAAGTCAGGACGGGAGCGTGCGACTGGGAGTGCTGAATTCAGCGCGTTTCGTAACCGCGCTGCTGGCAGGGCGCGGTTCCCTGTGCTGATTTGAACTTCCTGTGCGAGCAGTTGAGCTTTAGTTAGAAAGCTGTAGGCGAATATAAAGCGAATATGCTATGGTCCGTCTATGGACGAGGGACGGAAGCGAGTTCTGCTGATCGCCGCATCCGTCCTCGCTGCCCGGCGTCTAGCAGATTGGAATGGCGGTCCACCTTCGCCAAAATTTGTCGCAGCGATTTCTGATTCAATAAGCATCGCGGAACGAATCATGCGGGCCATTGATGACCGCTTCCCGGAACGAGCCAAAGGGAGCGAGTATGGTGATTTCATGAGGCGAAGGGAAGACAGACACTAGGGGCAGGGAGAAGGAACATGGGCTACGTGGAGCAAAATCTAGTTCCAGGCGAGACTCTTGCGTATAGAACTGGATGTCACTGGATCGTTATGTTTTGGCCGCTGGTCGGTGGGGCGGTCCTAGGTTTCGTGGGTTTTGCCTTCTTCGCGGGCGGATTGATGGCAACTCGAAACGGCGGTCGCTACGAAGGCGCGATGGTCTGGGGTGCGCTTGCTTTGCTCGCTGCTGTTGCCTTGATCGCTGGCGGGATAATCCGCCGACTTGCGACCGTGGTCGCCGTATCGAACAGACGCGTGCTCATTAAAACGGGTTTGTTCTCTCGTCGAAGCGTCGAAGTCCTACTGCCCAAAGTGGAGAGCATCGGAGTCGATGAACCGTTCTTGGGTCGAATGCTCGGCTACGGAAGCGTAATCGTTCGAGGAACTGGCGGGACATTCGAAACGTTCGATAAGATTGCGCACCCAAACGAACTCCGGCGTCAGGTTCAAGGACAGTTGAGTAACGCAACAATTGGGCAGGTTTTGCGCCGCTGAGAGGATTTGGGCGCGCGCGTAGTAAAACGTAGTGTGTAAAGCGTGGGAAAATGCGGCAAAAGGCAATAGCAGCAATGCCCTGAAATACGATGTGGGTTCAACAGCTTCGCATCGAGAATTTCCGGGGCATCAAGAGTGCGCTCGTTGATTTCAGCGAGCGGCAGACCATACTTGTAGGGCCGAATGGCGCTGGCAAAAGTACGGTCCTGGAGACGTTCGCCCTGTTGTTCGGGAGAGACCGGCTGGTTCGGACGCTGACCGAGCACGACTTTCATGGAAGTGATCCGCAAGCCGGGGATCGCATCCGGTTCGTCGCCACTATTACAGGATTCAGCTCCAATGTTGCCGCAGATCACAGCCAGTGGTTTTCGGAGCGGCGGGGAGTCCCAAAGTGGCTTGCAGCGTCCGGGAAACTTCTGCCCGAGCCGGAGAGCAAAGACGATGCCCTGGCGATCCAGCTTGGGTTCGCTGCCCGGTTTGACCGAAGTGAGTTATATGTCGAGACCATCCGCTATTTTCACGATGATGACGCGGTCGTAGATCCGTTCGATGAGGATGTTGTCCAGACTGTACCGCCGAAACTCGTAAGTGAGATCGGTTTTTTTCTGGTTCCAGCGTACCGGACATGGGACCGGCTTGTATCGTTCAATTCCGATTTTTTCAAGAGAATCCTGGAAAGCAGCGGCGCTCTGGAAGCCGCCGAGGTGTTAAATGAACGTGATCGGCTGCGGCGTGATGAACACCGGGTTGATCTCCAGGGGGTGCTGAAAGAACTGCGCGAAGGCATTGACGCGCAATTGAAACAGCTCATTCCCGGATGTCCGGGATTGGAATTGCGGCTCACCGGCACCGATGCGGAATCTCTGCTCCAGGCGCTAGTTCCGCATTACCGCTACACGGGGTCAGTTTCCCTGCCTGCCGGGCGTCACGGCTCTGGTTTGCTCTCACTGCAGACGGCGCTGCTGGTGCTGCATGTGGCGGAACGCCGACGCAAGGCGAATCAGAACGTGATCATCGCGGTCGAGGAACCGGAGCTGCACATGCCGCCGGGTGTGCAGTCGCAAATCCTGCACCAATTGGGAACTTCATCTAACCAGCTTGTGTGTGCCACACACTCCCCTCGCGTTGCAGCGGTTTGCTCGGCACTGGACATCCGCGTGGTGAATGCAACCGGGAATCCTTCCGCACCTGTCGCGCCGATTCTGAAGACGGCCCTGCCCGGCTCCGCGAAGAACGGAGTGCGCAAACTCTTTCAGGAAAACCGTCAGGCGTTTGTAGAGGCGCTGATGCACCGGTTCGTGCTTGTTCCCGAGGGCCGGACGGATGGGGAGTGGCTGAGGTTGTTTTCTTCTTGCGCTGCGAGCGATCTGGATTTGGGCGCGTGCGGTGACTCGCTGCCATTTACAACCGTATTTGGCATCGCTCCCACACACGATGCCTGCGTGGTAGATACGGTGGAGAAGATCAAAGACATTCGGGGCGATGTCGTTGCTCTGGTGGATGGTGACAAAGCGGGCGACGATTATGTCAAATCCCTGCTTAAGGCAGCCCGGCCACCGGAGCACATCGCCCAGTGGCCTGCGGGAGCCGAAGTCGAAGATGCAGTCGGATGGGTTTTGGGAAAGGATCAAAAACTCGCGCAGACGGTACAGACAGAGATGCCGGCAGCTCCGGGATCGGTTCCTGGCATTGTTGACTGGCTGAAGAAACCAACAAACGAGAAGGGGGCCAAGACGGACTTCCTTGCGCATGAGGCTATTGCCGGTGCGATTCTTGCATCGGAACAGGCTAAAGCAAGAGTGCGCAGCCTGCTTGGCGCTTTCGTGGAATTGAGCTGCGGAAAGGTTTCCACAAAACTCCTGAAAGCCGACACCGACCGGAGCAAGGAAAAGACAGCGGTTTGGAGAATCGTTTTTGAGCCTTGAGTATTTCGAAGGATCAGCGGGCAGCGGCAAGACCTACCAGGTTATCGAAGCGCTGAAAACGGTGTTGGCAGGCCGCCCGCTTCTGGATGGGGAAGCGGTGCTGGGCTTGACCTACATGCATGGGTCGCGGCGGCGAATGCATAACCGCCTCGCACAAGTCTCCGCACTTCAGGGCCGGTTTCTGGCATGCACGATAGACAGCCTTGCGAGGCGGGTTGTTAGCCGCTGGCGAACTATAGCAAGACAGATTGATCCGCAACTCGATCTCGTGGCTTCGCTGGATTTCAAGAATATCTGTCGTGTGGCCGCGCTCGTGACGGCGCGAGGAATTGTCTCTAGCTGGCTGAAAGTGCGCTATCCAGTCGTCCTAGTTGACGAACTGCAGGACTGCAAGGGAAGCCACCTCTGCATCATTCAGGCGTTGGAGGCCTGCTGCCATGTTATCGCCGCTGCCGACGACTTCCAGGACTTACAGAGTACGGGGCCAAGCGAGGCCGTTGAATGGCTGCATCAGGGAAACGGAAAGAAAAACGTCCTGACGGGTAACCGGCGCACAAGTGACACGACCTTGCTGACTGCCGCTGACCGGCTGAGGTCGGCCCAAGACTGCGGCGACGTGCTGCAAGGTGCGTTGCTGTCCGCCCTCAATGCGAACGTTGCAGCGGGGCACATCGCCCGGACTATCTGCTGGAAAAAGCCGAAAGATGCGGTCATCCTGACTCCCACTAGCCCTGGGAAGAGCCAGTTTGTTCACGACGTTGTGGAGCGATTGACTTCGAAGCCCATCAAGCCCAAGGGCATCACCAAGGATGTCGGCCCATTCCACATTATCTGGGAGTCGAATGTCGAAGAAGAGAAAGCGGTCGTGCTGAAGAAACTACCCTGGGCAACGACGGAATTGGGCTTCCAGGAAATCCGCCAGATATGTGCGGATGATAGAGGCCCACTCGGTGACTTGCTGTTGTGGGCCGAGAGAAAAGTGCGGATCAAAGGGAAAAGTCACTTTTCGCGGAGCGACATTGCGAGTGCCGTCGACCGGGTTTTACAGTCGCGCCGGGCATTTCTGCCGTCCGCCTATCCCGGCTACGTTCGCGCAATGACGATCAACCAAGCCAAGAACCGGGAATTCGAAGGGGTAATCATCCTCTGGCCGTTCGCCGTCGGAGGAAATCTCGAATCCCAGCGACGGCGACTTTACAACGCGCTGACGCGGGCCCAAAAATGGGGCATTGTGATTGTGCAAGACGATGCGAAAAAGAAATCACGTCTTGTTGTCCCGCCGTTCTCAAAACCCGCCAAGACACAGCATGCTGCGTACCGGCGGTAAGCCGGGCGACACTTGTTTTCTAGTGCGCCATCTCAGGGTTCACCCCGAAATTTCGGTCCAGCTTCGCTCCAATTCAAGGGCGAGATAAGGGAGCCACTTGGCGGCTTTTGGTGTCCGCGGATCATTGTCTTCGGCGCGATTCTCTCTGAATATGATTCAGATTGTTGCTGCTGGCATGTGAGAGATTATCCCGCGAACTAAGCCCTTGGCCGATGAAACGGGCGGCAGAAGGCGGGCGGAGTTCAGGATGAAGGTCATTTCAGACGACACGTGGATGAAGGCAGCCAACAGAGGATTGAGAAATCCGAAAGCGGCCAGCGCGACGCCGATGCTGTCAACAACGAGCGTACCCACGAAATTCTGCATGATTATGCGATGGCACCGACGCGCGGTCTGAAGGGTTCCGACAAGTTTGGAAAGATCGGATCCAATTAGGACTACATCTGAACTTTCGCGGGCAACGTCTGTCCCAGAACCCATGGCAACACCGACTGTCGCTTGGGCGAGGGATGGCGCGTCATTCACGCCGTCTCCTACCATTACGACCTTACGACCCTCGGCAAGAAGCTTCTCGACACGTTGAAGTTTCTGCTCCGGCAGGAGTTCGGCCAGGATCTCATCGACGCCAAGGGCTCGGCCAATATCCTGTGCGACTGCCTTTGAGTCGCCCGTCAAGAGAATGGTCTTAAGGCCAAGGGACTGGAGGCGCTCAATAGAAGCCTTCGCCTCTGGTCGGACGACATCGGCTACGCGGATCGAGCCTAGCAGGTGCCCATCGCGCGCTACGAAAACGGCTCCGTCTGAATGGTCGTCAAGCGATTCGAACGCTCCTGCGCCCTTCTCCCGGAAATGCGTCCAGTTGCCCACGGAAATCTCTTCACCGCCGAGATTGGCCACGATTCCTTTACCCGGCGTGTAGTCGAAGTGTTCGGGATGGCGGACATGAATCTGCATCTGCGAAGCTTTGTTCAGAATCGCCTTCGCGACGGGATGTTCGGACGGGGACTCTGCGGTAGCCGCCGCTTCGAGCAGCCTTGTCGCAGTGATGCCGTTTGCCGGCCGAAGATCGATGACTTCGGGTGTGCCGTAAGTCAGTGTGCCAGTTTTGTCCAGAAGAATTGTGTCGATTTCGGCGAGTTTTTCGAGATAAAGTCCGCCCTTGATAATTGCCCCATCCTGGGCGGCCCGGCCGATTGCCCCGAGTATCGCCAGCGGTGTGCCGGCAGCTATGCCGCAAGCGCCCGCCACGATGACCACGGAAATCGTCGAGCGCATGTTGTGGGTAATCAGAAAGGTGATGAGGGCAGCGCCCAGCGCGAAATAAACGAGGTAACCAGCGAGCCGGTCGGCAATGCCCTGAATGGGAGCGCGTGACTTTTCGGCTCTTTCGACGGCTTCAATGATCTTTCCAAAGGTGGTATCCCGCCCGATTCGCTCTACCCGGATTTCGAGCATTCCCGATTGGTTGATTGTCCCGGCATAAACCAAAGCGCCGGAAGTCTTCTCGACCGGCATCGACTCGCCGGTGATCGGCGCTTGATCCACAAACGAATGCCCGGCGATTACCGTTCCGTCGATCGGAACGCGAGCGCCGGGACGAACGAGAACTTGATCGCCTCGGGCGACCTCACTGATGTTCACGTTCTGCCACTCTTCGCCTCGGTGGACGGTGGCGACGTTCGGCAGCAGATCAACGAGGCGCTGTATCGCTTCACGACCTCGTCCGACCGTCAGTCCCTCCAGTATTTCCGCCACAAGAACAAACAGCGTGATGATGAGCGCGGTAAAGATCTCCTTGATTGCAAGGGCGGCGACGATGGCTATGGTCATCGACAGTTCCATCGTCATGCGGTGCTCTACGATGTTTTCGTACGCTTCGTGGAGGATCGGGAAACCGCCAATGACGGCACAAAGGACACCGATGACGGTGATGTAAAGGGCGTGGTCGCCACGCTGGAACCAGACCGCTCCGGCAGCGGCAGCCACAAAGAGGACGCGAGTAATATCTCGCCAGTTTAGGGTGTAGTCATGGTTATGACCCTCATCGTGCGTTGCCTCCGAGCTTGAATGATGTCCTGATTGAGAAGCTGACGCCTGTTCCTGGCGCGCTTTTGCATGATTCATGCTTTGACCTCGCCGAATGGCCTTTCCGCTCTTCGCTATTTCAAGTAGGCGCGCACAACTTCGATCAATTCTTCGGCAGCGCGTGCCTGTGGCGAATTCTTCCTGTTTTCTGGTGAGAGGACATGAAAGCGGACGTGTCCCTCCATCACTTCAGCCATCAAGCCGTTCAGCGCACCACGGCAGGCCGCCATAAGCTGCAGCACGCTCGTGCACTCCTCCTCGGATTCCAGGGCACGCTCGATGGCATCGACCTGCCCGCGAATACGGCGAACTCGAACCAGCAGTTTGTCTTTTTCTTTTGTGGTGTGAGCCATGGTTGTGATTATACTATACACCCCTATAGTATGCTTGGGTTTGTTTGGGCGGATACCGCGTGAAGCGAGATTCACTTCAGATAGGTTCGGACGATGTCGATGAGGTCCTCAGCAGCCTCTTCAGACGACTTGTTGTTTCTCGGCATGTGATTGCGGATGTGGTCTTCCATAAGCTCCGCCATCAGACTGTTGATACCCCCTCGTGCAGCCGCAAGCCGCTGGAGCACATCAGCGCACCCAGCGTCGTCGTTCAGGACACGCAGCACCGATTCAAGCTGACCGATGACTTTCTTTGTTCGGCTCACCAGATCCAATTTTTCTCGCGAGAGATGGGACATTTTTTCTTGACCTACCCTATAGGGGTATGGTATCAGACAAATGGGCTTGGAAGAAGCCCCCCAAAGATAGAGAAAGGCGCATGGATATTTCAACTCAAGAACCGGAACCTCCGGGTACTAGCGACTCCCCGGAAATCAGCGAAGAGCGAGTTCAAGGATAAGGCGCTTTCCCACCTAGTCCCCTCGCTCTCGTGAAAGAAAGCAGCGCGAGCGAGTGGGAATCTTGCAAATTCCGTGAAGGTCCCCACCTAGCGAGCAGTTGAATTTAAGCGAAGCGACCGTATTCGTTCGCACAATACGCGTGTGTCTCGCCGCAGGAGGGGAACGTACGAAAGTTTGCCAACAATCTCGAAAATCGTAACACACACAATGGCCTGTATCGCGTCTGGGTCCCAGCCATCGAGGGCCGACCTACGCCATTGGTGGCTCGCTGGATTGTTTCGGAGGCGAAGAAGGACGACCAGCACCAAAAACAGAATTCATCTTACAAGAAAGAACCGAGGACGAGATGCTCTGATACGAATTTGCGAGCCGCCTAGCTGTCGCATTTGCCCTTGGCGGCCTCGTTGGAGTCGAGCGGCAATGGCGGCAACGGACAGCCGGGCTTAGGACGAATGCTCTTGTAGCCATGGGTTGGGCCATGTTCGTGAGGCGATCGCCGATTCGTTTTCGGGATTTATCTGTCTATGCGGGTCGGAGTGAGGAGGACTGATGCGGCGGTTTCTTAAGCGCGCGTTCTTAGTGGCATTTCTGAGTTCAATGGGAAGCGGTGCGAGTTTCGCCCAGCGGCCGCTGACGTGGCAAGAGGTTCGCGCAAGATTCGAAGCAGCAAACCCGACGTTGCAAGCGGGAGAAATAGGATTGGCGGAGTACCGCGCCGAAGAGACCACGGCGTTCTTGCGGCCGAATCCGACCCTCACCCTCGGGGTCGACCAGATTGATCCCTTTCCTGGAGGGCCGGCGCATGGAGCTTTCGCGTATCTGTTTCCATCCGCAGTAATCAGCTACCTGCATGAGCGCGATCACAAGCGGGAGCTCCGCCTGCAAAGTGCGCAGGGAGCGACTCAAGTGGCCACATCTGATCAAGCCGACCTCGAACGAACGTTGCTTTTTAATTTGCGGATGGCCTTCGTTCAGATCTTAGAAGAAAAAGCAATTCTCGATTTGGCCCAACAGAACCTCTCGTATTACGACCACGTGCTCGACGTGAATCGCGACCGATATCATGCGGGCGCAATCGCAGCTGTGGATTTGAACCGGCTCGAATTGCAGCGGGTTCAGTACGAATCAGACCTACAAACAGCGGAGGTCGGCCTTCGCACAGCAAAAATCCAGCTTTTGGCGCTGCTCGACGACCGGACACCGGTCGACCAGTTCGATGTCGTAGGGCCGTTCGATTTTTCGGCTCAAATTGCGCCCCTCGATCAGATTCGTCAGGCGGCACTGGATACGCGACCCGACCTGCGCGCGGCATTGCAGAGCGTAGACAAGGCTGCGACCGACCATCGCCTGGCGATTGCCGACGGCTCAACCGATCCGATTTTCAGCTTTGATGTTGCCCGTAATCCACCTATCGATCAGTACTTCGGAGTGAGCGTCAACATCCCGCTGCGTATCTTTGACCGGAATCAGGGAGAAAAGGCGCGCACACAACTCGATATCGACCGGAACCAAAGGTTGGTGGAAGCCACGCGCACTCAGGTGTTCAGCGACGTAGATTCGGCCTACGCCGCCGTCAAGAGTGCCGTAGTTCTCCTTGAACCTTATAAGGATCATTACCTTAAACAGGCGACCGATGTTCGGGACACCATCGAATTTTCCTATGAACACGGGGCCGCATCGCTCATTGATTTTCTAAATGCACAGGCCGACTACCGGAGCGTGCAAGTTAATTATCTGAATCTGATCGCCTCCTATTTGGAAGCGGTAAATCAGTTGAATCTGGCCGCAGGACGCGAGGTCATCCAATGAAAACGTTCGCATTTGTACAAGTCGCGGTGCCCTTGCTGGGCCTGGGGCTATTGCTGGCAGGTTGCGGCGGAGGGCAATTCGATCCTAAAGCGGGCGCTCCGCCGCCATCGAAGGTCGAAGAGATTGCCGATCAAAACGTCTTCCGCGTCGATCACCCCGATCAGTTCCCGCTGATCGCCGCTGTCGCATATGTCTCCACATCGCAATTGAAGGTTACCGCGACGGTGAATCCAGATATTTCGCGGAGCG
>Ga0335075_10006353_pt1 | contig 18254 bp, 15 predicted proteins | sample Lox_Sample_24_FD_206723 | JGI IMG/M metagenome (GOLD analysis project Ga0335075, IMG submission 206723) | Soil microbial communities from Loxahatchee National Wildlife Refuge, Florida, United States - Lox_Sample_2.4 | ecosystem: Environmental > Terrestrial > Soil > Wetlands | place: USA... | reverse complement strand
GTGGGGGTGGTTAGCGGGCCTGCCAGCGGGGGTCGCGCTTCTCCAGGAAGGCGCGGGCGCCCTCCTTCTGGTCCTCGGAGGAGTAGACGTCGGGGCCGATGTCGAGGCGGATGGCGGCGTGCGGGTCCATGGACTCGGTACGGCGGTAGGTGAGCTTGAGGCGCTGCAACGAGAGCGGGGCGGAGTCGGTGAAGGAGGCCAGGAAGGCCTCGGCGGTCTCGGTGAGCAGCTCGGCGGGGGCGGTCCGGTTCACCAGGCCCCAGCGCTCGGCCTCGGCCAGGTCGATCCGGCGGCCGCTGTAGAGCCACTCCATGGCGATCCCCTGCGGCACCATCCGGGGCAGCGCGACCGAGGCGTAGTGGGCGCCGCGCCCCCGCCGCGACTCGGGTACGGCGAAGAAGGCGTGGTCGGCCACCACCCGCAGGTCACAGGACAGGGCGAGCTCGAAGCCGCCGGCGACGGCCGGGCCGTTGACGACCGCGAGGGTCGGCTTGCGGCTGTCGATCATCACCTCGAACAGGCTGCGGTACCGGTTGTGCAGCGGGCCGTACCAGGCCTCGCCCCGGTCCGCCCGGGTCTTCGCGTCCGACAGGTCGGCGCCGGAGCAGAACGCCTGCCCGGTGCCGGTGATGGCGATCGCGTAGACGTCGGGGTCGTGGTCGGCCTCCATCACCGCGTCCACCAGCGCCTCGTTGAGCTCCAGGTTGAGCGCGTTGCGGCGGTCCGGCCGGTTCAGGGTCAGCCACCGGACCCGGTCGCGGGTCTCGACGTACAGGACGGGCTCGGTCATCGGGTTCTCCTGGGAAGGTCGGTCGGGGAGGGTCACCACGGGTACACGGGCACGCTGCCCCGCACCGTGACCCACTGCAGCTCGGTGAACGCCTCGAGGTTGGCCTCGTGGCCGCCGTGCCGGGCGCCGTTGCCGGAGTGGCCGACGCCGCCGAACGGCGCCACGGGCTCGTCGTTGATGGTCTGGTCGTTGATGTGCACCAGGCCGGCCGGGATCCGCTCGGCCAGGGCCAGGCCGCGCATCACGTCGCGCGTGAACACCCCCAGCGCCAGCCCGTACGGCGTGTCGCTCGCCAGCGCGATCGCCTCCTCGTCGCTGGCGAAGGTGACCACGGAGGCCACCGGGCCGAACACCTCGTCGCGGTACGCCGGCGCGTCGGCCGGCACCCCGGCGAGGACGGTCGGCCGGTAGAACGGCCCCTCCGGCTCGCCGCCCGTGACCAGCCGGGCGCCGGCCGCCACGGAGTCGGTCACCATCCGGTGGACCCGGTCGCGCTGGGCGGCGTCGATGATCGGCCCGACGTCGGCGTCGGTGCGGGCCGGGTCGCCGAGACGCAGCCCGGCCGCGGCGGCGGCCAGCCCGGCGACGTACAGGTCGGCGACCGACTCGTGCACGAGGTGCCGGCCGGTGGCCATGCAGATCTGGCCGGCGTGCCGGAACGAGCCCCACGCGCCCGCCGCGGCCGCGGCCTCGACGTCGGCGTCCTCCAGCACGATGGAGGCGGAGTTGCCACCCAGTTCGAGGTGGGTGCGTTTGAGGTTCGCGGCCGCCGAGGCGGCGATCGCCTTGCCCGCGCCGGTGGACCCGGTGAAGGCCAGGACGGGCACGTCGGGGTGGGCGACGATCGCCTCGCCCACGTCCACGCCACCGGGCAGGACGTGCAGCAGGCCCGCGGGGAGGCCGGCCTCCTCGAAGGCCCGGGCCAGCAGCACGCCCCCGACGACGGCGGTGCGCGGGTCGGGCTTGAGGACGACGGCGTTCCCGAGCGCGAGCGCCGGGGCGACGGCGCGCAGCGCGAGCAGGATCGGCGAGTTGAACGGCGCGATCACGCCGACCACCCCGACCGGGACCCGGCGCGCCATCGAGAGCCGTGGCTGCATCGAGCGGAGCAGGTCGCCCGCGGGCATGGCGGCCAGGGCCGCGGCCTCGAAGCACTCCTCGGCCGAGATCGACGCCTGGGGACCGGCGACCCGCTGCGGGGCACCGGCCTCCCGCGCGAACAGGTCCGCGATGTCGGCGGCGTTCTCGGTGAAGACCTGGGCCGCACGCCGCAGCACGCCGGCCCGCACGTGGTAGCCCGCGGCCGCCCACTCGCGCTGCGCCCGCCGAGCGACGGCGACCGAGGCGAGCACGTCCTCCGGCGTGGCCGTGCCGACCGTCCCGACGGGCAGGCCCGTCGCCGGCTCGGCCGTGGTCAGGCTCGCGGCGGACTCCCGCCAGGTCCCGTCGAAGACCCGGCCGCTCCACACGGCCGGGTCCAGCAGCGAGGTCATGCCCGGTCCGGCACGGAGGCGACCACGCCGTCGCGGCGGAGCTCGGCGATGGTCTCCTCGCCGACCCCGAGGCGGGTCAGCACGTCGTCGGTGTCGGCCCCCAGTGCGGGCGGCGGGCACTGGTGGTCGGGGTACGCGCCGCCGAAGGTGATCGGCAGGTTCACGACCTCGAAGTCCTGCACGCCGGCGTGTGCCATCGGCTCGATCAGGCCGAGCGCCTTGACCTGCGGGTCGTCGACCATGTCGGGCACCGAGTTCACCGCCGAGCACGGGATGCCGGCCTCGTTCAGCAGCGCGATCAGGGCGGTGGTGTCGAACGCCCGGGTCACCTCCGAGACGGCCGCCTCCACCTCGGACCGGTTGGCCGAGCGCTCCGGGTTCGACCCGAAGCCCTCGCGGGTCAGCAGCGCGTCGGCGCCGGTCGCCATGCAGAAGCGGGTCCACAGCGCCTGGTTGCCGGCCGAGATGAAGGCCCAGCCGTCGCGGGTCGGGAAGGCGCCGTACGGCACCACCCCGGCGTGGCCGGAGCCGAGGTTCCTCGGCTTGCCGTTGCCGGCCAGCGCGCCCATCACGTTGGCGTGGGTCCAGGTCACGGCGGTCTCCAGCAGCGAGACGCCGACGTGCACGCCCCGGCCGGTCCGCTCCACGGTGCGCAGCGCGTCGAGCACGCCGATCGCGGCCCACATCGCGGTGCCCTTGTCGAGGATCGACAGCGGCACCCGGGCCGGCGGCCCGTCCCCCGTGCCCATCATGTCGATGATGCCGGTGTAGGCCTGCAGCAGCGGGTCGTACGCCGGCTCCGCGGCCTTCGGGCCGGTGCGCCCGAAGCCGGTCATGTCGCAGTAGACCAGCCGGGGGTTGATCTCCTGCAGCTCCTCCCACGAGAACCCGGCCTTGGCCAGGGCGCCCGGCCGCAGGTTCTGCACGAGTACGTCGGCGGAGGCGATCAGGTCGCGCAGGACCTGCTGCCCGCGGGGGTCCTTGTAGTCCAGCTCCAGGCTGAGCTTGTTCCGGTTGAGGTGGAGGAACGCGATCGACTCGCCGTCCCACGCGGGCGGGGTCCACTGGCGGGTGTCGTCGCCGGAGCCGACACGCTCGACCTTGACCACCTCGGCGCCGAGGTCGCCGAGGATCTGTCCGGCGAGCGGTCCGGCGACCGACGTGCTGATCTCGATGACGCGAAGCCCGGCGAGCGAGCCGCGGGTGACCTCAGTCATGGGGTTCCTCCTGTGTTCGTGGTGCTGGGGGTCTCGGTCGCCTCGGGGCGCAGCAGGACGACCGGCCGGCCGCCCTCCGCGGCGTCCCGGGCGGGCGAGGTGATCGGCTGCTTCCAGGGCGACAGGCAGCCGGCGTACGTCGCGGCGCCGAGGCGGAAGTGCTGGGCCTCGTCGACGGTCTCGACGAACGGCATGTCCATCGCGTAGAGCGCGTCGCCGCGCGGTCGCGGGCCCACCTTGCTGACGTGCCCGTAGAGCTCGTGGCCGACGACCTCCTCGGCCACGTGGGCCGCCTCGATCAGCCGGCCCAGGTCGACGCCGGTCTCGACGCCCTCCTCGTGCAGCAGGTCGACGAGGTCCTCGGTCGGGATCATCTTGGTGGCGCGGCCGTTGCCGCAGTACGGGCAGCCGCCCATCCCGCCGACCGAGGTGTCCAGGGCGAGGGTGTGCTCGGCGCCGAGCGCGCGCAGGGCGACGTACGCCGAGGTCAGCGCGCTGCCGCGGCCGTCGTGCAGGTGCAGGTGGTACGTCGTGACCCCGGGGAACCGCTGGACGCAGGCCCGGATCGTCTCCTCGACCGCGCGCGGCGTGTTCCAGCTCATCGGGTCGCCGATCCAGATGGTGCGCGGCTCGACGCCGGCGGCCCGCCACGCGGCGAACTGCAGGTCGAGGACCTCCAGGCGCTGCTCCAGGCTGAACGGGCCGACCCAGTTGGAGCCCCAGGCGGCGTTGATCGCGACCACCGCGTCGGTGGTCCCGCGCTCCACGGCCCGGGCGATCGTGCCCGGCAGGGCGGCGATCTCGTCGCGCTGCGACTTGGCCGTGTTGCGCTGCACGAAGACGTCGCACAGGTGCACGGTGGTGCGCTGGACGGCGGGGGGCGGCGAGAGCGGCGGCGTGTGCGCGGCGCGGCGCTCGGCGCCCTTCGCGTTGAGGGCGAGCGCGGAGTAGGAGACGCCCTCGACCGGGGTGAAGCCGGCGATGACCTCCTCGACCCGGGCCATCTGCGGCACCCAGCGCGGGCTCACGAACGAGCCGACGACGATGTTGCGCAGCCCGGTGGCGGACAGTGCGTCGAGCAGCCGGATCTTGGCCTCGACGGGGATGTCGGCGCTCTCGATCTGCATGCCCTCGCGCATCCCCTCCTCGAAGATCTCGACCCGGGGGTGATGGCCGGTCATGGTCGCTCTCCTGATGGGTCGGGGTGTCGGTCGGACGTGGGGTCGGCGGCGAGCGCGGCCAGCGCCTGTGCCAGCTCGCGAGGTCCGCTCAGCGCCGACCGGACCCGCTCGAGCAGCGCGCGGGCGTCCGGTTCGGACCCGCCGGTCGCGGTGACGGCGCCGAGGAACTTCCGGTCGACCTCGTCGTCGGTCAGCGGGTTGCGCGCGTCGCCGCGGGTGACGAGCACCAGGCGCTCGTGCACGGTGCCGTCGGTGAGCCGCACGCGCACGTGGGCGTACGGCGTACCGCTCAGGTCGGCGCGACCCGGCGGCGCGTCGGCCGCGGTGACGCGGACCTGCGCCATCAGCTCGCCCAGCGCGGGGTCGGCCAGCGCGTCGTCGGCGAAGTCGCCGACCTCGAGACGACCGTCGAGCAGGGCGCGCGCGACGGTGTACGGCAGGCTGAACTTCGCCTCGGTGCCGCTGGTCGGCAGATGGTCGATGAGCGGCCGCAGCGAGCCCGGGTGCACGTGGACGTCGACGACCGCGATCGGCGCCGCGATCTCGGGGCGCAGGTCGAGGACCGCGTCGACGGCCCGGTGGGTGCCGTAGCAGGACGGGTAGCGCTTGAGCGACCAGTCCTCGGACCAGTGCCGCTCCCAGTGCCGCAGCCGACCCTCCAGCCGGTCCACCGTGTCCGGGTCCGGCTGCCCGAAGAGGGCGAGGAAGCCGAGGCGGTGCTCGAGCTGGTCGGGGGCGGCGTCCAGGCCGTTCTCCACCATCCGTACGGCGACGACGGCGTCCCGGGCCGCGAGCCCGGCGTGCAGCGGCTTGGTGCCGGTGCCGAAGTTGGCGATGCTGCCGCCCGCCATCGACGCGGCGACGCCGAGGGCGTGCCGGGTCTGCGGGACGGCGAGCCCGCGCAGCCGGGCGAGCGCGGCGACGGCGCCGAGCCGCCCGACCGTCGCGGTGCTGTGCCAGCCGCGGCCGTAGTGCACGTCCATCGGCAACGCCTCCCCCAGTGCCCGCACCACCGCGTTGCCCACGTCGACCGCCTCGACCAGGAGGGCGGGGTCGGTCTCGGCGTCGCTGAGCGCCAGCAGGGCCGGCCACAGCACGGTGCTGGGGTGCAGCGGCATCGACGGGCAGGCGTCGTCGAAGTCCAGCGCGTGCCCGGCCGTGCCGTTGACCAGGGCCGCCTGCGACGCGCCCCGTCCGCCCGGCTCGCCCCACACCGCCGAGGCACCGGCCGCTGGCTCCACCCCGACCCACGCGCGTACGGCGCGGACGGCCGGCGTGTCCCGGCCGGCCAGGGCCACGCCGACCGTGTCGACGAGGCTCCGGGTCGCCGCGGCGAGCAGGTCGGCCCCGAGCGGGCCGCTCGGCTCCGGGCGGGTGCAGGCGAAGCGGGCCACGACCTCGGTCGCCCCGACCGCCCGCTCCGCCGTCTGCTCCGTCATCGTCGCGTCGGTCCTCAGTACGACCGCGGCATGCCCAGGTCGCGCTGGGCGATGCCGGCCAGGATGAGGTTGGTGCTGATGGGTGCGATGAGCGGACCCCGGGCGGCGCGGAACTTCTGCTCCACGCCGTACTCCGAGGCCAGGCCGTAGCCGCCGAAGGTGTCCATCGCGGCGTTGGCGGCCTCCCACTGGGCCTTCGCGGAGAGCAGCTTGGCGATGTTCGCCTCGGTGCCCGACTGGCTGCCGGCCTGGAACTTCTCGGCCGCCTGCCAGCGCAGCGCGCTGGCCGCCCGCAGGTTGGCGAACGCGGTGGCGATCGGGAACTGGATGCCTTGGTTCATGCCGATCGGGCGGCCGAAGACGACCCGTTCCTTGGCGTACTCGACGGCACGGTCGATGAACCACAGGCCGGAGCCGACGTACTGCGAGGCCGCCAGGATCCGCTCGGCGTTCATGCCCGAGAGGGTCACCCGGAAGCCCTGGTGCTCCTCGCCGATGAGGTTCTCGGCCGGGACCCGCATGTCGCTGAAGGTCAGCTGGTTGGTGTGGTGGCCGCTCATCACCTTGATCGGGTCGATGGTGAGCGTGCCGGCCTCGAGCGCGTCGCGCATGTCGACCAGGAACACCGAGACGCCGTCGGTCTTCTTCTCGACGTCCTCGTACTTCTTGGTCCGCGCGATCAGCAGCAGCAGGTCGGACTGCTTGGCCCGCGAGGTGAAGATCTTGCCGCCGTTGACGACGTACTCGTCGCCGTCGCGCTGCGCGAAGGTCCGGATCCGGGTGGTGTCGGTGCCCGCGTCCGGCTCGGTCACGCCGAAGGACTGCAGCCGCAGGCCGTCGGCGATCTGCGGCAGCCACGTCTGCTTCTGCTCGTCGCTGCCGTGCCGGAGGATCGCGCCCATCGTGTACATCTGCGCGTGGATCAGGGTGCCCGGGGCGCCCCAGCGGTTCATGGTCTCGAGGAAGACGGCCGCGTCGGGGATCGTCGCGCCGCCCCCGCCGTACTCGGTCGGGATGAGCATGGACAGCCAGCCGCCGGCCTGCAGCTCGTCGACGAAGTCCTGCGGGTAGTCGCCGGACTCGTCGACCTGGATCCAGTACTCGCGGTCGTACTTGGCGAGGATGTCGGAGACGACGTCGCGAAGCTCCTCGCGGTCCTCCGGCAGATCCTCGGCGAGCCAGTCTTGTGCCATGTCGGAACCTCTCTCAGGTCGAGCGCCCGGCACTGCGCGGGCGGTGGGTGCGGCGGGGGCCGCGGCTAGTTGGTGGTGACGGCGACGTCGAGCACGAGCGGCTCGGTGCGCTCGCCGAGGCCGGGCACGACCTCGTCGAGGACGGCGAGCAGCTCGTCGACGGTCTCGATGCGCCGGGCGGGGCAGCCGAAGCCGGCCGCGAGGGTGGCCAGGCTGATCTCGCCGAAGCCCGGCCAGGGCGGCTCGGCGCCGGCGTTGCGGGCGAGGCGGTCCATCACCGCGTAGCCGCCGTTCGACATCACGACGAACAGGACGCCGACGCCGTACTGGTGGGCGCTCCAGAGGGCCTGCACGTTGTAGAGCGAGGCGCCGTCGCCGACGATCGCGACCACCGGCCGCTCCGGACGCGCCAGCTTCACGCCGACGGCACCGGGGACGGCGAAGCCGAGACCGCCCATCCCGGCGGTGAGGAACCCGAACGGCGCCCGCACGGGCAGCTGCGCCAGCAGCTGGCGGCGGGTCGACGGGCTCTCCTCGAAGTACGTCGACTCCGCGGGCAGCCGCTCCGCGAGGGCCTGGAACACGTGCGCGGGGTCGATCGCGGCACCGGGCTCGGCGACGACCGGAGCCGGCGCCGGGCGCGGCTCGCGAGGCGCGGCGACCCGGACGGGGAGGTCCTGGGCCAGGCTGGCCGCGACCGCGGCCACCGGGGCGATGACGGCCAGCTCGGCGTCGCTGCGGATCGCCTCGTCGTCGTCGTCGGTGACGACCAGGACCCGCGTGCTCGACGGGACGAGGTCGCCCTCGTCGTGGAGGTACTGGCGGAACGCGTGTCCGCCGAGGACCAGGACGACGTCGTGGGCGCCGAGCGCCTCCCGGAGCCCGGCGCGGGCCGGCGGGAGGTGGCCCGCGAAGAGCGGCGAGGTCTGGTCGAAGCCCATCCGGTACGAGTACGCCGCCTGCCACACCGGGGCGTCCAGGGCGGCGGCCAGCTCGGCCACGGCGGCCCAGGTGTCCGGGTCGTCGGCGAGCGAGCCGAGGACCAGGGCGGGCCGCTCGGCGTCGCGGAGCGCGGTCGCCAGGACCGCGACGGCGTCGGGGTCGGCCGCCGTACCGACGACGAGGCGGCGCGCGGCGGGGGCCCGGACCTCGTCGGCGGGCTCGCTCCAGTCGCTCATCGGGATGACGACCACGGCGGGACCGCGGCGGACGGTGGCCGCGTGCAGGGCGCGGGCGACGGCGCCGGGCACGTCGCCGGGGCGGGCCGGCTGCTCCACGCTGACCGGGTAGTCGCCGGCGAGACCGTCGAGGTCCCCGGCCAGGAACGGCGCGGCGGCGAGGTGCCGGCGGTCCTGCTGACCCACGAGCAGCACGACCGGCGCGCGGTTGGCCTGCGCGGTGGCCAGACCGCCGACGGCGTTGCCGTAGCCGGCGGTGGTGTGCAGCAGGGCGAGCGCGGGCCGGTCGGCCGCGATGGCGTGACCGGTGGCGATGCCGAGCACCGATCCCTCGTGCAGGGCCAGCACGAACTCCAGGTCCTCGGGCAGGTCCGTCAGCAGGTCGACCTCGGTGGAGCCGGGGTTGGCGAAGATCCGGTCCACGCCGTGGTTCCTCAGCACGTCGAAGACGGCGTCGCGGACGGTGGTGGGCACTGGGGAGCTCCTCATCGTGCGGGGGTCGTACGGGGGTCGTGCGGGGTGCGCAGGGCGCGCTGCCGCTGGTGACGACACCGAGTCTCCGGGCGACCAGGAGCCCGGTGAATGGGTCCTCGCATCCACCGGAACACGCCTTCCGGGGGCACTGCGCGGCGACCTAGCGTCCGGTGACAGCAGCAGCGGAACGTAGAGGAGAGCACCCCGGATGAAGATCGCTCGGTTCGGCCAGGGACAGGTCGGCGTCGTCGTCGGCGACGAGCTCGTCGACGTCACGGACGCCGCGGGCGTCGACGTCTCCGAGTGGCCACCGGTAGGCCCCAACCGCCTGATCGCCGACTTCGAGTCGCGCCGCGAGGCCATCGAGGCCGCGGTCGCGACCGGCGCGCGGATCCCGCTCGGCGAGGCGCGGCTGCTCACCCCGATCCCGTGGCCGAACAAGGTGATCGCCTACCCGGTGAACTACCACGACCACGGCCGCGAGATGCAGGCCGGCTACCGCGCCGACGTCCAGGGCTTCTTCCTCAAGCCGCCGTCGTCGCTCTCGGGTCCCGAGGACGCCGTCGAGCTGCCCGCGCTGCCCGGCCGCGAGGTCCACCACGAGTCCGAGCTCGCGATCGTCATCGGCAAGGGCGGGCGCGACATCACCCGGGAGAACTGGGCCGACCACGTCTTCGGCTACGCGTGCCTGCTCGACATGGTGGTGCGCGGCCGCGAGGAGCGGGTCTTCCGCAAGGCGTACGACACCTTCTGCCCCGTCGGCCCCTGGATCACCACCGCCGACGAGGTCGCGGACCCGACCCGGCTGGAGATGAAGCTCTGGGTCGGCGACGAGCTCCGCCAGCACGCCAACACCCGAGACCTGGTCCTCGACATCCCGGGCATGGTCGCCATGGCCTCGACCGTGATGACCCTGCAGCCCGGCGACATCATCGCCACCGGCACCCCGGCCGGCGTCGGCCCGGTCGTCGACGGCGACGTCATCCGCATCGCGATCGACGGTCTCGGCGAGATGAGCGTCCCCGTGCGCCAAGGCACCCGCGGCAACACCGAGGTGTTCGCGAACGCCTACACCCCCGACATCATCAAGCAGCGCTGAAGGAGCTCCCGATGACCACCGACAGCACCGTTCCCGGCTCCGTGCCCGGCTCCGAGGCCATCGAGAGCCTCGAGCAGCTCTACGGCATCTTCGACGACCTCAGCATGGAGGGCGGCTGGCACCGGCGCTTCCCGGCGCTGTGGGCCGAGCCGCGCAAGAACCTCGTGCCGTACCGCTGGCGGTACGCCGACATCCAGTCCGTCCTCGACGCGGCCGGCCGGCTGGTCGACCACTCGATGGCCGACCGGCGCAACGTCACCATGCGCAACCCCGTGGAGGGCAACGAGTACGCCACGGTCCGCACGCTGGTGGCGGCGTACCAGCTGATCCGGCCGGGCGAGACCGCCGACTGCCACCGGCACACCCCGGCCGCGCTGCGGATCATCCTCGACGGCACGGGCACCTACACCGTCGTCGACGGCCACCGCGTGGAGATGCGCCCCGGCGACGTCCTGCTCACCCCGTCGACGTTCTGGCACAGCCACTCGCACGAGTCCGACGCGGACGGCGACGACTGCTACTGGGTCGACATCCTCGACGTACCGCTCATCCACCTGCTCGAGCCGATGTTCTTCAAGCAGCACCCGGACCGGCTCGAGGCGGACCCCGTCGACGTCGACTCGTCGCCGCTGGCCTTCCGGTGGGAGGACTCGGTCTCCCGCCTGGACGCCGCCGAGGCCCCCGCCGACGGCCTGGCCTCGAAGGTGATCGAGCTGGGCGAACCGGCCCTGCCGACGATCTCGATCCACGTCCTGCGCCTCGACGCCGGCTTCACCTCGCAGGTGCACCAGACCACCGCGAACTCGATCTTCACCGTCGTGGAGGGCTCCGGCTCGCTCGAGATCGACGGCGAGGTCGTCACCTGGGAGCGCGGCGACGTCATCGCCGTCCCCTCGTGGCGGCCGTACCGGTTCGTCGCCGACGCCGACGCCCACCTCGTGCGCTGCAGCGACGAGGCCGTCCTGAAGGCCCTCGGCCTGCTTCGCACCGAGGCTCTCTGAGCCTCCGGTCCCACCAGAAAGGTTCCCCATGCGCGTGGTCATCGCGGGCGGTGGCATCGGCGGCATGACCGCCGCCCTCGCCCTCCTGCAGCGAGGCTTCGAGGTCGAGCTCTACGAGCAGGCCCAGGAGATCAAGGAGGTCGGCGCCGGCATCCAGATCAGCCCCAACGGCAACCGGGTGCTGGACGCCCTCGGCGTCTTCGACCGGCTCCGCACGCTGTCGTGCGACCCGGAGCGCAAGGAGCTGCGGCTCTGGAACTCCGGCGAGCCGTGGCCGCTGTTCGACCTCGGCCCCCTGGCGGTGGAGCGGTACGGCTACCCGTACCTCACCGTCTACCGACCCGACCTGCTCGACACCCTGCGGCAGGCCGTCATCGCGCAGGACCCGGGCGCGATCCGCCTGCGGTCCCGCGTGGTCGGGGTCGCGCAGGAGCCGGGCTCCGCCTCGATCACGCTCGAGGACGGCACCGTCGTCACCGGCGACGTCGTGATCGGCGCCGACGGCTGGCGCTCGGTCGTCCGCGACACCCTGTGGGGTCCGAGCGCGCCGGAGTTCTCCGGCATGGTCGCCTGGCGCGGCCTGATCCCGATGGCGGACCTGCCCGAGCACCTGCGCTCCTGGGTCGGTACGACGTGGATCGGCCCGCGCGCCCACGCGGTGCACTACCCGCTGCACGGCGGCGAGCTGATGAACTTCGTCGCCACCATCGAGGGCAAGGAGTGGACGGCCCAGGGCGGCAACGTGCACGGCACCGTCGAGGAGTGCCTCGAGGACTTCGCCGGCTGGCACGAGAACGTGCAGACCCTCATCAAGCTGTCCCCGCAGCTGATGAAGTGGGCACTGGTCCGCGGCGAGCCCATCCCGAGCTGGTCGCAGGGCCGGGTGACGCTGCTCGGCGACGCCTGCCACGCCACCCTGCCGTTCCTGGCCCAGGGGGCGGTGCACTCGATCGAGGACGGCCTGGTCCTGGCCCGGGCGCTGGACGCCTACGGCTCGGACCCGGAGAAGGCGCTGCTGCGCTACGAGCACGCCCGCATCGACCGCACCTCGAAGATGGTCCGCGGTGCGACCGCCAACACCGACCGCTTCCACTCCCCCGAGCTCGCCGAGCCCGAGAGCGCCAAGGCGTACCTCGCCCGGGAGTGGAGCGTCGACCCGATCGCCGACCGCTACGACTGGCTCTACTCGTACGACGCCTCGACCGCGGAGATCTGAGCCCACCCGAGCCACGTCTCCGAGCCGGCGGTCCTCCCTCGACCGCTCCGGCCATCTGGGGGCACGTCCCGACCGGACGTGCCCCCTGCGGCATTTCAGGTGTTCGGGAGCGAGCCGCTGCTGCGGATTCATCACGGTATGCAGACGAGCCGGCACTCCCCACGGCGTACCCACCATGGGCACCGACAACTGGTCTGCATACCGTGATGAACCTGCAGCGACCGGGTCCTCGCCGACACCAGGCTCAGCCGGACCGAGGCTCCCTCACCGGCGCGGCCGAGCGGATGAGCGCCACACCGAGACCGGTGAGGACGACGGCGACGGCCATCACGGAGACCATCGGGACGGCTGTGTGCTCGCCGGCGATGCCGACCAGCGGGGCGACCAGGGCGGCGGTGCCGAACTGGGCGCCGCCCATCAGCGCGGCACCGGTGCCGGTGCGCGGCTTGGCCCGCATCAGGCCGATGGCGTTGCAGTTGCCGGTCAGCATCGCCTGCGAGGCCTGGACGAGCAGGAAGCCGGCGAGCATCCCCGGCAGCGGCAGGTCGAGGGCCAGGACGCAGACCAGCAGTACGACGACGCCGACGCCCTGGCCGAGCAGGCCGAAGACGATCATCCGCTGCGGCGGCACCGTGCGGACCAGGCGCCGGTTCACCATGATCATCGCGACCATGGCCGCGGCGGTGCCGGCGAAGATCGCGGAGTAGGCGTACGCCGAGAGCCCCATGATGCTCTGGATCACGAACGGGCTGCCGGAGATGTAGGCGAACATCGTGCCGAAGCTGGCCGCGACGGTGATCAGGGCGCCGAGGTAGCCGCGGTCGGCGAGTACGACGCGTCCGTCGGCGAACAGCCGTCCCAGCCCGCTGCCGCTGCGAGCGCCGGGCGGCAGCGTCTCCGGGACCAGCCGCCAGATCGCGACCGACATGGTCGCCGTCATCGCGAACAGCAGCCAGAACGCCGAGCGCCAGCCGAGCGGGCCGATCAGCAGCCCGCCCAGGACGGGCGCCGCGATCGGGGCGACCGACTGGACCGCTGCGAGGGTGGAGAAGGCGCGGGCCGCGTCCGCGCCCGTCGACAGGTCGGCGACCACGGCGCGGGCGACCACCATCACCGCGCCGGTGCCGAGCCCCTGCAGGGCGCGGGCGGCCACCAGCAGCCAGATCGATTCGGTGAGCGCGCAGGTGAGGCTCGCCGCCATCCCGACCGCGATGCCGCCGAGCAGCACCGGCCGCCGGCCGACCTGGTCGGACAGCGTGCCCCACATCAGCTGCCCGACGGCCGTGGCGAGCATGAACGTGGTGAGGGTCAGCTGGACCTGCGCGGCACTCGCATCGAGGTCGTCGGCGATCTCCGGGAAGCCCGGCAGGTAGGTGTCGACGGCGAACGGCGGGAAGCCGCTGCACGCCGCCAGGATCAGCAGCAGCGGGACCGAGAGGCCGACGGGGGTGCGCGACGGCGCGACCGAGGTCATGGGCGGGGTCAGCTCGCGGTCGTGCCCGCCAGCAGCCCGCTGACGTCGTCGTACGACGCCACGTCGGCGATCCGCCGGCCGAGCTCGTCGGCTCCCCCGGGCAGTCCGGCGGCGTTGAGGCGGAACTTCAGCATGATCTCCTCGTCGCTCAGCGGGCGCTCGGAGGTGCCGCGCGTGGTCAGCACATTCTCGACCAGCTCGGAGCCGTCCTTCAGCCGGACCCGCACGATCGAGGGGAAGTGGCGCGGGAAGATCTCGTCGCAGCGCGGGTCGGCGACGTGGGTGATCCGCGCCGCCAGGTCCTGCAGCACCGGGTCGGCGACCCGCTCGTCGGTGAAGTCGTCGAGGTAGACGCCCAACCCGCCACCCCCGCCGAACGCGATGGCGAACGTGAACGGCCCGGAGAACTGCGCGTGGTAGCCCGACTCCGGACGGATCTTGGCCTCCCGCGGCTGGGCGATCGTGCGCAGCACCGGGGACGGTACGCCGATCTCCACGGACTCGATCTGCTCGGGACGCAGTCCCTTCGCCCGCAGCGCGAGCGCGGCGTCGATGCCGGAGTGGGTGAAGACGTTGATCGGGTACGGCTTCACGAAGCAGTCCCCGGTGGCCCACTCCTCCCCGAGGCCGTCGAGCAGCGCGGCCTCGTCGTACGTCTCGCCGCAGTAGGCGTGGAAGAAGCCGAAGCGGCCCTCGAGCACGGTCGGCGGGCCGGTGAGGCCGGCGGCGGCGGACTGCGCGGCGACCACGCCGGAGTGTGCCGCCCAGCCGCAGTGCATGCGCTTGACCGAGCCGCCGGCGCGGTTGGCCTCGAGCAGGCCGGCGCCCATCGACGCCGCGATGCCCATCGCGTGCGCGATCTGCTCCTCGGGCAGGCCCATCACCGTCGCGGCGGCAGCGGCGGAGCCGAGCGCGCCGCAGATCGAGGTGGCGTGCAGGCCGCGCTCGAAGAAGACCGAGTTGTTGATCGCCGGGTCGTAGCCGGCGTTGCCCAGCCGGATGCAGATCTCGTTGCCGACCGCGATCGCCGCCAGCAGCTCGCGCCCGCTCGCTCCGCACGCCTCGGCGGCGGCCAGCGCCGCCGGGACCACGGAGGCCGACGGGTGCAGGATCGAGGGGACGTGGGTGTCGTCGAAGTCCAGCGCGTGACCGAGCGTGCCGTTGACCAGCGCGGCGGTCGGCGCCGGGACCCTCTCGGCCAGGCCGAGGGCGGTCGACTGCGCGTGCCCGCCCCAGGTCCGGGCCAGCTCGTGCACGATCGCCGCCGGGCCGGTGCCCAGCGCCGGCACCGAGATGCCGATCGTGTCCAGCAGCCGCTGGCGGGCGTCGTCCAGGGCGGGCTGGGCCGGGGCGGCGCGGAATGCGGCGGCGAAGGCGGCCAGGCGGGCGACGGCCGTCGTACCGGCGGTGTTCGGGGCGGCAGCGATCACAGGTGGGGCTCCTCGGGAGTACGGCGGGGCGGGTCAGGCGGGGACGAGCGCGAGCGGCCGCAGCGGCGAGCCGGTCGCGCCGACGATGGGCAGCGGGGCCGCGACGACGCTGAACGCGGACGGGGCGAGGCGGGCCAGGCGCTCGAGATGGAGCATCTCCATGATCGGGACGCCCGCCTCCACGAGCAGGACCCGGTGACCGGGCAGCCGGGCGTGACCCTCGCCCGCCGGGATGTGCTCGAAGGCAGTGGTGTCGGAGCCGACCAGGCGCGGGGCGCGCGCGGCCAGCCACCGGCAGGCCTCCTCGTCGGGCCCGGGCACGCCGCCGTCGTGGCTGAGGAACGCGTGCGGGTCGTCCCACAGCTGCGCCCAGCCGGTGCGGACCAGGAGCACGCTGCCGGGCTCGACCTCGTGCGCGCCCGCGGCCGCGTCGAGGTGGTCGGCGGTGACGGCCTGGCCGGGCGCGAGTCGCTCGACGCCGAGCAGGGCGGGGACGTCCAGCAGCACGCCCCGCGCCACGACCGGGGCGATCGTGTGCACGCCGTGCTCGAGGAACCGCCCGCCCTCCTGGGCGGCCCGGGCGTCGACGCCGCCGTGCAGCAGGCCGTCGTGGCTGATGTGGGCCAGGGCGTCCACGTGGGTCGCGGTGTGGGTGCCGAGGACGAGCAGGTCGTTGGCCCCCGACGTGCCGTCCACGCGTACGGCGTCCCCGTGGCGGCGCTGCAGGGCGTGCTTGAAGCCGGGATGGCTGGGCGAGACGGGTACGGCGGGGTGCAGCGGCTGCGCGAGGTCGACGACGGTGACGTCGCCGCCCACGAGGCGCCCCGCGCCGATCCCCTCCCCGCTCACCGGCCCACCCGCGCCGCGATCCGCTCGGCCTGGCGCACGATCGCCGGGTCGACGAAGGACCCGTCGGCGAGCACGGACGCGGCGTTGTCGTCGCCGTCCTGCGCGCCGGACTCGGCCAGCACCGAGCGGGCCCAGTCGAGGTCGGCCGGCGAGGGCGCGAAGCTCTCCCTGACGACCGCGGCCTGCCGCGGGTGGATGCACGAACGGCCGACGAAGCCGAGGGCGGCCAGCCGCAGGCTGGTCTCCCTCAGACCGTCGGCGTCGGCGACGTCGGTGAACGCGCTGCCCACCGGGGAGGGCAGGCCGGCGGCACGCGAGGCGAGCACGCACGTCTGGCGGGCCAGCAGCAGGCCGGGGTCGCCGGCGGCACCGCGCGGCAGCCGCAGGTCGGCGCGCAGGTCGGCCTCCCCGAGCATGATCGAGTGCACGCCCTCGGCGGACGCGATCTCGTGGGCGCGGGCCACGGCGCCGGCCGACTCCAGCTGGCAGATCAGCCGGGGCTCGGTCCCCCACTCCGCGACGGCCGCCCACGCGGACGCGACCTCCGCGGCCGACTCCATCTTGGCGACCCGGATCGCGCTCACGTGACCGGCCCGCACCAGCGGGGTCAGCGCCGCGACGTCCGCCGCGAAGTCGTCCGTGCTCACCGGGTTCACCCGGACGACGACGAACGCGTCCCCGTCGTACGACGGCAGCGCCTCGGCGAGGTGCTCCCGGGCGGCCGGTCGCTGCCGCGGGTGCACCGCGTCCTCGAGGTCGACCACGATCCCGTCGGCGACCGACGCTGCCTTGGCCAGCAGCTCACCCGCGCGCGGAGCGGGGACGTAGAGCCAGGCGAGCGCGTCCTCCAGAGCGGACACCTCAGACCGCCCCGCTGTCGCGCAGCTTCTCGATCTCGTCGGACGCGAAGCCCAGCTCGGCCAGCACCGCCGCGGTGTCGGCGCCGTGCCCCCGACCGGTGTGCCGGATCGCGCCGGGCTGCTCGGAGAGGCGGAACATCACGTTCGGCATCCGCACCGGGCCGAGGTCCTCGTCCTCGACGGTCGCGATCGCGCCGATGGCGTTGTACTGCTCGTCGACGATCACCCGGCTCATGTCGTTGACGACCGCGAGCGCGGCCTCGGCCTTCGCGAACTCCTGGACGACGACCTCGGTCGGGCGCTGGAGGATCCAGGAGCCGACGGCCTCGTCGAGGACGTCGGCGTGCTGGGCGCGCTGGTGCCCGTCGCCGAACCACGGCTCCCTGGTCAGGTCGTCGCGGCCGACGAGGCGCAGCACCCGCTCCGCGATGGTGTGCGCGCTGGTGGAGATGGCGACCCAGTCCCCGTCGGCGGTCTTGTAGGTGTTGCGCGGCGCGTTGTTCTCCGAGCGGTTGCCCGCGCGCTGGGTGACGATCCCGAGCTGGTCGAAGACCGTGAGCTGCGACCCGAGCATCGACAGGATCGGCTCGATGATCGCCAGGTCGACGACCTGGCCGCGGCCCGTCGCGTCCCGCCCGCGCAGCGCCATCAGCGTCGCGATGGTGGCGGCCAGGCCGGAGATGTTGTCGGCCAGCGCCAGCGGTGGCAGGGTCGGCGGGCCGTCGGGCTGGCCGGTCGAGTGCGCGAAGCCCGACATCGCCTCGGCGATGGTGCCGAACGCCGGCTCCGTCGAGCGCGGACCGAACTGGCCGAAGCCGGTCACCCGGGTGAGCACGAGGCGCGGGTTGATCTCGGAGAGTACGTCGTACCCGAGGCCCCAGCGCTCCAGCGTGCCCGGACGGAAGTTCTCGATCACCACGTCGGCGTCGGCGACCAGCCGCAGGAAGACGTCGCGCCCCTCGGCCTGGGAGAGGTTGAGCGTCATCGCCCGCTTGTTGCGGCCGAGCACCTTCCACCACAGGCCGTGCCCGTCCTTGGCGTGGCCGTGCGTGCGCGCGGGGTCCGGCTTGCGCGGGTGCTCGACCTTGATCACGTCCGCCCCGAAGTCGGCCATCAGGGTCGCGGCGGAGGGACCCGCGAAGAGGGTGGCGATGTCGAGGACCTTCAGTCCTGCGAGCGGGGGCGGCGAGGTCTCGGTCATGGAACTCCTTGGCGGCGACGGGTGAGGGGTGTCCGCAGCCGACCGTAGGAAGCCACCGCACCGCGCACCACGGGCCGCGTCACCCAGTGGAAGATCGATTCCGCGACGGTGGTCGAGCAGCAGTCGGTGGTCGAGCAGCGAAGGACGAAGTCCTGAGCG
>Ga0335075_10006352_pt1 | contig 18255 bp, 20 predicted proteins | sample Lox_Sample_24_FD_206723 | JGI IMG/M metagenome (GOLD analysis project Ga0335075, IMG submission 206723) | Soil microbial communities from Loxahatchee National Wildlife Refuge, Florida, United States - Lox_Sample_2.4 | ecosystem: Environmental > Terrestrial > Soil > Wetlands | place: USA... | reverse complement strand
ACGCCGGCCATGGCTGCCGCCTGTGCCGCCGGGAGATCCAGGTAATGAGTCAGCACCACAGCCTCCCGTGCGCTCCGCGGCAGGCCGAGTAGCGCCGTCACGACAGGCAAGCGGCCGAAGTCGGAAGCTGGCTGCTGCTCGCTGGCTGCGGAGAGGCGGCGGTAGCGACCAGCCCTACGGCACCGGACCAGTACGAGCCGCTGCAGGTGGCGCACGGTGTCATCGGGGTACCAGCCCGCCGCGGCGGGCGGCAGAGCAGCGAGGGCATCAGCCACCACGGCCTCCGCGACGGCGGCGTCGCCTGTCAGCAGCGCCGCGAGCTGCAGGAGCGACCGGTAGTACTTCTCGCAAAGCAGGCTGCCAGCGGGGCCAGGCGACGGGCCTGCACCGTGGCCGCCGCGCCCGTTCTGGTCACTGCGGGTAGCGCGGTCACCGCGGCGGGTGCGGTCACCGCGGCGGGTGCGGTCACTGCGCCCGTTGGGATCAGTGCGGTCATTGCGCCCGTTGCGACTGGAGTGGCCACGGTGCTCACCGGGTTGGTCGGTGTCACACATCGACACTCCAGGGTCACGGTCTGGCGACTTGCAACAAAGTAACTCAGACCGTCGGCCTGAGCCAGTGAGCGAAATGGCTGGAACTAGATGATAATTTTAGGAAGAAACAAGAAGCTATGTCAACCCAATAGGTGAAGCTGTACACTTCGGAAGCGAATCACCGGCCTCAGATACTTCGCCTTTCCGGGGAAGGGCAGGTCCATGATCACCGAGGACTGGCAACGGCTGGCCGACTACGTTGTCGCGCGCCGGGTCGAACTCGGCATGCGCGACCGGCGCGCTCTTGCTGCCGCCACCGGCATTACTGACAGGACTCTTGGCAAGCTCGAGAACGGCCAGCGCGTGTCTGCCAGCACTCTCGGCGTTATTGAGAACGTGCTCGGCTGGGCGCCCGGTTCATGCCGCCGGATCATGGCCGGCGGCGAGCCCAGCGTGACCTCCTGGGCGCGGGCTGGCACCCGCGACGACGACCCGACGCTCAGGCATCTGGCAAGCACGCCAGGGCTGCCGCCCGAGGTGGTTCGCGGTCTCATTGCTCTGGCCAGGAACTGGCGTCAGGACGAGGGCGGCAGCGAGGAGCTAGCCGAGCGGCGAGCATGATGGCGGATCGCCAGGCGGTTCTACAGGCAAACCCAGATGCCCAGTATTACCAGGCAGGCGCCGCGACCGGAGGGCGGTGGCGAGGGCGATGGTGACGGCGCTGCGGTCTGGGTGGGTGACGGCGTGGCTGACGGTAGCGGGACCGCTGACTTGCTCGGGTTTCCAGGCGCGGGCTGAGAAGCTGACGGTGCGGCGGACTGCGGGGCGGAAGTGGCGGTGACTGGGCCTCGCGGGGTGCTTGCGGACGGGCGTGCCACCGCGATGGCACCCGGCGGCCGAACCGGATGGTGACCGGGGCGTCGTGCGATGGGCGTCCGGCCGGCTGCTGGCGCGTGTACTTGGCTGCGGCCTGGATTCTGCCCCGCCATGGTCGGCCCGCGATGTTGCGGTAGCCCGACGATCAGCGCGGCTGCTCCGGCAGCCAGGACGAGCGCGGCGGCTGAGCTCGCGATCGCATGCGCGCGCACCGCCCTGGTGATCGGCATAATGCTCCGCCTGACAGCATCGAGCAGGAGGCCTGCCGGGAGGGGAAGCAGGACAGCGCGCCATCGGGTCCGACCCATCGAGCGCAACGCGAGCCGGACCGCCGAGCGCTGCCGGTCTGCAGCTAATGCGTCCGAGACGACGACCTGGAGCCCGCCATCGCTGTCTCTGCGGACGACGACGATCAGGCCGGCTGGCAGCGGGAGGTGCCGTACGCGGATCATGCCGGAGCTTCTTCCGCGTCGGCCGTATCCGGGCCGGCCGTTTGCCAGATGGCCCGCCACCATTCCTCCGGATCTCCGGGACCGCCGACAACGGCGATCACTTCGGCTCCGGCAACCTCCAGCCGCACCGGAACGTCGTGGCCGCGCAGGTCGCGTGCGGCGGCGAGCAGTCTGGGCGGCAGCGACGCCGATGGTGCTGTGCTCTGCTGCGCCGCCCTCGACGGTATTGGGCTCGATGGTGTTGCGATCGACGGCGTTGCGTTCGCTCGGCTTGAGCTCAGAACTGTGCCCTCGGGATCGGTGCCCGGTGCGACCGCTCCCGCGGCCGCCGCAATTGTCTCGAACCAGTCAAGGCGGCGTCGGAGCTCGGCCCGTTCGGCCCTGCCCTGCGCGACTTCAGTCTCCAGTTGCTGAAGGCGGCGCCTTCTCCGCCACATCGCCGAACCCTCCGCCCGAATGCGTGACCCAGCCGCAACACCAGTACTCCGGCAACCGTATCGCGACAAGTACGAATCGCAGCCGGGCGAACTGAGCTTCGCGCGCTTGCTCGAAGTCTCGCGCTCGGCCTCGGGCGCCAGCCAGATGCTCGCTCTCTCGCGGATTCATCTATCAATGTGATATCATATTGATAGATGCCTGGAGCGGCCAGGCGCCGCAGCGACAGGAGTCATCGCGATGCAAGCACTCACGGACAACACCACTGGGTGGCCGGGCGACCAGATGGCCGGCCCGACGCACCGGCCCGCCAGCAATCTCGCCAGCAGCTGGGCGCGGGGAAGGCGCCGGATCACGCCGTGGGCGTACCCCCACCTGCGTGCGCTTGGCGCGACGCGCCTTGCCATTGGCCTCTTCCTGACCGTGCTTGGCGCGCTGTTGCTCGCTCACGGCCACGACGGGTGGGCAGCAATACCGCTCGCCGGCGCGGCGCTGCATTTCTCCATCGGCGGTCTAGACATGAGCGCCGCCGGCATTGCATCTTCGCGCGCATGAGCTCGCGCCACTCGCGCGGCCGCCTGGCAGGGCCACACGAGCTGGCGGGCGAAGGCCTGCTGCAGTACGAGGCGATCCGGGGCCGATCGCGTGTTCGGAATCGGCCCCGGGCTTAACCGGAGCTCGGCCGTGGCGGCCGCCCGCGGGGGCGACGGCCGCCACGGCCGAGCTCGGGTTACTTCCTGCGCACGGTGGCCGGCCCGTCGTCGCGCCGGTGGTTATCTGATTGTGGCAGCGGACTCGGGCGGGCGATGATTAGCCGGTGCCCGATAACAGCGCTGGGCCGCCAGCCCCTCGCCTTGCCAGTATCCGGTCACGCTGGCTCGCGGCCGCGACCGCCAGCATCCGCGCCGACCCTGCAGTGCTCGGCGCCGCCCTGGTCGGCTCCCTGGGGGTGGCCGCGCCGATGACTGGAGTGACATCGACCTGCTCATCGTCGTGGACGACGCTGCCCTCGACGAGTACGCGGCACCGGGTTGCCCCGCAGGCGTCCCCGGTACGCTGACGTTCGCCTCTGATGCCCGCCACAACGCCCCGCGCGGCGCCCGCGCGGCGGGCAGTCAGTACATCATCGACGGCCTGCCGCTCTGGGTCGACCGGCACGTCTACCCGGCATCCTGGGCGGCCTGGCCGTCCGATTCCGCCGTCCTGCTGGACCGGTACGGCATCGGCCGGCTCGCGCTCACTTTCAGAGAGCACATGGACGCCGCAGAGCGTAACCAGCCGGCCGACAGGAGCCCGGCCGAACGGCGCGCGCTGCAGGCAGCGCTCATCCCGATCGCGGGAAAGTACATCGCTCGCCGCTCACCTGATACGCCTCGGCTGATCACGCTGGTCGGCGGCCTCGGGACCCCGGCAGGAACCTGGGAGGACCGCCTGGCAACCCTGCGCCAGCTAGTTGACCGGCACGCCGGGGCCGGGGCGGGGACGCGCGAGAGCACCGCCGCCGTGCACGCCTGCCTCGACATCGTGGGCGCGACCCTCGGCTGACCCGCGCGAGGGGAATCGCACCTCGATGTCGAGTCCCCCGCGCGGTCGGGCGCGGGCGTTGAGGATCGCACCGTGGGCGGCGGCGACAGACTGGACGATCGAGAGCCCGAGGCCGAGGCCGTCAGGAAGGTTCGCTCGCTGACCGCGCAGTCGCTGGAATGGCTGGAAGATGCGGTCGATGTCATCCGGGGAGACGACTGGCCCGCTGTTGGCGATCGTGAGAACGGCCTGGCCGGACTCGGATCGCGTCGCGACGGTGACGTGACCGCCGGTGACGTTGTGGCGGAGCGCGTTGTCGAAGAGGTTGACGACGAGGCGTTGAGCTAGACAGGGGTCGCCGGTGGCAGGTGCGGGGGTGATGGCTGCCTGCACGTCCAGTCCCAGCTGGTCGACCTTGGGGTGAGGGCCGAGTAGCACATCGGCGGTTATTTCTGACAGGTCGAAGGGCTCGCGGCGATCGAGCCCGCGCCCGCTGGTCGCGAGAGTGAGCAGCGCTTCGATGAGCAGTTCTTGTTGTTCGCCGGAGGCGATGAGTTCTTGGCCCATAGCGCGCAGGTCGTCGATGGTCACGTCGGGATTGGTAAGGGTCACGTCAAGAAGCGCCCGGTTGAGGGTGAGCGGCGTGCGAAGCTCGTGAGAGGCGTTGGCGACGAAGTCACGCTGGGCGTTGAAGGCGGCTTCGAGCCTCTGCAACAGTCCGTCGATTGTGTCGGCCAGATCCTTGACCTCGTCGCTGGGGCCCTGCAGAGCCAGTCGTTCGTGCAGGCTGTGCTCGGTGATTCGCTGAGTCGTAGTTGTCATGGTCCGCAGCGGCCGCAGCGCGCGGCCGGCAACGAGCCAGCCGAGCGCGGCGGCGAGCACTGCCATGATCGCCAGTGCCATCCCCGACATGGCTAGCAGCGCATGCATGTCGGTCGCGTGAGTCCCGAGGATTGCCAGGGCTTGCGCTCTGGCGAACTGTTGTTTGCAAGAGCCTGAACAGTTCACTCCGGCTAGGCCGGGATCGGGGTGGGACTTGTCGCTTGGCGCGGCGGGCAATGGGAGCACCGAGTTATCAACCTGGCCGCTGGTGGCCGAGCGCACCAACAGGTAGGTGATGGCGAGCAGGCTGGCCCCGGCTGCGAGGAACAGCAGGCTGTACAAGATGGTGAGGCGCAGGCGCACGGTGCGCCGCGGCAGCCACGAGCGTGACCGGGTCACGGTGAGGGGGGTCGTCAGGATCACGGTGGTCAGATCCGGTAGCCGCTGGCGACAGTTTCGATGATCGGGGGGTCGCCGAGCTTGGCCCGCAGGCGGCTGATGGTCACCTTGACGGTCTTGGTGAAGGGATCAGTCATCTCGTCCCATACCGCCTCCAGCAGTTCCTCGGCAGTCACGACGCGTCCGTGCGCGGCCAGCAAGTGTTCCAGGACACCGAACTCTTTGGGGTTGAGCGCCAGAGGCCGGTTCGCCCGATCGGCGATCCGGCGGCCGGTGTCGAGGGACAGGTCGCCGTGGGCCAGCACAGGGGGCAGCACCCGGGTCGGGCGCCGGGCTAGCGCTCGGATGCGGGCAACCAACTCGGCGAAGGCGAATGGCTTGGCGAGGTAGTCGTCGGCGCCCAGGCTCAGGCCCTCGACCCGGTCGGCGACGGTACCGGATGCGGTGAGCATCAGCACCCGGCTTGTACAGCCGTCGCCGATCAGGATCCGGCAGACCTCGTCGCCGTGGACGACCGGCAGATCGCGGTCCAGTACGACCACGTCGTAGCTGGCTCCGGCAGCGTGGCTGAGCGCGTCGTTGCCGTCGAAGGCGACATCGACGGCCATGCCCTCACGGCGTAGCCCGGCGGCGACGGTGGTTGCCAGCTTTGCGTGGTCCTCGACGAGCAGCACTCTCATCTCCGGGCACCTCCTGCAGCGCATCCTTGCCCGGGCCGGGACGCCAACTATTGCAGTTCGGGCACCTCGGGTCGGGGGAGCTGGGAGCTTGTCCGAACCATGATGGCCGCTGACCGGTAACAACCGGGTTACAGCGTGACCGGCTTGTAACCGGTGGTGTCGTACACCTCTCCTAGCACCGCGCCATCGGACAGCAGGAGAGAGAGATCCATGTTCTTCGTGACTTATTTGCGGCGGGAGATGCGTCGCCGGATGCGGCAGGCGGTCCTCGTCGCGCTGGGCCTGGCACTGGGGATAGGCCTGGTCGTCACTATCAGTGCCGCCTCGGCCGGGGTGAAGAAGGCCCAGTCCGATGTGCTCAGCGGCCTGTACGGGGTGGGCACCGACGTGGCCGTGACCGGCCCTGCGCAGGCGCCGCCCGCGCCCGGCACACAACGGCAGATCGGGCAGAACCTTGAACTGGGCCCCGGCGGCACGCAGATCTGCACCGACGGTCGCCGATGCGTCAACGCCGCGGGCCACACATACAATGCGCTCTACGCGGCGCCGTTGCTGCGGCCGTTCCGCACGTCGTCGGTGGCGTCGGTAGCGAGGCTGCACGACGTGGCGGCGGCCGCGGGCGTGCTCACGCTCGCTGGCCAGTCGATCACGTTCCCGGCGGGCTTCGGCCGCCCGGGTGGCTCGCCGCCTGAGCTGACCAGCTTCACCGTCGACGGCGTGGAGACTGGGCACACCCCGGTCGGCCCGCTGACTGCGGCGACGGTCAGTTCCGGCCATTTGTTCACCGCGGTGGACGCTTACGCGAACGTCGCACTTGTGGACTCCGACTACGCGGCCGGCGCCGGCCTCAGGGTCGGCTCGGCCATCACCATCAGGCAGGTCCGCTTCACGGTCATCGCGATCGTCAGCCAGCCGCAGGGCAGCAACCCGCCAGACGTGTACATCCCGCTCGCGCGCGCGGAGGCCCTGGGGACCGCTTTCAAGGACGGCGGGAGCTTGAGCCACGATGTCAGCCTGATCTATGTGGTCGCGGCCAGCGCTGCCGACGTCCCCGTAGTGCAGCACGAGATCTCCCGGCTGCTGCCTGGCAGCACGGTAACCGCCGCCGCCAGCCTGGCCAGCCAGGTGACCGGCTCGCTGGCCAGCGCCGCCAGACTGGCGAACGACCTGGGGCGGTGGCTGGCCATCGTGGTGCTGATTGCCGCGTTCGCCGTGGCCTGCCTGCTGACGATGGGCGCGGTGGCCCGGCGGTCCGCCGAGTTCGGCATCCTCAAGGCGCTCGGCTGGCGGACCCGCCGGATCGTCGCCCAGGTGCTCGGCGAATCGCTGGCGACCGGCATTGCCGGCGCCGGCGCCGGGATCGGGCTCGGGTTCGCCGGGGCAGCGATCATCGCAGCCGTGGCGCCGAAGCTGTCCACTACAGCTCCCTCCTCGGCTATCGGGTCGCTGCAGCAGCGGCCCGCGGCCCGCGGCAGCATCCACCCCTTCGCCTCGCACGCGGTCTCGGTCCCGCTGTCGCCGTCGGTAACCATCGGCGTGATCGTCCTGGCGGTGATCCTGGCGCTGGCCGGCGGGCTGCTGGCCGGCACGTTCGGCAGCTGGCGGATCGCCCGGCTGCGGCCCGCCAGCGCCCTGGCCCAGGTGGCCTGACCGGGGCCCAGGCAGGAGTTTGCGAGACAGGACTTCGGAAGACTGGAGAGTGAATCGTGTACATGCTGACCGGGGTAACCAAGCTTCACCGCAAGGGCCGCAGCACCATCCCCGCTGTCTGCGAGCTGGACCTGACCATCGGCGACGGCGAATGGCTGGCCATTCAGGGCCGCACCGGGCACGGCAAAACCACCGTGCTGAACCTGCTCGGCGGGCTCGACCGGCCTACTCACGGTGCCATCGAACTGCACGGCACCGACCTGGCCGCACTGCCCGAGACGCAGCTCACCGCGCTGCGCGCCGAGCGGATCGGATTCGTCTTCCAGACCTTCAACCTGATCCCCACCCTGTCGGCCGCCGAGAACGTCGAGGCCGCCCTCATCCCGCTCCGCACCAGCCAGACGAGTCGGCGCGCCAGGACCGCGGCCGCGCTGGACGCCGTCGGCCTGACCGACCGCGCGAACCACCTGCCCGCTGAATTGTCTGGCGGCCAGCAGCAGCGGGTCGCGATCGCCCGCGCCTTGGTCAAGGAACCCGCGGTGATGCTGGCCGACGAGCCGACCGGCAACCTCGACGAGGACACCCGCGACGACATCATCGCGCTGCTGGAACTCCTGTGGCGTGAGCGCGGAATCACCCTGGTCCTGGTCACCCACGACACCACCATCGCCTGCCGGGCCCAGCGCGTCGCCGTCATGACCAATGGCCGGCTGACGATCAGGCGCGACATCGGGCACGCGCCAGCCGGCTTTCTCTGCCCTGGACCGATCCGGCGCAGCGACTGAGCTAAGACGGGGAGCCGGTCGAACGGGTCGCCGGCCAGGTGCGGGAACTCCTGGCCGGCGGCCCGATGCCTGGCCGGGCCGGCTAACCGGTTTCGGTGGCGGTGCCGGACACTGTCTGGGTGAACTCGTTACCGCTAACCGTCAGGCCCAGTTCCACATAGATCTCCCAGGTTCCGGGGACCGGGTCGGCCGTCGTCAGCGTGACCGTACCCGGCGACGTACCGGTGGTATCCGGAGTCGTGCCCGTGGCAGCCACAGTGCCGCCCGAAGCCACCAGGTAATAGCGGACGGTGTTGTCCGTGCTCACGTCAGCGGTCTGGAAGCCCACCGTCAGCTGTGAGACCGCGGCCGGCACGTACCTTGACCGAGACCTGGCCGGTGAAGGTGCCGGGCGCGACCGGCGGCAGCGCCAGGTCCTGGTCGACGCCACCCCACAAGATGTCCGCTGTCCACCGGCCTGGCTCGGGCGCCGAGACCTCGATGTGCTGGATATTGGGGATCGAGCCGGCCCGCCGCGTCGTGGGCAGGGTTCCGTCATCGTAGGACTGCTGGGTCAGCGCTCCCTGCGGGTTGAACAGGACTACTTGCAGTCGGTTGCCGTTAGTCGGGTCGGGCCAGGTCATGTCGAGGTCCAGCCGATTCAGGTGGGGCGGGACGGTGAAGGTGATCGGGGTAGCGGCGGTGGCACCTGCCTCCGGCACCGGGAGGCTCGGGTCGGGAGCGCTGACGTTCTCGGTGACGACCTTGCCGAGCTGGAACTCCGGGCCGATCCGCCGGTAGCTGCCGGTCACCACAACAGGCGAGCTGCTGGTGTTGTACAGGCTGACGCGCTGGCTGGTGACACTGCCTCCATTGCCTCCAGGTCCAGTTGCGAGGGCGATGCGACCAGAGCAGTCGAGCCGTTGCTGCGGGCCAGCGTCGTGCCCGGCAGCTCCTGGGCGGCCGAGTCGTCCCGCCCGACGACAGCGCAGCCATGTTGTTGGACACGTAGCTCTTGTATCCGTCGTCCATGGCCACGAGACGGAAGTTGTCCACCGCGGCTGCCGCTATAACGTTCGGGTCCGAGGCCGGCGCTGCGACAGTCCCCGGAGTCGCCGCTGTCGCCAGCCGAGGCCACCACGGTCACGCCTCCGGCGACCGCCGCGTTGTCCACCGACTCGAAATAGCTGGCGTCCGCGGTGCCGGGGACGTACTCGGCGCCAAAGGACTCGGAGATGACGTCGGCCCCGTCATTGGAAACCGCGTTGTCGACGCCCGAGACAACCTGGGCGCGGCGATCGATGAGGCGTCACCGTAAAACTCGTCGTTGCTGTCGTTGGCGGTGTAGCTCGGAGCGTCAAGGACGACTGGCGTCCCGTCAGGCCGGATGAAGTCGGGGTTGCCTGCCAGCTCGTTCATGCCCTCGTTGGCACCCACGACACCGACGCCGGTGGCAATGGAGTTAGCTTCATCCGGCGCGTTGGGGTTGCCGTCCGAGGCGTGAATGTCGGCGTCGGCCTCGCCTTCTTGCAGTGGCTTAGCTGGTCCCGCCGGATTGAACGGGCAGGCATTGGGGTTGCTAGCCTGCCGCTTCGCGACTTTCGCGACCACCGGCACCGGCACCGGGTTGGCCGGCGCTACCCGCAGTTTCGGATCCGGTATGACCTCGGCGACCGCCGGGTTCTTTCGCAGCGTCGCTACCTCCGCCGCCGAGACCGTGGCCGCCACGGAGTCCGGCTCGGTCAGTTGCAGTACACCCGTGCCGCCGCTGGCCCGGATGCCCGAGACGATGGGTGCCTGATCCGAGCGCGCATCCCTCTTGAGCGTGCTGCCCTGGGTCCGCAGGTTCAGCGTGGTGTGCTGGCTCTTCAGCACTACGATCACGGCGCCGCCGTGCGCGTATCCAGTTCGCTCCGATCTCGGATCCCGGAAACTTAGTTGCGCTAAACGAAGGATCCGTGAGCGGCCAGGCACCGTCAAGAGCCTGAAGTGGATACCGCCGGGCTAGCTGAACTCGGCGATCACGTCGGCGGCGGTCATCGGCCGGGAGAACATGGGGTAGTCGTAGGCGATCGCGTTCTCGTGCTCGGCCACCGAGGTAGCCGCGGTGCAGTCCGTCAGCGTGATCACCTGGTAGCCGTTCTCGTAGCCGGTGCGCATCGTGGACTCCACGCAGCAATTGGTCAGGAAGCCGCCGAGCACGATGGTTTTGATGCCCTTGCTGCGCAGGATGAAGTCCAGATTGGTGCTTGCGAAGGTGTCCAGGCCGCGCTTGCCCTCAATCACGATGTCACCGGGCTGCGGCGCAAGGTCATCGACGATTGCGGCGCCCCAGCTGTCCTTGACGAATGCGCTGCCGTCGACCACGCCCTTGAGAATGCCGTAGGGGTGCGAGCTGAGCTCGTTGTAGCCGGCGGCGAAGGTGATCGGCGCATGCATGATGGTGGCCCCGGCGGCCCGCGCGGCCGCCACAACCTCGGCCGTGTTGGCCAGCATGTTGGTCTTGTCCATCACCTCCTGCACGGCGCCGTGCAGTGCGCCGCCGTCGGAGGTGAACTCGTTCTGGTACTCGATGAGAACGATCGCCGTGGTGGCGGGATCGAATGACATGTGGCAGTCCTCCCCGGCGCAGTGCTCGCGGCAACCCGGAACAGGCTGCCCGCCAGAAGGCTAACAAGCCTGCTGACGCTTAGCCATGCACGGCCGCGGCTACATGTTGACAGGCGTGTCTGGTGCGCTAAAGTCTTAACGCCATAGTACTTTGAGGAGGCAGATGTGATCAGCTTCCGCGTCGATAGTCGTTCCGTTGTGCCTCCGTACCTGCAGATCGTCCAGCAGGTACGGCAGGCGCTCCGGATGGGCGTGCTCGACGTGGGCGACAAGCTCCCCACCGTGCGGGAAGTCGTCGCGGCCACGGCAGTCAACCCCAACACCGTGCTCAAGGCCTACCGCGACCTGGAGCGCGACGGCCTGGTCGAGCCGCGGGCAGGTCACGGCACGTTCGTGGTGGGCCGCCCGGCCGGCCCGCCGCCCGGCACGCATTCACGGCTGGCCCGCGGCCTGGCGCGCTGGGTGCGCGACGCCCGCGAGGCCGGACTGGATGACGAGTCGATCGAGTCGCTGCTGCGCATCACGCTGCGAGAGGCGGCGGGGGAGGAGATCGCATGATGGCCAGCAATAACCCCGCTGCGATCCAGACCAGGGGGCTATCGAAGCGTTACCGCCGGGTCACCGCTCTGAGCGAGGCCACCATCACCGTTCCCGAGGGCCGGATATCGGCGCTGATCGGCGAGAACGGCGCCGGCAAGACAACGCTGCTGCGGCTGCTCGCGGGGCTGGCAAGGCCGACCGGCGGCGAAGTCGCGGTGCTCGGCAGCCCGCTCAGCCAAGACCCGGCCTTTCTCGCCGACATCGGCTTCCTGGCCCAAGAGATCCCGCTATACCGGCGCCTGTCCGCCGAGGACCACATCGGCGTCGGCGCGCACCTCAACTCCCGCTGGAACGGGGCGGCTGTTCGGCAGCGCCTGGAGAGCCTGGGTATTCCGCTTGACCAGAGGGTGGGCACGCTGTCCGGGGGCCAGCGCGCCCAGCTGGCGCTGGCGCTAACACTAGCCAAGCGGCCCAGGCTGTTGCTGCTGGATGAGCCCGTCGCGGCGCTGGACCCGCTAGCCCGGCGCCAGTTCCTGGCGCACCTGGCCGAGGCGGTAGCGGACGGCGGCCTGACCGTCGTGCTGTCTTCGCACCTGGTCGCCGACCTGGAACGGACCTGCGATCATCTCATCCTGCTGGCCGCTTCCCGCGTCGAGCTGTGCGGTGACATCGACACCCTCCTCGCCGAGCATCAGCTGCTGGTCGGACCTCGCAAAGACACTACGGCGATCGAGCGCGACCACACCCTCGTCCAGGCCGTCCGCACCGCCCGCCAGACCACCCTGCTCATCCGCCGGAACGGGCCTGTCGTCGACCCGGCCTTCGAGGCCGCTGATGTCGGCCTGGAGGAACTCGTGCTCGGCTACATGGGCCAGCACGCCGGGCCAGCGCCGGCGCACCTGACCACGATCGGAGAAGATCAATGACCTGGCTTGTCTGGCGCCAGTACCGCAACCAGGCGTATTTCGCTGCCGCCGCCCTCGCCGCGTTCGCGGTCCTGCTGCTGATTACCGGCCGCCAGATGACGTCGCAGTATCACTCCGCCCTCAGCTTGTGCTCTGCCAGCCATAACTGCGGCAACCTTGCGAATACGGTGACCCTCGGAACACCGCTGCTGTCCTTGCTGGTCACCCTGACCGTGGCGGTGCCGTGCGTGCTGGGAATCTTCTGGGGCGGACCGCTCGTAGCCAGGGAATTCGAAGCCGGCACCAACCAGTTCGCCTGGACGCAGAGCATCAGCCGCCGCCACTGGCTCACTGCCAAGGCCGGCTGGGCCCTGCTTGCCGCGGCCGCCTGGGGCGGCATCGTCTCAGCTCTCGTCACCTGGTGGTCCAGCCCGGTGAACGCACTCGAGCATCAGAACTTCCAGCCCGCGCAGTTCGACATCCAGGGCATCGTCCCTGTCGGCTACGCGGTGTTCGCAGTGGCCCTCGGCGTCGCCGTCGGCACGCTGCTCCGCCGCGCCCTGCCCGCGATGGCCATCACGCTCGTCGTCTTTACCTTCGTGCGCCTGGTGGTCGGGCAGGACTTCCGCTCGCGCTATCTGACCGCGGTCACCGAGACGTTCGGCTTTCTGCAGCGCGCGGGCCACCGCCCGGCCGTGCCGACAGGCTCGTACTGGCTGGTCTCGAAGGGCCTCGTCGGCCCGCACGGCCTGGTACCGACTAGCCAGCCCAACGGCGGAGGCATTTCCGTCGGCGTCCGTGGCTTCCCCAGCATCAACCTCACCAACATGCCGTCCGCGTGCCAGGCTCTGGTCTTCAGGAATCCGCGCGGCGTCTTTCCCTGCCTGACTGCGCATGGATACCGGGGGCTCTTCATCACCTACCAGCCCGCCGACCGCTACTGGGCATTCCAGGGCATCGAGACCGGCATCTTCGTGCTCCTCGCCGCCGCCCTCATCGCCGTGACCGCGATCGTGGTACTCCGCCGCGACGCCTAGCTCCGGAAGGAAGCACCAGTGATGGATGCAGTCCCCGGCGGCTATCCGCGCGGCGACCTGCGGGTATCTGACGCCGACCGCGACCGGGCGCTGTCTGAGCTGAGCGAGGCCTTCCAGGTCGGCCGGATCACAGCCGACGAGTTCGACCAGCGATCCGGGCAGGCCTTGACCGCCCGCACCGGGAGGGAACTGACCGCCCTGCTCGCCGACCTGCCAGTTGACCGCGCCCCCGTTGACACCGCGGCCCTCCAGCGAGCCGATCGTGTCCTCGCCTCCCGGATCACCATCGGCGGATCTGTCGCCGCCGCCTGCTTCGCCGCCGTTGCCATATCGAACGCCCTAAGCGGCGGGCTCAGCCTCCAGCAACGCGAGCTGGCGCGGGAGATCTTGGCTCGCCGGGGTCTGTCGGTCCCGCTCCCTCCCAGCCCGGGCTTCGACTGGGCAGGCACGATAACGCCAGGAGCAATCGCTGTACTTCTCGTCGTGCTGATTGTCGTCGTGCGCGTGACCCGCACCCACCGCAGCGTTCGCGCCCCGTCCCCCGCAGACCGCACCCGACCGACTAGCGGCATTACGGACCGGCCGGAAGCCCCGCCTCGAGTTGCTGAATCATGGGAGAGATCAGATCGTTGAGCTCGCGGACAACGACCGCGACTGCGAGCTGTGCCCGCCGCGACGCCTCGTCTGCCGGGCCGGCCGGAGCGGGCGGCAGGTCATCGAGACGGAGGGGAGCCTGCACCAGCTAACAGGCCCGAAGATGCGGGCTCCGGGTCAGGTCCTGCTCCACGACTCGGTGAACTCACCGGCTCGTCCCCGGACCTCAGTGCCGTACCTGCTGATGCCCTCCGGGGCATGCTCGCGGTCAAAGTCCTGGTCGATCCAGAATGCCTGCGACGCCGCCATCCTCGTTCCCCGCCCTGACCTCGGTTACGTCAGCTCGTGCCAGGTACCCGGCCGCTCGGCACGAGCGGCATCGAGCGCAGCCGAGTGCCGCAAGCCCGGGCGATCGCGTTCCTGATCGCCGGCGCGACAGCGATAATCGGTGCCTCGCCGCCGCCCGCTGACGGCTGGTCCGGCCGGTCAAGGAGCACGACCTTCAGGTCGGCGGGCACGTCGGCAAGCCGCGGCACCCGGTACTCCGACATCGACCCGTTGCGGATGCGGCCTCCCGCGAAGTCGATCGCCTCGAACAGCGCCGGCCCGAGGCCCATCACTACCGCGCCCTCGACCTGGTTGATCAGCCCGTCCGGGTGCACGACGGCGCCGCAATCGACAGCGGTCACGAGCCGGAGCAGCCGCAGTGTCCGGTCCGGGCCGACGTGCACGCGCGCAGCCGTCGCGACCCGGCCGCCTTTCTCCATGCCGAGCGCGATGCCCGTTCCGGTACCGTCCGGTAGCGGCTCGTCCCAGCCAATCTCCGCCGCTGCCGCACGGAGCACCGCGGCCAGCCGCTGGTCCTCCAGATGCCGGAGCCGGAACGAAACCGGATCGGCTCCCGCGGCGGCGGCAAGGTCATCCAGGTGGGACTCCCTGGCGAAGTTGTTCGCCGTCGCAGCCAGTGCCCGGTAGGACCCGCATGCTAGCGGGCCCTCGGCAGGCTGATAGGCGGTCAACTGATTCGCTACCCGGTAAGGAGTCGACAGGCCAACCGGGCCGGAGTGGATGTTGGTGATTGACCACGCTGTCAGCTCGCCCGTGGCGGTCAGGCCGGCGGACACGTCGACGACCGCGGCCGGACGCAGGTAGCCGGCGGTGAACTCGTCCGCCCGGCTCCAAGCCACCTTCACCGGCCGCCCTGCGGCCCTGGCCAGGCGGGCCGCCTCGAGCGCGACCACCGACCCGTGCTTCCCGCCGAAGCCGCCGCCGAAGTCCGGCACGATGACCCGCACCGCCGCCTCGTCGAGGCCGACTGCCGCGGCGAGTTCCTGCCGGGCACGGAACGGGGTTGACGTGGCTGCCCACACCGTCAGCTGGCCGCCGTCCCAGCTGGCCAGAGCGACCCGCGGCTCTAGCGGCACGTGGGCGATGTAAGCGGCATGGTAGGTCGCATCCAGCCGGACGGCCGCGGTGTCAAGCGCCTGCTGCGGATTGCCAGCCTCTTCTCGCACCGCGACGTTGCGGCCTTCCCCTGGCGTCGGGTGATTGCGGAAGAAAGCCTCGAGTTCGGCCGGACCAGGGCCGGCGGGCTCTGCCCAGTCCGCATCGATTGTCGCCAGCGCGGCGCTGGCCGCGCGCTCGCTTGCGGCTAGGACCCCGACGATCGAGCCGTCGCGGACCACTGTCACGCCAGGTATCGCAGCTGCCTCAGCCGTGTCGGCCTGGCGTAGTTTCGCCCCGGCGGCCGGCGGGTGCAGCACGCGCCCGTGCAGCATGCCGGGCAGCCGCAAGTCGGACGGGAACCGCTTGGCACCGGCGACGACACCGCCCGTGCCCGCCGCCGAAGCCGTCCGGCCAGCCGACTGCCAGCGAGTGGCCGGGGTGACCGGCTCGTCAGCGGGGACGCTCTCGACGCGGCGCTGTCCGGCTACCAGGTCGCCGTAGCCGACGCTGGGCGCGCCGTCCGGGCCCGCGAGCATTCCGTTGCCTGCCGTGAGCGCCTCCTCGGGCAGCCCGAACCTGGCCGCAGCGGCTTCTCTGAGCAGCCGGAACGCGCCCGCAGCCGCCGCGCGCAGCGGCGGCGCCGCGATCGGCATCGACCTGCTGCCGAAGGTGCCTAGATCAAACGGCGAGGTGTTGGTGTCCGCCATCGTCAGGCGCACCGTTGCCGGCGTAACGGCCAGTTCCTCGCCCACCAGCATGGCGAGCGCGGTCCTGGTGCCCTGGCCCGCCTCTACTTTCCCAGTGAACGCCGTGATGCTCCCGTCGGCGCCGACGTGAACCCAGGCGTCGTCAGGTCCGCCCCAGCCATGCTCGCCGCTTTCCGCGACGACGGCCAGCAGCCCTTCCGGCATTGCCGCCGCGAAGGACTCGGGATCAGCGCGCGCGAGATCCCATGGCGTTGGTGGTTCGGGGACTGCTGGCCCGCGCGACGCGGGCAGCCCGGCCGCAGGCGGCCCCGCTGGCGTCGGCTCGAGCAGTTCCGGGTGGTCCATCAGTTCGGCAGCGCGGTGTATCGCCCGCCGGATCCGCGGGTAAGTGCAGCACCGGCAGACATGCCCGGCAAGCTCGGCGTCGATCCGCTCGTCATCGGGATGCGGAATCCTGGCCAGCAGTGCGGCGACCGCGGTCAGCCAGCCCGGAGTGCAGTACCCGCACTGCATGGCACCGAGCTCCAGCCAGGCCTGCTGTGCCGGGTGCAGGATGCCGTCCTCGGTCAGCCCTTCGGCCGTGGTGATCCGGTGCCCTGCGACACTTGCGGCATCGACCTGGCAGGCCTGCACGGCGCGGCTACCGAGCAGGACGGTGCACGTGCCGCAGGCACCCTCGCCGCAGCCCAGCTTGGGGCCGGTGATGCCGAGATCGTCCCTCAGCAATTCGAGCAGGCTCTGGCCGGGCCCTGGGGTTACGGCGCGCTCTTCGCCATTGACATTGATGGTGACCGCCACGTCACGGACTCTAGCTCGCTTCGCCGCGTACTAGTGCGCGAGCCAGCCCGCGTCAAGGGTGAGCGCACTACCCGACATAGTCCACGCGGCCGGCCTGCACAGGAAAGCAACAGCGTCGGCGACCTCGGTCGGCTCGATAAGCTTCCGGATGGCGTTAGGTGCCAGCATGACGCGCTCAAGCACCTCAGCCTCGTCGATTCCGTGCGCCCGAGCCTGATCAGAAATCTGAGCCTCGACCAGCGGCGTGCGGACGTAGGAGGGGCAGATCGCGTGAGCCGTCACGGCCGGACTCCTGGCTGCGGTCTCCAGCGCGACGACCTTGGTCAGTCCGAGCAGCGCGTGCTTAGCCGTCACGTAGGCCGACTTGAATGGCGAGGCGACTAGGCCGTGCACTGAGGAGATGTTGATGATCCTGCCCCAGCCGGCCTGGTACATGCCGGGCAGGACCGCTCTGGTCAGCAGGAACGGGGCAGTGATCATCACACTGAGCAGCAGGTCCCAGCGGTCATCCGGGAAAGCCTCAATGGGACTGACGTGCTGCAGGCCTGCGTTGTTGACCAGGACGTCGACTTGGCCGGCACAGCGTACGAGCTCGGCGATCGACTCGCGGTCGGCTAGGTCCGCCTGGCAGGCTCGCGCGCTGCCAGCCAGGTTGCGCACCTCCCGCTGGCCCGGATGCGGGCCGATGAGCTCAGCGACGTCGATCGGGCTGATATCGGTCATGGTGACCTCACAGCCGGCCGCGACCAGCCGGCGCGCCACAGCCAGCCCGATGCCAGACGCTGCCCCCGTGACCAGCGCCCGCTTGCCGGCCAGACAGCCATCGTCGGTCATTCCGGGGCCCCCTTCGCAGTTCCCATCGCCAGGTGCTCATGCAGCTCAGGGCTGCCTGCCAGGTCGCTGGCCGCGGCCTCAAACCTGATCCGGCCCTTCGCGAGCAGGTAGCCGCGATCGATCACGGCCATGGTGAACCGCACGTTCTGCTCGGCGATGAGGATTGACATGCCCTCGTCACGCAGCGTGGCGATCCAGTGCGACATCTCGGCCACGACAGCCGGGGCCAGACCCTCGCTGGGCTCGTCGAGCAGCAGGATCCGCGGATTGCGCAGCAGCGCCTGTCCGAGCTTGAGCATCTGCTGCTCGCCGCCGCTCAGCAGGCCAGCCCGGCGGTCTGCCAGTTCGGCCAGCCGGGGAAAGATGCTCTGGACCCTGTCGATAGTCCATGGCTGGCCGGCTCCGGGCGGCGGACTGCCGTCAGCAGGGCGACTCTGGCGCCCGCGTGGCTGCCGTCCAGCCGCGAGGGCCAGGCATTGGCGGGTGGTCAGCGCGGAGAACACGCGGCGACCGCTGGGTACATAGCCGACCCCGGCGCGGGCGACCCGGTGCGGCGGCAGCCTGGACAGCTCGGTGCCGTCGAGCGTGATCCGGCCCGGAGCTGCTCGGTTCAGGCTCATGATCGTTCGCATGGTCGTGGTCTTCCCGG
>Ga0335075_10006351_pt1 | contig 18257 bp, 14 predicted proteins | sample Lox_Sample_24_FD_206723 | JGI IMG/M metagenome (GOLD analysis project Ga0335075, IMG submission 206723) | Soil microbial communities from Loxahatchee National Wildlife Refuge, Florida, United States - Lox_Sample_2.4 | ecosystem: Environmental > Terrestrial > Soil > Wetlands | place: USA... | reverse complement strand
CGATTGCCGCTTCGGTCGCATGCCTTGGATTCGCCTTTGCCTGCACTGCGGGGTGGTTGTCCTCTCATCGGCTTACACCCAACCGGATGCTGCGAGCGCTGGATGCACCACGAGGGCCGGCGCTCGGTCATCGCCGGAACCATGCCAAAGGTATTTGTTTTACCGGAACATTCGACTCGAATGGCGATGGGGCGGAGCTCTCGAAGGCGCGGGTCTTCGAGCGGGGCCAGTACCCGGTCGTAGGACGCTTTAACATCGCGGGTCCGGATCCGCACCTGCCTGACCCCATGGCACAGATGCGCGGTCTCGGAATTCGCATCGTGACGCCCGACGGTCAGGAGTGGCGCAGTGCCATGATCGACGCACCAGTCTTCGCAGCGCCCACCCCACAGGCCTTTTTCGCATTCCTGAACGCCGCCGCGAGTACGGATCCCACCGCCTTCAGACAATACAGTACGGCACATCCGGAGATCATTACATTCATCGACTGGGTCAGGAACCATCCGCGCACGGAGAGTTGGGCGGAAACTCGATTCAATAGCCTCGACTCCTTCGTCTTCGTCAGCGCCGAGGGTTCAAGGTATGTCGTGCGGTGGTCCCTGATTCCCTGGTTGCCGCCCGTCACAATCCCGCCCACGGAGCCCGCGAAACGCAATCCCGACTTTCTTGATGAGGACATCACGAAACGCGTCGCGGTTAGCCCTCAGCGCTGGGAACTCGTCATCGTGATCGCCAATCCGGGGGACCCCACGGCAGACCCAACCCGGGCATGGCCCACCAACCGTCGTACCGTTAATGTGGGAACGCTGATGGCGCAACGGATCATCCCCGAGGCCGACGGACCGTGTCGCGACATCAACTACGATCCCACCGTGTTGCCGTCTGGAATCACGACCTCTGACGATCCCTTTCCCGCCGCTCGTTCGGCGGCCTATCGCGCGTCGTATGACGCCCGTATTGCTGAGTCTTCCAGCTATCCGCGCGAGCAGAAAGGGGATCAGCAATGAGAACTCGCCTCACCCGGTTTACTGCCCCTCAGCGTCTCCTGCACTGGCTGATGGCCATCTGCATCCTTTCGATGTTGTTGATCGGGATCGGCATGATCTCGGTTGTCACACCGAACTATTTGACATTGATTCAGGTTCACAAGGTCCTGGGAATTGCGATTCTCGTGCTCGCCCTCATTCGCCTGACGCTGCGAGTGGTGTATGGCGCACCGGCATTGCCATCAGATCTGCCACACGCTGACCGGTTCGCGGCCGTTTCGTCGGAGTACATTTTCTACGCGCTGATGATTGGCATGCCGCTCATTGGCTGGGGGATGTTGTCGGCCTCGTCCCATCCAGTGATCCTGTACGGAGGTTTCCACCTGCCTCCGATCCTGCCCGTCGATCCGGGTCTCTACACGCTTCTTCGGCGTACACACTATTGCCTCGCCTTGTTGCTTTTCGCACTCATACTCATCCATTTCGCCGCCATGGTCTTCCACAAGATGGTTCGGAATGACGGGATCTTCGAAACCATGGCGCCCACAATCGGTGTGCGCCAAACAGAGAATCGTTTTAATCCGAAACGGTGACGACGGGGCACCTTCCTCACCCGAAGGGAGAATGTATGTCAGACACTCGCGAAAATCAGGATCCTGCTCTGGCCGAGGCAGAGAGCCGGCGTCAGACCCTCGAAACAGAAAAGGCGGCGCTGCAAAACCGTCCTCACAGCGGCTTTGCGGACGCTGCCCGCGTACTGAGACTTGAATCCGAGATCGAAGCCCTGGATGAGCAGATCGAGCGAGAGAAGCAACGTGCCCAAAGCGGCGAGGGATGAACCGATTCACCGCCCGCACTGTGTACCCTTTCGCTCCGGCCCTTCGACCGATGGAGGATCATGATGGCGACGTTCAAAGGCTTGGCAAGTTTGCAGCACTCCTCGATTCCACAGGGCGCCTATGTGAAGTTATCGTCGGATCAGTTGGAGCGGGCAGCCCGAAGCGGAATTCAGAAGGCATATGGATCCAACACGGACCTCTACCGTCAGGGAGAGCGCGGGGCCGATCTTTACATTGTTATCGCAGGTGCAATTGAGACGTTTTGGTCGGATCCGGTCAGTGGCGCGGAGTATTACCTCACGCTGGAGCCCGGTGAGTTCAGTGGAGAACTCAACCTGCTAAATGAGAGGGAAACTCTAATTTCTGCACGGGCGCTTGCAGGAAGTAATCTTGTCAGGATTCCAAGGGAACGTCTTCGCGGCTTCCTCATAGCAGAGCCTGAAATATGCGAAATCATTGTTACGGCGATCGTGCAGCGGCGTCAATTCCTCGTGCAACTAGGGGCCGGCGGACTGGCGCTGGTGGCCGATGGAGAGAGCGGAGACCTGGGAAAGCTGGCACGATTTCTCACAGCAAATATGTACCCGTTTCGTTTGATCGATCTTCACGAGCCCTCTGAAGCATCTCTGGTCGCGAAAAGAACAGGACTGCAGGAGGCTGACCTTCCCGCAGTTCTCAGTGCAAATTGGACCTTGAAGCGGCCGGAGCTGAGAACTCTGGCTGACAAATTGGGTATTTCGGAGGAACTCCCGGACGGTATTATCTGGGACGTTCTCGTCGTCGGTTCTGGGCCCGCAGGTCTTTCGAGCGCGGTATATGCGGCTTCCGAGGGTCTCAAGACGCTTGTACTGGACGCCTACGCAGCCGGCGGCCAGGCTGGAACCACTTCGAGGATTGAGAATTACCTGGGATTCTCGAACGGTATCACAGGCGCCGAACTCGCGAAACAGGCTCAGGTACAGGCGGAAAAATTCGGTGCCACCATCGCCATCTGCAGAACAGTGACCGGAATTAATTGTTCGGAAGAACCATTCACGATAAGTCTCGACGACGGCAAAACGGTTGCGGCAAGATCTGTGGTGATTGCGACCGGCGCCAAATATCGAAAGCTGGATGTCCCGGGCATGGAACGGTTTGAAGGATGCGGCATTCACTACACAGCAACTCCCATCGATGTTCACCCTTGCGTCGGTCAACCAATCGTAATCATTGGCGGAGGAAACTCAGCGGGACAGGCGGCGATGTTCCTCTCTGCAAGGGCGAGCCACGTGCACATGCTGATCCGTGGGCCACGTCTTTCCAGCACGATGTCGGATTATCTTGTGCAGAGGATCCACGCGTCGAAGACGATCACCCTGCACACCTGTTCTGAGATTGTGGGCCTGGAAGGAACCAGCCATCTTAGCCAGGTCACCTGGCAAACCGGGACGACGGGCGAGAAGACAGACTTCAAAACAGAACACCTGTTCGTAATGATCGGGGCAGACCCTTGTACAGCCTGGTTGCGCGACTGCGTGGATCTCGATGCGAATGGCTTTGTAAAGACCTCATCTACATCAGGAGATCGAGGACCCTTTGAGACCTCTGTACGCGGCATTTTCGCGGTGGGCGATGTCCGATCAGGCTCTGTTAAACGCGTTGCCTCTGCGGTTGGGGAAGGCTCTATTGTTGTAGCAGCCATTCACCGGTACTTGGGCACGTTTGGGGCCTGATCTCTGCTTCTGTGTGACGAGGCAGATCATTCCGGCGAGTGAAACAGTAGGCGAAGGGTTTTCGCGTCAAAAACTCGGGGCCGCCAGTTTCGGCGACCCCGAGGCGTGATGGTCGAGTTGGGGAGGGCGATTAGTTCATCGCATGGTCTGACTCGGCCTGTGCGGCAGCCCTGAGGGCCTGTTATGCGATCAAGGCGCCGCAGAGACGGGTGTCTCGGGCTTCATCTCATAGGACCGCTGCAAACTTGCGGGTCTGGTGCCGAGACCGTCTCTGATCTTCTTGCTCCAGGGGGCGTCAATCAGATGCTTCGTCTCCTCGAGCATCGACTTCGGCTCGAGATTGCGATACGTGTCGACCTCGCCTGCGGCGACGGCTGTCAGGGTCGCATAGACCGGTTCGGGATCAAATTGCGCGCGGGGGAAGGCGAGCTTCGAGTAGTCGTATAGCCGCTTGGAAGGCTCGTCTTCCCAACTCTTCCACGTCTCGAAGCCACGGTCATTGAATCCGGTGAGAAAGGGTCCCGGATTCACGGTCGCTACTTCGATCCCGAATTCCTGAAGCTCAAGGCTCATCGTCTCAGCGACTGCCTCGACAGCATGTTTCGAGGCCGAATAGATGCCGGTGAATGGATTCGTATTCAGGCCTTCGCGGGACGATACCCAGACAATCCGCCCCTTACCGCGCTTCACCATCTGTTTTGCGATGCCCTGGGTCAGGAGCAAGGGACCGGTTACATTGACCTCGAACTGATGGCGGATGTTTTCCTCCGGGATGTCGACGACGGAGCCACCTTCCAGAACGCCGGCATTGTTCACGAGAATCTCGACGTCCCAGGTGAGCGCCTTCCTGCGGTCTCCCTCATTGGTAACGTCGAGTTTCTCGACCTTCAGCGTGACACCGCGTTCGGCGGCCTGCCGTTTGAGGGTCTGGACCTGGGCCCAGATCTCCACTGTTGCGATCACATCGAATCCTTTTTCTGCGAGCCGCATGGCGGCTTCGTGCCCAAAACCCGTACCGGCTCCCGTGATCAAGACCTTCTTCATCCCGTCCTCCTTTGTCGTCGATCGACGACTCAATGTAGCGCGGATCCGATTCGATATGGGGTTAATCAAAGTAAAACCGCATCAGCGACGGCTTTAACTCCATCTCGCGGTTTTTTTATTCCTTGCGGCTTGCCTATGCTTCGATTTCCAGCATGAGGTCATCCACATAACACCATGCCCAGCTTTCCCCCGGTTCGATCGATCGTGCGATGGGGTGTTTTGTTGCGCGGAAATGTTTGGTCGCATGCTTGTTCCTGGAACTGTTGCAGCAACCCACATGGCCGCAGTGCAGACACATGCGCAAATGAACCCAGGTGTCGCCGGTTTTCAGACACTCTTCACAACCCTGGGTATTAGGGCTGACATCACGGATCGTATCCAGATGCGTACATTGTTGCGCCATCGCGTGCTCCGTCGTGTGTGCTGCTTGATTGCAGTTCCCGTGTTGGTTACTTCGGCAGACTCAGGGTTGTGTCTCCGACCATGTTTTGCGGGTTAACAACCCTGTCGAAAGTCTCCGGATCGACAAGCTGGGTCTTGACCGCCGCTTCGCGCAGGCTGCTGCCGTCGCGATGGGCGATGTGCGCGATTTTCGAGGCGTTGTCATATCCGATGACGGGGCTCAGTGCGGTAACGAGCATCAGCGAGTTCTCGAGATACGCTGCCACCTTCTTTTCGTTAACCTGGGTGCCGGCGACGGAATAGAGAAGGAACTTCTCGCATCCATCGGCCAAAATCCTCGCCGAGTGCAGGAAGTTGTTGATGACGATAGGGCGCATTGCATTCAGTTCGAAGTTGCCCTGAGAGCCGGCGAATGCAACGGCCGTGTCATTTCCGATCACCTGGATGCAGATCATAACGATCGCTTCGCATTGAGTCGGATTAACCTTGCCCGGCATGATGGAAGAACCAGGCTCGTTTTCGGGCAGATTTAACTCCGCGATTCCGCATCGTGGACCGGAAGCGAGCCAGCGCATGTCGTTCGCTATCTTCATAAGTGCCACTGCCAGCCCTCGCAGGGCCGCGTGCGCCGCCACGATCGCATCCAGCGATCCCTGCGCTTCGAACTTGTTGTACGCCGTAACGAAGGGATAGCCGGTCAGTTCGGCGATCTGTTTGGCAATCTGTGTCCCGAATTCCCTCGGCGAATTCAGGCCGGTACCGACCGCGGTTCCTCCAGCCGCTAGCTGATAGAGCCCGGGAAGGGAGACCTCGACGCGATCGAGCGCGTTGTGAACCTGCATCGCGTAACCGGACCACTCCTGCCCGACGGTGAGCGGTACCGCATCCTCGAGGTGGGTCCGGCCAATCTTGATCACCCGCGCCCATTGTCTGGCTTTAGACGTGAGCTCTGTCTCGAGGGCCCGGACCTTCGGAACCAGCGTTTCTCGTATCTCCTTGACCGCGGCAATGTGCATCGCTGTCGGGAAGGTGTCGTTTGAACTCTGCGACATGTTCACGTGGTCGTTTGGATGGACCGGTTCCTGCGAGCCGACCGTGCCTCCGGCCAGCTGGATCGAACGGTTCGAGATGACTTCGTTTACGTTCATGTTGCTCTGAGTACCGCTGCCGGTTTGCCATACATAGAGGGGAAAATTTTCATCGAGTTTGCCGGTGATCACCTCATCGGCACTCTTCACGATCAACTCGGCTTTCTCTTTGGGCAGGCGTCCCGCCTGCTCATTGACCATTGCTGCCGCTTTCTTGACGTATCCGTAGGCGTGGTAGACCTCAAGGGGCATGTGGTCGTTGCCGATGGAGAAGTGAATGAGAGAGCGCTGGGTCTGAGCCCCCCACAGACGTTCCGCCGGAACCTTCACCTGCCCCATGGAATCAAACTCGATCCGCCAACGTCCGTTGTCCACCACAGTACCGGGCTTGTAACTGCCATCTTTGAGTTGAGTGTCTTCCTGTTGCGGCATTGCGGAGCTCCTTGCTGCTAAAGATCGGACCTGGCTTATTGGAATGAGGAGGGATGCACACGATTCGCTCCTGAGGGGCTGGTCAAACCCGACGCCGGGTCAAGCCGCCGCTCAGTTCAGATCCTGCGCCTCAGTTCAGATCTTCGATCCAGACGGTTTGTGCGTTGACGAAGGCATGAGCTCCGAAGTGCGAAAGCTCGCGGCCATACCCACTGTTCTTCACGCCTCCCACCGGTACGCGAGGATCAGAAGCGGTGACTCCGTTGATGAAAACGCCGCCGGTGTAAAGATCGCGAGCAACCTTGCGGGCCATGTCAATATCGCGGGTCCAGATATTCCCACTCAAGCCGAACTCGCTGGCGTTCGCCGCGTGAACGGCAGCATCGAGATCCGGCACCCGCGTAATCGCTGCGACCGGGCCAAACGTCTCCTCATCGAAGGCTGGCATGCCTTCTTTCACGCCGCTCAGCACGGTCGGCGTGTAGAAGGCGCCTTTACCCTCTACCGGTTTCCCTCCGCAGAGCACCCTGGCCCCCCTTGCCACGCTGTCCTTAACCTGTTGGTCGAGGGATTTCCGCAGATCGACGCGGGCCATTGGCCCCATCTGCACACCCGGATCAAACGGATCTCCAACTTTGATGGATTTCGTCGCCTCCACAAAACGGTGCTCGAATTCGTCGGCGATCTCCTCGACCAGGATGAAGCGCTTCGCCGCCAGGCAAACCTGCCCTGCATTGTGGAAGCGTCCTCGAATACCGGCCGCAACGGCCTTCGGGATATCCGCATCCCCACACACGATGAAGGCGTCAGATCCGCCCAATTCCATCACAGTCTTTTTGATGACCTTGCCGGCTTCCGACGCGACGGCCGATCCCGCCCCGACGCTACCGGTCACGGATGCTCCCTGCACGCGGGAGTCGTTGATCACATTGACGACATCGTCTCTCCTCACGATCAAATTCTGAAAAACACCCTCCGGGAAGCCGGCTTCGAGCACAACCCGCTCGAACTCGAGCGAACTCCTTTGCGTGTTCGCCGAGTGCTTAACCAATACGACATTGCCGGCCAGCATCGTCGGAATCGCCATGCGCGTGAGCTGCCATATCGGAAAATTCCACGGCATGATCGCCAGGATCGGTCCCAGGGGAAGATAGGAGACGTACGCATTCACAGACCCCGTAGCGGCTGGCTCATCGGCCATGATCTTTGGCCCGTGCTCTGCGTACCATTCCGCCTCATGGGCACACTTTTCGATCTCCGCGTCTGCCTCGCTGGAGATCTTCCCCATCTCGGTGGTGATCACCTTCGCCAACTGTGCCTTGTTCTTTCTCAGAGCCGCGCTGAGGGCCAGAAACAATTGTGCTCTCTTGTGGACGGATAGCCTGCGAAATGACTGGAAGCTCCTGTCGGCGCGCGCAAGTACTGTTTCCACCTGGTCAGGAGTGAAGTACGAGAATGTCTCGATCTGCTCACCCGTGGAGGGGTTTACAGTGGCAAAGCTCGATGTGTTCATGTCTGCTCCATTTCACGGAAAGACCGAATCCGGGACGAATTGGCCCCGGATCGATCGTTGCCGGAGTGCCTCAGCGGCCATCAGCGAAGGCCATCCTGCCTTCCGCGTCTCCTGCGGAAACGCGATTGAGTCAAATGCCCTACGGCTGCATCGCGTTGTCGAACAACCTCACAATCCTCTCGGCCGTACTGCGGCCGCTTTCGGGATTTGTTCCCGTTACAAGGCGACCCGATGTGATGGAATAGTCATCGAACGCGTTCATGGAAGTACTGTAAAATCCTCCCGCCGCAGTAACAGCCTCGACGACCGGAACGACCTTGTCCTGTCTTAGCTTGCCGAGGATATTAAAGACGAGCTCACCCTCGATCGTGAATCCTGTTACGGTCCTCCCGTTCACGATTGATTTGCCGGTCTTCGAGTCGATGATTCCCGGCAAAATTGCTGGTCCGTGGCACACCGTGCCGACAATGCCTCCGCGTTCCCATACATCTGCAGCGATCGCCTGCAAACCCTTCGCCGTCGGGTAGTCATAGAGTGCTGCGTGGCCAGCGGAGGCGAAGAATACTCCGTATTCCCCCTTCTTCAAATCCGATGCCTTTTTGAGATGCGAGTTCAGCTTGACCATGAAAGGATGCTCCGGACTGTTGTAGATGGCTTTGTCGCTTCCGGAAAGGAATGGGGGCTGAAGTGAGTTGTAATCGAAACCGAACGTGCCGGTTTCGGAAGCCAAATCCACTTCGAAGCCAGCTGCTGTAAGCACTCTGAAGGGATGCAGCGCCTCGACGAAAAATAGACCGGTTTTGTGACCGTCAGGATAAATGGCTCCGTTGAAGCTCGTTATCGCGATTAGTGCCTTACGCGCAAGACTCTTTGACATGATGTGCTCCTGAAGTTTGAGGTATATTCCCATGAACTCGCAGTGACCGCCGCCGGCAACATTCACCGGCCACAGCTTGGCTAAGTGCCGCGCACGCCGGCGGCTCACTCGTGTTTCTGTTTTGCGAGGGCGTTCTTCGCTGCTTCCGTGATCACGTCAGCCACCTTCTCGGGCTCCTGCAGCATGGCGACATGGCAGGTCGGGAGCTTCACTGCGACTCCTCCGGCTCGCTTCGCCTGGTCTTCCTCCATGGCAGGGCTTAAGGTGCGGTCATTCATCGAAATCACGTGCCACGAAGGCTTGGACCTCCATGCAGCGTGGGTCAGCTTCTCATCGAACATCGGCCCATAGGTCTGCCCCTGTACCGCCAGCACGAGCCGCCGCTCCGCCATCGGAAGTCCCTGAGCGAAGTCATTGATGACGCCGTCCTCCGACAATGAAGCGAAATGTTGCGCATCGACCCTGATCTCTTTCACGACAGGGGTTTGGGGGAATGGCGCGCTGGTCTGATTGGCTGATTCACCGACATCGGGCATCCACGCCGCGACGTAAACGAGCCCAACCACCTTGGGATCATCTCCCGCCTCGGTGATAACTGCACCGCCCCAGGAATGACCGACCAAAATCACCGGCCCATCCTGGAGAGCGATGATCCGACGCGTGGCGTTCACGTCGTCCGTCAGCGAAGTGAGGGGATTCTGAACTGCAACCACATGAAAGCCCCGCGCTTCCAGGATCGGAATGACTTTGCCCCAGCTGGTGCCATCGGCAAACGCTCCATGGACCAGCACGATGTTCCTGACCGGCTGCTGCTGCGATTGTGCCTGGCCGGTGCCTGCAAGAGCTGTGGCGGCGCTGATGCCCGCCGCGAGAACCGTCTTCATCATTATTTCCTCCGGACTGTCTTGTCGTTTTGGTGAGCGGTGTTCTCCAACCAGACATGCGAGAACACTCCCCCAAGCTGGAGATCGCACACAACGACGCACCATGCATCCCTGCGATCTTCTGCTTCGGATGTAAGTTAAAACGGGCCGGTTTCAATAACAAGTTAAGTCGGGTAAATCGATGTGAAACAGGTAAAAGTAATCCAACGGGTATTCAATGAACCCACTATTGTATGCTCGCGGCTACGGGCGATAACTTATTCACATCGTGCGCCGAACGGGTCATAGACTTAATCGCTTTCTATGCGCCAAACCTGCAAGCGCAGAGAAGCGGTCCTTGAATGGCACCCCAGGATATGAGTGACGTCTGGAAATATTTCGCTCTCGGTTTCAGCGCTCTGGTGCCGCTGGTCAATCCCCCGGGATCCGCTTTGGAGCTTCTCAGCATCGTCGGCCTCGCAAACGTGAAGCCATACAAAGTCCTTGCAAAGAAGATCTCCGTCAACACAATTCTGTTTCTTACAGTGACCGCACTGGCCGGTCCGTATGTCCTCAGCTTCTTCGGCATCTCGATGGAAGTGCTTCAGCTGATGGGGGGATCGGTACTGGTAGCGATGGGTTGGGCGATGTTGAATAAACAGGAGGAGAAGCCCGATCGCAACGGTCCCGAGATCCGACAGGCCGCCGAGGTCTGCGCTGCGAACTACTGGGAATCGAGAGCGTTCTATCCGCTTACTTTTCCGATTACCGTGGGGCCGGGCTCCCTCACTGTCATGCTGACCCTGAGCGGTGAGGCCAAAGCGCTGGGCTTTCCTGCACGCTTCTGCGCATTTGGAGGTCTGCTTCTCTCGCTGGTCCTGATGAGCATCCTGATCTATATCTTCTACGCGTACGCTCCGCGGGTGGCCACGTGGATTCCTGCCGGAGCTGTGCACGGGGTCATGCGCGTTGTTGCGTTCCTGTTGCTCTGTATTGGCGGGCAGATCGCCTGGCACGGGCTGCAGTCGCTGTTGAGGTCGGCGTATCTCTGAGACTTCGTCTGATCGGCGGTGTACCGGAAACATGGAATTGTCCCGGATGGCATCTCGTGGGAACTTGTACGGGAAGCATTGCCCTGTTTCGAAAGATGCCGCTGGTAAAGGCCGCGGTATGGCTTTCTGGGCAGCCTGCCGGCCAGATGGCGATTCTGCGGAGTAATTCGCCGCGGCTGGTGGCAAGATCAACAGGCCTCAACAGACTCGGGCTGGCAAAAGGCGTACCGGAATATGGCGAGCGAACCTATTCAGATCACGATTGATGGAAATGCAGTCGGGGCGGCGAGCGGCGAGCTCCTTCTTGATGCGGTGCTGCGTCACAGCGAGATTCCACACATCTGCTACCACTCGCCACTGATGGGTCCCATCAGAACCTGCGATACATGCATCGTCGAAGTCGATGGGAAGTTGGTCCGGGCCTGCGGCGAGACCGTCCGCGCAGGAATGGAAGTGAGAGCGTCCTCGGCTGCAGCTGCAGGCGCGCGGGCTGCCGCCTACGACACCATCCTTGGCAACCATATGCTGTATTGCACGGTATGCGACAACAACAATGAGAACTGCCGCGTTCACAACACGGCGCTCGCGCTGGACGTACGGCACCAGAAGCACCCGTACAAGGCAAAGCCGTATCCGGTCGACATGTCGAATCCTTTTTATCGTTACGATCCCACTCAATGTATCCTGTGCGGTCAGTGCGTGCAGGCCTGCCAGACGGTTGAGGTCAACGAGACATTATCGATCGACTGGGAGCGCGAGCATCCTCGGGTGCTCTGGGATGGCGGGGAACAAATCGCCGGGTCGAGTTGCGTCTCCTGCGGTCATTGCGTGACGGTCTGTCCGTGCAACGCGCTCATGGAGAAATCCATGTTGGGCGAGGCCGGATACCTGAGTGCCATGCCGCATGACTCGCTGGAAAAGATGATCGATGTGGTCAAGGATGTGGAACCGGAAATGGGCTACGGCGCCATCATGCAGGTCTCGCAAACCGAGGCAAAGATGCGTGAGTCGCGCATCCGAAAGACGAAGACGGTTTGCACTTTCTGCGGAGTCGGCTGCAGCTACGATGTCTGGACCAAAGACCGTCATATTCTGAAGATCGTTCCCCTCCACGGAGAAGCGAATCAGATTTCGACCTGCGTGAAGGGCAAGTTCGGCTGGGACTTTGTCAATCACGCGGATCGATTGCAGCGGCCGCTGATTCGTGACGGGAAGACCTTTCGCGAAGCGGACTGGAACGAGGCGCTGAGTTTAGTCGCAGGCAAGCTGAGCGATATCAAACGGGAGTCCGGTCCGGACTCAATTGCAGTCATCATCTCCTCGAAGACGACGAACGAGGAGGGCTTTCTGATGCAGAAGTTCGCCCGGGCGGTCGTCGGGACGAACAATATCGACAATTGCTCTCGCTATTGTCAGGCGCCTGCGGCCGCGGGCCTTCATCGAACCGTTGGATACTCGGGCGACTCCGGCTCCATTGAAGACATTGCCAGTTCCGATTTAGTCGTGATCATCGGTGCCAACACGGCCGAGAGTCATCCGGTTCTGGCAACGCGTGTCAAGAGGGCACATAAACTCCACCAGCAGAAACTCATCGTGGCCGATCCTCGTGAACATGAGATGGCCCGTCGTGCAGACATCCACTTTCGCCCAAGGCCGGGCACGGATTTGGTCTGGATCTCAGCAATGAGTCGTTACATGTTCGATCACGGGCATGCAAAGATGGAATTTCTCGAAAAGTGGGTGAATGGGGTGGACGATTTCCGAAAGAGCCTCGATCCCTTCACCCTTGAGTACGCCGCAAAAACTTGTTCGCTTCCCCTCGAAACCCTGGAGCTTGTGGCGAAGACGATCGCAACAGCGGAGAGCATGTGCATTCTGTGGGCGATGGGCATCACGCAGCATACCAATGCTTCCGACGAATCGACCGCTGTGTCGAACCTGCTGTTGGTGACCGGGAATTATATGCGTTCCGGATGCGGAGCTTATCCCCTGCGCGGCCACAATAACGTCCAGGGAGCAGGTGACATCGGTGCCATGCCGGACAGCCTGCCGGGGTACCAGCCGGTTACGGATCCAGGCGTCCGGAAGCGTTTCGAAGACCAATGGCGCACCGAAATACCCGCACTCCCCGGGATGAACAACCACCAGATGGTTGAGGCCATCTACGGCGGCCGGCTTCGTGCGATGTATCTGGCTGGAGAGGACATGATTTCCGCTGACTCGAATTCGAATTATCTTGCCGGCGCCCTCGAAAAACTTGAATTCCTGGTTGTGCAGGACATCTTCTTTTCCGAAACCTGCCGCTATGCGGATGTGGTGCTGCCGGCTGCCCCGGCTCTCGAAAAGGAAGGCACCTTCACCAGTACGGAGAGAAGGATTCAACGGACCTATCAGAGCCTGCCTGAGCTTGGAGACAGCCGGGCTGACTGGAAGATCACTCAGGACATTGCGAATCACATGGGAGCCGGATGGAGCTACCAGCACCCTTCCGAGATCATGGATGAGCTCGCCTCGCTGTCGCCGATCTATGCTGGCGTCACCTACGAGCGCCTCGAAGGCTACAAAACGCTGCAGTGGCCTGTAGCTGTGGACGGATCAGACCAGCCCGTTTTGTACTTGACCGGTTTTCCCTTCCCTGATGGCAAAGCCCGCCTTTACCCTGTGTCTTTTCATGAGCCCGTTGAGAAGCCTGACCACGAGTTCGACCTGTTTCTGAATAACGGCAACCAGCTCGAACATTTCCATCAGGGCAACTTGACTTACCGAGTCAACGGCATCCGCGAAGAGACACCGGAACGCTATCTTGAGATCTCAACGGAGCTGGCAAAAGAGCGGGATATCCAGTCCGGACGATGGCTTCGGGTCACCAGCCGCCACGGCTCCCTGAAAGTCAAGGCGCTGGTGACGGATCGCGTGCATGGCAAGCAGGTCTACCTTCCCCTGTTGTCGAGAGAGGGGCCGATCAACGTTCTCACGGGTTCGCAGGTAGATCCGGCGACGGCCACTCCAGGATACAAGGAAACCGCCGTTAAGATCGATCTCCTGCCTGACAGGGGCTCGAACCCTTTGAAGCCGATCAACTTTCGCTATTCGGGCCATCCAACCCCGCAGATGGGCGTGGAGGTGGAGCGCAAGTGGAAGCGATCGGACTACCATTTCCCGGGAAATCCCCAACTGGTGCAGATCCGGACTGCTTCGAAAACATCCCCTACGCGAGCGTGATATGGCCGTTCCTGTCGAATTTCGAACCTTCACACCCGAAGACAGCCGCATGGATCTGCAGCGCAGGATCGCTTCGGCGCCTCGGGAACATGCTGAGGCGGTGCTCGAATCCTTTGAGCTGCTGCAACGCCTCCACGAATGCGGCATTCTCGCCATTGCGAATGGCATGCTCAGCGCTGGCTCCACCGTCGTTGCAAAGCTCACGGATGTCGCTTCCAGCGCGCCGGCCGTAACCACCCTTCGCCTCGGGCTGACTCTGGGCAAGATCGCAACCGCAATCGACGCCAACCAGGTAGAGCAACTTGCGGCAGACCCGAAAACGGCTTCCTGGTGGAGGATCCTGCAATTGGCGCTCAAAAGAGAGACACGTCAGGCTTTGGGGCTGAGCCTCGGGCTCCTCGTCGCGTTCGGCGCGGCCATTGGCAAACAGCAGAGCAGCCAGCCACCGAAATGAGACACCCCGTTCGCTCCTGGCCCACGCGACAGGCTGAGAAGGATCCCCTCGACATTTCCAGAGAACGAGAACCTCACAGACGGGCGCAGTTTCGGAGACCGCTGTGCAAGGCCTCTCCGCGTGGTGCGCGTTCGCAGGATCTCAAGAGGGTATGGCAGGCCGAATGAAATCAAAGCCGCGCTTGTTCGCCGGCGGCGTTCGGGGCTTGTGATACTGCGCCGATCTCATTCGGCGCGAACACCGGCGTGTTCAGGACGTCAAATTCCAATTCGTCCAGCATTCGCATCAGTTGCCCCATGAGCTCCAGGATGTTTCTCTCCTGCGGCGAGACGTTGGCATCACTCTGATTCGCCAGATCGTTCAGAAGAGTCCTGGATCCCTTCTGCGCCGATCGCTGTGACCGTGGATCATTGGCCAGTTGACTTTCGAGTCGATCAGCCATCTGGACCAGCGATGCGGAGCAGCATTCACGGAAGCGCCTTTCGATCGCCGGAAGACCAGTCAGGTTCAAGGCCTCGTCTGTACCCAGACGGACCTGCATCAACGGCAATTCCATCACATAAAACGATCTCAGAGCGGCCTGCCATCTTCGGATGTGGTCGCGAGCGGCCAGTCGTTCCGAACGGCGTCTTCCGGTTTCGAAATACACGGCATCGGCTTCCGCATGTACTTCATCGAAGAGACGGGCGAGTTGATCGCGCTGTCGGCGGATTCGAATCACGTCTCTTTCGCGGTCGGCATTCGATGGCCCGGACAGGATCGAGGCAATGAGACGCGCGCTTTTGGCAAAGGAACGAACCATCTGTTCGGCTGCTGAAACAGGCTTTAGACGCTCGAAGACAATCCACATCATTGTTATTCCGAGCAAAACTCCGATCGCCCTGTCTCGGGCAATCGTCAGATCCCGTGAAATGCTGAAATCGGTCACGTTGATTAGATAGAACGCGAATGCCATCTGCAGGCCCGCGTAGGAAAGCCGTGGGCTGGCCGTCGACACATACGCTGCGGCGGCTGTCACACATGCGAACAGCACCGCCAGGCCGGTGATCGAGTCGATATAGGGAAGAATGAAGATTTGTGACCCAAGGCCAAACACGAATCCGCCGACGATGGCGCCCCCAATGCGCAGCATCTGCTTCTGGCGTGAGGATCCGATATTGCTGAGAGCCGTGAAAACACAGGTCGTCACGGCCGTCGAGATTCCCGGCCAGTCAAGAGCGACGTAAACGATGTAGCAGAGCATCGCCGCGGTCGTCCCTATGAGCGCAAACTTCAGATGGTCGGGGTTGCTGAATGCGTCTTCGACAAGCATCCGGGGTGACGATTCAGGTGGATCGAGGACAATCAGCGTCGGGTCGACAGGAGAGCGTGTTCTGAGGACCGACACCATGAGACTCATCGTCGAATCCAGTTCAGAGAACAGCAGTGTGCCATCATATCCGAACTGAATCGCTTGTCCTTCGCGCGGCTTATCCCCCTCTCGCACGGCCCTCTGGATCTCGACAACACGCGCTAACAGAGTGGCGGCCTGTTCGCGTGCACGAGGATCCATCCGGGGAGTACTCGAAACGTAGGCTGAAGCGAAGTCAATGCTTCTGCCCGTCAGGGACACCACCGCGCTCATCCTCATGCGCCGCGACGGAGTGTAGTTGTTTCGAGCGATCTGCCGGCGCAGAATTCCGGTTCCGGTTACCGCGTAGCGAATCAGCGATTGACTGACGTTGTCGGGGACGGCTTCACCCTCACTGCTGGCCCGCAGCATCGCCTCGATGGTGCGAAGGCGATCGATGATCCCTTCACACAGCGGATCTGAACGATCGAAGTATCGAAAAACCACCTCAACCAGAACCGTGATAACTGCGCCGATGCAGGTCGCGAGGATCTGCCATAACGTGAGTTCGAGATTCATCTCCGCCGGGCCAGGCAGATACCAGATCGCAAGCGTGCCGGTCGCGACCACCACAATGCCCGTAGTAAGAGGAAAGTTCGTCAGTGTCCTCAACAGGAAGAAGCAAATGAAGATGCTGATCCCTTCCCAAAGGAAATGCGTAGCCGGAATGGATGCGAACATGCGGGCTCCGATGGGAGTCAGGAGCGCCCACAGGACAAAGGCCAGGACAAAGTAGAAGCCGGACTTGGCGGTTGCAGCGAGATTTTCTCGCGAAAGGATAAACGCGCAGTTCACGCCAATGGCTCCGTACGGAATGCGGAAGGTGACGATGATAATCATGCTGAATGTCGCAGCGATGACCATGCGCGTGACGACCGCTCGTCTGCCAGGATACAGCGCCATCTCCTGGCGGAAAAAAACGGGAAACCACTGGGTGAACTTCTGCTTCAGCGGGGGCTGGGCTGTGGAAGACACTCCTTACCTCCCCTCGAAAGACCAACCGCCGCCACGAATAATAACGACAGCGGATTCTCCAAACCGAAAGATCTCGTTGGGAGGACCCTCCAGCCGGACACGGACCGGAAAACGCGACGCCAGGTGCACCCAGTTCAGGGTTCGCTGCACGTCAGGCAGGCCGTTTGTCAGGCGGCCGATCAGATCCGCATCGGGTGTGACGCCAAACCCCACGCTGTCAACAACTCCTCTGAATCGGACACCGGGCCGGGAAAGAACATAGACGTCGGCCTTCATTCCAGGGTGGATGTGGCGCAACTGGGTTTCGCGAAAGTTGGCGACCGCCCACCAGACCCGCGTGTCAATCAGCGTGAACACCTTCTCCCCGGCGTGAGCATAAGCTCCTTCCGAAATCGTCAGGTTCGTTACTCGCGCATCAAAAGGAGCAACCACTTCGCAGTGATCGAGGTTATATTGGGCCGTCTGAATCGCCGCGAGCTTTCCCGGGACCTGACCCAGGAGCGGTTGGAGCGTGGTTACGCTGTGGGTCGCCTGCACCACCTGTTGGTGACTTTGGGTGAGATTGGCCTGGCTCTGTTTGTATTGAGCCTCGGCTGCTCGGAGACTCGCCTCTGCAAGCTCCAGTTGGGACCGTGTCTGAGCTGCCGCCTGAGACCGCGCAGTGACGAGAGTTCTCGCCTGATCCACCTGATCAACGGTCACAAATTGCTTCCTCAGCAGAGGTTCGATGCGGTGAAGGTTATCTGCTGCGTACTTGAGTTCGGCGTCGGCTCTTCCGACGGCCGCCTTTGCATTTCCCACATCCGCCTTCGCCTGATCGATTCCCGCCGCAGCTCGTGTGAGGCTGGCTTCAGAACTCAGCGTCTCGGCTCTGGCGACATCAACCGCGCTGACCTTGGCGGATATAATTCGCCCCTCGTCGTCAATCTGTCCCCGCAGAGCTGTCAGATCGGACTTCGCCTCGGCAAGGGCATACACGTAGGGCCGATTGTCAATTTCGAAGAGTGGTTCTCCCCGCTTCACAAACTGGTTGTCAACGATGGGAAGATGCAGGATAGGCCCGCTGACAACGGGCGCGATGCCGATGTAGTTGGCAAATATCTCGGCGTCGTCAGTCCTTGGATTGGCTGTGACACTCCGGAGAACACACATACCCGTCACGAGCGCGTAAACGATGATGCCGGCGCTCAGGAATGTGCCGAGGCGGTTGGAAGCCGGGTTGGTCTTGTCTGTCGACATGTTGACTCCGCTAACTGAACAGGAACAACCACAGGGTGAAAGCAACCGATGCGGCCAGGCAGGGATAGGTGATAATGTTCCATCGAATCAGGGCTTGCCGATTCCGGGCGGACAGCAAGATCCCTGCCGCCGCGCTGATTGCGATTCCGATCAGAATGCAAACCAGCCA
>Ga0335075_10006350_pt1 | contig 18258 bp, 16 predicted proteins | sample Lox_Sample_24_FD_206723 | JGI IMG/M metagenome (GOLD analysis project Ga0335075, IMG submission 206723) | Soil microbial communities from Loxahatchee National Wildlife Refuge, Florida, United States - Lox_Sample_2.4 | ecosystem: Environmental > Terrestrial > Soil > Wetlands | place: USA... | reverse complement strand
CTCGTCGAGCGCCTCAAATACTCGGTACACGGCAACACCCTCCCGGCATCGTTTGTTGTTACCAGTGTGCCTGGTGTTACGTCTGTGACTGGGTTGCCGCACTCGGTGTGTCGGACTTTAAGCGACCGGAACTGTGCCCACTCACCTGCACACTTGGCGCCATTATGTCGGGTCGGGCAGATTTTCGGCAATCATGGACGGCGCAGGGCGCGCGCGAAGCGGAAGTGGAGGTCTGGTGCTAAACGAAGGAGCGAGGGCGGTCGGGCACGCGTTGGCGCTGGCCGGCTCGATGACATGGGAGATCCTGTGGGCGCTGATCCTGGGTTTTGCCCTGTCCGCGGTCGTGCAGGCCGTCGTGCGTCGATCGACCGTCGTGGCCCTGCTGGGCGACGACCGGCCCCGCACCCTGGCTCTGGCGGCCGGGCTGGGCGCTGCGTCCTCGTCGTGCTCGTACGCCGCGGTGGCCCTGGCCCGCTCGCTGTTCCGCAAAGGCGCCAACTTCACCGCCGCGATGGCCTTCGAGATCGGCTCCACCAATCTGGTGGTCGAACTGGGCATCATCCTGGCGCTGCTCATGGGCTGGCAATTCACTGCGGCCGAGTTCATCGGCGGCCCGCTGATGATCGTGGTACTGGCGGTGCTGTTCCGGCTTTTCGTGCGCTCGCGGCTGATCGACGCGGCCCGTCGACAGGCCGATCGGGGGCTGGCCGGATCGATGGAAGGCCATGCGGCCATGGACATGTCGGTACAACGCGAGGGTTCATTTTTTCGGCGGTTGTTGTCGCGGGAAGGCTTCACCTCTGTCTCGCATGTGTTCGTCATGGAATGGGGCGCGATCCTTCGGGATCTGATTCTGGGGCTGTTGATCGCCGGCGCCATTGCGGCGTGGGTCCCTGAATCATTCTGGCAGCACTTCTTTTTCGCCGATCATCCAGTTCTATCGACAATATGGGGACCGGTCGTGGGCCCATTCGTGGCGATCGTCTCCTTCGTCTGCTCTATCGGCAATGTGCCGCTGGCCGCGGTGCTGTGGAATGGCGGCATCAGCTTCGGCGGCGTCGTCGCGTTCATTTTCGCCGACCTGTTGATCATCCCGATCTTGAACATCTACCGGAAGTACTACGGCACCGCGATGATGCTGACGCTGCTGGGTACGTTCTATGCCTCGATGGTGGCGGCCGGCTATTTGGTCGAATTGATCTTCGGCGCAGCAAGTCTCATCCCATCGCAGCGCAGCGCCACGGTGATGAACGCCGAGATTTCGTGGAACTACACCACCTGGCTCAACATCGTGTTCGTGGCGCTGGCCGCGGTGCTCGTCGTGCGGTTCGTGACGACGGGCGGCATCCCGATGCTGCGAATGATGGGCGGCTCCCCCGACGACGCCGACGACGCTTGCGGCCACCACCACCATTGAGTTATTGGGCTTAGCCCGGTCGGAGGGCCCTAATTCTCTGTCGATGGAGTAGCGGCCTGCGCTTCCTCTTTCTCCTGGACCCGCGCATTCTCGTCTTTACCATCGACGATGCCTCCGGCGAGCATCACAACAATGATCGCCGGGAAGCCTAATGACACAATGATGACCAACCATGAAATCAACCGAGAGCCGTCTACCTTGGTAGCGATGCCAGTTAATACAGCTCCTGCAAGTCCGAACCCCCCTATTGCCCATACGGCACAGTCGATATAGTTATCCCTGATCTGCCGCCTGCGGCCAGGGCCGCGAGACGTTGTATAGGTAACACCCGAAAGTGCCACAACTAACAACAGCGCCAGAACACTCGAAGCCCAGATTATGTGATGATTTGACCGTCCCAGTATTTCATCGTAGAAGTTAACCGAGGTGAAGAGCAGAAAGACGGCACCGAATAGAATTCCCAGGGTTCCGACAGCGGCGAGTCTGCGCAGATGAGTCCGGTCGGATTTGGGATCATAGCTCACCAACACATACCCCAAACCCACCATCATGATCGCGACGCCGGCAACCAGCATGGCAAACGCAATCATTCCCACCATCCATACTCCTTTACAGAAAGAAGCGGCGGCCGGGCCGGGATCGGATGGCGCGGAAAATCCGGAAACGCGGGCGAATAAAAATCCCGAGTAGCCCAAAATAATGAAGCTGGCTGTAAACAGCAAAACTGTCTCGCCTTGCTTTTCATCTTTGCCGAGTAAGTAAATGAGCCCAAAAAACAGGAAGCCAGCCAATATGCCGGCGAAATTTGAATTCGCTTGCGCCGACGCTATCATGCTCCACCCGTTCATTACGCAGTCGGCCATTGCCGCATCTTCGCACACGTCCGCCGCCCGGTGCACGATGTTTGCATTCGCCGGAGCCGGACATGGGGAAAATTCCCCTGTTTTGCTTCCGGATTACTTCTGTTCGGCCCGACCCGCGCCAGGGGAAGCACACGCTGCGACATCTTCGGTCGGCCGCTCGCCCGCCCGGTATAAAAGTCGTTTGAGCTGACGTCGTTCGGCCGCGCTGAGGTGGGCCAGGATCTGGTCCTCGGCTTCTTCGACAGCCATTTCCGCGCGTTTGAGCAGAGCCCTGCCCTTGCGGGTCAGCTGTGCGGGCAATGCGCGGCCTGACGGCGCCGTGTCCGGGCGAGTCACCGCGCCCAGGTCTTCCAGGCCGTGTAGAACCAGGTTCATCGCTTGCGCCGTGACGTGCGTGTTGCGGGCGAGCTCTGCGCTGGTGCGGCCCGGATAGGTGTCGAGAATGCGTAGGCAAACGAATTCGGGCAGCCCGAGCCCGAGCGGTCGCAACGCCGTTGTCGCTTCGGGTCGCAGCCGCGCCATCAACCGGCGCACCAGAAAACCCAGCGACTGATCCTCGAATTCGCTCATCCCCAACATGCTGACACGGATTGCCTGGCCTGAGGCCCCGATCGGGCAGCGCGTCGCTCATCGAACTTTGCCTGGCGACCCGCCGCGATATCAAGTTTGTTGACACGTCTCGACAGCCCGGGTATCAAGGAGCTAGATATGCAAGTTGGCGGTTGGGTCGATGAGCCAACCGCCGTTAACGACAAGGAGAACAGGGATGTTCGGTGGTGGATTTTCTGGTGGACCCGGTTGGGGTGGCCCCGGATTCGGCGGGCACGGCTGGGGTGGACCTGGCTTTGGCGGGCCCGGCTTCGGCGGCCCCGGATTTGGTGGCGGACACGGCTGGGGCGGACATGGCCATGGTGGGCACGGTTTTGGTGGGCCTCGTAAGCGAGTAGTGATCGGCACCGCGGCCCTGCTGCTCGACGGGCCGGCGAACGCGGCGCAGATCGTGCAGCGTGTTTCTGAGGCAACCGACGGCGCGCTGACTCCCCCGGAGCCGATCGTCGAGCTCGCGATCGGGCACCTGGCGGGTCGCGGCTTTGTGACGGTCAGCGATGGCGTAGCCACCCTGACCGAGCAGGGCACCAATGTGTTGGCGTGGAAGGGCGTCACCAGTGAGGGCTTTCGCGCTCGGCTGGCTCAGGTCGCAAAGTTCGGCGACGTCATCAAGATTCGTTGGGGACTTGTCGAGCTGGCCGGACTGGCGCGGACCATCGCCTGGTCGGGCACCGACGCGCAGAAGGCGAAGCTCGCCGAGGCGCGTACCAACGTGCTGACCGCGATCACCGAGGCGAAGAAGTCGCTGCACGCCGCACTCGCAGAAAGCTAACGGAATAAACCACCAGCGCGGCCGTGACCCTCCGCACGGTCGCGCTGGTGTTTTCGCAGTTATCGTCCGGCGTGGCGCAGTTTTTCGGCTAGCCGACGGTTGACCGGTTCGGGCAGCAGCTCCGACACATTGCCACCGAGCACCGCGACCTCTTTGGCGAGCGACGACGACACGAATGAATACCGCGGCGCGGTCGCGACGAAGAAGGTGTCGACGCCGGCGATGTGCTTGTTCATCTGCGCCATCTGCAGTTCGTATTCGAAATCGGTGTCGGTGCGCAGGCCCTTCACGATGGCCGTCATCCCGTGGGCGGTGACGAAGTCGACGACTAGACCTTCCCCGGATTCCACTCGCAGGTTGGGCAGATGCGTCGTCGCCTCCTCGATCATCGCGATCCGCTCGTCGAGGTCGAACATGCCCTTTTTCGTTTGGTTGACCAGAATCGCCACCACCACTTGGTCGAACTGGGCGGCGGCGCGTTCGAAGACGTCGATGTGGCCCAACGTCACCGGATCAAACGAGCCCGGGCATACGGCGCCGCTCATGACGCTCGCCGACAACGACGCAGAGCCAAGCGATGAGTAGGAGCGGCGCCCATGACGGAAGACGCTACACGCCTGGCTGTAGCCATTCGGCCAGCTCTAAACGGGTGTCGCCGTAAACCCGCTGCTGCCAGGGGTGCCAGCCGGTCGGCCAGCTCAGCTGCGCGCTGCCTGCCGCACGCTCGACAACGACGAGTGTTCCGTCATGCGCCCAGCCGCGTGCGGTCAAAGCCGTCAAAACGTCGTGCACGTCGGCGGTCTCGACGTCGTAGGGCGGGTCGGCCAGGACGAGGTCGACCGGTGCACCTGCCCCGGCTGCCAGTACCGCTGTCACCTGCCCGCAGCGCAGCGTCGCACCGGGCAGGCCGAGGGTCGCGATGTTGCGCTCGAGCACGGCCGCAGCTCGGCGGTCAGACTCGACGAACAGCGCCGACGCCGCACCGCGTGACAGCGCCTCGAGCCCCAGAGCACCCGAGCCGGCGTACAAGTCCAGCACCGACATGCCGGTGAGGTCTCGCCGCGCGGTCACGATGTTGAACAACGACTCGCGGACCCGATCGGTGGTCGGCCGGGTTCCCCGCGGCGGTACCGCGATTCGCCGACCCCCCGCGACCCCGCCAATGATGCGGGTCAGGCGAGCACCACCAGCAGATCGCCGCCCTCGACCTGAGCGGTGGCGGCCACCGCTACCCGTTGCACCGTCGCGTCGGCGGGCGCGGTGATCGGCGCTTCCATCTTCATGGCCTCGATGGTCGCGATGGTCTGCCCGGCGGTCACCCGATCTCCTTCGGCGACGCCGACGGTGACGACGCCGGCGAACGGCGCAGCGACATGGTTGGAATTGGTCCGGTCAGCCTTCTCGGCAGCCGGGGCCGTGCTGGCGATACTGCGATCACGCACCTCCACCGGCCGCAGCTGGCCGTTGATGATGCACATCACCGTTCGCATGCCGCGCTCGTCGGCTTCGGAGATGGCTTCCAAGCCGATCAGCAACTCCACGCCAGGCTCCAACTGCACGCGGTGCTCTTCGCCTTGCCGCAGGCCGTAGAAGAACTGGTTGGCCGACAGCCGCGAGGTGTCGCCGTAGGTCTCCCGATGCGCCTCGAATTCCTTTGTCGGGCCTGGGAATAGCAGGCGGTTGAGGGTCGCTTGCCGCTTCGGCCCAACCAGCGTCAGCGTCGACTCGTCTTCGGGTGTCAGCTCCTGGACGGGTTTAGCAGGGCCGCGGCCCGACAACGCCTTGGTGCGCAACGGCTCTGGCCATCCGCCGGCCGGATCACCCAGCTCCCCGCGCAGGAAACCGAGCACCGACTCCGGGATATCGAACCGCGCGGGCTCTGCCGCGAAGTCGTCGGCGCTCACCCTCGCACCGACCAATGCCAGCGCCAAATCACCGACCACCTTCGACGAGGGGGTGACCTTGATCAGCCTGCCGAGCACCCGATCGGCCCCGGCATAGGCTTCCTCGACTTCCTCGAACCGGTCCCCCAACCCCAGCGCGATAGCCTGCTGGCGCAGGTTGGACAACTGACCGCCCGGGATCTCGTGGTGATAGACCCGCCCGGTCGGCCCCGGCAGTCCAGATTCGAAGGGCGCATACACTTTTCGCAGCGCTTCCCAGTACGGCTCCAGCGCGCACACCGCTGACAGCGACAAACCGGTGTCGTAGTCGGTGTGGGCGGCGGCCGCGACGATCGAGCTGAGCGCGGGCTGGCTCGTCGTTCCCGCCATTGGCGCTGCGGCGCCATCCACGGCATCGGCGCCAGACTGCCAAGCCGCCACATAACTGGCCAGCTGACCGCCCGGTGTGTCGTGGGTGTGAAAGTGCACGGGCAGGTCGAAGCGGCTGCGCAGCGCACTGACCAGCAGCCGTGCGGCCTGCGGTCGCAGCAGTCCGGCCATGTCTTTGATGGCCAGCACGTGGGCACCCGCGTCGACAATCTGATCGGCCAGCTTCAGGTAGTAGTCCAGCGTGTAAAGCTGCTCACCCGGGTCGCTCAGATCGCCGGTGTAGCACATCGCGACTTCGGCTATCGCAGCACCGGTTTCGCGTACCGCGTCGATCGCCGGCCGCATCGAGTCGAGATTATTCAGCGCGTCGAAGATCCGGAAGATGTCGATACCGGCAGCCGTCGCCTCCTCCACGAACGCCGATGTGACCAGCTCCGGATACGGTGTATAGCCAACGGTATTGCGGCCCCGCAGCAGCATCTGCAGGCAGATGTTGGGCATAGCCTCACGCAGTGTCGCCAGCCGTTCCCAGGGGTCCTCTTTGAGAAAGCGCAGCGCCACATCGTAAGTCGCACCGCCCCAGCACTCCACGGACAGCAACTCGGGCATGGTCCGCGCGAGGTACGGCGCGACCTTGTGCAGCCCGCTGGTGCGCACCCGCGTCGCCAGCAGCGACTGGTGGGCATCGCGGAACGTTGTATCGGTGACTTTCACCGCCGACGAGTCCCGCAACCAACGCGCGAAGCCCTCAGGGCCCAACTCGATCAGCAGTTGCTTGGACCCGGGCGGCGGTGCAACCCCCAGGTCAATGTCGGGCAGCTTGTCGTGCGGGTACACCGTCGACGGTCGTGAACCGTGCGGCTTGTTGACAGTGACGTCGGCCAGGTAGTTGAGGATCTTGGTGCCGCGGTCGGCCGATGACCGCGCCGTCAACAGCTGCGGACGCTCATCGATGAACGACGTGGTGATACGACCGGCCTGGAAGTCCGGGTCATCCAGAACCGCCTGAAGGAACGGGATATTCGTCGATACGCCGCGGATGCGGAACTCGGCGATCGCGCGACGCGCCCGGTTCACGGCAGCGTGAAAGTCGCGGCCCCGGCAGGTCAACTTGACCAGCATGGAATCGAAGTGGGCGCTGATCTCCGCGCCCAGGTTGGTGCCGCCGTCCAGCCGGATGCCTGCCCCACCGGGGCTGCGGTAGGCGCTGATTCGTCCGGTGTCCGGCCGGAAGCCGTTGGCCGGATCCTCGGTGGTGATCCGGCATTGCAGCGCTGCGCCATGCGGCCGGATGTTCTCTTGCCGCAGACCCAAATCCTCGAGGGTCTCGCCGCCCGCGATGCGCAGCTGGCTGGAGACCAGGTCGACGTCGGTGATCTCTTCGGTGACGGTGTGCTCGACCTGAATCCGCGGATTCATCTCGATGAAGACGTAATGCCCACGCTCGTCGAGCAGGAATTCCACGGTGCCCGCGCAGCTGTAGCCGATGTGGCGGGCGAAATTCACTGCGTCGGAGCAGATTTTGGCCCGCAATTCCTCGGACAGGTTCGGCGCGGGTGCCAGCTCGACGACTTTCTGGTGGCGCCGCTGCACACTGCAGTCCCGCTCATAGAGATGGATCACGTTGCCGTGCGTGTCGGCCAGGATCTGTACCTCGATGTGGCGCGGGTTGATCACCGCCTGTTCGAGATAGACCGTCGGATCCCCGAACGCCGACTCGGCCTCTCGGCTCGCTGCCTCGATGGCTTCGGGCAGTGCGTCGGCCTCGCTGACCCGTCGCATCCCCCGGCCGCCGCCCCCGGCAACCGCCTTGACGAATAGCGGAAATTGCATGTCCGCCGCCGCCGACACCAACTCGTCGACAGATGCGGACGGCGCAGACGAATTGAGGACGGGCAAACCGGCTTCACGCGCCGCCGCGACCGCGCGTGACTTATTACCGGTCAGCGCAAGCACTTTGGCGCTAGGGCCGACGAAGGTGATGCCCTTCTTCGCGCACTGGGCCGCCAACTCAGGGTTCTCCGACAAGAACCCGTACCCCGGGTACACGGCGTCGGCGCCGGCACGGCGCGCGGTGTCGACGATTTCGTCGACCGACAGATAGGAGCGCACCGGGTGGCCCACATCGCCGATCTGGTACGACTCGTCAGCTTTCAGCCGATGCAGCGAATTGCGGTCTTCGTAGGGATAGACAGCGACGGTGCCGATACCGAGCTCGTAGGCAGCCCGAAATGCGCGGATGGCGATCTCGCCACGATTTGCTACCAACACTTTCGAAATCACGCGCGTTTCCTAACGTTGACTGTTTACAGAAGCGTCGACCAGTAGTCCCAGAACCGCACCAGGATCAGCAGAAAGACCGCGGTGAACCACAGCGCGGCAATCGACCAACGCCAACGGTAGAGCTCGCGCATCACCACGCTGTCAGGGCCGTCGCCGGCCGGCCGGAAGGCGACGGTGCTGACCACCACCAACAGGGACATGGTGGCCACCCACACCACCATGCAGTACGGGCACAGGGCCCCGATCCGGTAGAGACTTTGAAAGATCAGCCAGTGCACGAACGCTGCCCCGGCCAACGTGCCGCCAGCGATACCGATCCAATACCAGCGCGGCAGAGGAACTTTCGCGATAGCCAACACGCCGGTGACCGTGATTACGGTGAACGCGGCGATGCCGATCAGGGAGTTGGGGAAGCCCAGCGCCGACGCTTGCCAGGTTGCCATCACCGAGCCGCACGACACGATCGGGTTGATGTTGCACGACGGCACGTAGGACGGATTGAGCAGAAGTTCGATCTTCTCCACCGTCAGGGTGGTCGACGCGATCAGCCCAAGCAGCCCAGCGATGAGCACCCACCACGCGCTCGCCGGCGGTATCGTCGCTGCCCGCCGGGTCGGAGAAGCTGAACCCTCAACCGGCTCGCCAGTTTGCGCTGACGCCGCGACGGTCACGACGCCGCTGGGGTCGCAGCCGTATCGAGACCCGGGACATCCCCGACGATCTCTTTGATCTTGGCCACCAACGCATCCGGCGTCGACCATTGGTAGTCCTCGCCGTTGATGCGGACCGTCGGTGTTGCGTGAATTCCCGCGGACGTGGCCAGGCCGTCAACCATTTTGGTGTACTTGCCGGAGTTGACGCAGTCCGGAACCTTGCCCACCACGCCGGCCTCGCGGGCAATCTCGATCAGCTTCGCGTTGTTCGGAAACGTGGTGCCGGTCTCGGACGGTTGAATTTCCTTGGTGTACAAAGCGGTGTGGAATCGGCGGAACGCATCGACCGACTCGTCGGCGACGCAATAGGCCGCATTACCCGCCCGCGATGAGTACTCGTCGTTCTGTGGTCTGCTGAGCAACCCCACCATGTAGTAGTCAGCGGCGATGGCGCCGGTGTCGATCAGGTTCGACACCGTCGGCCCGAACGTTCGCTCGAAATTCCCGCAAGCCGGGCAGAGGAAGTCCTCGTAGAACGTAATGACCGCCTTGGGTTTGCCGTCTTGGGTGACCAGCTTGCTCGACGTCACCCGCACCGAACGTGCGGCAGTGGCGGCGGTCTTCTTGTCGTGAGAGATCACGATGTAGCCGACCAGAACGACGGCGAACAGCAGCACGATCGCGGTGAGCCCGATCCGGACCAGCAGGTCGCGTCGGCGCCCGGCGGCGTTCAGGTCGTAGCTGGCTGGGCGTTTCGATTTGTCGGCTTTGGCGGCCACAGGCTGCTCACACTCCGGATAGTCGGCTTCGCTGTCCCGACCGCGGCGCAGTCGGCGATAGCGTCTAAGCGTACCGGCGTGGTACTTCCAGGTCAGACGCGGCTGAGGTGAGCCCGCAACGCCGAAATCAACTCGGTGGTGGCGACGGCACTGTCGCCGCCCAGCTGAAACAGGTTCACAAAGGCGTGGGTCACTGATCCGAGTGAGCGCAGGTCGACTGGAGTTCCGGCAGCACGCAACGCCGCGGCATACCGATCTCCCTCGTCGCGCAATGGGTCAAAGCCCGCGGTCGCGATCAGCGCGGGCGGCAACCCGGACAGGTCGCCGGCCAGCAGCGGCGACACCCGCGGATCGGTCGGCGCGACGCCAGAAGCGCCGAGGTATTGGGTCTCAAACCAGTCCATGTCGTGCTTGGTCAGCACGAAGCCGTCAGCGAACAGGCTCATCGACCTCGTCTTGGCGGTGAAGTCGGTCCGCGGGTAGATCAGCCACTGCAGCACCGGTTTGGGCCCCTCGAGATCCCCCTCGTCGCGGGCCAACTGGGATACCACGGCCGCCAGGTTGCCACCGGCACTGTCGCCGCCGACGGCCACCTTGCCGGGGATCGCACCCAGGTCCCCGGCATGTTCGTATGCCCACCGAAACGCTGCATATGCGTCGTCGAGGGCGGCCGGCGCCTTGTGCTCCGGGGCCAGCCGGTAGTCGATGGCGAGCACGTGGACATCAGCGTCACGGCAGGTCAGTCGGCAGAACGCGTCGTGGGTGTCCAAGTCTCCGATCGTCCAGCCGCCGCCGTGGTAGAAGACCAGCAACGGCGCCGGCCCACCAGTGACCGGCTGGTAGTGGCGGGCCGCGATCGGGCCTGCCGGTCCGGGGATCGACATGTCGCTGACGTCGACGTGGATCTGCGGTCCGGCGAACGCCAGGCTTATTTCGCGTGCCTGGGCACGCGAGGCAGCCGGATCATCGCCGCGGGCCAAGCCGTTGATGCCGACACGGCGCTGAGCCGATAGCACCAACTGCAATGTGGGATCCAGCGTGTTGCCGTCGATGGTGACCGAGCGGCCCCCGGCCAGCAGCCGGGCGGCGCCGGGCGGCACCCAGGGAATCACCTTCATACCGACATTGGTAGCCGCGCTCTGCAGCCGACCGGCCCAGCCCCCGGGCCCCCGTAGCGCTTTGGCCTGCAGGTCTGGCGCGCCTGGCAGACTTCGTGTCATGGCTAGCCCCTCAAGTCCCCTCGTCACCTTGAACGACGGCAATTGCATTCCTGCCGTCGGATTCGGCGTATTCAAGATCCCGCCCGCAGACACCGAGCAGGCGGTGGGCACCGCGCTGCGCGCCGGCTACCGCCATATCGACACCGCGGCGATGTACCAGAACGAACGCGAAACCGGCCGCGCTGTCGCCGCGTCCGGGGTGCCCAGAAACGAACTCTACTTGGTGACCAAGTTGTGGAACGCCGACCAGGGTTACGACAGCACGCTCGCGGCATTCGATGCCAGCATGGATCGGCTGGGGATCGACTATCTGGACCTGTACCTGGTGCACTGGCCACTGCCCCAGGCGAACAAGTTCGTCGACACCTTCAAGGCGTTCGCGCACCTGCGCGATCAGGGCCGCATTCGGTCCATCGGGGTGAGCAATTTCGAACCCGAGCACCTCAATGTCCTCGTCGACGCCACCGGGATTGTTCCCGCCGTCAATCAGGTCGAGCTGCATCCGCGGCTGCCGCAAAACAAGTTGCGGGAGGCTCATGCCCGCCTGGGCATCGCGACCGAGGCGTGGGGACCGCTCGGGCAGGGCACGTTGCTGGCCCATCCGACCATTACCGGGATCGCCGAAAGCTGCGGCCGAACACCCGCCCAGGTTCTGATTCGGTGGCATATTCAGCTCGGTAATATCGTCATCCCCAAGTCGGTGAACCCTAAGCGGATTGCGAGCAACTTCGACGTGTTCGATTTCGAACTCAGCAGTGCGGACATGACGTCGATTTCTTCGCTCGACGACGGCAACCGACTTGGTCCTGATCCACGAACCTTCGATTTCACAGGCAGGTGAATGACGTTGACGGGCAAGCAGAGTCCCTCCGTCCCTTCCATAGCGCTTAATGACGAGAACACCATTCCAGCGCTTGGCCTCGGTGTCGCCGAATTGTCCGAGGACGAGACCGAGCGCGCGGTCTCGGCCGCACTGGAGATCGGGTATCGGCTGATCGACACCGCTTCGGTCTACGGCAACGAAGCCGCCGTCGGCCGCGCCATCGCCGCGTCCGGGATTCCGCGCGCCGAGCTATTCGTCACCACCAAGTTGGCCAACGCCGATCAGGGTTTCGCCGCCGCCCAGGCCGCCGGCAGGGCCAGCCTGGAGCGGCTGGGCTTGGACTACGTGGACCTCTACCTGATCCACTGGCCGGCACCACAATTGGGCGAGTACGTGGACAGCTTCGGCGGCCTGATCCAGTTGCGCGGCGACGGTCTGGCGCGCTCGATCGGCGTCTGCAACTTCACCGAGGAGAACCTGCAGACGGTCATCGACCTGACCTTCGTCACCCCCGCCGTCAACCAGATCGAGCTGCACCCGCTGCTCAACCAGTCCGAGCTGCGCGCAGCCAACGCTGCGCACAACGTGGTCACCGAGGCCTACAGCCCGTTGGCAGTCGGCAGGTTGCTGGATAACCCGACCGTAGCGTCTGTCGCCGCCGAATACAGCCGCACTCCCGCGCAGGTGCTGATCCGGTGGAGCCTGCAGCTAGGCAACGTGGTGATTCCGCGGTCGGCCAAACCCGAGCGCATCGCCGACAACATCGACGTCTTCGATTTCGAGTTGGCCGCCGAACACATGGACACACTCAACGGGCTGCATGACGGCACCCGGGTGCGTGAGGATCCGCTGACCTACAGCGGCACCTAGCCGGACGACGATGCGCGCCGCGGAAGCGGCGGGCTGAGGAGTTGGGCAATCAGCCGGGGCCGGGCGCCCCGACCGGGCAGGTGGCTGCGGCCTTACGCAGGGCATCCGCCGAAGACTGGTCAACCGGGAGCGCATACCCGCGCGACACTGCGATGTATTGCATGGCGTACTGGCACCAGAACCCGTTGTTGGGCGGCATCCATATGGCCGGCTGGGCATCGCCTTTGTCCTCGTTTGCCTTGCCGGATACCGCCAGCAGATTGGCCGGGTCGTTGGCGAAGCGCACTCGTTCGGAGATCGGCCAGTCGTAGGCGCCCAAGTCCCACGCCAACGCCAGCGGCACGATGTGGTCGATCTCCACCGACGCCCCGATCCCCGCGCCGCGGTGAAACATGATGGTGGCGTTGGTGTACGGGTCGTGCAGGGTGCCGGTTTCTACCGCGTCGGGGCAGCGCTTGATCCTCACATACGTCTTGTCGACCAGGTCGCGGTTGAGAATATCGTCGCGGGTGTCGCAGTCGTTGTGCCCACCCGGCGCGTCGCTATCGTCGGTCCAGGCGTCGCCGAATGCCGCACGACGATAGTCGTAACGGTGGATCCTGGCCGGCACCAACACGACTCCGCTGAGCACGTCGACACCGCGCACCACGGTCGGAACGTCAGCGCGCGCGGCGAACTCCCGGGCGCGGTCTCCCGCCGAGGTCGTCACCACCTGATAGGCGACCAGCACCGCCAGCATCGCGGTCGCCGACAACCACAACAGTGTCTTGCGGGTCACGACTTGTCCAAATATTCGATGCGTTCATTCCCGGTGAAAGATGCTGCAAGCAAAGCCAATCCGGGATTTGCTGCCTCGTCGTCGTAGGCCTGCTCGCAGAATTCCCGAGCCGCCTCGATCACCTCCCGGTGGTCGATGAGAGACAGCAGTTGTAGCGTGATCGCACGGCCGGACTGGGTGCGGCCCAGCACATCTCCTTCACGACGCTCCCTGAGATCCAGGTCGGCCAGCTCGAACCCGTCGAGGGTCCCGGCGACGGCTTTCAGTCGCCGGCCCGCGCCGGAATCCGGCGACACCCAACTCGCCAGCAGACACAGGCTCGCGTGCGCGCCCCGCCCGATGCGGCCTCGCAACTGATGCAACTGACTGATGCCGAACCGGTCGGCGTCCATCACCAGCATTACGGTCGCGTTCGGGACGTCCACGCCGACCTCAATGACGGTGGTGCATACCAGCACATCGATGTCGCCGGCACGGAACGCCGTCATCGCGGCCTCCTTCTCATCGGCGGGCAGCCGACCATGCATGAGCCCCAGCCGCAGACCGGCCAACCGATCGCTGCGCAGATTTGCAAACAGCTCTTCGGCTGTCGCCGAGGGCCTTCCGTCATTTTCTGTCTGGCCGCTGTTGTCGGTCTCGTCGATCCGCGGGGCCACCACATAGGCCTGGCGGCCTTGGCCGACCTCCTCGATGATGCGGCTCCAGGCCCGGTCCAGCCACGCCGGCTTTTCTTTGACGAAGATGGCGGTGGTGATGATCGGTTGCCGTCCGCGGGGAAGCTCGCGCAGCGTCGACGTCTCCAGGTCGCCGTAGACAGTGAGCGCCACCGTCCGCGGTATCGGTGTCGCCGTCATCACCAGCAGGTGCGGGGTGATGCCGGTAGGGGCCTTGGCCCGCAACTGATCTCGCTGCTCGACGCCGAACCGGTGCTGCTCGTCGACGACGACCATGCCCAGTCGGTGGAATTCGACCGCGTCCTGCAGCAGCGCGTGGGTGCCCACCACGATGCCGACCTGGCCGCTGGTGATCTCACCGCGCACCTGCTTCTTCTGCGCCGCCGACATCGAGCCGGTGAGCAGCGCCACCCGGGTGGCGTCGTCGGCACCGCCGAGTTGGCCGGCCATCGCCAGCGGCCCCAGCACGTCGTTGATCGACTGGAGATGTTGTGCGGCAAGGACTTCCGTCGGTGCCAATAATGCGCACTGATAGCCGGCGTCGACCATCTGCAGCATTCCCAGCACCGCGACGATCGTCTTGCCTGACCCCACCTCGCCCTGCAGCAGTCGGTTCATCGGTCGAGTGGAGGCGATTTCGGTCGAAAGCACCTCCAGCACCTCGCGCTGACCAGCCGTCAGCTCGAATGGCAAGCCCTGCAGGAGTACTTGTTTGAGCCCGTCCGATCGGCTCGGCGCCGCGGGCCCGGACTCGGACAGTTCGCCGTGGCGGCGACTCACCAGCGCCCACTGCAGCCCGACAGCCTCGTCGAATGTCAAGCGTTCACGCGCGCGCCGGCGATCGGCACTATCTTCTGCAAGGTGGATGGCGCGTAGCGCCTCATCTTCGGATACCAGATGGTGCTTGGCGCACAGGGCTTTCGGCAGCGGATCGGCTACCGGGTCGAGCACCTCCAGGACCTGACGCACGCAGTTGAAGATGTCCCAGCTTTGTACTTTGGTGCTAGCCGGGTAGATCGGATAAAACTTGCGCTCAAACGCCTCTTGCAACACTTCGCCGCTAACGGCTTGCGACGCGTGAGCGATGTTTTTCAGCGACCTGCTGCCGTGCTGCTTGCCGTCCGGCGAGTCCAAGACCAGGAAGTCGGGGTGGGTCAACTGCATGGCGCCCCGGAAGTACCCCACCTCACCGGAGAGCATGACGCGGGTTCCCTTGGCGAGCCGGTCCTTGATCCACGGCTTGGGGTGGAAGAACGTGGCGGTGACCTTGCCGCGTCCGGAACCGAGTGTCACACGAAACAGCTTGTCTCTTGGGCGATTTCTGATCGGAAGCATCACTGCCTCGGTGATCTCGTCGACCAGCGTGATGTGCTCACCGTCAGCCGGTCGCTCGTCGGCGGCGCCGCGCACCGTCGTGCCTTCGACGTAGCTGCGCGGGTAGTGGCGCAGCAGGTCGTCGACGGTGCGCATCCCAAACACATCGTCGAGCGGTTTCGCGGCTTTGGCACCGAGCACGTAGTCCAGGCGGTCAACGAGCCCGACCATGGCTACTCGACCCCGATCAGCAGGGCGTCGCCGCGGTGCCCGGTGTGATAGGTCATCAGCTCGGTGCCCGGGTGGCGGTCATGTATGTGAGCCTGCAGCCGGTCGCTCACCGCCCCCCCGTCTACCTGCCCGTCGAGGTCGGCGCCCACCAGCACCGTCACCAGCTCACCACCTGCAGCCAGCAGCAAATCGATCAAGCCGATCGCCGCTGACGCGACGTCGGCGGCCACAATCAGCACCTCGTCGCCGGCGATGCCCAACCCGTTGCCGGGTTCACAAGTGCCCGCCCAGGTGAGCGCCGTTTCGGTCGCTATGCGCACCGACCCGTGCTTGGCGGCGCCGGCGGCGCGGGCCATGGTGAAGCCGTCGTCGACGGCTTGCCGGCCGGGTTCGTGTACCGCGAGCGCGGCCAGCCCCTGCACCATCGACCCGGTCGGCAGCGGCACCACGTCGATGCCCCACCCGATAGCGGCGGTGCAGCCGGCTACCAGTTCTTCGGCAGCCAGGTAGCCGTTGGGCAACACCATCACCTGGGCGGCTTCGGTGTCCACCACGGCCCGCAGCAGCTGCTGGGCGCTGATCGCCGTCGTCGGATCGGCGACGTGCGGGCCGGGACGCAGCACGCAGGCTCCCTCCCCTGCGAACAATTCCGCCGCGCCGTCGCCGTCGACGACCGCCAAAACTGCGCGCTCCCGTGTCCAGCTACCGGGCGGCAGCCCGCTTGCGGCGCCGGTCAGCGCCGAGATCTGGATCCGCCGCGGATTGCCGAACACCAGACCCGCTTCGACGGCCGCGCCGGCGTCGTCGGTGTGGACGTGCACCGAGTAACCGCCGACCACGCCGGAGCTCGCGATGGCCACCGACTCGCCGAGCTCATCCAGCCGCTCACGGAGCTGGTCAGCGCACTCGGCGTCGCAGCCGCCCAGCAGGTACATCACCTCGAACTGCGGCGCCGGCGGTTGCGCGGTGGGTTCCGCCGCCGGCCGGCGGGGTGACGGCTCGTACAACACGCGGTTGGGCGCCTGGCCGATGATCGTCGAGCGCAGCGCGTCCAGCAGGACCACCAGACCGCGCCCACCTGCGTCGACGACCCCGGCATCGCCGAGCACGTCGAGCTGCTCGGGCGTCTTCTCCAGCGCCACAACCGCGGCGTCACCTGCGGCGATGATCGCCCCGGCCAGCCCATCGGCCGCGCTCTGCTCAGCGGCACCGGCGGCCGCCCGTAGCACCGAGACGACGGTGCCGGGCACCTCCTGGCCGCCCATCGAGGCGACCACCAGATCCACGCCGTGCCGCAACGCGGCGCCAAGCAACGCCGCGTCGATGACCTGCAGTTCTTCGCCAGATTCGGCCACCTTGCGGGCGGTCACATCGGCGATACCGCGCAGAATCTGCGACAGAATCACCCCGGAGTTGCCGCGCGCGCCGTTCAGTGCGCCCGCCGACAGCGCGGCCGCCACCCGGACGACATCGCCCGAGCGTGCTTCCGTATTGGCCTCGGCCAGCGCCGAGCGCATCGTGAACAGCATGTTGATGCCGGTATCGGAATCGGCGACCGGGAACACGTTCAGCCGATTGATCTCGTCGATGTGGGTGATCAGGTCGCCGACGGCGGTGTGCGCCCAGTCGCGCAATGCGGACGCGTCCAACGGCCGTGCCGACCCCGACCCCGCCAAAGCCCACCTCCTTGAGCCGCCACCGGTGCGCGCCAGCCTATCCAGTGCAGCCGACAACACAGGTCACAGGCACTCCGGTGTGTTGATCGTTTTGGCGGTTCGGGCCTCCGGCGGCTATCCTTGCCAGGTCGTCGGGCCACCCGTCACCGGTCGCGCGCTGCGACGATGGAGGCCTGAAGGGCCTGAGGAGGAGCAGGGCAATCAGCCCTTGGCCCCAGAGATTTGAGGAGTTTCACGTATGGCTGCCGTCTGCGATATCTGCGGGAAAGGCCCCGGCTTCGGCAAGTCGGTGTCGCACTCCCATCGCCGGACCAGCCGTCGGTGGGATCCCAACATCCAGAGCGTGCGCGTTGCCACCCGTCCGGGCGGCAACAAGCACCGCATCAACGTCTGCACGTCCTGCATCAAAGCCGGCAAGGTCACCCGCGGCTAAGGGCTGCGTCGCGCGTCAAGCCCCCTCGGTCAAATCCCGGACGCTCGCATAGCGGCGATGCACCGCGGGTACCGGGTCGGCGGTGTATCGATCCGTCGGCGCCTGCTCCCACGCCGGTGGCTGCGGCGAACCACTCAGTGCCCACGCCGCCTGGCGTGCGGCACCGAGCGCAACATATTCGCCCGCGCTCGGGGCCAGCACGGGGACGCCGAACACCGTGGGCGCGATCTCGCGCACAGCAGGCGAGCGGGCACCTCCGCCCACTAGTAGCACGCGGCGCATGCCAATGCCGTGGCAGGTAAGGTGCGCGATGCCGTCGGCAAGTGCGCACAGCAGTCCCTCAACTGCGGCCCGGGCCAGGTTGGCGGGGTTCGCGTTCGACATCCGCAGTCCATGCAGTGCACCGGAGGCGTTGGGGCGGTTCGGTGTTCGCTCGCCATCTAGGTACGGCACCAAGACCAAACCTTCGCTTCCCGGCGGCGCCGATAGCGCCAGGCGGGAGAGCTCGTCGCGGTCCACACGCAGCATCGCGGCGGCCGCATCGAGGACACGTGCGCCGTTCAGTGTGCACACCAACGGCAGAAATCGTC
>Ga0335075_10006349_pt1 | contig 18260 bp, 14 predicted proteins | sample Lox_Sample_24_FD_206723 | JGI IMG/M metagenome (GOLD analysis project Ga0335075, IMG submission 206723) | Soil microbial communities from Loxahatchee National Wildlife Refuge, Florida, United States - Lox_Sample_2.4 | ecosystem: Environmental > Terrestrial > Soil > Wetlands | place: USA... | reverse complement strand
CATACCGGTCGACGGTCAGGGTCAAGTCACGCGGCCCAAGCCATCGCACCAGCAGGTCCGGGTCGGTATGAGCACGGAACACCAGGTCGCGCGGTGCGTCGAACTCGCGCGTGATGATGACCATCGGGATGCCTGGCTCCGCTGTGATCACGGTCTTGCTCATTGCGGTTTCCCTTCCGGATCGTTGTTTTCCTGGGACGCCCGCAGCGCCCCGAGCAGGTCATCGAGCCGCTCGTAGCTCTGGTCCCAGAACTGCTGATAGCGGGCTAGCCAGGTGGTCACGTCGCGGAGCGGTTCCGCCTCCAGGCGGCTGAGCCTGGCGGTGGCCCGGCGCGTGCGCGAGACCAGGCCCGCATTCTCCAGCACCTTGAGGTGCCGGGAAATCGCGGGCTGAGAGACGCTGAACGGCGCGGCGAGCTCGGCGACGGTCGCCTCACCGTCCGCCAGCCGGACCAGAATCGCCCGCCGGGTCGGGTCGGCGAGCGCCCCGAACACCAGGCTGAGCCGGTCCGTCGCCATTCATAACCACCTTGTTTAAAAACTGATTGGTTATATAGTTCCGCGCACGCCGCCCGCTGTCAAGGCGCGGGGGGTGCAGTCAAGGCGCGGGGGCGCCGTTTCCGGCACGCGCGGACAGCGGACCCGTCACCCGTCCGGACGGGTTGCTAGTGGTGTGACGGAAGTGCTCTACGGCGTCTGAGCGCATAATATGGACAGGGTCTCGGACCGGATTAGCGTGCGGGATTACCCTTACCTGCGGCGTTACCCCCCGGAAACGAGGGTCAGCGCTTCACGAGGGGTAAGGCCGCACGTAATCCTTCGGGCGCATCCGCGGCCAGGCACACCCGGCAACGTCGGCACGGCCGGGCCATACCCTCGTTTACCAGGCGTAATGCTCGGGCGCGGGCCGGTAGCCCGGGAACAGGTCATCAAGGCGCTTGAGCACATCGCCGTCGAGGGTGATCTCGACGGCTCGCCGCGCGTCATCCAGGTGCCCGATCGTACGAGGGCCGATGATCGGCGCGGTCACGCCGTCCTGGTGCAGCAGCCAGGCCAGCGCCACGTTGGCCGGCTCCTCACTGAGTTCGGCACACAGGTCCTCGTACGCCTCGATCCGGCCGCGGTCGGTCTCCCGGAACCGCCCCGCCGCCAGGCGCCGGCGACCCTCGCGTTCCTTGCGCACGATGCCGCCGAGCACGCCGCCGTTCAGCGGCGACCACGGGATGACGCCGACGCCGTACTCGATCGCGGCCGGCAGCACCTCAAGCTCGATCTCCCGCACCAGCAGGTTGTAGATGGACTGCTCGCTGACCAGGCCGAGGAAGCCGCGGGCGGCCGCGTTGTCGCAGGCCTGCGCGATATGCCAGCCGGCGAAGTTGGACGAGCCGACGTAGATGACTTTGCCTTGGGTAACCAGGACCTCCATCGCCTGCCAGATCTCGTCCCACGGGGTCTCCCGGTCGACGTGGTGCATCTGGTACAGGTCGATGTAGTCGGTCTTGAGCCGGCGCAGCGACGCGTCGCAAGAACGCCGGATGTTCAGCGCGGACAGCTTGCCCTCGTTCGGCCAGTCGTTCATCGCCCCGTACAGCTTGGTGGCCAGCACCGTACGCTCGCGCCGTCCCCCGCCGGCCGCGAACCAGTCGCCGATGATCTCCTCGGTCCATCCGGAGTGCGACTGCTCGTTAGCCGCCACCTGGCCGGGCGGGCTCTGTGCGCCGCCGTACCGGTTCGCCGTATCGAAGAAGTTGATGCCGAGCTCATGTGCCCGGTCCATGATCGCGTGCGCCTCACCGGGAGCGGTCAGCGGGCCGAAGTTCATGGTGCCGAGGCAAAGACGGCTGACCGACAGGCCGGAACGGCCAAGATGGGTGTATTCCATAGCCCCAGTCTTTCAAAGGCTGTTTCGCATAACTAACGGTGGTGCTTGTCTTCGCTCACGTACTCCCGGACGCTGTCCGGCAGCGGCCCGCCGGCCGGCGCGACCAGGTAATCCTCTAAATACCAGCGCAGCGCGCGTCACGGTGCGCGGCGACCCGTTCCCGGGTACCGCACCGGGCCGAGCAATACCGGCGTTCATTCCCGCGCCCGGTATTCACGAACGGCCGGCCGCAGGACGGCGAGGCGCAGATCCCGGCCGGCGGCTGCTGCCGTTCGGAGAGCAGGATGGCCAGCGCCAGGCAGGACGAGGTGAGGAACCACTCCGCCAAGGGCCCGTCGTCGTCGCTGTCCACGTGCAGGTGCCAGCCAGTGATGCCGCCGTGGCTGGTCAGCCGCGGCGGCTGCGCACGCCCGGCCAGCAGCGCGTTGATCCGCTCTGCCGCCTGCACCGTGCTGCTCGCCGCGAACACCCCGTAGAGCAGGTCTGCCGCCTCGCGCAATTCGGCGAACTCGCCCGGCGAGATCCCGGCCAGGTCTGGTTCGCCGTGCTCGCGCAGCACCTGCGCGACGCGTTCTCGCTGATCGTCATCGAGGCCCCGCTGATCGTCGAGGCGCAGCACCTCCAGCACCGCGGCGGTTCGCTCCGCCGCCTCGTATACAGCCCGGCCCAGCTGGGCAAAATGCGGTGACACGGCCATGAAGTTCATTGTAACGTCTTTTCATAAAAACCCGTTACCTGATCGGCGCGGCGCTGGCCAGGGCCGGCGACGAGATGACGGGTCCGGCGGTGGTGCTGCTGGCGTTCGCGGTTACCGGTACGGCTGGCATGGGGTCGGTGCTGATGGCGTGCCTCACCGTCGCGGTGGCGGTAGGCGGACCGGCGTTCGGCGCGGTGCTGGACCGGAGCGCGCGGCCGGAGCGCACGCTGGGGTGCACGCTGGCCGGCTACACGGCAGGCATCCTCGCGGTGGCGGCCACGGTGGGACGGGGGCCGCTGGTCGTCGCCGCGTTGTGCGCGATGGCCGCCGGGACGCTGGCGCCGGCCGTCGCGGGTGGCTGGACCTCCCAGCTGCCGGCGGTCGTCGCCCCCGTGGAACTTCCGCGTGCCTCCGCGCTGGACGCAATGAGCTTCAGCGCGGCGAGCCTGGCCGGCCCGGCGCTGGCCGCGTTGGTCACGCTGTGGCTGGGCGCCCGCTTCGCGGTGGCGATGGCCGCCGGCCTAGTGGCCGCCGCCGTGCCAGTAGCCCTCCGCCTGGCCCCGGCCCGCAAGCCCGCCGTCCGCCTGGCCCCGGCCCGCAAGCCCGCCCCTGACCAGGACCCGATCCCCGACCAGGAGCCGATCGCGGACTCCGTGGATGTGACGGCCAGCGGGTCAGGTGCCCGTCATTGTGACAATGGCAGGGCTGGAGCCAAGGCTGTGCCGGGACTCGGGCGCGAGGTCGTGGCCGGGCTCGCCGCGATCGCCGAGCGCCCCGCCCTGCTGCGGGCGACGGTGACGTCGGCCGTCTCCTACATCGGGATTGGCATGCTGCTGGTGTGCTGCCCGTTGCTCGGCGAGCAGCGGCTGGGCGGGTCGGCGCGGCGCCGGGCTGGTTCACGATGCTCGCCATCGCGGTGGACGGAGCCGGCGAGGGACCGCAGCTCACCGCCGTGTTCGCGGTGCGGCACCGGGAGGCGCCCGAGCATCTGCGCGGCCGGATCTTCACCACGGCGGCCAGCGTGAAGGTCTCCGGCATCGCGGTCGGCGCGGCGCTCGCCGGGCCGCTGGCGAGCTGGTCTGTCACCGGATGCCTGCTGGTCGCGGCTGGCATCGAGGCCTGCGCCGCCGGCGCCTACCTGCTGATAAGGAACAAGCCCGCGAGCCCGGATATCCCGCCAGGTGTCAGGCAGCACACCCCGGTGCGGGAGTCAGAGGCGAAGATCGTTCGTCGATTAGGACCGCTATAGCGGTCCTAATCGACGAACGATCTCGGGAAGGCAGCCCCCACGAAGCGGCTGGACTCCACGTGGTAACCGGGACCGGCTTGTGTGCCATACCGGTCCCGAGCGGCACACGAGCGGACGGGCGGGGCGGGCGGGGCGAGGGCGCGGGGCGGGGCGCGGGTGTTTCCGGGTCCGCGCTGACCCGCTACCCGGCTCTGAATACGGCCGCTCGTCTAATTCAACAAATCCGGGCACATTACACGTTTCCTGCTGGGCTGTACTGACACAATTTGTGTTTGGTGCCTAACCACAACTAGGCAACCATGAGTGCTATCGGATGGGACGGTGCACGCCATGATCCGAATGAAAAGAGTCCAGCTAGCAGCGGGAATACTGCTCGCGGTGGGGACCGCGATCGCGATCCCCATCGCGGCCGCGCCAGGCGCGTCCGCGGCGCCGGGCCAAGGTTCCAGCTCGCCGACCGGGGTGCCTTCGGGTATCAACGCGGCGCAACTGCCCGGCGCCACGGTCTTCGGGAGCGCCCCGGCCGACACGCCGGAGACCGTGTCGTTCATCCTCAAAGAGCAGAACATCGGGTCGCTGGAGGCCCAGGTCGAGGCCGGCCTGCCGAGTTCGGACTACCTGTCGGTCAGCCAGTTCGCCGCCAGGTACGGCCAGCCGTCGTCGAACATCGACGCGCTGACCAGCTACCTCGCCGGCTATGGCATCACGACCACCGTCTACGCGGATGACGTGGACGTGGTGGCTAACGGCACCGCCGGTGAATTCGACAAGGCGCTGACCATCACCGAGGAGAACGTGCACGTGCCCCAGCAGGGCGGCATGGGCGGGTTCGGCCGGGTGCCCGCGCAGAGCGTGTACACCAACACGTCCGAACCGCTGCTGCCGTACCGGCTGGCCAGCTTCGTGACGGCCATCCTCGGGCTCACCAACTACAGTGCCTTCGTCAGCGACACCGCCAAGCCGGCCGCCCAGTCCGCACCGCAGCAAGGCAACTCGAACAACTGCGCTGCGGAGTTCGGCCTGACCAACGGCTGCCAGCTGCCGTCCTTCTTCGCCAAGACCTATGACCTGGACCCGCTGTACGCGAAGGCGAACGGCTCCGGCCAGACCGTCGGCATCGTCACCCTGGCCGCGGTCGACCCCGGCGCTCCCGAGTACTTCTGGAGCAACGTCGCGGACGTGAACCGGACCGGCAGCCTCACCGTCGACAACGTCGACGGCGGTCCGGGCTCGCCGAGCGGCGCCTCCGGCTCGGGCGAGACCGACCTGGACATCGAGGAGTCCGGTGCCCTCGCTCCGGGCGCCAACGTGATCGCCTACCAGGCACCCAACACCGACTACGGGTACGCGGACGCGTTCTTCACGGCGGCCAGCCAGAACATCGCCAGCGACGTCTCGGCGAGCTGGGGCGAATCCGAGACCGTCCTCGAGGCATCGGTCCTGTCCGGCGAGGAGGCCTCGGGCTACGCGGCGGCGTTCGACGAGGCCTTCCTCGAACTGGCCGCGCAGGGCCAGTCCACGTTCATCGCCGCCGGCGACTCCGGTGCCTACGACGCGAGCGGGGACATCGGCACCACGAACCTGTCCGTCGACAACCCCGGGGACAGCCCGTTCGTCACCGACTGCGGCGGCACCTCGCTGCCCGGCACCACGTACCTGTCCGGCCCTGACGGCACGGCCACGGCCACGACGACGGCCAACCGCATCTGGGGCTGGGACTACCTGTGGCAGGGCATCGCGACGGTCACCGGTGAATCCCTGACCGAGGCCGCCGAGACCGACGTCGTTGGCGGCGGAGGCGGCTACAGCGATTTCGAGCCTGAGCCCCTCTACCAGCAGGGCGTGAGCGGCACCGGCAACTTCCACGCTGTGCGGTACCTGACTCCGACCGACTACCAGCAGGTCGCTCCCGGCCTGACCGAGCCGACCGAATGGACCTTCAACCCGACGCCCAGCGTGAGCACCGGCTCCGGCAACGGCCACCGGGTCGTCCCCGACCTGGCCACCGATGCCGACCCGCAGACCGGCTACCTGATCTACGGGGCCTCGGTCGGCGGGCTGGCCGAGTACGGCGGCACCAGCTTCGTCGCCCCGCAGATGAACGGCTCCGCCGCGGTCGTCGACTCGTACCTGGGCCACCGGACCGGCTTCTGGAACCCGGCCATGTACCGCGCCGCGACCGGCGGCAACGACCCGTTCACCCAGCTGAACAGCACCAGCACCAGCAATGACAACATCTACTACACCGGCAACCCCGGCCAGCCGTACAACGAGGGCACCGGCCTGGGCATGCCGGACATAGCCGAACTGGCCGGTGACCTCGGGTTCTGACCGTTCTGCTTCCCCGGGCCGTCGCAGCGGCGGCCCGGGGAAGCACCACTGTCAGTTCTGATGCTGATATCCTGTCGTCATGACTTTCAGTGGCGCTTGGCGGCCGGCCGGGTAGGACGGCCATACTGACCTTGCGCTGGCAAGACCGTCCGCTACGGGCGGTCTTTTTTGTGCCTGAAGGAGATCCGATGGACACGCTGGAAGCGGCTCGGCAGCGGTCGGCCGAGCTGGAAGAACTGATCGTGAAGGACCCCAGCCAGTTCCGCGTCCTGACCGGTGACCGGCCTACCGGGCCGCTGCACCTTGGTCATTATTTCGGTTCGCTGCGGAACCGGGTGCGGCTGCAGGACGCCGGCGCCGAGGTGTTCGTGCTGGTCGCGGACTATCAGGTGCTGACCGACAGAGCCAATGATTCACAGAGCGCGTCGCGGCTGGACGAGTACGTGACCGGGCTGGTACTCGACTACCTGGCGATCGGGATCGACCCGGCCCGGTCGGTGATCTTCGCGCATTCGGCCGTGCCGGCGCTGAACCAGCTGCTGCTGCCGTTTCTCAGCCTGGTCACGGTTCCGGAGCTGACCAGGAACCCGACGGTCAAGGATGAGATCGTCCATTCGCGGCAGGCGGCGGTCAGCGGACTGATGCTCACCTATCCGGTGCACCAGGCCGCCGACATCTTGTTCGGTAAGTCGAACCTGGTACCGGTGGGGCAGGATCAGCTGCCGCACCTGGAGGTCACCCGGGTGGTGGCGCGGCGGTTCAACGAGCGGTACGGGCCGGTGTTCCCGGTACCGGACGCGCTCTTGTCGGACACGCCGCTGCTGCTCGGCACCGACGGCGGGAAGATGAGCAAGAGCCGGGACAACTCGATCCCGCTGAGCGCGTCGGCAGAGGATACGGCGCGGATCATCAGAACCGCCAAGACCGACTCGGAGCGGGAGATCGGCTACGACCCGCGGCGGCGGCCGGAAGTCTCGAACCTGGTGCTGATGGCGTCGCTGTGCCTGGGCCGCCCGCCGCAGGAGATGGCCGCGTCGCTGCGAGGACGCGGTGCCGCCGGGCTGAAGCAGGTGCTCACCGAGGCGGTGAACGACCTGCTCACACCCATCCGGGCCAGGCGGGCGGAACTGGCCGCCGATCTGGGGTATGTGCGTTCGGTGCTGCGGGCGGGGAATCAGCGGGCGGGCGAGATCGCCGGAAGGACGCTGGCTGAGGTCCGTGCGGCCATGGGGATGGACTACTAACGTCAGTGCCGTGACATCGCTGACGGACTGGCTGCGGTCGGCCGGAGTGGACCGGAGCGAGCCGGCCGGGCTCGCCGTCGCGGGTGACAGGGCGGCGGTCGCCCTACCGGGCGGCACAGCTCCGGGCGGCACAGTCTGGACCGGCGGCATTGCCGAGGTAGGGACGGCAGACGCCGCGGTACGGCCGCGCTGGGTGCTGTGGTCGGCCGAGGTCACGGCGCGGGCCTGCCTGGCCGGCGGAGTGCGGCTGGCCACCTGCTGGGATGTGGCGGCCGCGCACCGGCTGCTGTGCGGCGGCTGGCGGGCCGATGCCGGGGTGGCATGGGCTCGCAGCCAGGGACTGACGCCGCCGGAGGCGGGTTCGGGGCCACCGGATCTGTTCGACCTGTCCGACGACTCCGCCGAACCCGTCGGTGACGACGGGCAGCTGAGGCAGTCGTGGGTGAACGGTGGCTGGGCGGACGGAGGTGCGGCTCGGCTCGGCCGGTGGGCGGCGCTGGCGGCGGAAGTGGCTGGGCTGCAGCGGGCGGCACTGACCAGGGTTAACGGCTCACGGTCGCTGGCGGTAGCCGCGTCCGAGTCGGCGGCTGAGTTGCTGTGCGCCGAGCTCGGCCACGACGGGCTGCCGGTGAACCGGGACCGGGCCGAAGAACTGCTGACCCGGATCATCGGGCCGCGGCCACGCAGCGACGCGGAGGCGCTGCGGCTGCGTTCGGCGCGGGACGCGGCGGTGCTGGCCTTCGCGCCCGACGGCATGGCGTGCGACCTGCGCAGTCCGGCGCAGGTGCTCAAGCTGCTGCGCACGGCCGGAGTCGACGTGCCGGATACGCGCGCGCACCGGCTGCGCGCGCTGCGGGACACGCATCCGCTGGTGAACGCGCTGCTCGAGTGGCGCAAGACGGAACGGATCGCCACCACCTACGGCTACTCGTGGCTGGACGCCTGCCTGGGCGCGGACGGGCGGCTGCGTGGCTCCTGGACCGGGTGCGACGGGGCGGCGGGGCGGATGACCGCGTCGGCTGGCCTGCACAACATGCCGGCCGTGCTGCGGGCGGCGGTGGTGGCCGAGCCGGGGCACGTGTTCGTCCGCGCCGACCTAGGGCAGATCGAGCCTCGCGTGCTCGCGGCGGTGTCCGGTGACGCCGGGCTCGCCGCCGCGTCGGCGGCGGACGACCTGTACGCGCCGGTCGCCGCCGCGCTGGGCGTGGACCGGCCGACCGCGAAGGTGGCGGTGCTCGGCGCGATGTACGGTCAGACGACCGGTCATGGCGCTATGGCGGGGCGGCGGCTGCGTTCGGCGTACCCGGTGGCAATGGACTACCTGGACGCCGGCGACCGGGCCGCGCAGGCGGGCAAGGACCTGCGCACCTACGGCGGGCGCCTGGTGCCGATGCGCGCGTCGCCGGGCGAGCCGCCGGCCCGGGTGGCGGCACGCGGCCGGTACGGACGGAACGCGCTCGTGCAGGGGGCGGCGGCCGAGTTCTTCAAGATGTGGGCGGTGACGGTCCGGGCCCGGCTGTCGGCCGGCTCCATCGTGCTCTGCCTGCATGATGAGCTGCTCGTGCATGTGCCCGGTGACTATGGCCAGGCGTCGGCGGAGCTGGTGGACGCGTGCCTGGCGGAGACGGCGGCGCGCTGGGCACCGGGCAGCGCGGTGCGGTTCGGCTCCGACACCCGCGTGCTGTCCGCCTGGTCCGACGCCAAGGACGCCAGCGGATGACTAGCGCGGCTACCCGGTCAGCCAGTCGAGCGCGCCGCGCAGGTGACGCAGGAACGGTTCCTCTATGAACGACTCGACGGTGTGCCCGAGCGCGGTGTAGAAGGAACGGCCGCCCGCGTACTCGCGGCACCAGGCGAGCGGATGGTCAGCGCCCATCGTCCCGCCCGTATATGTCGACTCATCGACTCCGAGCAGGATCTTCGCGTCGGGCGGCGGCCCGTCGCGGAACGAGTACCACTCGTCGGACCTTACCCAGGTCGGGCCCAGATGGCGGGTGGCCGGATGGCTTCCTCCGCGGACCAGGATCGTCGCGGGCTGCACCGGCGGGTGCCCAGCGAACCTGGCGCCGGCCAGCCCGCCGAACCAGGGCCAGCCGTACTCGGTCGTGCTGGCCGCGTGGATGCCCAGCCAGGCGCCGCCGCCGGCCAGGTAGCCGGCCAGCGCGTCCCGGCCCGCCTCGTCGAGAACGTCCCCGCTGGTGGACAGGAAGACGATGACCGCGTAGCGGGCCAGGGTCGGGGGACGGAACACCTCCGGGTCCTCGGTCGGGTCAGCGTCACCGTCAGCCAGACGGCGCAAAGCGGCGATCCCGGCCGGGATTGACGCATGCCGGTAGCCGGCCGTGCGGGTGAACACCAGAATGTCAGCCATCGGCCCAGTCCAGCATGTCACGCGAGCCGTCGGCCCAGATGACCAGCACGCCCTCGTCGGTGACCTCGGCACCGGGCATGACGCCCGGACCGCCCGGACTGGCCGTCAGCGCGACGGCGACGGCGCGGATGTCGCCGGGGGCGACGGGTTCGTCGGTCTGCACGTACGGCACCGCCGCGTGCTGTCCGAACGCGTGCGGCCCCGCAGGCCGGTGCACTCCCCCGTGCATGGCACCGTGCAGCGCCACCACGAGGCTCAGCAGGCCGTCCGGCGTGCGCGCGGCGGCCCGGCCAGGACCGGCTTCCGCGACGGGCGGCTGGTCCCCCGCGACCGCCCAGCTGCCGAAGCGGATATCGCAGCCGTCCGCCCCGGGCGAGCAGCCGTCCGCCCCGGGTGAGACGCGGACCGCGCGCACCTCCCAGCAGCCCCGCTGCGCGCTCACCGTGGTCAGCGCTAGCCCGGTCCGGCGGGAAACCGCCATGTTCCCCGATACCCGCACCAGTTCCAGCTGGCCGCGGCCGGCCCCCCGCCCGCTCCCGTCCAGCACGGTGACGGCGGAGTCGACGCCGCCAGATAGGTCCGGGCCGGTAACCGTCGCGTACGCGCAGCGGGAGTAGAACGGGTCATCCCCGTGCTGAGCATGGTCTGTCCCGTGGCTGGCGACCCGCACGATGCCGTCCGCTGACGTGCCGGACACCACCCAGCCCGGTGCCGTGATGGCCCGGGTGAAGTCGCCGCGCTCGACCGCCAGGGGCTCCTCGACGGAGGTCCACACCGGGTCGTCCGCGGGCAGCAGCAGCCCCGCGAAGCCCTTGGACGCCCAGTACGGCGACCCCGGACCCGAGTACGGCTGCCGGATGTCCCCGAACTCGCCGTGCCAGCCGATCGACAGCGTGCCGTCCTGGCGCAGGCAGCCACGGGACAGGAAGTAGCGCAGCATCCCGCTGCCAATCCTGCGGGTCAGGCCAGGGGCCAGCGGCGAGCAGCCGAACAGCGCACCGGTCCAGAACGGCGCGGCAGCCGCGAACCGGTAGGTCAGCGACCGGCCCTGGAACAGCGGCGCGCCGTCACCGCCGATCAGGTGCTCGGCATCCGCGAGGAACCGGCCGAGCCGCTCGCGGTACCGGGCGGCGAGCTCCTGCTCGCCCGCGATGCGGCAATACCACAGCGGGTACAGGTGCATCGCCCATCCGTTGTAGTGGTCGAAGTTCCGCTGGCCGCCGTCGGTGTACCAGCCGCCGCCGGCGTACCAGTCATCGGTACGGGTGATCGCGTGGTCTATGTCGTCCGCCGACCAGGCGCCGCCGGCCGACCGGGCGAACGCCTCGGTGACCGCGCGGAACCACACCCAGTTGTTGTCCGGCACCCGGGCCGCCACCATGCCCGCCATCCAGTCCAGCACCCGCGCCTGGACGTCGTCACCGAGCCGGTCCCAGATCCACGGCCTGGTTTCGTGCAGCGCGATCGCGACGGACGCCGCCTCCACCCGGGCCTGGGGTATCTCGTCGGGCCGGGGCCAGCGCCACCGCGACGCCGGGTCGGTGCCCGCCGCGAGGCCCGCCGCGTACCACCGCGCGATGCCCAGCCGGTCCTCGCCGCGGGCTCCCGCGAGCCGGAACGCGGCGAGCAGGAACGTCCTGGCGAACCCCTCCAGGCCGTCGCTCCACTCACCCGACCTGCTGGCGGGGCCGGGCAGGCTGATCAGCGCGGGCTCCGGGCTGGCATAGGGCCGGACCGCGAGCAGCATCCGGTCCGCGGTCTCCTCCCAGTGCGCCCGGGTCCAGCCGGTGAACGGCGACAGCCGGTAGTCAGGTCCGGATTCCATCACCATAACGCGATGTACCGCAGGTCGGCGGCTGTTACCTCGCCGAGCAGCGGCTGGCCGCCGGCGAGCCGTTCGACCTCGGCGACGGCGAAGTCGCCGAGCATGGCCACCTCCGTTCCCAGCGCGCCCGCCAGGTGCGGGGTGAGCAGCACGTTGGGCAGCGCGAACAGCGGGTGGGACGGCGGCAGCGGCTCGGGGTCGGTGACGTCGAGGACGGCGTCGATGCGTCCGTCCGCGCAGTGCCTGGTCAGCGCCTCGGTGTCGACAAGCGCGCCGCGCGCCGTGTTGACCAGGATGGCGCCGTCCCGCATCAGCGCCAGGCGGCGGTCATCGATCATCCGGTAGGTCTGCGGCAGGGCCGGCGCATGCAGCGTGACCAGGTCCGACCGTGCCATGAGCTCGTCCAGTCCGGTGAGCTCGGCACCGGGGATGGCGCCGGCCAGCGTGGGGTCCGCGAGCAGCAGCCGGAACCCCTGCGCGGCCAGCAGCGGCAGCACCAGCCGCCCGACCCGCGACGCGCCGACCACGCCGACGGTGCGGCCGGCGTTGCCCAGGCTCAGGTCGGCGTAGCCGCGCAGCACCTGGCCGCCGGCGTACGCGCGGGCCCGGGCGAAGGCGCGCTTGTGCGCCAGCAGGACCATCGCGAGGGTGAACTGCGCGACCGGTTCCGCGTTGGCCCGCGCCGCCGAGGAGACGACGACGCCGCTGGGCCACAGCCCCGGCGCCAGCAGGGGCCGCACCGATCCGGCAGCGTGCACGATCGCGCGCAGCCTCGGCGCCGCGGCCAGGACAGCGGCATTGAGGCGCGGGCAGCCCCAGCCGGTGATCAGCACCTCGGTTCTGGCCAGCGCGTCGCGGGCGGTCGGTTCCGCGAAGTCACCGGTGACCAATCCGAAGTCGATGTCGGCCACGGCCGCCAGGCGGGATCTCGCGGCGGCACGGAACAGCACCGGGACGAGGTCTGGCGGCATCGCCAGGACGGCCCTCAACCGCGTCACGACCACCCTCCACCGTTACCATGAAGAGCTTTACCTACCAGAACAGGGTAAAAAGCCTTCATGATCATCAATAACTGGCGGTGGTGCTTCAGGCCGGCAACGTCGGGAGGCTGTTCGCACGGGCCACGCTCGAGTAGAACACGGCGCTGGACTTGGGGATACGACGCTGGGTGCCGAAGTCTACGAAGATGATGCCGAACCGCTTCTGGTACCCCCACCCCCACTCGAAGTTGTCCAGCAGGCTCCACACGTAGTAGCCGGCCAGGTTGGCGCCGTCCTGGATGGCGCGGGCCGCGGCGGACAGGTGCTTGTGCAGGTAGCTCACTCGCTCCACGTCGTTCACGAGCCCGTCGGGGTTCACGTAATCCTCGGCGGCGCAGCCGTTCTCGGTGATGTACAGAGGCAGGCCGGGCGCGGCCGCCGACAGCCGCAGCAGCAGCTCATACAGGCCCTCGGGGTCGATCAGCCAGCCCATTGACGTCCGGTCCAGCGTGTCCGGGCGGTAGCCCACCACGCCGGGCACGTCACCGCGCGCGGGCTCTTCGTGGCGCCGCAGGTCGGCGGGGTCGCCGGGGCGCAGGAACGCCGGGGAGTAGTAGTTCACGCCAAGGAAGTCCAGCGGCTGGCTGATTACCTCCATGTCGCCGTCATGGATCAGCTCGGCCGGCGGGCTGAGTTCGGGCGAGGCAAGCTTGGGATAGCTGCCGTGCAGCAGCGGCTCCAGGTAAAGGCCGTTCATCTCGGCGTCGGCGATTGCGCCGGCGCGCTCCAGGGCTGCTTTCTCCTCCGTCCCTCCCTCCCCGCCGAGCAGGCGGACCGGGTGCATGTCGAGGGTGATGCCGACCTCGCGGGCGCCGGCTGCCCGCAGCGCCTGCACCGCCAGGCCGTGCCCGAGCAGCAGGTGGTGATTGGCCGCGGCCGCCGCCACGGGGTCGTCCAGGCCCGGTGCGTGCCGCCTGGTGCGGTAGCCGTTGTCCACGATCACCTGCGGCTCGTTGAGGGTGATCCAGCGGCCGACCTGGTCGCCGAGCGCCTCGGCCAGGATTGTCGCGTACTCCGCGAACCGGTACGCGGTGTCGCGGTTCGCCCAGCCGCCGGCGTCCTGCAGCTCCTGGGGCAGGTCCCAGTGGAACAGTGTGAGCGCCGCCGCGATGCCGTGCCCGGCGAGCTCCTCGAGCAACGCCCGGTAGTAGTCCAGGCCCTTGGCGTTCACCGGCCCGCTGCCACCGGGCTGTATCCGCGGCCAGGACACCGAGAACCGGTACGCGTTCAGCCCCAGCGAGGAGAGCAGCGCGATGTCTTCCCTGTACCGGTGATAGGAATCGCAGGCTATGTCGCCGGTATCGCCGCCGCGCACGTTGCCCGGCGCGTGGCTGAACGTGTCCCAGACGGACATCCCCCGGCCATCCGCGTGCGCCGCTCCCTCGATCTGGTACGCGGCCGTCGCCGCTCCCCAGGTGAAGCCTGGCGGGAAGCTCAGCGCGCCGTTGGACACTGCGGTCATCGACCCTCCTGAAGTCGGATTGTTAAAACCGTGTGACGGACGGCCCTTGACCGGCCCGAACCGCGAGGTTAGTGTAAGCGCTTAGATTCCAGGATGTAAACGCTTACATGTAATAAATAGGTCATAAAAGAGGACATCAATTCGTGACAACGCTCTACGACGTTGCACGCCTCGCGGGCGTATCCACCGCGACGGTCTCGCGCGTCCTGCACGGGCAGGACCGGGTCCGGGAATCCACCCGTGCCCGGGTGCAGAAGGCGATCGAAGAGCTTGGTTACGTTCCGGACAACGCGGCGCAGAGCCTGTCCCGCGGACGGAAGGAGGTGATCGGGATCGTCTGCATCGAGCGCCCCGCCGACAACCACGAGAACATGAACCTCACTTATACCGATGAGCTTCTGCATGGCGTCGAGTCACACATCCGCACGCTGGACTGGTCGCTGCTGATCACGTTCTGGAACGAGACGATCGACCCCGGCTTCCCGAGGCTCACCGCGATGTCAGGCAAGGTCGACGGGATGCTGATCGGCGAGGGCAGCTTTCCCGCGCACCTGCTGGAGCGGCTGGCCGCGCGCGTGCCGGTGACGCTGATCGCCGGCCCGCCGGACGAGCGGCAGTTCGACGTGGTGACCGCGGACAACCGGGCCGGCGCCGCCGCGCTGGTCACGCACCTGGTCTGCGAGCACGGCAGCAGGCGGGTGTTCCACCTGGACGGGCCGGCCAAGGCGCCGGACGCCATCGAGCGGCGGCGCGCGCTCGAACAGGTACTGCGCGACCACCCGGGCTCGAGGCTGGCAGGCACCACGCACGGGTCGTTCAGCGTGGAAAGCGGCCAGGAGGCCGGCCAGCGGATCCTGGCCGCCTTCGGTGACGACCTTCCCGACGCGGTCGTGTGCGCGAACGACCAGATGGCGATCGGGCTGCTGCGGGCGTTCACCCAGGCGGGCGTGGCCGTCCCGGCACAGGTGGCTGTGGTCGGGTTCGACGACATCTTCCCCGGCCGGTTCACCGAGCCGCCACTGACTACCGTGTACCAGCCGATGCGCATGCTGGGTGAGCGGGCGTGCACCCGGCTCATCGAGCGGATCGCGGCACCCGGCCTGGCACCAGCCGTGGAACTGCTGCCCACGGAACTGGTGATCAGGTCCAGTTGCGGGTGCCCGCCGGGCACCTTCATCCGTCAGCCAGTCCGCCAGCGAGTCCTGGAGTAGCCGTGTCGTTCATCCTCCGCCGCCTGGTCTTCTACGTGGTCGCCGCGTGGGTGGCGCTGACCGCCAACTTCTTCATCCCGCGAGCCATGCCGGGCAACGCGGTCGAAGCCATCATGAGCAAGTTCCCCGGAACCTTGCAGCCGTCCGCCTACAAGGCGCTGGAGGCGATGCTCGGCGTCAACCATCCCGGCTCGCTGGTGCACCAGTACTGGGCGTACCTGGTGCACATCGCCCACTTCGACTTCGGCACCGACCTCACGCAGTACCCCGCATCGGTCAGCACCATCCTCGGCGAGACGATCCCGTGGACGCTCACCCTGGTCGGCACCGCGACGATCATCGCCTTCTTCATCGGCACCGGGCTCGGCATCCTGGCCGGCTGGCGGTACGGCGGCTGGCTCGACCGGGCCCTGCCCGCGCTGACGTTCCTGCAGGCGATGCCGTACTTCTTCCTCGCGCTGATCCTGGTCGACCTGCTCGGGGTCAAGCTGCACTGGTTCCCGACCGGGACGGGGTACGCGGGCGGCCTGATTCCCGGCTGGCACTGGGACTTCATCGGCAGCGCCATCTACCACTCGCTGCTGCCGGCGTTCACGATCGTGATCACCTCGGTGGCGGGCTGGATGCTGCAGATGCGTAACGTCATGGTCACCACGATCAGCGAAGACTACGTGGTCGCGGCGCAGGCCAAGGGCCTGCATGATCGCCGGGTCATCTTCACCTACGCGGCACGCAACGCGCTGCTGCCCCAGTTGCAGGGGTTCGGCCTGGCCCTGGGGTTCGTGGTGTCCGGCGCGATCATCATGGAGATCGTCTTCGCCTACCCGGGCATCGGCCTGCTGCTGCTGTCCGCCGTCAGCTCCGATGACTTCCCGATGATGCAGGCGATCTTCCTGGTGATCACGTTCGCCGTGCTGCTGGCCAACCTCATCGTCGACGTCATCATCGTCTTCGCGGATCCGCGCGCACGAACAAAGGAGGCGACCTGATGACCGCCGCGCTCCCGGTAACCACCCAGCCTGCCGTCATCATCGCGGACAAGGTCCCCGGCCGCTGGCGCCGGATGCCGACCAAGGCCAAGGTCGGGGCCATCCTGCTCGGCCTCTTCATCCTCGCCGCGATCATCGGCCCGATGCTGGAGCCGTACAACCCCGCGTACCAGAGCCCGAATCCCAACCTGTCCATGAACGCGCCGAGCCTGGCCCACCTGCTCGGCACCACTCAGTCCGGTCAGGACGTGCTCTCTCAGCTGCTCACCGGGATCCGGCTCACCCTGGAGCTGGCGGTCATCGTCGGCGTGATAGCCACCGCGCTGTCGGTCATCGTGGGCGTGACGTCGGCGTTCCTCGGCGGGGTCTGGGACGAGGCACTGTCCCTGCTGTCCAATGTGTTCCTGGTCATCCCGGCGCTGCCACTGCTCGTCATCCTGCTCGGCTACCTGCCGCAGAAGGGGCAGACGCCGACGATCATCGTGCTCAGCGTGCTCGGCTGGCCCTGGGGCGCCCGGGTGATCCGCGCCCAGACCCTGGCCATCCGCAACCGCGACTTCATCGCGGCCGCGCGGGAAACCGGCGAGCAAACGTGGCGGATCCTGGTCTACGAGATCGTGCCGAACGAGGTGAGCCTGATCGCGGCCAGCTTCGTGAACACGGTGCTGTACGCGATCGGCACCTCGGTGGCGCTCGCCTTCATCGGCCTCGCCGACCTGAACAGCTGGTCGCTGGGCACCATGCTCTACTGGGCGGAGAGCCAGGACGCCCTCCAGCTCGGCGCCTGGTGGTGGTTCGTGCCACCGGGCCTGGCAGTGGCCCTGATGGGCACCGGGCTGGTGCTGCTCAACACCGGCATCGACGAGTTCGGCAACCCGAGGCTGCGCGACGCGAGCCGCGCCAGCCGGATCGCGGGACGGCGGCTCCCCCCCACCGACCCGACGCCGGTGCTCGCGGACCTCAACGCGGACCGCGGCCGGGTGCGCGCGTTCGTGCATTCGTTCTCCCGCGGCTCCCTTATTGAGCAAGCAGGGTTCGACGAGAAGGGCGGCCAGTCATGACCGGCGACACGGTGCTGGAGATCAGCGACCTGTCGGTGGTGTACCGCACCCCGGCCGGCGACGTGCGCGCGGTGGACCAGGTGAATCTCTCGCTGCATACGGGCGAGGTCATCGGCTTGGCCGGCGAGAGCGGATCGGGCAAGTCCACGTTCGTCTACGGCGCTACCCGGCTGCTGCGGCCGCCGGCCCTGGTCACCAGCGGCAGCGTCCGCTATAACGGCCGACGGCTCGCCGCGCAAGCTGGTCCGGCCGACGTGCTGCGGATGCGCTCTGACCAGCTGCGGCGGCTGCGCTGGCGAGAGATCGCCATCGTATTCCAGAGCGCGATGAACGCGCTCAACCCGGTACTCAACGTCCGCGACCAGCTGACCGACGTGATGCACGCGCACCAGGACATCAGCCGGGGCGATGCCGTAGACAAGGCCCTGACCCTGCTCGACCTGGTCGGCATCCCGCGGGAGAGGCTGCGCAGCTACCCGCACGAGCTGTCCGGCGGCATGCGGCAACGGGTGATGATCGCGATGGCGCTGGCCACCGATCCCGAGGTCGTCATCATGGACGAGCCCACCACCGCGCTGGATGTGGTGGTGCAACGCGACATCCTCACCCAGATCGTGGAGCTGAAAGAGCAGCTCGGCTTCGCCGTCTTGTTCATCACGCACGACCTGTCGCTGCTGCTTGAGCTCGCTGACCGCATCGCGGTGATGTACGCCGGGCAGCTGCTCGAGGTGGGCACCTCAAGGGAGATCCTGCGCGAGCCGGCCCATCCCTACACCAGAGGACTGCTGAACTCGTTCCCGTCGCTGCACGGCCCGCGCCGTGAGCTGGCCGGCATCCCCGGCTCGCCACCCGACCTGCGGAACCTCTCCCCCGGCTGCCCGTTCCTGCCGCGCTGCTC
>Ga0335075_10006348_pt1 | contig 18262 bp, 15 predicted proteins | sample Lox_Sample_24_FD_206723 | JGI IMG/M metagenome (GOLD analysis project Ga0335075, IMG submission 206723) | Soil microbial communities from Loxahatchee National Wildlife Refuge, Florida, United States - Lox_Sample_2.4 | ecosystem: Environmental > Terrestrial > Soil > Wetlands | place: USA... | reverse complement strand
TTCTTTGTCTTCGTCGTCAAAGCGGTTCAGACTGGCGCTATCAATGTCGAGGACCCCAAGCATCTTGCCCCAGTTCAGCAGTGGCACGACAATTTCAGACCTCGACGCGGTGTCACAGAAGATGTGTCCTGGAAATGCATTCACGTCGGGCACTACGAGCGTCTTGCGCTGGGCGGCTGACGCGCCGCAGACTCCGCTGCCGAACGGGATGCGCGCGCATGCCGGCTTGCCTTGAAATGGACCCAATACCAACTCGTCGCCTTCGGCGATATAGAACCCCACCCAATTCACATCCGGCAAGTTTTGGAACAGTAGTGCAGAAGTGTTGGCGGCATTGGCGATGAAGTCTTTTTCGTCTCCGAGCAGCTCTTGCAGCCGTTCGCAAACATCTTGATACAGCGCATATTTAGCGCTGCGCGGTTCGATAGTGGCCAGAGAGTTCATGGCTGTTAAATATAACAGTGTATCGCTGCCGCAATAATCTCAATTTAAGCGCGCATAACGGACCCCAAACGTCCTGTGCGCTTTAACCGGTGTTTCGTTTGCGCCGGTATGGGTTGGAGATGTAACTCTTAGCTTCCAGGGCTGCCTCCGATTTCGGCGCAGTCTTCATGGTCTCCCGATAGGCCTGAATGGCGTCCTGGTGTTTTCCTTCCAGATCGTAGACTTGCCCCAGCCGCAGCCATGCCATGACGGCGGTATTGAGGTCCAGTTGATCTGCCTTCTGCGTGACCTGCTTCAAATCCGTGAGCGCAGGATCCAGGTCGCCATACCAGAACAGCAGATTCGCCTTCAGATATTGAATTTTTTCGGCCGGCAGACTTGCATAACCGGGCGAGCCGGTTCGCCGCAAATTCTCAATCTCAGCCAGCACCCGCAAGGCGTCCTGCTTATCACCTAGATCGCTGTACATCTCGACTTCTTCGAAGCGAAACAGGTAATTCCGCGGGAATGCCTGTGCAAGCTCCTGCACCAACGGGATAGCTCGCTGGGGTTGCCGCTCGCGCCGGTAAATAGCCGCCAGCAGCGCTTTGGCGTCATAGCGGTTCAAAACTCCCGTTTGCGCCACCAATTGTAGTTGCCGGATACCGTCCTCGCGATCGCCGTGGAAACCTTCGAGGGAACCCAACATTCGCCAACCCCATGAGAGACAACCCACGATGTATTCGTTGACACCAAGTATCAACCGGGCGTCGCTGAAATTGCGATCAATCCGCACGGCCTGCTCGTCGGCCTTACGCGCCGCTGTGATTTCGTGCAACGACTCGAGCCATGCCTTCTGGACAAGAAACAGGTAATTCGCGCGCAAGCCGTGGGCGACCGCCTGGGCGTACAGCGCTCCTACATCGTCCGGGTTCTTCGCGAGTTCATCCTGGGTCAGCTTCATGGCCTCCGCAATGCAATCGTTAAAGCGAGCTTTGTCTTGTGCGCTGATCTCCATCTTGGGACGCCGCAGGAACGGATTTGATCCAGTCACCAACTGGCTCTCTAAGGCGCCGCTGCGAAACATCTCGCGATACAAGATGCTTTGGGCCAAGTGGTTGTACAACTCCGGGTCGGTAGGATTCTGCTTTAGCTCCTGCTCGAAGATCGCGATCGCCTGATCGTATTCGTTGTTGTAGAAGTGAACGAACCCAGGATCGTTGAGGGGATTTTGGAGTTTCGGCGTCGAATCGGCGGCCACTAAAGCGCAAGCGCAGAGGAGCACAAAGGCGGTGCGAATTAAAGGACGTCTGAAACGCATGAACTCTCTTGATCCGCCGCCGCGTTACTCAGCGCGTTCGTTACGTTCCGCATGAACCCGGCGTATTTGGCGCGCCAAACCGGCGAGTGTCGAAAGCGGTTGCGAAACTCCTCTTCGCTCAAGCGCGCCAGATCCTCAAGCTGCGGCGCAAAGCTCATTGGCTCGAATGCGGCTGCCGTGGTAACCGGCGCCCGAGCGTTCCACGGGCACACATCTTGACAGATGTCGCAGCCAAAGACATGGTTGCAGACTTGCCCGCGCAAATCCGGCGGAATTTCGCCGCGCTTTTCGATAGTCAGATACGAAATGCAACGCCGTGCATCCAGGGTCCATCCGCCATCGCCGTTCGGCACTATAGCTGCCGTGGGGCAAGCATCGATGCAGCGCGTGCACGTGCCGCAGCGCTCGGGAGCGGCTACGTCAGGCGCCAACGGAATCGATAGCAGCAAGGCGCCCAGAAAAAACCACGATCCCTGCTCTTGGTTGATCAGACAGGTGTTCTTCCCGATCCATCCGAGCCCGGCAGCCCGCGCGTAAGACCGTTCGAGCAGCGGCGCCGTATCCACGCAGATCTTCCATTCGAATGGCTCGCGGTAGACCTTGCGAAGCCGCTCGACAAGCAACTCCAGATCGCGCCGCAGGACATCGTGATAATCCGCGCCCCAGGCATAGCGCGAGATCCAACCTTGCGCGGTCGCGTCTGACTCCGCAGTGTGCGGATGCCCGGTGTTGTACAACTTGCCGACGCATAGGATGCTCTGCGCGCTTGCAAGCAAGTTGCGCGGATCGCTTCGCAAATCGCCCCGGCGATCCGTCAGGTAACCCATCTCTCCCGCCATCCCCGCGGCGCGCCAGTGCGCGAATCGTTCGAAGTCTTCGGAAGGCAAAGCAGGCGCGATTCCCGCCAGCTCAAATCCGCAGGCGTGTGCCAGTTCCTTCAATTGTTGCGGGCCGATCCCCACGCTCTTGGTACCCTCTGTTTTTATTTTGCCTGTTCCTCTACTCGAGCTCGAAAACGTTTTTGTCCGTCGCGGCGACCGCTTCGGCCTTCAGGGCCTCACGTTGAACGTGCAACCCGGCGAGCACGTGGCCATCCTGGGGCCCAATGGCAGCGGAAAATCAACGCTCATCAAAACGATCATGCGGGAATGCTATCCGCTTATCCGCCCGAAAACGCGCCTGCGTATACTTGGCCGCCAGAATTGGAACATCTTCGAGCTGCGCTCTCACCTTGGCGTGGTGAGCAACGATTTAATGGCGCAATGCACGCGCGATATTACCGGGCGTGAGCTTGTGCTCTCCGGATTCTTCGGCTCCATTGGCATCTGGCCGCACCATCGTGTGCTGCCCGAAATGGAGGAAACGGCCAGGCAGGCAATGGCGCGGCTCGACGCGTTACACTTGGCGAACCGCTGGACCGACGAGCTATCTTCGGGTGAAGCGCGCCGCCTGCTGATAGCCCGCGCGCTCATTCACAATCCCTCGACGCTGTTGTTAGATGAGCCAACCACCAGCCTGGACCTGCCCGCGCTGCACGAAGTTCGCGAGCATCTGCGATCGCTCGCGGCCGGCGGAGTGGGCCTGCTGCTGGTAACTCATCACCTTGACGACATTATTCCGGAAATCGAGCGCGTCATTCTGTTGCGCCAAGGCGCCGTTTTCGCCGACGGCCCTAAAGGCTCGGTGCTCACCTCTGAGTGTTTGTCGGATTTATTCGGCGTCGCAGTCGAGGTGTTTGAGCGCAACGGTTTTTATCACGCGTGGTGACGTGATAAATCTCCTGCGGCAACATCGTAAGGGTAAGATGTTGGAATGGCTTACCGGCTTTTGCATCTAACAGACCTGCATTTCACCCAAAGTAGTCACTGGCTAGCCTCCCCGAGCGAGCTGAATTCCCCTCTAAGGTCTGACGAAGCAAAAGATATTGCCAGAAAACATTTTGAGGATTTGAGACGAGCGCTTTCGGCACACCAAGAAACGCAGCCGCCATTTGATGCGATAGTGCTAGGCGGCGATTTCACTCACCGGCATCATCGACACGGATTCGCCATCGCAGAGGCCTTTATTCAATTGCTGGTAAACGAGGGCGAAGAGCAGGGCGCTCTGACGAAACGGGGGCGCATCCTTGCGGTCCCAGGGAATCATGATGTGAACCTGGGCAAAACCTACCATGTGTTTACTGGTCAGCAGCAGGCTGAGGCAAAGAAAACTCCAACGGCAGTTCTCTCGATACCCCAGTCTGAACGGGAACGTGAGTATCGCGATTTTCTTGCAGGTGCGGAAGGACACTTGGCACCAGCAAACGAACATCTCTCGAGCGTGCTTCGGATTACAAAACCCCTTCGCATCTCCGAAGACGAGGAAAAGCGTGGGCTTGTCTTAGTGGGTCTCAATTCTTGCCGCATTGAGCGCCATAGCGCCCAGGGATGGGGTTACGTCGGACTTGACCAAGTGGACGCTGTTTTGCAAGCGCTTTTGAAAGAGCCACCTCTAGAGGGCGATGCACTGGTGGCCATAGCGCATCACAATCCTTTGCCGCTTTGGGACTTGGATCTGCCGGTCTTGGCGAGCGACGTTGGAGATCGAAAAATCAGTTTTCTCACGGACGCATCCAGTGTGCTCGAAGCGCTAACAAGCTGCGGCTTTTCGCTACTTTTGCACGGTCATTCGCATCGCCCTAAGCTGGCGTCCCTCGAAGGATACGATTTTCGTCCCAAAGCCATTCGCAAGAAGCTGGTGATTTCAGGCCAGGGAAGTTTTTGCGCGACTCCGGCGGGCTGGGACATGCACAACTTAGCGGTAATTCAAATTGAACCCCGTGATGTGTTCGTATTTGGCATCTCTGCTCCAGAGACTACCGCCACAGTAGATCGAAGATGGGACTCGCCACCTGCGGGGGATAATCAACCTACCTCTGAGGTATGGAACTGGAAGGCCAGACGAGTGCGGGAGGCCCTGGATCATTTGTCTGATCGCAGCAAAGTGGCGGCGGTCCAGTGGGAGATCATGGAATCTTGGGCGCCACTATACGTGCGAGAATCTCAGGGCCGAGACGCACAGGAGTGGCTAAATGCGCTGAAGCAACTCGCCGGTGACGTTTCAAACGCAGCCGGACGACCCATCGAGACGGAGGTCGTTCAAAAAGTTATAGACAACATGCTGGGCAGCGAAAAACAGGCAGGTGGATTCAATTCCAAAGACATGTCGACCTTGTATCTGCCGCAGTACATTCTCTTGAGATTGGAGTCTAATGGACTCGAATCCTGATTACGCAGGCCTATCTGATGTGGATCTTGTTGCGGCATGCGGAACGCGTCCGGTAGATGCGGGAGCCTGGAACGTTCTTTACGCCCGTTACCGCTCCCTGATAGTTAGCCGAGTACGCCAGGCGTCTGCCAAACTCAGTAATGGAGAAGTCGAGGAGCTTACTCAGGAAGTTTTTTTGCGCGTCTTCCTTGCCCTCCGGAAATTTGACTCTTCCAAAGGCACACTCAGCGGCCTTATTTCAAGAATCGCTAGGAATATAGTGATTGATTATTGGCGACGGTGGCACACCCGGGATGAAACAACACATTCGCTCGAACAGGCGGGTTTGAGTTCTCCAGCGCTGGCTGTCCGGAGCGGGCTCGATCCGGCGATGGTGAAAAGCATCGGTTCGCTGGTGGCGACCTCCATGGAGGGTGAGCGGCAGAGACAGATCGCCTCCGAGTTGGTGCGCTGCGCAACTGTGACCGAGGTGGTGCAGCGTCTGGGAGTGAAACGTAGGGAAGTTTACGCTGTACAGCAGGAACTCGAGCCGAACTTGATCGCCGCCTTTGAGGCAGCTCGAGGGCAAAAAAAAATCTCCTAAGCCGAAAATCTTGCCTGTTGTTCCCGTACATAAGGACAGAGGGGTGCGGCTAGAGCGAGGGGGCTTGGTTGTTAATCCTCAGTTTCTAAAGGGAGATTCTAATGAACACATCTCAGTATGATGTCTGGTTCCGATGTCCAGTAAGGAGGGCGACGGTCTGGTTTCTCGCGCTCTCGGTTCAAATATCCGGCGGTGGATCATGCAGTTGGCGGGGGCCGCCTTGATGCTTCGCTCCGCCAATGGATTGACGGAGGGAACTCCGTACTTGAGCGTGTAATTTGCCGCCAAATCCGGAAGGGATCGGCGCCATTCCCCGCCGGAGAGGGCACAGGAGAAAAGAGTAAATCGATGTCAGGAGAGTGTCCCGAGAAGTTTGGGTTTGCCGATCTTCGGCCATTCTTTACGGTTGCCCATTACGGAAGCGGCCGGCTCGCTCCGTCTCTTCAACGCCACCTGGAATCCTGCGAGGCATGCCGGAAGAAGTGGGCGTTCTTGGAAAGAACGGATCCGCAATTGGCGATGCGATACCGCAAGGACGTGCGCGTGTTGATTCAACAGGCTCAGGAATTTGAAAGGCCGATTGCAGAAGTAGCGCAAGAGGTCCCGGTCAGCGGAACTGATGGGATTCGCGCGCAAGTGTCCGAAATGCGTCCGGCTATTACCGAACTATTGCGGTCTGCGCCGCTGAAGTATTCGCAGGTGAGCCACTGCTGGAGATCAGTTCGCGAGATTTCAGAGAGGGAGGAACGGTTCCAGCAATCCCGCCACCTCGCCGAGGTGGCAAGGTTTCTGTTGAAGCGAAGTGAAGTTCAGCGGGAAACAGAGCCGAAGCGACAGGAAGAGCAAACACTTGCCGAGCCAGCGGAATTAAGATTCATGACCAAGGTCATGAATGCTTATGACGAGCTGGATTCCGGAGAACAGGTTCGGCCCGAGCCTGTCAACTCGGTGGAGGACTTTCTCTTCATTGCATCCCTTCCATTCACCAGTTTCGAAACCGATTATCCGATCGTCGAGTTCCAGGCTGAAGATGAGCATGGGGAGTTGAACATCAGTCAGTTCCGCCAGGCACAGGAGCGATTCGAAACCTTTGTGCGGCGGGAAGAAGAGTCCGTTCGGTGGTGAATGAGAATGCCGTATTGAACGCGGCGGGCGGGTCTGTAGAGATTGCCGCCGAAGCGCTGATGACGCTCTTGCGCGTTCTTTGGTTCGGATCTTCCCCACGGAAAAAGTGGGAGCAAGGCTGTCTACGCATCGACGAAGAAAGTTGGCTGCTGGACGAGCTGGGACGCCAGAAACCGACGCATCCGGACATTGCACAAGATGTCTTCGATACTCTTCACCGTGCCCTGGTGCTGGGAAGCTCACGAATAGAGCCAGGATTCTGTTTCACCAGCGAAGAACTGCGGTTTCACAGCATGGCGGACCGCCTCTTCAAGCCTCATATGCGCCGCCACGACCTCCGATACCTGGCCTTGCGCTCCATTCGGCGGAAACATGGAATTCGACTGAATTCGGCGGTATTGAACCAGTTGCGTACAGTTACGCAGATGGTATCGATCATATTGCGAGAGACGCCGGATTCGCGCGTGACGCTATCGAGAATTCAACAAGGTCTCCGGCCTTTGGCGACAGCTTCGATGCAGAATCCGGCTTTCGCGTTTTGCGAGATCGGTTTGGTGACTGGAAGCCTCGAGCTAGATCCCGATTTCGAAAGCCTTTTCGTTTCTCCCGAGCTAACTGATCCGGAATACATCGTCAATCACCTATTCGGGCTGCCGACATCCATGCAGGGGTTCGATAATCTTTTTGGCGGAAGCGGCATGATTCTTCCGGATACGGTAAGTGCGCCTGACTTGCCGCTAGCCAAAGAGGGATCCGGGATCGATCCGGACACGCTGGGTGCCCGCGCTGTTCTGGTGATCGGCCGTTTCGGTAGCGGGAAATCGCTGCTCAGCCTTCAAATGGCAGTGGAGATTGCAAGAAAGGGCGGCATCGCCTGGATGATGGAGCTGGAGCAGACGCCCGAGGAGTGCCGGTATTCGCTGGAATCAATCGGTGTATCGACCACCGACGCTTCGTTCCAAATCGTTCAAGGCGACCCAAGTGCCTTTGAAACTCTTACGAATCGCTCACCGTCTGTCGGCTGCCTGATGTTCCTCCATCCAGGGGGAAAGCGCTACCTCGAGTTTTTGGACCATATTCGCGGAGAGCTCAGGTGGATGCGGCGCTATCCTTTACGGTTGTTGATAGTCGATCCGGTGAATGCGCTGCAGTACGACAAACCGCAAGATCAAGATCCGCGGGAAAAGATACGCTCTCTGTTTCGGGCAGCGCGCGAGGCGCGCGTCAACGTTTGGTTCACCAGCGAAACCCTGGAGGGCCGTTCTGATCCGGATCGTTTCGAGGAGAATATCGCCGATACGGTCATCCGCCTAGGCGTCGAGCCGATCCACCGGGTCCAGCGACGCTATATCGAGATTACTAAATCGCGAATGCAACGCGAACAGCCGGGACGCAGCGCACTCGTCATAGAATCGGGGTCAGGAATCCGTGTGGACGCTTCCTTCTCGGCGATACAACGCCTTCCTGCGGTAAACCTCGGCCGGCTCGAGGACCAACGCACAAGCTTCGGTGTCGCAGGCATGGACGAGCTGCTTGGTCCGGAGGGCTTGCTTCCCGGGGACATCGTAGCCTTCGCGGGTCCTGGTAAATCGAAGACCCTGCTGGGGGCGCATTTTCTTCGAGCTGCCGGCAGCGGCGCCAACATGTTAAAGCGCAGCTCAATACATGTCTCCGACTATTCGGATGAGCGAACCGACAATTTCATGGACAAGCTCTTCTCCGGAGACGGTAGCGAGTCTCGCCCTAGAAGACTATTAACCTCCTGTCCCTTGGCCACTGGATTCATCGATCCGGGGCGGATACTCCAAGATATTCAACAGGTTCTCGAGCGCCGGCGCGAGGAGGGCTTTCCGGCCGATCGTATTCTGCTGACGAATCTGGCACGCTGGGAACAGGAAATGCCGCTGATTGCGGAAGATCCCGCGTTCGGAATCGGTCTTCTTACTTTGCTGCGCCGCTATCGAGTGACGGCAATCCTGATTTGTGGAGATGTGAGCGACTACGGGGGATCGCGGCTTCGAGACATTGTCTTCGATGGGTCCGACTTTCTTCTGCGATTCAATCGCGTAGAATCGCGTGGCATCGAACACACGCTGGTCAGGGCGGTCAAGACCAGATTGATGCGTCATCCTCGCACCGCGTTCGAATTGCTGGAGGACAAGTCGGGAATACGTGTAGAACCTGCGCCTCTGCTCCGCGTGACCGCCTCTGGCGACGTCCGGCCCGTTCAAGTCAAGCTGTTCCTCTACGCCGAGACGAGGAATCACCAGTTGTATAACGAACGCATTCGGGGCGCGCTACGCACTTCTGTTTCGCCACTGACTGATATCGCCAGCCAGAGTGAGAATTACGATCCGACTATTTTTGCAATGACCGGAGTGTCTGCCGTTGACGAGCTGCAGATTATCCAACTGGACGAGTTTCAGCTTCCGCAGGATCCTGCGTCGGCGGATTTTCTGCACTCGTTTTCTGCGAGTAAGTGGAAGGACGTGTTGGAGGACCGCCTGGACGATCTAGTAAGCCGGGTTCGCCTCCCCGATCGTGACGAGTTCATTGCGGTACCTTTCTACCAGAACATTAGTTTTCTTGCTCATTCCTTGGATGCGCTGCCCCCAAGCTGGGAAGACCTCGCCAGGCTCTGTGAGCAGGAGGAAAAGCGCGATCCAACCGAGGTTTTCTTCTCCTGTGCAGTTTACGCGGCTGCGGTTGAAACTTACAACTGTATGTTCTTTGAGATTCTCCAGAGTTTGGAGGCAATCGAAGCCGGCCCGCCGACTGCACTGATGGACCTATTTGCAAGCGCCCACGCGGCCGAGGCGGCGCTTCTGTTCCGGCGCCTCTGCAGGAGGTCTCACTTCAGAGGTTTTGAAGCGTCGATAAAGCCGCGCGCAAAAGTTTACCGGCACTGGTACAACACCCTGAACCAGGATCTTGCGGATCGCGATCCGGAAAACCGGCCGCGAATGCAGATCTGCCCACTGTATGGCGACATCACCACATCTGGTGAATGGTACGTTGCCATCCCGGCGTATTCGGCCTCGCCAGAGGCCGGCTTGCAGATTGTCCGAAACCTAACGACGCCAAGCCGGGAGATCGAACGTATGCAAATGGGCGTGGCACTGCCCACTCGGAAGTGTTTGTACAGTACGGAGACGGAATCAGTACCCGATGGCGTTGCCGCTACCTCGCGGTACATCCATTTCGCACACTCCGATCTAGGTCGGTTGGTGCGGAAAGGATTTCGGCGCTCGACATTTCATGATTATCAGAAGTTCGCCAGTACGATCTCCTCTCACTTGCTGTGGATTCTTGAATTTCCAAGCGCAGAAGATATTAGCGCCACCAAGGCAGAAATCAGCGTAACGCTGAAGAGTCTCGTAAGCAACATCGGCCTGTTGAGCAAGTCGCAAGATCGTCGATGTTAGATCGACCAAAGCCGGGTAGGATTCTATGAGAGGGCTATCTTCCCGCGGCAATCGTTCCCACTAGCGGACTGCTCGCCACCGCATATTCGCGCCGCGGCATGCGCCCGGCCAGAAACGCCGCGCGTCCGGCCTCGAGAGCAAGCTTCATGGCCTGCGCCATGCGTTCGGAGTCTTCGGCCTCCGCGATTGCAGTGTTCAGCAGGACGCCATCGTAGCCCAGCTCCATCGCGATAGCGGCATCGGAAGCGGTACCGACACCGGCGTCCACAATGAGGGGCACGTCCGTGATTGCCTCGCGCAGGATCTTCAGATTGGTCACATTCTGGATGCCAAGCCCCGACCCGATCGGAGCGGCCAGCGGCATCACCGCCGCCGCGCCCGCGTCAATCAGCCTACGCGCGTTTACCAGGTCGTCGGTTGTGTAAGGCAGAACCACGAAACCTTCCTTCACGAGAATGCGCGTTGCCTCCAGCAGGCCTTGGTTGTCCGGGAATAAAGTTTTCTGATCGCCGATTACTTCGAGCTTGATCCAGTTCGACAATCCCGCCTCTTGCGCCAGCCGTGCGGTGCGCACCGCATCCTCGGCTGTGTAGCAGGCAGCGGTATTGGGCAAAATGTGGATCTTCGACCGATCGATGTAATCCAGCTCCGATTCCTTAGAACGGTCGGTGAGATTCACACGTCGCACCGCGAGCGTCACCATCTCGGTTCCAGAAGCCGCGTGGCACCTTGCCATGAGGGCCTTGCTGCGATATTTTCCGGTACCGACGAATAAGCGCGATTGAAAGGCGCGGCCGGCGATTGTCAGAACATCGTCCATAAGGACCATTATCCGACCAGCGCCGGTGTCTAAAGAGCCAATCGCCCTTTATATTGCATTTCTCCGAGTTCGAATTTCTTCTTGACCTCGATTTTGCCGAGAGCCATCTTGAACTCGACTTGGCGGTCTGCCACTGAAATCGGCAGCGACTCCTTGGCGAAGCGGAAGAAATATACATCCGCATTGCCGATCCTTCGGTAGTCGGAATCGATCGCCTGCACTGGCGCTCTTCCCTTCAGGTTCAGATAGGCGCTTTGAGCCAGGGCCTTGGGATCTGAATTTCCCTCGGGCGCGGGCAATCCAACCACGGCGATGACATAATTCGGCCGCTCGGCCGACGCGTGGGCGATCTGATTGTCAGTCGGTTTGTTCGCTCCCGAGCGTAGTTTCAACACAGCGAGCCGAACCGGGGTCGCGCTCGCCCAGATGACCGTTAATAGTGATGGCGCCGCGGGTGCGCCGGTGTTCGCCGAGATGGCAGACGGCGTCGGCGCAGTTGACCCATTATGGCTCCCGTTCGGGTCCGCGGGGCCATTGCTTCCGCCGATGGAAGGATTGCTCATGTTCGCGCCGGTGGTGGTGTTGGACGGATTTCCGAGCGAGGCCGCGGGCGCGGACGTGACGCTCGAGCCGGGCTCGATGACCATCACACCTGGCCTGGCGCTGGCAGGCATTGGCATTTGCTTGGCCCAGGGTGAGTCGGTCATCACCGCTTGCGCATCTTTGTCGGTCCAGTCGTTGAAATCTTTGTTCTGCCAGGGCGCATTGGCCGCCTGGCATACGAGCCCGCAGGCAAATAGAAGGAGAAGACCCGCCTCGCTACGTCGCATCGCCGTCCTCTGCCGATTGAGACTGCTGCGGCCGCACAGAGGTGACAAGATTGCGTGTTATCCTTGGGAGTCGGACCGGACAGGTGGGTGAGTGGTTAAAGCCAACAGACTGTAAATCTGTCCCTCCTTGCGAGGTACGAAGGTTCGAATCCTTCCCTGTCCACCAAATTTCCGGTCTGTAGTAGCCAATCAACATTGATGAGCGGCGGCTCTACGCACCTAATGGGCTCTACGCACAACTTCGAACAGCTCATGGTATGAGCCTCCACTAAGCCGCTACTCGGTTCGCAACGCATCCAGTGGCGAAAGCAGACTGGCGCGCAGTGCTGGAATAAAGGACGCGGCCAGGGCTGAACAACTGAGCGCCAGAATTGCCACAGCCATGACTACTGGATTGTAGGGACCTATTCCGTAAAGCTGATTCCCGAGCACTTTGGCTGCGCCATACGTAAGCGGCAATCCGAACAGCACACCTAAAAGAATTAATCCGGCAGCGTTCTGGAGGACCAGCCGGACAACGTCCACACGATTCGCTCCGAGTGCCATTCGAACGCCGATTTCAGTGGTGCGCCGGCCGGCGTTGTAAGCGATCACGCCATAAGTTCCAATTGCCGCTAGCACGACGGACAGTAGCGCAAAAAGCCCCGTCAAGTGAGCCATCAGACCTTGCTGCCGGAAGGCGTCCTCAACTTGCTCGCGCAAGCTTCGGACGAAATTCACCGGCAGATTTGGATCAATGGAGGCCACAACGCGCCGGATCTGCTCATCGGATACTTTTGCTCCCGGACGCAAGAGCAGAATGACATCGTGCATGTAGTGTGTCATCAAATCGCTCTGCGTGTCTTCAGTTTTCGGATAGACTGTATACTGCGCCTCCGGAAGAAAGAAAAACGCATCAATGGGTTTGCCGGGAATGCCCGTCATGAGGGCATCTTCTGCCACGCCGACAATCTGATACAAACGAGTCGCCCGCGGATCGCTGTCGCCGAAGAACTTGCCGATCGGGTCCTGCCCTTTGAAGAATTTCTTGGCAAACGCTTGATTCACCACCGCCACGTGCGCCGACCCGGCGGTGTCCCGGTCCGTGATCCCCCGGCCCTCCACGATCGGATTGCCGATGGTCTCGAAGAAACCGGCAGTCACGCGGTCCATGTCCGCGCCATTATTCGCTTCACGTCCGGGAGCCTGCTGGCCATCTACATGAATGCTGTGGTACCAATCGCCGCCCAGCGGAGAGTACATACAGATAGATACCGACGCAACGCCCGGCATCGCTGCAAACGAATCGCGCAACCGCCTGTAGAGGGTATCCAATTGCTCGACTCGATATCCACCTAACTGTGGATTGATTTTTACCAGAATGCGCCCTTGCTGTCTGAAGCCGAGATCCAGGTTCTTCAAGTTTCGAAGGGTCGCCGTTAACAATCCGGCGCTCGATAACAGGACTAACGAGAGCGCCGCTTGGACAATCACGAAAGCCTTGCGAGGGAGAGAGCCGGTCTGAGTCACCGAACGACTCGACCCGCGTAGCGCTTCTATAGGATCGACACGGATCGCCAGGAAGCCCGGTGCGATCCCAAACACAATGCCCGTGGTCAGTGAAGCCGCCAAGGCAAATAGCAGGATCGGGCCCGAAGGCGAGGCATGGATCGGAATACTGGCCATTTCTCCCATCTGCGGAAATGCGAAATCGAGAATCAGGCGGGTGCCGCCGAAAGCAACGGCCAGCCCAGCCGCACCGCCCAATATCGAAAGCAGAAGGCTTTCTGTCAACGGCTGCCGCAGTAAACGCAAGGCCCGTGCGCCCAAGGCCATGCTCAACGAGATTTGGCGCCGCTGCTGGGTACCGCGTACCAGCATCAGATTTGCCACATTGGCGCAAACAATGACTAATACAAAGCCGGATGCCAGCATTAGAATGTTCAACCAGTGCTCGTACTGCTCGCGCATGGCGACGATTCCCGCACCTCCCGGGCTGAGATAGAGAGTTTGTTTCCGGAGAAGCTTTCGGGCGTTGGCATCCATCTCTGTCCAATGCGAACGCAGCCACTCGATTAGTTGGAGCCGCAGTTCAGCCTGAATCACATTAGGATTGACGCCCGGCCGAATGCGGCCAATCAGATCCAGCCAGTGACCGTCGGGCTGATTTAGCAGTGAGCTTTCACCTGTCAAGAGCGGTTCTGAAGCCAACGGTACAAAGAAATCCGGCGGCACATAGCGAAGGCTGTCGCCATAGAACGCCTGGGGAGTGACTCCTACGATCGTAAACGGCTTGTTATCGAGGTTGAATATGCTGCCGACAATGGATGGATCACGCGCGTAACGGCCTTCCCACAACCGGTAGCTCATCATCGCGACAGGTGGCGAGCTGGCGCGGTCGTCGCGGTCGACAATCGTGCGTCCCTGATACGCATTGACGCCGAACATCGCGAAGTAGTTGCCGGACACAAATTCGGCCCGATAGGTATGCGCCGGCTCGGGGTGATTTACACGCTTTACCCCGACATCTGTTCCTCCCGCCTGGAACGCTGCCAGTTCTGAGAAACCGTGAGTATGATCGCGGAAATAACGGTACAGATCGAACGAGAAGATAGAGAATTCCCCCGTTTGCGTGTATCCGCCCCAGATGCAGCAATGAGTTTGTTTGCCCACGCGATAGAGTTGCTGGGGGTTCGACACAGCAAGGGATTGCAACAGGACGGCGTGGACCAAGGTGAAGATTGAGGTGGTCGCGCCGATTCCCAAAGCCAGCGTGAGAGCAACTGCGATGGTGAAAACAGGCGAATGGCCCAGGCGGCGCAGCGCGAGCCGGATGTCCTGGAGTGTGTGCTCCAGCCACAGCCGGCGGCTGCCTTCATAAAAACGCTCGCCCGCGGCGGAGAGATTTCCAACGATACGCCGTGCTTTCCAATATGCTTCTTCTTCACTGAAGCCTTCCGCGCGATAACGATCCACCTCCAGTTGCAAGTGTGACCGCAGTTCATCGGAGAAATCGCTTTGTGGTCGCTTACGGCGAAACATTCAGCCCTCCTGGTTTTCGAGTCCTTTGAGATCGAGGATCCGAGCCATCGCATTCGAAATGGTGCGCCAGCGGCCTGTCTCTTCGTTCAACTGCTTCCGGCCTTTCGGTGTGAGGGTGTAAAACCGGGCACGCCGATTATTGGACGAAACGCCCCATTCTGCTCGAATCCAACCCTTTGCTTCCATACGCTGCAAGGCCGGGTACAACGCGCCGTGATCGACTAAGAGCACTTCATCGGAATTCGTCTGAATGGCGCGCGCGATTCCTTGGCCGTGCTCTGGACCGAAAAGCAAAATCCGCAGGATTAGCAGATCCACCGTGCCTTGGAGTAGCGCAACGCGCTCTTTTTCATCTTGGGTTGACATCTTACCCTAGTATTAGCACGCTCTTGTCAGATGTCAACCCAAACGTGAGTGCGCGCTATTGAAAGTTAGCTGCTATTCTGTGCGAAGGCGGCCGTTGTAGCTCAGTTGGTAGAGCGCGTCCTTGGTAAGGACGAGGTCACCGGTTCAATCCCGGTCAACGGCTCCAGTCTCACAAAAGCCCGTAGACGACCACGTTGCTTTTGGTTCCGATATAGACCTTGCCATTAGCGACCGTGGGCACCGAGAATGTTATACCCTGACCGAGGTTGTCCCGGGACACATTCTGGTCGCTGTGATACAACTCGTGGGACACGTTGCTGGCGTCGTAGGCATGGAGCACTGCCGCATTCGTCCCGACACCTTTGTCGATCGCCCAGACGATGCCATTCGTTGTACCGTTTGCGGAGACGGACGGCGTGCTTCCAATGTTGAACTTCGTCGGCGACTCTGAAACGGGTGTTGCGGAAAGCAACCCGCTTGTGAGGGTGTACCGCGTCAGGAAATCGGAAACGCCGGAGTAGTAAACCGCATTGTTGAAATACGCTGGGCTGCCCCGGTAACCGGCTGCGGAACCGGTGACGGTCTGGATCACGTTATTCTTCGTGGCATTGAACTTGCCCATATTTTGCTGGTTGACCACATAGATGATCCCTTGCTTGCCGGCGCCGATGAGTTCGTACGTGAACGACCCGCTTTGTCCTGGAAGAATCAGTGCAGCGCCGGATCCTAAATCAATATCCCCGCTCCGCAGTGTCGCTTGGTTCGTGGGCGTGAAGTAGTCGGCCACCATCGACAGACCGGTCTTGGGACTGAATCTCAGAAAGCTGTCGCCAAAGTCGGCGCCGCTTGTATTGGCGTCGAAGGTGCCGTTACCAGTCTGTACGAAGATGCTGCCATCCGGACCAGTTGAGGGACCGCCGCCGCTTAGCCAGATGCCTCCCTCTGCTCCATTGCGCGTGTCGCTGAAAAGACCCACTTGCGCCAGCGTTGAAGCTGAATAACCCATGATCCAGCCGTGATAGTTTTCCAGATCGGCGAACGATCCCCAGCTTATGTAGACTACTCCGTTTGACAGCAGCAAAGCAGCCCGCTGAAGCTGGATGAGGGGATCGAACGTTATCTTTCCACCGACGCTTCCCGTTCCGGTGCCGTTGACCGAGGCTTGAATCGCTACCGGCCCACCAAACTTTTCAGCCCCGGTCGCGATATTCAACGCGTGAAGGCGCTGGAAATACTCGCCGTTCTCGTCGGTGAATGCGACAACGTACAGCGTCCCGGTCGACGCATCGATAACGGGCGTGCTTGTGATTCCCAGGACCGGACTCAAGTTGCACGACGGCGTGTCCGCGCAGGGCACCGCTGTGATTCCTCCCGCCGGATCGGTAAACTGTCGGTGCCAAAGTGGCGTGGCAGGAACGCCGTTGGCATCGAACGCGTACACGCTGTCGTTTTCGGTCGCAACGTAGACGATGTTGTGCGTGCCCTGTCCCGGAACACTCACGTTGGAGAAGTAGAGTGGCTGAGCAGAGACCCACCCGTCGACGGGGAGGATGAATTTCTTTCCAAATTGAGTCGTGTTCACGTTGCCGAGAGTGAGGATGGTCTCGTTTAAGTTCTGTCCCGTACGGGGATTATCGTTGTGCCATGTGAGCACCCGGAGCGGAGTTGCGGCGGGCGCGGCCTGTGGCCTTTCATCAATTCGTCCTTGCTCCTGGGTCACGGCCGAGAAAGAAACGATACACAGAAGCCCGCAGAGGAGGGCGGCAATTGCCAAGTATCGGCTTTCAGTAAGGCTGCGAATAAGGGTCACGATTTGGTCCTTTCCTTTAAGAGCTTACCTGGAGTTTCGAGACCGCGTTTGCTGCCCGAACTCGTCACCCAAACGTGGGCGCCGTCGAATCTTCCGGCTGTGAGTTCCGGGGAGGTGCTTCCTAAGGTGAGTTTCTTAGATGCGGCCTCTTCAGACCCACCATGATCCATAACTGATCCGCTAACTGCGGCTGCAACGCCTGGCTCAGGCCAGGAACAATATCAGTTTCCTCGGCTGCACGCCTGTCCACGAATTTGAGCGCTGCAGCGAGAGCACTTAGTGCCGGATCGTCCGCATTCGGACCACCGCACTCGATCCCATACAGCGGTTGCATGGTTTTCAATTTGAAAACCTGCGGCTTCCAACCCGACGCTCTCAGAACATCCAGAATTTGCTCGGCGAATGCGGCGGTTTCCAGCTCCGCGAAATATCCAAAATTGACCTTTTGTCCCGCGTACGGGTGTAGCGCTGCGAGTATTCCGGCGCTTGCTGCCGATGATACGGCCCTCGGTCCGAACCTCCGGAAAGTCTCGATACGAGCTTCGTGCTCCTGTTCCACCTGAGCCGCAAGCCGCAGATTCTCGCTTTTGAGTTCCTCGAGCTTGTCGTGAGCCTTCGAAATCTCAGCCTGCAAACCCATTCGCTGGCTCTCGGCTGCCGACCGCTGTTCGCTTTCACGCCTATTGGCCTTTTGAAGGCGCCAGTTCGAGAGCAGGTACAGCACCGCGGAGATTGCGGCTAGAATCGCAAACACTCGAACCATCATATTGGCTGCGGTTGTGAAGCTTTCGAGCATAGGCTTGGACATATCGAACAACATTGTGTCGTGTTTCAGAGTTGAATTGCGCCAACAGGCGTCAATGCGCTAAAGCGGAGACGCCGGTGCGCCCGAGTCGCATGTTATCATCTAGATCGGGTGCGTCACCGGATACGTGGATCGCGCCTCCTTCCTTAGCAAGGACGACCCGTTAGACAATTTAAAGAGCAACTTATGGCGAAAGAGAAATTTGACCGCAGCAAGCCGCACGTAAACATTGGGACGATCGGGCATATCGATCACGGCAAGACGACATTGACGGCGGCGATCACCAAGACGCTGGCGAAGCACAATCCGAAGGTGAAGTTCCGCAGCTTCGATTCGATCGACAATGCGCCGGAAGAAAAGGCGCGCGGCATCACGATTGCGGTGGCGCACGTGGAGTATGAGACCGCCAACCGGCATTACGCGCACGTGGACTGCCCGGGCCACGCTGACTACATCAAGAACATGA
>Ga0335075_10006347_pt1 | contig 18267 bp, 9 predicted proteins | sample Lox_Sample_24_FD_206723 | JGI IMG/M metagenome (GOLD analysis project Ga0335075, IMG submission 206723) | Soil microbial communities from Loxahatchee National Wildlife Refuge, Florida, United States - Lox_Sample_2.4 | ecosystem: Environmental > Terrestrial > Soil > Wetlands | place: USA: Florida... | reverse complement strand
CCCCCAGGGCGGCACCGGCGACGTCAAGTACCACCACGGCACCCAGGGCAGCTACAAGCTGCCGGACGGCGAGCAGATCATGGTCAACCTGGAGTCCAACCCCAGTCACCTGGAGTTCGTGTCGGCCGTCGTCGAGGGCGCCACGCGCGCGGCACAGACCACTCGTCAGGGGCCGCACGCCCACCAGGACACCGACGCCGCGGTCCCGATCGCCATCCACGGCGACGCCTCGTTCCCCGCTCAGGGTGTGGTCGCGGAGACGCTGAACCTGCAGGGCCTCGACGGCTACAAGGTCGGCGGGACGGTGCACCTGATCATGAACAACCAGGTCGGGTTCACGACCGACCCCGACGACGCGCGCTCCACGCAGTGGGCCTCGGATCTGGCCAAGGGGTTCGACGTGCCGATCATCCACGTCAACGCCGACGACGTGCCGGCGTGCGAGAGCGCGGTGCGCCTCGCGTTCGCGTTCCGCCAGGAGTTCGGGCACGACGTGCTGATCGACCTGATCGGCTATCGCCGGTTCGGGCACAACGAGTCCGACGAGCCCGCCTACACCCAGCCGGAGATGTACACGAAGATCAAGAACAAGAAACGCGTGGCCGAGCTGTGGGCCGAGCGGTTGATCGCCGACGGCGTCGTCACGCGCGAGGAAGTGGACAAGCTCGGCCAGGGGGTGTGGGACAACCTGACGCTGCTGCACCAGCGTCTGAAGACGAAGATCGCCGCGGCGGCCGAGCACGACGGAGTGCAGGAAGCCACCGGCGAGTACCAGCTCGATCGCTCGCCCAGCCCCGAGGTGAGCACCGCGGTCCCGGCCGGCCGGCTGCGTCAGCTGGGCGAGGAGATCCTGCGCGTGCCCGATGGGTTCACCGTGCATCCCAAGCTCGTCAAACAGCTGGAGCGCCGGCGCGAGGCGCTCGGCGAGAGCGCCACGGCGGACGACGGCAAGGCCCCGGCGCTCGACTGGGCACACGCCGAGGCGCTGGCGTTCGCCTCGCTGTTGACCGAGGGCACGCCGATCCGCCTGACCGGTCAGGACACCGAGCGCGGCACGTTCAGCCAGCGCCATCTGGTGCTGCACGACGCCAAGACCGGACAGACGGTGTGCCCGATCCAGAACCTGCCCGAGGCGCTCGCGCCGCTGGAGCTGCACAACAGCCCGCTCTCAGAGCTCGCGTGCATGGGGTTCGAGTATGGCTACAGCCAGGAGGCGCCGGAGACGCTCGTGCTGTGGGAGGCGCAGTTCGGGGATTTCGTCAACTCCGCGCAGGTGATCGTCGACCAGTTCATCGTCTCTGGCCTGGCCAAGTGGGGACAGACATCGCGCCTGACACTGCTGCTGCCCCACGGGTACGAGGGCTCTGGTCCCGAGCACTCATCCGCCCGGCTGGAGCGGTTCCTGGCGCTGGCGGCCGAGGGCAACATCCGCGTCGCCAGCCCCACCACGCCGGCCCAGTACTTCCACCTGCTGCGCCGCCAGGCGCGCATCGCCAAGCAGCGGCCGCTGATCGTGATGACGCCGAAGTCGCTGCTGCGCCTGCCCCAGGCCGCCAGCACGATCGCAGATCTCGCCGAGAACACGCGCTTTGAGCCGGTGCTGGCCGAGCCGGGCGTGCAGGACGATCTGGTCACGCGCCTGGTGCTGTGCACGGGCAAGATCTACTACGACCTCGTCGGCCACCCCGACCGACCCAAACACAGCGGTCTGGCGGTCGGGCGGGTGGAGCTCCTGTACCCGTTCCCCGAGGGGCAGATCCTCGAGCTGATGGGGCGCTATCCGAGCCTGCGCGAGGTCGTGTGGGTGCAGGAGGAGCCGCGCAACATGGGCGCGCGCGCACACATGTTCCCGCGGCTGATGCAGATCATGCCCGAGCACATCCACTTCGGCTACATCGGCCGACCCGAGCGCGCCAGCCCGGGCGAGGGCTATCCGGCCGCGCACATCTCAGAACAGAGCCGCATCGTCACCACCGCGATCGACCTCGACGTCCCGATCTCCCAGTACCCGCGCAAGACGCCGGGGCAGAGGTAGGCGAGATGGCCGCACTGTGGCGACGGTTCAGGTTGATTCTTGCTCAGCGCAAACGCAAGAAGCGCGGGTACTAGCGCCCGCGCCACACCGGCGCGCGTTTCTCCTTGAATGCCGCCGCTCCCTCTTTGGCGTCCTGCGAGTCGAACACCGGTCCTGAGATCGCGCGCTGGCGCTCGAACATCTCGGCGGTGGGCCAGTCGAACTGCTCCTGGAGAATCCGCTTGGACGCCGCCACGGCGAGCGGCCCATTGCGGGAGATGCCAGCCGCCAGCTCCAGCGCGACCTGTACAGCCGACCCAGGCTCGGCCAGGCGGTTGACCACGCCGAGCTCGTGAAAGCGCTCGGCCGGCATCGGATCGCCGGTGAGCGCCAGCTCCATGACCACGTGGTACGGCATGCGTCGCGGCAGGCGCAGCAGAGCGCCACCGGCGGCGACCAGCGAGCGCTTGGCCTCGGGGATGCCGAGTTTGGCCCCACGCGCGGCGACGATCAGGTCGCATGCCAGCGCGATCTCGAACCCCCCGGCCACGGCAAACCCCTCGATCGCCGCGATCAGCGGCTTGTCGGCCGCCCGCTGGGCGATGCCCGCGAATCCGCGATCCCCATACCACGGCGACTCGCCGCGCACGAACGCGCCGAGGTCCATGCCCGCGCAGAAGTAGCCCCCGGCGCCGGTCAGCACCCCGACCGACAGCGACTCCTCTGAGTCGAGCTCGTCCAGCGCATGCGCGATGCCCTCCGCAACCGCGCCGTTGACCGCGTTGCGAACCTCGGGGCGGTCGATCGTGATCAGCAGCGTCGAGTCGCGCCGCTCGGTCAGAACAGCCTCGGAATCATCGCTCATTGGCGCATCCTATGCACTTGGTCCGTGGCTCTCTCATGGACACGCAGGGCAAGCTGTCCGAACGGGGATGCTGGCCAAAAGGTGGATGCGAGCCGGAGGCGAGTGTCGCACCGCTTCGGTAGCGAGTGTCTCCCAGTTCGGTATGCGTGTCCATGAGCTATGCCGCAAACAGCGTCAACTCCGGCTCGCGATTGCCGCGCAGCACCTCGACGTCGACCTCGACGCAGTCGATCCCGTGCGACTCCGCCAGCACGCGAGCCTGGGGCTTGATCCACTTGGCCACGAGCACTCCCCGGCACGACGCCATCGCCGGATCGAGCTGGATGCGCTGCAGATAGCGCACGAGCTGGCGCACGGAATCCATCGTGGCCACGCGCTTGATCTCCACCGCGACCCACTCGTCATCCTCATCGCGACACATCAGGTCTACCGGTCCGATGTCAGTCGGCCACTCGCGGCGCACCAGGCGAAAACCCTCGCCACACCATTCGGGCGTGTCCGCGAGCAGCTCCTGCATTTCGCGCTCCAACCCCTCCTTCTCCAGAGGCGCCAGCGCGTCGATCTCGTGGTCGATGTCGGCCAGCACTTCCGAGACCGAGATCTCCAGACGCTCTTCCGAGCGCAGCTTGCGAACGGTCAGCCGCTCCAACGGACCGTCGCCCTTTCGCTCCGGGCGGTCCAGCTCGCCGCCGCCGGCGCGCTCCTCCTCGCCGCCGGCGCGCTCCTCCTCGCCGCCAGCGCGCTCATACTCGCCGCCGGCGCGCTTCCCCTCGCCGCCGCCGGCGCGCTCCTCCTCCAACACGGTCGGAGGCGTCATCCAGTTCAGCGGCTTGACGTTCGAGCCGCCGCCGTCGGCCCACACCATGAACGTGCCGTCCGCCTTGAGCATCAACAGGCGCACGGCCTCGGGCAGCAGGGTGGTCGTGCGGCCGATGTAGCGAACCTCGCAGCGGGCGACGATCAGGCGCATCGCGCGAACCTATCGGCCGGGGCGGATCGACTCGTGCACAGTCTCCAGCGGATTGGCACGTCTCGCGCGAGCTCGGCCTGGGCCCAACGCGACAGCCGGATCCGGCATCTCTCGCCGAGCGACCGCGAATACCGCCGAGCCGAACCGTAGGCTACGAGGACGTGGCCCAGGAAACGTCGGCATCCGCGTCGGTGTCCCCCGGTCGCCCCTATCCCCCGCCCGGGCGCGGAGAATCGCCGTGGCCGGCGCAACTGACGGTGCTGGTCGCGATCGCCATCCAGGTGATCTTGCCGGCGCGGTTGTTGGTGGGCCCGAAGTGGCTCGTGCCGTCGCTTGAGGCGGCGCTGCTGATCGGCATGTTCGTGGCCACGCCGCGGCAGCTGGAACACGAGCACAGGGGCCGGCGGCGGGTGGCGCTTGGCATGACCGCGTTCGTGAGCGCCGCCAATGTGTACTCGCTGGCAGCGCTGACCCACTATCTGCTGCACCACAACGTCTCCAACGGCCGCGCCCTGATCGGCTCGGGGGTGCTGATCTGGCTGACCAACTTTCTGATCTTCGCGCTGTGGTACTGGGAGCTCGACCGCGGCGGCCCGGGCGTGCGCGCGGCCGGTCACGACGGCCCCCCGGACTTCCTGTTTCCGCAGATGTCCGACGACCGCATCGAGCCACGCGCCTGGCGGCCGGGGTTCGTCGACTACCTGTACGTGTCGCTCACCAACGCGACGGCGTTCTCGCCGACCGACACGATGCCGCTGAGCGCGATGGCCAAGTGCGTGATGGGATTGCAGGCGATGGTCTCGCTGGTGACGATCGGGCTGATCGTCTCACGCGCCGTGAACATCTTGTAGGTCACGCGCGCGCGAGGTGGCTTCGGCGGCGAGATCGAGCGCGCCCATGTCGGCGTAGATGCGCGCGGCAAAGCGGTGCGGGGCGGCACGAGAGCGCTCGACCCGTGCCCAGTCGCGCGCGCAGCGGGCGGCCGCGGCGAGGTTGCCGGCCTGCCAGAACGCACGTGTCATCAGGCGCAGGACGGCGACGTTGCGCGGCTCGGCGTCGCGCGCGTAGATGAGGCGGCGAGCGGCGAGCTCGTACTCGCCTTCGGCCATCGCCCGCTGCGCGGCGGTCAAAAAGCGCTGAACCCGCTCGGAGCCGGGATCGGGACGGGAGAAGTCGACGAAGCGCATGCTGCCGGCGGGCACGGTGCGCACGCCGTGGCTGAAGCGCACGCGCGCCCACTGCTGCACTTCCTCCTCCTCGCCCTCGGCGCCGGGGTGGGTGGAGAAGTAGATGCCGGCGACGGTGCCCACCCCCCACTCGGGGTAGGACTCGCAGCGCGCGTAGCGGTGCACGACCGAGTGGTCGGGCACGCGTGCGCCGAACGGATCGTGCTTTTTGCGGTCGGCCGCATCCGCGCGGGCGCGCTGCTCGGCTTCGTAGGCGCGACGACCGGCCTCTTCGCGCTCCCGGCGGGCGGCGGCGGCGCTGGCGCGCACGGCGGTGGCTGAGACACTCCCGCCGCGCGAAGATTCGGCCAGGCGCTCGAGCTGGTCGGCCGCCTGGTTGATCGCCTTCAGGTGGCGCTCGTGTTCGTGGCGACGTCCGTCCGGAGCGATATCCGGATGCCAGCGCTTGGCCATGCGCCGGCGCGCGAGCTGGACGTCGCGCTTGCCGAACGGCGCCTGCAGCTCGAGCAGGAGCAGGTGCTGCTCTACGTCCAGGATCGTTGACGACATAGCCATCAAACGTTAGCGCCCGGCCGTTCGTATCCTGCACGGGATGGCCCCCCAGTACATCTTCACGATGCAGCGCCTGTCCAAGCTGCACCCGCCGAACAAGACGGTGCTCGACGACATCACGCTCGCGTTCTATCCGGGCGCGAAGATCGGGGTGCTCGGCTACAACGGCGCGGGCAAGTCCACGCTGCTGCGAATCATGGCGGGCAAGGACGAGGAGTATCGCGGCGAGGCCCAGCTCGCGCCCGGCGCGAGCGTGGGGATGCTCGAGCAGGAGCCCCAGCTGGACGAAAGCAAGGACGTGAAGGGCAACGTACAGGACGGCGTCGCCGAGACCAAGGCGCTGCTCGACCGCTTCAACGAGCTGGCGGCCAACTACTCAGATGACGTGGCCGAGGAGTTCGGCGCGCTGCAGGCCAGGATCGAAGCGGCCGACGCGTGGAACCTGGAGACGCAGCTCGATTACGCGATGGACGCGCTGCGCCTGCCGCCGCCCGACGCCGACGTGAGCACGCTCTCGGGCGGCGAGCGCCGCCGGGTGGCGCTGTGCCGGCTGCTGCTCAGCGCCCCCGACCTGCTGCTGCTGGACGAGCCGACCAACCATCTCGACGCCGAGTCGGTGGCGTGGCTGGAGCAGCATCTGGCCGAGTACAAGGGCGCGGTCGTGGCGGTCACCCACGACCGGTACTTCCTGGACAACGTCGCCGGCTGGATTCTCGAGCTCGACCGGGGCAAGGGGATTCCGTACCAGGGCAACTACTCCAGCTGGCTGGAGCAGAAGCAGGCGCGGCTCGATCAGGAAGAGCGCGCGGACAAGGGCCGGCGGCGGACGATCGCGGCCGAGCTCGAGTGGGTCAGGGCCAATCCGAAGGGCAAACGCACGAAATCCAAGGCGCGGCTGGCGCGCTATGAGGAGATGGTGGCCGAAGAGCGGCAGGTCAAGCTCGACGAGGTTCAGATCCACATCCCGCCCGGTCCGCGGCTCGGCGAGAAGGTGTTGAGCGCGACCGACCTGACCAAGGGCTACGGCGACCGGCTGCTGATCGAGTCGCTGTCATTCGAGTTGCCGCGCGCGGGCATCGTCGGCGTGATCGGCGCCAACGGCGCGGGCAAGACGACTTTGTTTCGGATGATCACCGGGCAGGAGCAGCCCGACGGCGGGACGATCTCGCTCGGCGAGACGGTGCAGCTTGCCTACGTAGACCAGTCTCGCGACGCCCTGGATCCGGCCAAGACCGTGTGGGAGGAGATCTCAGAAGGCCTCGACCAGCTGCAGGTGGGCGACCGTACGGTCAACTCGCGACAGTACACGGCCGGGTTCAACTTCAAGGGCACAGACCAGCAGGCGCGGATCGGCAACCTGTCGGGCGGCGAGCGCAACCGTGTGCACCTGGCCAAGCTGCTGCGCAGCGGCGGCAACCTGCTGCTGCTGGACGAGCCCACCAACGATCTAGACGTCGACACGCTGCGCGCGCTGGAGGACGCGCTGCTCGGATTCCCGGGCTGCGCGGTGGTCATCTCCCACGACCGCTGGTTTTTGGACCGCATCGCAACGCACGTGCTGGCATTCGAGGGTGACTCGCGGGTCACGTGGTTTGAGGGGAATTTCGATGCCTATGAGGAGCACCGCCGCGAGCTGCTCGGCGCCGCGGCGGACCGGCCGCACCGGATCACTTACAAGCGCCTCGTGCGGGGCTGAGGGGCCTGACCCGAGCGGACGCGGAGCTCGCCGCACTCAGGCTCAGCGCGTAAACGAGACGTCCGCGGCAAGCGCCAGCGCCGCCGCCGCGATCAGCCGCGCGGCGGCGTGGACGTCCTCGAGTGCGACGAGCTCGACGGGGGAGTGCATGTAGCGCAGGGGGATCGACACGAGCGCGGTGGGTATCCCCGCCCGCGCCAGGTGCACCGCGTCTGCGTCGGTGCCGGTCGCCCGTGCCGAGGCCTCGACCGTGAAGGGAATCTCCTGCGCGGTGGCCGTGTCGTAGAGCAGCTCGAACAGCCGCGGGTGGATGGTCGAGCCGCGCGTCACCACCGGCCCCGAGCCGAGCGGGTGCTTGCCGAGCTCCTTGACCTCGATCCCGGGGGCGTCGGTGGCGTGGGTGACGTCGAGCACGATCGCCGCGTCGGGCTTCAGGCCGAAGGCGCTCGTGCGCGAGCCCCCAAACGTGATCTCCTCCTGCGTGGCCGCGACCGCGGCGATCTCCCACTCCCCGCCGCCGGCCTGCGCGACCAGCCGGGCGGCCTCCAGCGCGACGTAGGAGCCGATGCGGTTGTCCATCGCGCGCGAGACCAGCCGGCCGCCGAGCAGTTGCACGGGGTCTGAGTCGATCACGGCCACATCGCCGATACGCACCCGCTCGCGCGCCTGCTCGCCGCCGGCGGCGCCGATGTCGATGTGCAGCTCGCGGATCTCGGCGACCTTCTTGCGGTCCTCCTCGCGCAGCAGGTGCACCGGCTTCTTGCCGACCACCCCTCTGACCGGGCCCTCGCGCGTGGCGAGCACGACCCGCTGGCCGACGAGGATCTGCGCGTCCCAGCCGCCGACGGGCGCAAACCACAGGTAGCCGTCGTCGTCGATGTGGGTGACGATCAGCCCGATCTCGTCGATGTGGCCCATCACCATCAGTCGCCGCGGATCCTGCTCGAACCCGTGCTTGGGCGAGACGAGCGCGAGCGGCGTGCCCATCACGTCCGAGCTGGCCTGAGCGAACTCGCGCGCCGCGGCGAGCCACACGGCCGCGGGATCTGACTCATAGCCCGAAGGGCCGCGAGCGTTCAGCAGGTCGAGCAGCAGCCGCGGGACGGTGGCGCGCTCGGGCGAGGGCCCCTCGGCCTTGGAGGCATCCGGCGTGGATCCCCCCGACACCGGCCCGGCGTTCGCGTCAGAGTCGCTCATGCGGCCAGCAACTGTCGCAGAACGTACTGCAAGATGCCGCCGTGGCGGTAGTAGTCGGCCTCGCGCGGGGTGTCGATGCGCACCGTGGCCTCGAACTCCACCTCGCCGACCCGCACCGTGCACGTTCGAGGCGTATCGCCCGCGTTCAAGGGCTGCGCGAACCCTGTGATCGAGACCGGCTCGCGTGCGTCGATCTCAAGCGACTGCGCGGAGTGCCCCTCGGGGAACTGCAGCGGCAGCACGCCCATCCCGATCAGGTTGGAGCGGTGGATGCGCTCGAAGGACTGGGCGATGACCGCGCGCACGCCGAGCAGGCGGGTGCCCTTGGCCGCCCAGTCGCGCGATGAGCCCGAGCCGTACTCCGCGCCGGCGAGCACGATCAGCGGAACGTCGTCCTGCGCGTAGCGCATGGCCGCGTCGTAGATCGACATCTGCTCGCCCACGCCCGTGTCTTCCCCCACCCTCACCCCGGCGCCAGACTCAGCCGCCGCGCCCGATTCCGCGACCTCGGCGCCAGTCCCCAAATATCGGGTCACCCCACCCTCGGGAAGCGAGTCCCGCCCACCCAAGAGATTGCGCAGGCGGATGTTGGCGAACGTGCCGCGCATCATCACCTCGTGGTTGCCCCGGCGCGAGCCGTAGGAGTTGAAGTCGCGCGGGGCGATGCCCTGCTCCTGCAGATAGGCGCCGGCCGGTCCGTCGCGCTTGATCGCGCCGGCCGGGGAGATGTGGTCGGTCGTGACCGAGTCGCCGAGCAGCGCCAGCACGCGCGCGCCGTGCACATCGGCGACGGGCTCGGGCTCGGGGGGCATGCCGGCGAAGTAGGGCGGCAGGCGCACGTAGGTCGAATCGGCGTCCCAGGCAAAGCGCTCGCCCTCGGGGGTGTCCAGACCGTTCCAGCGCTCGTCGCCGGCGAAGACCTCGCCGTAGGAGCGGCGGAACATGTCCGCGCGCACGGCCTCGCCGACGGTGTCCGCGATCTCGTGCTCGGAGGGCCAGATGTCGCGCAGGTACACCTCGCTCCCGTCGGCGTCTGCGCCGAGCGGATCGTGCAGGAGGTCGATGTCCATCGTGCCGGCGATCGCGTAGGCGACGCACAGGGGCGGGGAGGCGAGGTAGTTCATCTTCACGTCGGGGTTGATGCGCCCCTCGAAGTTGCGGTTGCCCGACAACACCGATACGACCGCCAGATCGCCGTCCTCGACGGCGGCGGAGATCTCCGGGGCGAGCGGGCCGGAGTTGCCGATGCAGGTCGTGCAGCCGTAGCCGACGAGGTTGAACCCGAGCCGCTCCAGGGGCTCGGTCAGCCCGGCGCGGTCGAGGTATTCGCTGACCACGCGCGAGCCGGGCGCGAGCGAGGTCTTGACCCAGGGCTTGCGCTGCAACCCCCGCGCCAGGGCGTTGCGGGCGAGGATGCCGGCGCCGACCATGACCGATGGATTGGAGGTGTTGGTGCAGGAGGTGATCGCGGCGATCACGACGTGGCCGTGGTCGAGCTCGAACGTCTGCTCGTCGAGCGTCACGCTGCGCGCGGTGCCGTTGTGGGGCAACGTCGCCGTGTGAGCGCCGGCGGTCCCATTCCCATCCCCATCCGCTGCCCCAGCCCCGGTCTCCTCGGGCAACTGCGGCGGGGGGGCGGCGCCGAGCGCGGTGAGCGGCGCGTGGCCGGGCTCGTTGGCCGGCGGATCGGACGCTGGATAGGACTCGGCGACGGCCTCGTCCTGGGCGTCTGGCTGGTCGCCGTCGCTGGGAACGTAGTCGCGCAGCGCCTCTTGGAAGATGGCCTGCGACTCGCTGAGCGGGACGCGGTCCTGGGGGCGCTTGGGGCCGGCGAGACTGGGTTCGACGCTGCCCAGATCGAGCTCGATCCGATCGGAGAAGGTCGGGGTCTCAGAGGACTCGTCGTGCCACAGGCCCTGCTCGCGGGCGTAGGCCTCGACCAGCGCGATGTGCTCCTCAGAGCGCCCGGACAGGCGCAGGTAGTCGAGCGTGAGCGAGTCGATCGGGAAGATCGCGCAGGTAGAGCCGAACTCGGGGGACATGTTGCCGATCGTCGCGCGGTCTGCGATCGGCAGGCCGGCGAGGCCGGCGCCGTGGAACTCGACGAACTTGCCGACCACGCCGCGCGCGCGCAGCATCTCGGTGACGGTCAGCACGAGATCGGTCGCGGTCGCGCCCTCGGGCAGCTGTCCGTGCAGCCTGAATCCCAGAACCTGGGGGATCAGCATCGACATCGGCTGGCCGAGCATCGCCGCCTCGGCCTCGATCCCGCCGACGCCCCAGCCGAGCACGCCGAGGCCGTTCACCATCGTCGTGTGCGAGTCGGTGCCGACGAGCGTGTCGGGGTAGGCCTGGGGGGACGATTCGCCGGTGGAGTCCGCCGGCCCGGGGAACACGACGCGCGCGAGGTACTCGAGGTTGACCTGGTGGACGATGCCGGTGTCGGGCGGCACGACCGCGAAGTCGTCGAACGCGGTCTGGCCCCAGCGCAAAAACGAGTAGCGCTCGCGGTTGCGTTCGAACTCGCGCTCGGCGTTGACCGCAAAGGCGTCGCGGGTGCCGAAGGCGTCGACCTGGACGGAGTGGTCGATCACGAGCTCGGCCGGCACGAGCGGGTTGATGCGGGCGGGGTCCCCGCCCATAGATGCGATCGCGTCGCGCATGGCGGCGAGGTCGACGACGGCGGGCACGCCGGTGAAATCCTGCATCAGCACGCGCGCGGGCGTGAACGCGATCTCGACGCTCGGCTCGGCCTTGGCGTCCCAGCCGGCGAGCGCTTCGATGTCGGCCGCGGAGACCGCGCCCGAGCCCTCATGACGGAGCAGGTTCTCGAGCAGGATCTTCAGCGAGAAGGGCAGCCGGGCGACATCGAAGCGCGACTGGAGCGCGTCCAGGCGATAGATCTCGTACGCGCGTCCCCCCACCTCCAGGATCGCGCGCGCGCCAAAGCTGTCCGACGACATACCCGCAGTCTATGAATCCGCCGTGGCTCTTGTGACCCGGCCCTTGCCGGTCCGCTTGGAGCGCAGCAGAGCGGCGTCGCATGCCTGCAGCAGCGCGTCGGGGCCCATCGGGGCCTGCCACTGGGCGACTCCGATCGAGGCGCCGATGCCCGGGGAGGTGTCGCGCGCGGGCAGGGCGAGCAGTCGCGCGAGCGCGCGTTGGGCCGCCGCGGCCCCCGCCTCCAGATCGGCGCCGGAGAGGATCACGACGAACTCGTCGCCGCCGTAGCGGGCGACGCGGTCGAACTCGCGGACCTCGCCGACGAGCGCGTGGCCGACTTCGCGCAGGACGCGATCGCCGGCGGCGTGGCCGTCGCGGTCGTTGACGAGCTTGAAGTTGTCGAGGTCGATCAGCATGCACGACAGGGGGGCGCCGGTGCGCACGGCGCGCCCGATCTCCTCGTGCAGGCGCCGGCGCATCGCGCGGTGGTTCATGCAGCCGGTGACGGGATCGGTGCCCGCCTCGGCGCGGGCGCGCACGAGCGCGAGCGCGGTCGCGGCCTGCTCGGTCATGGTGGAGGCGAGCTCGATCGAACGCTCGGTGTAGAGGTCGGAGTCGGTGCGGCGCACGAGCACGACGACGGCCTGCACGTCCCCGCGCACCGCGACCGGCAGCAGCAGCGCGCACTTGGCCGGTCCGCTCTGGGTCAGGCGCGGGAGCGAGGCGGCGAGCTCGCGATCCTCGGCGGCGAGAAACGGGCGGCCGGTCGACGCCACCCAGCTGACCCCGCCGGGACGCTCGGAGCGGGGGGCGAGGTAGCTGAGACGGCCCTCGCCCTCGGCCAGGTACACGTCGACGAGCTCATCCTCGGCGACGGCGCCGGCAGTGAGGGCGCCAAGCGATCCGGGAACCGGCGCGAGCGCGGGCGTGAGCTCGTGGGCGAGATGGTGGACGTGCACCTCCTCGGCGCCGGGCGTGTGCAACAGCTCGCGCGCGAGACCGCGATAGATCTCATCGCCACCCCCGGCCGCATCGGCCAACAGCGTCAGTCGCCTGACGCCGGCCAGAACTGGATCGGTGGAGGCGGGCTCATAGGTATCCGTACCCGAACTGCCCACATCCACAACTCTAGCGGCTGCAACGCGAGCGGTGTTGAGCGCGTGTGATCAGGCGCGGCGAAACGCGGTCGCGGCGTGACGGCGGAGCTATGCCGGGGTGGCGGCGAGACCCGGTCGCGGCGTGACGGGGGAGCTATGTTCGGTGGCGGCGAAACTTCGCCATGGTCGAGGCCGTGGATTTGGGAAGACCGGGCTGCTTGGGCACGAATGTGACGTGGACGGCGACCTTGAAGTGCTCGTGCCGGCGCAGCGCGCGCAGCCCCGCGCGCGAGAGCGGGATCTTGACCGTGAACGTCTTGGCGGCGCCGTAGGAGCGGGTGACGGTCTTCAGACGCTTGCCCGCGATCCTCGTGCGCCCGGCGACCAGTGTGCGCAGGCGCAGGATCAGCTCGTGCCCGCGCACGCGGTGGCTGAGAATGCGCACACCGCAGCCGCCGACGGAGATGCGGGTTTCCTGTTTGAACACCGCGCCCGATTGGGCGGTAATGGTCGTGGGCATGAACAGTTTCTTGGTGCACAGGTTGCCGACCGCCGTGAGCGCCGAATCGGGCCCGACGGGCAGGTTCAGGGAGAAGCTCGAGACGGGCACGTCGGGGACGGAGGCGAACGTGGTCGAGGTGATCCCCGCCTTGATGTCGGTGTTGCCGGTGAGGACCACCGTGACGCCGTCGCCTTCCAGGACGATGTCGAGGTCGGGAAAGGCCTCGCCGCCGTGAGAGACTAGATAGGCCGAGCCGGAAAGACTTGCGTCCCTGCCGGGAGGTGCGGGCAGCACGGGGGTGACCACAGTCGCCGTGCCGACTTCCGACCCCCCCGCGCGGCAGGCGACGGGGTTGGCGGCGAACGTCGCTTCGGGGCAGGCTTTGTGCAGCGTGGTCAGGCGCGATGGCAGCTGGAGGGGAAGCTGGGCGAAGACCGAGTGGATATTGGCCTCGTGCGCGGGCTGGGTCAGCGAGACCTGCAGGCTGACGCCACCCTGTTTGGAGGCGGTGCGCGCGTTGGTGGCCGCCGCGAAGGAGGGTTTGAACGCCAGCGCGGCGCAATCGCCGACTTGAAACGGGCTCGACAGGGTCTGGGTCGCGGTGATCGGACCACCGGCAGCGACGATGCCGGTGAGCGTCGATTCGTCGGACAGCGCGCTGCAGTTGGTGGGGTTGAGCATGAAGTTGGGGCGGTTGACCGCGACGCTTATTGTCCGCAGGCGCAGCGGAACGCCGGAGACGATCGTGGGCAGGCTGCTGTGCACGATCACGCGTCCGGAGTGCGGGTCCACGCCGACGGCCGCGCGGGTGATTACCGTGCCGAAGTCAAACGGGCCGGCGATGGCGGGGACCGCGACCGACAGGCCGTACGGGGAGCCTTCATAGGGACCGGTGAGGTAGACGGAGCCGGTGAACGCGTACGGTTCGGAGCCCGAGCCAGCGGTGACCGTGGCCGTGCCGATCTGGCTCGCCGAGGAGCAGGTTCCCTGCGCGGCCTCGGGTTCGCCGCACAGCGCGACGGAGGGGATCAGCCCCACGACCCCCGCGGGCAGGGTGGTGGTCAGGCCGGAGAGGTACTGCTGGCCGTCGGCGCGGGCCAGGGCGAACGTGAAGTCGGTGTTGGCGCCGGCGGCGGGATTGGAGGTCGTGGTGGACTGGGACAGCGAGAACGGCGGCTGACCGGGGCAGCCGGCGATCGCAAACGGCGTGCTTGCGGCGAATGCTTTGGGCGATTCTTGGCCGGAATAGGCTGTGAACAGGGATTCGGTCGAGGCGCCGCCACACGTCAGCGGGTCGGCCAGCGGCGCGCGCGGGCCGCCGTTCAGCGTAAGAATCAGATCGCTGAACGGCAGCTGGGGGTTATGTTGGAACGTGGTTTCCAGGCGACCGGTGGAGGGATTCACGCTGACCTGCCCCTGCAGCCGCACCGAGACGCCGTACACGCTTTCGGCGTCGAGGTAGATCGTGAAGGGAGGACCGGAGATCGGGCCGCCGGAGGGGTCGCCCAGGTAGACCGGTCCGCTCAGCGAGCCGGGGGGCAGGTCGGTTTCGATCGTGACGGTCCCGATCCGGGACGCCGCCGGGCAGGTGACCGGCGCGGCGGCGCCGATGGCGATCTGTGCCGGGGAACAGGTTTCCAGGCCGTGCGCGGCGGACGGGTTGAGCGTCAGGCCTGCGGGCAGCGTGACGCGGGCGTCGTCGATGTCGGCGGTGTTGATTTCTTCTGAGCCGACGTTCTGCGGGACGTGAACTTCGGCGGTGATGCCGTCGGGCGCGTCCGAGGCGGCCGTTTCGGGCGTCACGGTGGTGGTCGGGGCGAACGGGACGCCCGCGCAGCCTTCGACGCCGACGGGCGTGTGCGTGACGGTCGTGGCGATTTCGCCCCTCCACGATTCCAGTTCCAGATAGGAGGTGGTGGTGGAGGAGCAGACTGAGGGCAGCGTGAGGAAATCGCCGCCCGCGTGACCGTTGAAGTTGAGCTTGGACATCAACAGCTTCAGTGGTGATTTGACGCCGACCAGAGCTTTGACTTCAGCTTCGTCGGGGACGTTGTTGATTTCGAAGTACTCGTGATAGTCGCCCGAGGGCACACCCCTGGCTTGCAGGGGAGATTCCGCGGCCCAGCTGAGATGCCCTTCGAGGAAAAGATGAATCGGCGTGACGAGTTCGCCCGCCGGTTCGACGGCGATGCCGAAGTCGAGTGGCAGGCCGGGAGGCTGTTCGAGGTTGTAGACGGTGCCTTCGAGCTTGGGGAGCGCGACTTTTGTCACCACACCCAGGATGTCGGGTTCGGCCACGGCTTCCATTTCGGTCGTGCCGGCTACGCTCGAGGCCGGACAGCCCGATGGAGCAGAGTCGAACTGGGCGATGGAGCACGCGGGGGTCGGCGCCTGGGGATCGGCGGCCAGCCCGGCGGGCACGTCGACGCGGATGCGCTTGACCGAGGAGCCTTCGATCGAGCTGCCGCTGTGGCGCATGATGAACTTCGTTCCGCCCCACGGCGGGTGCCCGGCGGCCTGGGTGAACGCTTCGGCCGGGTGTTCTTCGACGCTCGCGTAGGTGCACGTTTTGTTGACGCATGTCCCGGCTTCGAACACTTCCGGCCCGAACGCCGCGTCGGCCGTCCCCGCGAACGCCCCCGGTGCCGCTAGGGCGAGCAGTGAAGTTGCGATGACAAGAGCGAGTATGCGCGAGAGCCTCATCCATACCTCCCAGTTGGAAGGTCGTATACCCGCTCGTGGGCACTTTTAGTCCCCGAAGGCAACCCGCCCCCCGATGCGCCCAACCGCTGCGCGCCCTTTTAATTACACGCGCGCCCGCGCGCGCGTATAGCACTTGCTGCGGACGTCATTCCTGGCTGACCCCCGGCCCGGTCGAGCCGCTCGAAGCCGGTCCCTCAAAGATCTTGGCCCCTCGTGGGCTCGCATCGAATGGCCACTCAGGGCGCGGCGGACACCCACTGCCTCCCCAAAAAACCCGCTCACCAAACCAACCCCCGAGAGCCGCGTGAGCGACCCCCGGGAGCGGCAGGTGTCCTTACCCGAAGCGGACGGTCACGTAGGTGACCGAGGTCGATTTGCCCTTGGCCTTGGGCACGAAGCCGACGCGGATCTTGGCGTAGAACGGGCGCCTGCGGTTGCGGCCGACCTTCGACAGCGAGACCTTCAGCGAGGCGGCTTTCTGGGCCTTCGAGAACTTGCGGAAGGTCGTGGCCAGATCCGAGCCTTTGCCGCTGACGCGGCCCGGTTCGAACGTGCGCACGGTCAGGTAGGCGGTGTTGCCGGCGGTCTTGTGCCCGACGACCGTCACCGGGCAGTTCTTGACCTTGATCGTCGTGTTCTGCTTGAACGTGATCCCGTTCTGCGAGACAACCGTCGTCGGCATTTTCAGGTTGCTCGTGCAGAGGTTGCCGTTGGCCGTCAGCGCCGAGTGCGAGCCGATCGGCAGGTTGACCGTGATCGACGTGACCGGCGCGTCCGGGTCTTCAGCGAACGTGGTCGTCGTGATCCCGTTCTTGATGTTGGTGTTGCCGACGAGGATCACGCGCACGCCTTCGGCTTCCAGCAGCAGGTCGAGGTCGGGGAACGCCCGGCCGCCGTGGGAGACGAGGATCGCCGGACCGGTCAGTTTGGTGGCCAGCGTCGGCGAGTTGGCCCGCGCGCCGCCGACGAACGAGCCCGACGGGCAGTGATACGGGTTGGAGTAGAACGTCGCTTCCGGACAGGCTTTCTGCAGGGTCGTCAGCCTGGATGGCAGCTGCTTGGGCAGCTGGACGGTCGCCGACTTGACGTTCGCGTCGCCCGCCGGCACGTTCAGCGTCGTTTCGAGGCTCGCCCCGTTGGCTTTCGAGGTCTTGGCCCCGGTCGAGGCTCCGAACGCGGGCTTGAACTGCAGCGCGCCGCAGTTGTTGACCTGGAACGGCGTTGAGATCTTCTGCGTCGCCCCCAGCGTCGAGGTCAGCGTCGTTTCGGTCTGCAGCACCCCGCAGTTGGTCGGGTTCTGCAGGAAGCCCTGCCTGTTGATGTTGACGGTTATGCCTTTGATCCGCAGCGGGATCCCCTTGACGATCGTCGGCAGCGTGCTGGTCGCCACGACGCGAGCGGTGTACGGTTCGATCGCGATCGTCCCGCGGGTGACGACATTCCCGAGGTTGAACGGCCCGGCGAGCGCGGGCACCACGACCGACATCCCGAACGGCGCGCCGCCATACGGTCCGGTCAGGTACACCTGCCCCACGAACCCATAGCCCTTGCCCGACCCGGCCGTGACATTCACGACCCCGATCTGGCTGGCGCTCGGGCACGTCCTGGCGTTGGCTTCGGCTTCACCGCACCTGCTGACGGTCGGCAGCAGCCCGACCAGCCCGGCCGGCAGCACGGTCTTGATCTGCGACACATACTGCTGGCCGTCGCTGCGCTGCTCATTGAGCGTGTACGACGTCTTCGCGCCCGCGTAGCTCGGGGGCTGATTGACGACGCTCTGGCTCCAATTGAACGGCAGCGGCGAGGCGCACGCTCCGCCCGAGCCGTTGCTGTCGACAATAAAGCTGCTGAGCGGCGACTGATTGGGAGTCCCGGTGTACGGCGTCAACGAGGTCGTACTAGTCGCCGTCCCACACGTAAGCGGGTTGGCGATCGGGGCGAGTTCTCCGCCTTTGAACTTGATGATCGCGTTTGAGAACGGCTGTTCGGGCAGGTTTTCGAACGTCGCGGTCAGCTGGCCGGTCGATTCGTTGGGCACGACCTTCCCTTCGACGCGCACATCCACGCCATACCTGGTCGACTGGGCGTTCAGGTACACGGTGTACGGAGGTCCGGTGATCGCCCCTCCGCCTTCGGGTCCGCCGAGGTACAGGTTGCCCTTCAGCGATCCTTCTGGCAACGTCGGCACTTCGAGCGTGACCGTGCCGAGTTCAGATTCGCCCGGGCACGCCACGCCGAACGTGCTGCTGTGAATCCGCGCCTGCGCGGGCGTACAAGCCTTCGTGACTTCGCCCGCGGCTGAGGGGTTGATCGTCATGCCTTCAGGCAACGTCACGCTGACGTTGCGCACCTGGGAGTTGTCGATCGCTTCCGGGCTGGCGCTGTGCGCCACCGACAGTTCGGTCGTGATCCCGTCGGGCTTATCCGACTGGGTCGTTTCCGGATGCAGGTTGAATCCGGGTTCGAATGGCGGAATCGTCAACTGAGATTCGTTGAGGCCAAATTCACCTTTGCAGCCTTCGGTACCTAGGGCGCCACTGT
>Ga0335075_10006345_pt1 | contig 18270 bp, 13 predicted proteins | sample Lox_Sample_24_FD_206723 | JGI IMG/M metagenome (GOLD analysis project Ga0335075, IMG submission 206723) | Soil microbial communities from Loxahatchee National Wildlife Refuge, Florida, United States - Lox_Sample_2.4 | ecosystem: Environmental > Terrestrial > Soil > Wetlands | place: USA... | reverse complement strand
GCTGTGCCAGAAGAAGCCGACGATCAAGGCGGCGCCGGCGATGATCGGCGCCCAGGACTTGAACTGGCCGAAGCCGCCGCTTGCCGACTCGGCGAGGCCGAAGATCGCCAGCGTCAGGCCGGGCGAGAGCAGCGCCATGCCGAGCCAGTCGAGCCGTTGCCCTCGGTCGGAGGTATCGGGCTCGAGCTTGATCCAGGCGGTGATGATCGCGACCACGCCGATCGGGATGTTGATCAGGAAGATCCAGCGCCAGGAGACGTCGTCGACCAGCCAGCCACCGAGGATCGGCCCGACGATCGGCGCGATCAGCATCGGCACGCCGAGGATCCCCATCACCCGGCCCATCCGGTGAGGGCCGGCCTTCTTGGTCATGATCGTCATGACCGCGGGCATGATCATGCCGCCGCCGACGCCTTGGAGGACGCGGAAGGCGATCAGCGAGCCGGCGCTCCAGGCCACCGCGCAGAGGGCCGAGCCGAGCATGAAGAGGGCGAGCGAGACGAGGTAGATCCGCTTGGTCCCGAAGCGGTCGGCGGCCCAGCCGGTCGCCGGGATCACCGCGGCGAGCGCGAGCGTGTAGCCGGTGACGACCCACTGGATCGTGGTCAGCGAGGCGTGGAAATCGATCGAGAGGCGGTCGATCGCGACGTTGACGATGGTCGTGTCGAGGATCGACATGATCGCCCCGAGCAGGACCACCGCGGCGACGACCATCGTCTCGCGGTCGAGCGCGTTCGGATCGGCGGGCGCGGCTGCGGCTTCCGGCTGACTCACGTCGTACACCGTATCAGAAGCTCGTACGCCGTATCGGATCGGTATGCTTTTCCCATGGCAAGCGGCATCGACAGCGTCTGGACCCGCGAGGAGGAGCAGGCGGCGGCGCCCCAACCCCTCTCGCGCGAGTCGATCGTGACCGCCGCGATCGAGATCGCGGACACCGACGGACTCGAAGCGGTCTCCATAAGGAGACTTGCTACCAAGCTCGGCGCCCGCCCGATGAGCCTTTACTCACACATCGAGCGCAAGGGCGATCTGATCGACCTGATGGTGGACGAGGTGATGGGGGGCTCGGTCCTGCCCGAGTCGCTGCCCTCGGGCGACTGGCGCGACGATCTCCGTCGCATCTCCCAGCGCACCCGCGAGAACATCCGCTCCCACCCGTGGATGATCGCCGTCGCCTTCCGCCGCCCCTTCATCGGCCCCAACGCCCTCCGCCACATCGACCAGAGCCTCGCCGCGGTCTCCGAACTTCCGCTGCCGCCGGAGCGCAAACGCGCCGTCCTGCTCGCGGTCGACACCTACACGCTCGGCTTCGTCCGCTGGGAACTGAAGGCGATGAGCGGCGACGGGCCCGACGGGCCCTGCGCAGCGATCGACGACGGCGGCCCGAGCGGCGCCGAGATCGACGCCTACATCGCCGCCCAGGCGGCCAGCGGCAAATACCCCCACCTGCACGAACTCGGGAGCAAGAAGAACATGAGCCTCGGGGTCAAGGCCGAGGTCTTCCAGACCGGCCTCGACTGGCTGATCGCCGGCATCGAGGCCGAGGTCGGCACCCTCTCCGGGTCAGGCTGACCTGAGGTCGGGCGGCCCCGGCGGCCGACCGTCCCATTCGTCGAAGCGGTCGATCAGTTTGAAGATCGCTTCCCGATTCGCATTCACCGCGTCGGTGAGTTCGATCCTCGTCAAGGTCAACTCCTTGCGCGTGGCGACGAGCTCTTCGGTGATCGCGCTCAGCGCGGCCATCGTCTCCCGATGGCTCTCGTCCAGGCGCTCCATCAGCGCCGCGTACCTCTCGCGCCATTCCGCGTCCGCCTTTTTTCGTTCGCGCTCGGCCTTGGCGTTTTTCTTCGCCGACCCTCGCTTCCGCCTCGGCCCGTTCGCTGCGCAGCTCGGCGTCCGCCTCCCGCCGTTCGGCCCGGAACTCGGCGTCGCGGCTCGACATCCGTTCCTGGAATACGGCGTCGCGGCTGATCATCGCCTGGCGGAACTTGGCGTCCCTGCGGACCATCTCCTCGCGGAACGCGGCTTGACGGCGGTCCAGGTCCTCGCGGTGGATCTCCCACCTGGTCTTCCAAAGGCCGAAGGGCATGGGGACAGTGTGGCGGTGCAATTCGCGTAAGTGGTGCGCGGAAAGTAAGAATTCGGCGCCAGTTGTGTGACGGAAGCGCTGCGCCCGGGCGGCGCGCGGCTCAGACGGTGACGAGGCCGGCGATCAGCAGGAGGGCACCGATCAGGCCGACGGCGACGCCGCTGCCGAGGAGCCAGCGCCGGTGAGCGATGATCGAGACGGTCGCCAGGACGATGCCGACCTCGAGACCCACCTCGGCCAGCTCGTAGAGAAGGTGCTTGTCGTTGTAGTGGTCGACGTGCACTTCGTCGTGGTGCATCTCCTCGACCAGGGCTTCGTCGGCGGGGACCAGCTCCTTTTCGATCCGGCGCTCGTGGGCCGCGGCGGCGACCGCCGCCTGGGCCTGGTCGCGCGGCCCGTCGGCGAGGACCTTCAACATCGTCGAGGCGCCGCCGGCGACGTCGATCTTCAGCTGGTTGCTCTCCAGTCGCGAGGAGGTGTCGGCGCGATCGGTCTCACCGGTGACCACCTCCTTCACCGCCTCGTTGGAGAGGAAGGTGGCGATCGCGAGGAAGGCCGCCATCACCGCGACGACGAGCGCCGCCTGGCGGGCGAAGTGGGGCGTGTCGAGCTCTCCGCCGCCCGCGCGGTGCCCCGACTCGAAGCGCTCGATCGAACGGTGGGCCTCCATCGACCGGGCAATCTACGCGGCGGGCGTGACGCCGCGGGCGCCGGTCAGCCCGAGCCGCTCCAGCCGCTCCAGCGCCCGACGTCCACCGCGAGCACCTCGCCCGCCTCGCGCTGGCGCGGGTAGCGCTCGCGCAGCAGCCCGAGCGCGCGATTCGCCTCCGGCGCGTCCGCGTCGAGCACCCTGCCGACGCCGTCGGCCCGCACCCACCAGAGCCGCTCCCAGTCCTCCTCGTCCCAGTGGTCGACCAGCAGCGAGACGGCGGCGTTCTCCCGCACGTTGGCGAGCCTGCGCAGCGCCCGGGTGCGCTTCGGTTTCGCGTCGACCGCGCTGTAGATCGTCTCGCCCGCGACCGCGAAGGCGATCGGCACGAGGTGGGGACGGCCGGCGGCGTCGGCGGTGGCGAGCCGGGCGACGCGGGCCGCGGCGAACCGCTCGCGCGCCTCCTCCGGGCTCACGCCCGCCGCGCCCCCGGATGCCTCCGGGACGGCACTAGGCCTCGCCGGTGAATTCGGCGATCGCCTTCTCGATCCGCTCCAGCCGCGGCTCGATCACGCTGCGCCCGGCGCTCGGCACCCACCAGGAGACCCGCCGCGTGCCCGCCTCGAAGAGCTCCTCCAGCACCTCCGGCTTGGCGGGCGGGCCCATCGCCATGAAGTCGATCGGCCGTTCGGCCCGCGCGCGCAGCTCGGCGGCGCGGTCGAGGACGTCCGGCGTCCAGTTCGGGAACCAGGCGTCGCCGAAGGCGAGGACCCGGTCGATCACCGTCGGCCCGAGCCCGCCGACCAGGATCGGCGGGTGGGGCCGCTGCGCCGGCTTCGGCTCGCAGAGGATCCGCTCGAAGTCGACGAACTCGCCGTGGAAGCTCGCCTCGCGCTCGGTCCAGATCGCCTTGATCGCTTCGGTCCGCTCGGCGAAGAGGCGCATCCGCGTACGCGGATCGGTGCCGTGGTTCTCCATCTCCTCGCGGTTCCAGCCGGCGCCGACGCCGAGCTCGAAGCGGCCGCCGGAGAGGACGTCGATCGAGGCCGCCTCTTTGGCGGTGATGATCGGGTCGCGCTCGACGATCAGCGCGATGCCGCTGCCGACCCGCAGGCGCGTCGTCGCCACCGCCGCCGCGGTCAGCGCGACGAAGAGGTCGAGCGTCGCCGTGTACTTGCGGGGCAGCTCGCCGCCGCCGGGATAGGGGGACTCGCGACTGGCCGGGATGTGGGTGTGCTCGGCGAAGACCAGCGACTCGAAGCCGCGCTCCTCCAGCCAGGCGGCCAGCTCGCCCGGGCCTACCGCGTCGGCGGTGGGGAAATATCCGATGCCGAAATCCACCCTGCGCATATGTTTAGCAGCGTGAGCGCGGCGGCCGCGACGATCGTCTTCTTCCCGGAGGGTGCTTTCGGGCCGACCAACAACTGCGTCGGCATCGGCGACGTGCTCCGCCGCCGCGGTCACCGGGTCGTCTTCATAGTCGAGGAGTCCTTCGCCGGGACGCTCGCGGCGCAGGGGTTCGAGGAGCGGACGATGCGCCTGGGCCCGCCGCCGGAGACCGAGGAAGCGCCGGGCCAGTTCTGGAAGGACTTCATCCGCGACACCGCGCCGGTCTTCCGCAAGCCGACCATCGACCAGCTCGCCGAGTTCATCGCGCCCACCTTCCAGGCGCTGATCGACGGCTCCAAGTACGTCGACGCGCGGCTCACCGAGATCATCGGCGAGCTGGAGCCCGACCTCGTGGTCGAGGACAACGTGGTCACCTTCCCGGCCCTCTTCGCCGGCGGCCGACCGTGGGCGCGGATCGACTCCTGCAACCCGCTGGAGATCAAGGACCCCGACCTGCCGCCGGTCTTCTCCGGGCTGCCGAGCGAGGACCGCTCCGGCTGGGCCGAGTTCCGGGAGGCCTACCGGGCCGCCCACGCGGAGATGCACGCCGACTTCGACGAGTTCTGCCGCGAGCGCGGCGCCCCGCCCCTCCCCCGCGACGACTTCATCCACGCCAGCCCGACCCTGAACCTCTACCTCTATCCGGAGGAGGTCGACTACCCGCGGCGCGAGCCGCTCGGCCCAACCTGGCACAACCTGGGCGCGAGCGTGCGGGCCACCGACCCCGACTGGCGGCTTCCCGACGAGCTGGCGGGCGGCGAGGAGCCGCTCGTCTACCTCAGCCTCGGCTCGCTCGGCTCGGCCGACGTCGAGCTGATGCGCACCCTGGTGGCGGAGCTCGCCGAGGCGCCCTACCGCTTCGTCGTCTCCAAGGGACCGCAGGCCGCCGAGTTCGACCTCGCCCCGAACATGGCCGGGGCCGAGTTCCTCCCCCAGACCTCGGTCCTCCCCCAGGTCGACCTGGTGGTCACCCACGGCGGCAACAACACCGTCACCGAGTCTCTCTTCTTCGGCAAGCCGATGGTGGTGCTGCCGATCTTCTGGGACCAACACGACAACGCCCAGCGCATCGACGAGACCGGCTACGGCGTCCGCCTCGACACCTACGCCCACCGGCCCGACGAGCTGCGCGGGACGATCGCGCGGCTGCTCGACGACGCGAAGCTTGCCGATCGCCTCGCCCAGACCTCGCGCCGGCTGCAGGCGGCCCCGGGGACGGCGCGCGCCGCCGACCTGATCGAGCGCGCCGTGGCGCCTCGGTAGCGGCGACACCTCGTCGCCGGCGCCCAGCTCCTGACCTCGGAAAAGGCCTAGGTCAGAGGAGCCACGCCGGCGTCAGCGGCCGGTCTGTTCGTAGGTGTGCTGGTACTGGGTCTTTTCGCCGCTGCCGTAGATCGATTCGAACGGCTTCTGCAGATTGCAGGCCGGGGCGGGGGAACCGGCGGTGCCGGACTGACCGCCGAACGCGAAGGTCTTCAGGTAGGAGAGCAGCGCTTCGGCTTCTTTTTCGCGCTGTTCCTGACTGGGCTTGACGACTTCTTCTTCGTTCGGCAGGGCCGGGTTGTATTTGAAGCGTTCGGTGGGGATGCGTTCCAGCAGGGCCGGGTTGCTTCCCGGCGTCGGCGCCACCGTGGCCGAGGTGCCCGAGGTGCATTGGCGGTTGTCGTAGACGGGCAGCGAACCTTCGGCGAGGAGCGCGGCCCACCCGGACGGGCTGTACGGGCTGTTTCGGTTGCTGGTGAGTCGAGTCGGATAGGTGGACAAGGTTTCGGCGTTGATCGGGCCCATCACCCGCAGGTAGTGGGCAGCGGTGCCCGTTTCGCTCGCGGTCAGCCGACCGTGGAAGGCGGCGGCGAGGTTGCCGAAGGAGGCGGCGATGTCCCGTTTGTAGAGGTCGAGGCCGGTCACCACCGGATTCAGGTTGCGGACGAATGGTTCGGAGGCGCGCAGCAGCGGCGGGAAGTCGTCGCGGAAGAGCTTGCGCAGCGCCGGGAAGCCGGTCGGCGCCTCCTTGATCACCGGCGGCAGCGCTTCGAAGAGCTTCTTCGCTTCCGGCGCCAGCTTGCCGAAGGCGATCAGGGTCGGCGACAGCTGTTCGGCGACCGGCACCAGCTGTCTCGAGAGCGGGTCGGCATTGACGGCAAAGCGCTGGAGGCGATCGACGGTGAGGCGGGACTCGTCCTGGAAGGTCGGGAAGGCGCGGAACAGCGCTTCGATGTCCTGGTTGCGCGACGCGGTCGTCTTGAAGAGCTCGTTGGAGCTCCGGATCAGGTTCGCCAGCTCCCCTTCGCGCCCGCGCAGCGCTTCGAAGGTCTTCGCCCCGTTGCTGAACAGCGCGGAGACCGCCGCTTCCTGGCTGTTGAGGACGCGGAAGAGGCCTTCGAATTCCCGGAAGGTCGGTTCGAGGCTGCCGATCGCGTAGGAGAGGTTCTGACCCTGACCTTCGATCGCCACCGCCGCTTCCTGCATCCAGGTCTGGAAGGCGCGGCGGGTCTTCGGGTTGAAGGCCTGGAAGATCTCGTCGAGCTGCACCGATTCGGTCACCTGCGCGGCGGGCAAGGTGGCGCCGTCCTCGAGCGGCGGTTCCCCGGCGGCGCCGGGCGTCAGTTCGACGTAGGTCTCGCCGAGCAGCGTCTTCGTCCGCAGCATCGCCCGGGTCGAGGCCGGCAGGGGCGCGTACTTGTCGTCGATGTTCAGGAGGGCCATCGCTTCCTTGCCCTTCGGCCCCAGTTCGATGCTTTCGACTTTGCCCACGTCGACGCCCGAGATCCGGACGTCGGACTGTTCGGCCAGCTGCGAGGCCTCGGTGAACGGGACCTTGACCTGGTAGCTCTTCGCTTTGAACGGGGTCGGGCCGCCGAAGGTGACCCAGAGGAAGAGCAGGATCCCGAAGCAGGCAAGGGCGAACGCCGTGATCACGAGGAGCTGCGTGGTGCTGGGGGCGCGCTTGCTCAATTCTTCGTCCGTTCGCAGTGGCCGAAGTAGGTTTTGAACGGCACCGGGATTTCCTGCTTCTGCGGCACGTTGAGCAGCTGCAGGAGGGTTTCGAGGAACGGTTTGTTTTCCAGCCGCTGTTTTTCCGCGTCCTGGTACGCGAGTTCCGCGCCCGTGCAGCTGATCCCGAGCAGACCGCGCAGCACGGGCCCGTTCGCGTCCTGCACGCTGAATGCACTGTTCAGGTTGTGGTTGGCCCAGGGCAGGTAGAAGAGATAGCTCTGGCCGCCCTTCGGTTTGTAGGCGAGCTCGTTGAAGAAGGAGTTGAGGCCGCCGAGGCTTTCGCCGAAGCTGCGCACGGTCTTTTCGAGGGGTTCGGAGCCCTTGTTGGCCTGGACCAGCAGCGGGCGAACTTCGCGCGTGAGCGGCCGGATGCCGTCCCGGATCGGTTCGGTCGTCTTCGCGAAGAGCTTCTCGGTCGCCTTGAACGCCGGGGCCGAGGCCTGCGCCTGCGGGATCAGCTTGGTCAGCGTCGGCAGCGCCACCTGGGAGAATTCGTTCGAGCTGGCGAGGCCTTCGCCGGCCACCCGCAAGGTCGAGGGGAACTCTTCGAAGGTCTTTTCGAGCGCCTGCTGTTGGTTGGCGAAGTTGCCGAGCGCCTTGTTCGAGGAGCTGACGAAGCGGCGGACCTGCTGGTCGTGCCTGCCGAGTTCGGTGGTGAGCTCGCCGAACAGGTGGATCACCCGGGCAAGCTGCGTGCGCCGACCGGCGAGCGCCTTGTTCAGCTTCGCGTTGTATTCGACGAACGGCTCGAAGCGGCGGAACACGTCGCCGAGCTCCTTGCTGTGGCCGCCGACGGCCTGCGCCCCGCCCGCCACCAACAGCTGGATGTACTGGCGCGTGTCGGCGTCGAGGCTGGCGAGGAACTGGTCGAGGTTGACGTTCGGTTCGGTCTGGGAGAGACCGAACACGTGGCCGTCCTTGACCTCACCTTCGCCACTGCCCGGTTCGACCTCGACGATCATGTCGTTGAGGCCGGTTTTCGGCCGCAGCAGGAACTGCGCGTCCGGGTGGATCAGCTTCATGTACTTCGGCTCGATCTCCATCCCGACCACCGCGTGGCCGTCTTCGAGGTTGACCGAGGCGACCTTGCCGATCTGGATGCCGGCGACGTCGACCGCCTGCCCCTGGCCGGGGGTGACCGCCTGGGCGGTGGTGAACTCGGCCGAGATGTGGTCGAATTCTTCGCCGACCACGGGGAGCCACGATGGCAACGAGGCTTTCTGCTGGGTGAAGATCCCGAGCATCATCACGACGCCGACGAAGGCGAGGAGCAGGATCGCGATCGTGTCGGTGCGGTGACCGCGGGCCTGGCGTCCGAGCCAGGCGCGGAAGTGCCCGATCCGGCTGCGGCGTTCGGGCGCGGGGCCGCGAGCGGGTTTCGGCGTCTGGTCGCTCAATGGACCACTCCGGAGGTCGACGGGGAAGCGGGGCCGACGCTGCTCGCCGCGCCGTTCACGTCGGGAACCGGGTTCGTGTCGCAGCGCACTTCGGGCTTCAGCGGCGGCTTGGTGCCCGGCTGGGGCTGCGTGCCGAGCGGGACTTCGGCCACGTGCGAGTAGTTGATCTTGTCGCTTTCGAGGTTGCCGCTCGGGTTCGGTTCGCCGACGAGCGTCGCCCCACCGCCCGCGTTGGCGCGGAGGAACGGGCCGTTGCCGTCGAAGTTCTGCGCCGCGGCCGCGAAGTTGGTGAGGTCGTAGAGGAATTCGCGGTAGTTCGGCTGGCCGGTGCTGAACTGGTCCTTGATCACCTGGTTGCCCGTCGGCACCAGCACCTGGGTGGTGCAGAGGCTGAGTCGGTTCAGTTGCGGCAGCGCGACCTGGTTACCCGCCTGCGCCGCGCCGGCCAGCCCCGGGGTCGATTCGGCCAGCAGCCTCACCGCTCCTCCCCCCTCCTTGCCGGAGAGCAGCGGCCGCACCTGGGCGAGCCACGGTTTCGAGGCCTTGATCAGCCCGGGCAGCTCGGCGACCGCCGGGGTCAACTCGATCGCGTAGGTGCGCAGCGGCGGCAGCGAGTTGTTGAGGCTGACCAGCGAGGTATGCGCGGTCTTCAGGGTCGGGGCCAGCAGGTGAACCGTGGTCGCCAGGTTGTCCGACTGGTTGGCGAGCGCCCCGGTGAAGGTGTTGAAGTTGTCGATCAGCCCCTGCAGATCCTGCTGGTCGGCGGCGAAGGCCGCCGCGGTGCGCCCGGTCCCGGCGACCAGGCGGGCGAGGTCATGCGGTTCGGTCCCGGTCAACGCCTGGGTCACCTGGGACGTGTATTTGCCCGCTTCGCCGCCGAATTCGAAGACCTTGTTCAGCGCCTGACCGCCGGAGAGACCCGACACCTGCGGCAGCTGATCGAGGTCTTCGGCAGGCGACGGTTCATGGGTCAGCGCGCTGCCGTAGCTCTCCAGCAGCCGGCCGAGGTCGGCGCGGACCGGCGACTGCAGCGCGGTCAGCACTTCGTCGATCTGCACCGCGGTCGAGGTGCGGCTGAGCGGGATCGTGCCGCCGCTCTTCAGTTCGGGGGCGCCCGGACTGCCCGGGTCGAGTTCGATGAAGAAGTTGCCCTCGAGGAAGATCCGCGGCCGGATCGAGGCGAAGGCGTTCTCGTGGATCGGCCGGCCGGTGTCGTCGACGGTGAAGGTGACCGTGGTCGCGTCGCCGTCCCGTTCGCTGGAGATGACTTTGCCGACTTCGACCCCGGCGATGCGCACCGGCGATTTCTCGGCGATGTTCGCCGAGTTGGCGAAGGTCGCCTTCAGCTCGTAGCCGTAGCTGGTGAACGGGATGTGTTTGGTGAAGGCCAGGTACGGGCCGACCGTGAAGACGAGGATGAAGATCACGGCGATCAGCCAGTTCGGGATCCGCTGTCGTCGGCGGTTCATTCGCTGCCGCCTCCCCCGGATCCGGATTCCGATCCGCTGGCCTGCGAGATGCCTTCGGTCTGTTCCGACCACACCTGCGGTGCTTCGCCGATCACGGTCTGGCCTTCCGCGTATTTCGCGTTACCGGCTTCGCAGCCGCGCGCCTGGCCGGGCGCCGCGGTGTTGGGCAGCGGGTTGTAGTGGAGATGATTGCCTTTGGGACCGTTCGCGGGCGCCGAAGCCTGCCCGGACTCGCTGTTGGTTCCTTCCGGGGGCGGGAAGGAGATGAAGTTCAGCCACTTGCCGTACTTGTTGCCGCCTCCAGACGCGCTCGCCACCTGGGTGAAGGTCAAGGAGAAGTAGTTGCAGGTGGTCTGCGCCGGGGTGATGAACCGCAGCGGCGCTTCGAGGTTTTCGTTCAGGTCGGTGAGCAGCTGCAGGCCGGTCATCGTCCCTTCGGCTTCCTGGAAGGCGACCAGCGCCTGCGCGGTCGGCAGCAGCTGGTTGTTGAGGACCGGCGAGGCGTTCAGCGCCGGGATCCCGGCGTGGAGGGATTCGGCGATGATCGGCGAGGTTTCCTCCAGCGCCTTGGCGCCAGGGCGCAGGGCGGTGAAGAAGCGCGCGGTGTCGTGCAGGAACGGGTTGATCTTCGGCAGCCCGGCGTTGACCGTGTCCAGCGTCGGCGGGCCCTTTTCGATCGTTTCTTCGATGTAGGGGCTGGAGACGTGGGCGAAGGCGGCGAAGGTCCGGTCGAGGGCGACGAACATGCTCGCCTGCTCTCCCGCCACCGGGGCCACCGTCGCCGAGAGCGCCGCCACCGCGCGGAAGAAGCCGGCGAAGTTGGTCGTCGGCGAGGCCAGGGTCGCCGAGGCCGGTTCGCCTTCTTCGAGAAAGCCGCGCAATGCCCCGATCGCTTCGTTCAGCTGCGGCCCGCGCCCGGCCAGGGCGTTGCCGAAGCCCGCCAGGTTGCGCTGGATCGCCTTGCGGGTCGGCGTGTTGAACATGTCGAAGAATTTGTCGATGTCCCCCGGTTCCGGCGTCGCGTAGCGGACCGGGATCGTTTCGCCGGCCTTGTAGCCGACGGTCGAGCTTCCCGGGGTGATCTGCAGGTACTTGAGGCCGAGCGGCGATTTCGGCCGCACCTCGATGGTCGAGTCGTTGGGGATCGGTTCGGCGCTCTTGTCGAGGCTCAGGGTGAGTTCCGCTTCGACCGCCCCGTTCTTCCTCTGCACCGGGACCACCGACTTGACCACCCCGACCCGGGCGCCGCCGATCCGCACCTCGTTCGCCTTCACCAGCGCGTCGGCGTTGGGCAGCCGCGCCTTCAGGTCGTAGGTCGAGACGAACGGCAGGCCGTTGTTGGCGTTGTAGGCGAGGAAGACGGCGACGATGATCACCAGCACCGTCACGGCGCCGACCAGCACCGGGCTCACCGCGAATCCTCCGTGCCGGTTCCTCATTGGCCCAGGAGGTAGTCGAGAAGGGGTTCGGTCGCCCCTTCGGTGGTCGTCGCTTCACCGAGGCCCGGGTTGCCTTCGCCGCCGCCGCGTCGCGCGGGCGCGGTTCCTTCGGCCGAGCGCGCCCCGCCCAGGGTGGCGGCGGGCTTCTCGGCGGCGGTACCCCCGTTTTCGGCTTCGGCCAGTTCCGCTCGTTCGGTGTCGAGGCGATTGATCAGACGCACCAGCGCCCGGGCGCTGGTTTCCGTTTCGCTTTCCGACGCCTGGTATCCGTGGAACCGCGCCACGCAGCCGCTGTAGCCGCCCGGATGCGGGATGTATTCGATGCAGGCGGTCAGATTGAGCAGCGTGCGGCCGTAGTGGCCGTATTTGTCGAAGCCGTTCAGCGAAAGCGCCGTGTTGTAGATCAGTTCGGTGAGACCGTTCCACCCACCGGTTTCCTTGATGCTGACGAACAGATGGGCGAGTTCGGCGGTCGACACTTCGCCGCTGATCGCCAGCTTGCTCGCCTTCCGCACCACCGGCGTCGCTTCCGCGAAGACCGGGCCCGCTTCTTCGCCCACGCTGCCGAGGCTGGTGAGCGCCGTCGTCGTCGCTTTCGAGAACGGCGTCAGGGCCCGGGTCGCGTCGGTCAGCGACGGCGCCGCCACCCCGAGGTCTTCGAGCAGCGGCGTGCCCGCGTCGGAGAACTCCTTGAGATTGGCCATCGTCGCGCGGAACTCGGTCAGGAACCGGGGGAACTTCTGCAGCGCCTCTTCGAGTTCCGGCCCGTGCGCCGAGCTCGCTTCGGCCGCTTCGCCGGAATGGGCGAGGAAGCCGACCACGTGTTGCTTTTCGCGCGTCAGCGGTTCGAGGATTTCCTTCGAGTCGGAGGCCAGTTGGGCGAGCTGATGCTTCTCTTCGGTCAGTTGCTTGAACAGGAGGTCGACGTTGCGCAAGGTCGGGTTGGCGCGCTTGATCGCCGCTTCCAGGTCTTCCCCGCGGCCCGCCAGCCCGGCCCCGAGTTCGTTGAAGATCAGCCGGAAGCGCTGCGCGTAGGGGAGCGACTGGATGTCGTTGATCAGGTCGGGATCGACGCTGGTCGTGTTGCTGCCGAGCGGCAGCAGATACTGGCCCGCGCCAGGTTCGCCTGCCGGGATCTGTTTCAGCGGCGGGGCCTCCTGCTGGCCCGGCGCCCGCGGCACGGTCGGCGTGCAGTTGACGTACTTCTCGCCGATCAGCGACTGCGGCCGGATTTCGCAGCTGGCGTCCTGGCGGAAGTCCTGGAAGCCGGGATCGGTGATTTCGAGCTCGATGATCGCCTTGCCCGGGACGTCCTTGAACTTGCCGTCTTCGATCGCCGTCGGTTCGCCCGGCAAGGAGACCCCCACCGACTTGATTTCCCCCACGTTGGCGCCGGCGACGCGCACCTGCTCACCGCTGACCATGAACGAGCCTTGGTCGAAGACGGCGCGCACGACGTAGCCTTCGCCCGAGCCGCCGCCCGCGATCAGGATCACCGCGACGACGATCGCGGCCACCACCACTGCTCCGGCGATCAGCTTTTTCACGGACCGCCCACCGCCTGCGAGGGGTTGCAGTCCGATGCGCCGACGCCGCTGCCGCCGTGCGGCGGGTTCACGTAGGGAGCCGAGTTGTCGGCGGGCGCCTGCGCCGCTCCGCCCGGGCAACGCGTCGGCGTCGCCGAAGGCCCGCCGAGGGGGGCGAGCTGTTCCGACTTCGGGATCACGTTCAGCGTCCCGTTTTCGTTCTTGAACATGTTCTGCAACGTCGTCGCCGCGCGGACGTAGTTGCCGTTGCCGTCGTAGTAGCCGCTGATCTGCCCCAGCTTCGAGATCCCGTTGAAGAAATCCGGGGTGTAGGAGCGGAGGAAGCTCAACTGCGGCTGGAAGGCGGCGATCGCCCCTTCGGCGTGGGGGAAGGTGCGGGAGGCGCGCGTCTGGACGGTCGGCATGATCGCCAGGAGCTCTTGCGTGTCGTTGTGCGGGCCGGGCCTGCTCAGCGCCAGGCCGAAGTTGCGCGTGAACGGGATGAATTTGCTGATCACCGGGCGCAGTTCGGCGAGGAACGGGGCCAGGTTCTTCGTCGCCGGCTTGGCCGTGTTGATCAGCGGTTCGACGTCGTCGAGCGCGGCGCGCAGGTTGACGAAGGTGGTGTTCGACTGGCGCAGGACCGGGGGCAGCTCCTGCAGGGCCTGGTCGAGGGCGACGTTCTGGGTGTTGATCGACTGGAACGCGGTGGTCGCGTTGGAGATCGCGCTGGAGAGCTGGGCGCCGCGTCCGGAGATCGCCGAGGTCAGCTTCGCCGAGCTGACCAGGAAGTGCGAGAGCAGCTGTTCGTCGGCGTTCAGTTCGGAGGCGAAATGAGCGCTCCTGTTCAGCGCCGTGCCGAAGTACTTGTAGCTTTCGTTGGCTTCCTTGCCGCGCCCGGCATAGATCTGCCCGTTGCCTTTGATGAAGTTCTGCAGGCCTTCGCGCACCTTCGGCGGGAAGCTGTTGAAGAACTGGTCGATATCGACGGGCGTCGTGGTCGAGGAGAGGCCCAGCGTGGCCCCTTCTTCGAGCGCCGGATTCGAGTTCGGGCCAGGGCTGATCGAGAGGTAGTGGTTGGCGACGCCGGAGAGCGAGGTCGCGCGGATCACCGCCGTCGTCCCTTCGTGCAGTTCCTGTTCGACTTCGACGTTGACTTCGGCCAGGTTCTCGGGGCTCAGTTCGATGCTGGAGACGGTCCCCACCGGCGAGCCGCCGATCAGCACCTGGTTGTCGTTCACCAGCTGGCCGGCGTTCTGGAACATGAAGGTGTACTTGTGGCCGCCGCCGCCGCTGAAGAGCACGATCGCGAGCACGATCACCACCGCCGCCAGGGCCCCGATCGCCGCGAGCCGGGCAGGAGTGGTCCCTCGGCTCGGAGCCGAGCGTTTCTCCTCGCCTTGGGGTTTCGCAGCCACGGGTCGTCGCTTGCCCCCTCCCTGGCCCCCTCGACCCTGCGGAACGGGCGCGCGAATCGTATCCGAGCCATTCCCGGCTAAACGGCGCCTGAGCGGGGACTTAACTGGAAATCAACGCGCTACTCTGGCGCCGCGGACCGGTTGGGGAACTGGGAGGCGATCCGCAAATTTCCGATTCAGGAGCAACTCAATGCGCAAACGTTTCATTTTGATCGCGAGCCTTGCCGCCCTCGTGGCGATCGCGATCCCCGTCTCCGCGGCCCTCGCCGGGGAAACCGTGACCGGCCCCGACGGCAACACCCAGTCGATGGAAGCGACGGTCTCGCCCAAGGCGCTCTACAAGAAGACCTTCTCGCCGGGCTCGCTCTTCGTCGACGTCAAGACGGGAAGCACCAACTCGACCACCGGCGCCCCGAGCCCGGCGGTCCACGACGTCATCGACTTCGACCAGAACCTCGCGCTGGCGACCAAGGGCCTGCCGACCTGCAACGCCTCGCAGCTGCAGAGCGCCTCGACCGAAGTCGCCGAACGGGTGTGCGCCAAGGCCAAGATCGGCAGCGGCGAAGCGACCACTTTGCTGCCCCTGGGCGTCCTCTACACCGAGCCGACCAAGGTGACCGCCTTCAACGGCGTCCCGCAGGGCGGTAGACCGGTGGTCCTCCTGCACGCCTACGGCACCTCGCCGGTCCAGACCACCCTGGTCCTGACCGGGGTCGTCTCCAACTACGGCAAGGAAGGCTACGGCCCGCGCCTCGACGTGACGATCCCGCCGATCGCCGGCGGTTCCGGCGCGATCACCGACTTCAAGGTGAAGATCCAGAAGACCTGGACCTACAAAGGCAAGAAGATGAGCTTCATCAACGCCAAATGCCCGGCCTCGAAGAAGCTCAAGTACCGCGGCGCCTTCACCTACAAAGACGGCACCACGATCGAAGCCACCCACAGCCAAGCCTGCACGCCGAAGGCCGAACCGAAGAAGCCGAAGAAGAAGTAGCGCCGGTGGCCGTGTCAGGCGAGCTTGCCTGACACGGCCCTCCAGGCCCTCATACCTCGAACCGCGGCAGCACCCGCTGGAGCGGGCGCGGCAGCCACCAGACGCGGTCGCCGAGCAGGAGCATCAGGGCGGGCAGCAGGACGATCCGCACCACGGTGGCGTCGAGCACCACCGCGACGGTGAGGCCGACCCCGAGTTGGCTCACGGTCGCGATCGGCGCCCCGGCGAAGGCGATGAAGACGGCCAGCATGATCGCCGCCGCGCCGGTGATCACCCGCGCCGTCTTGTCCAGCGCGAAGCGCACCGCGGTGGCGTTGTCGTCGCCCGCCTCGTAGCGCTCCCGCATCCGCGTCAGGAGGAAGACCGCGTAGTCGATCGAGAGCCCGAAGACGAGGGCGAAGATCATGCAGGAGCCGACCGCGTCGACGTAGTCGTGGCCGCCCAACGGCCAGTCCTTCGGCACGTGGAAGAGGATCGTGAGGATGCCGAAGGCGACGCCGACGGTGAGCAGGTTCAGCCCCACCGCGATCGCCGCCAGCGGCAGCGCTCGCAGGACCACGACCAGCACCAGGAAGGTGACCAGGGTGATGATCGCGATGATCCAGGGGATCCGTTCGCGGGTGATGTGGCTGTAGTCGTTCAGCTGCGCGGCGCCGCCCGCGACCCCGGTCTCGAGGCTCGCGTCCTGGCCCAGTTCCGTCGCCGCCCCCGCGAGCCGCCGGTTCAGCGCGATCGAGCCGGGCGAGTTGAATTCGTACTTCGAGATCACCAGGACCGCGGCCGCCTGCCCACCTTTTTCCACGTTGATCGTCTGACCGATCTTTTCGCGCGTCCCGGGGGGCGCACCGTCGAGGGCCGAGAGCACGAAGTACCCCGAGTTGAAGAGGCCTGGCGACTGCTCCTGCACCTTCGCGGCCTGGCGGTGGATCTTCGACTTGCCTTCCAGCACCTGGACGCTGGCTTCTTCCAGCCCGGTTTCCAGCGGTTCGGACTTCGTCACGCCCTCGGCGAGATTCTGTTCCAGCGATTCGGCGCCGCCGACCAGGCGGGCGAGCCCGCTGGCCAGCGAGTCGGCGCCGCCGCTCAGCCGTTCGATCCCTTTGCCCAGCGTGCCCGCCGCGTTGGCCAGCTTGCGGGCCCCGTGGGCGAGCGTGTTGGTCGCTTTGTGCATTTTGTAGAGGCCCGAGATCAGGCGGCCCATTTCGTTTGAGACCCGGTGCATTTCGGTGATCGTCGAGTGGATGAAGGTGGCGACTTTGTGGGCTTCGGCGCCGTCGTGGCCGAGCCGCCGCTCGAGCGCTTCGATTTCGCCGACCAGCCCCGCGTAGCCTTCTTCGTAGTGCGCGCCGGTCGCCGGGTCGGTGCCGGTCATCGCGGTCAGCGCCGCCTGCACCTCTTCCAGCGCCGCCGCGGCAGCCGGATCGCCGGCCGTCGCTTCCTTCAGCCTCGCTTCCGCCGCCTGCAGCTTTTCCACCGTCTCCTGGGCCGGCTTCAGCAACCTGGGCAGCGTTTCGTTCGCCTCGGCGAGCAGCCGGCGGACCAGGTTGCGCTGGGTCTGGAGGCCGTTGTAGCGGAGGGTCGGGCCGACGAAGGTCTCCGTCGCGGCGCGGATCTGTTGCGTGCCGATCGCGGCTTCCAGCTGGAATTCGACCAGCTTTTCCGAGCCTTTCGCGAACCGTTCGAGGGCGTCGATCGCCCGCCGGCTGCCGCCCGCCGCCCGCTCCAACCCGTGGGCGAGCAGCTGCGCGCCTTCGGTCGCGTGTTCGGAGCCCTGCGCCAGCAGCCCGGCGCCGTCGCTTGCTTCGCCGATCCCGGCCCGCAGCGCCCCCACCCCGCCGGCCGCCACGTTCAGTTCCTTGCCCAGGTGCCCGAGTTCCTTGACCGGGCCGATGTTCCCCTTCGACGAGAGCGCCGCGTTGCCGAGTTCCTGCAGCGGCTCGACCCGCTTGGTCGCCGCGGTCGGGCCGATCACGACTTTGACGCCGCCGAACGAGGCGATCCGGCGCTGGAACCGTTCCAGCGCCGCCATGCTGCCCGGGTCGGTGACCGGCCCGGTGGGGTTGACGGCGACCACCTGGAACGGCGCGTCCCAGCCCGGCCCGATCGTGTCGTCGATCAGTTCCTGGTTCTGGCGCGTGGGCGAGTCCTTGGAGAGCTGTTCGGGGCTCGGCGGCCCCAGCTTCAGCCCGATCGCCGGCGCCGCCAGCGCCAGCAGCACGCCGCCGATCACCAGCGCCGCGACCAGCGGTCGGCGCAGCGCCGCGTTGACGAACGCCATCACCGCGGAGCGGTCGGCGCTGGCCGCCTTGCCGATCCGCCAGCGGTTCACGTTGGTTCCCGCCAGGGTCAGGACCGCCGGGCCGACCAGCGTCGCCACGGTCACCGAGAGGACGACGACCATCGCCACCGTCCCCGCCAGCGAGATCAGCAGCGACCCGGGCAGGATCAGCAGCGAGACCAGCATCGAGACCAGGAGGGTCGAGCCGGCGAAGGCGACCGTGCGCCCGGCGTGCTTGCGCGTCCTCCGCGCCGCTTCGATCGGCTCCGCCCCGTCGGCCAGCTCCTCGCGGAAGCGCGAGACCATCAAGAGGGCGTAGTCCACCCCCAGCGCCAGCCCGATCATCGTGCAGACGGTCAGCGCGAAGGCGTCGATCGAGAACCAGGAGGTGAGGAAGTAGAGGATCCCGCGCGAGGAGAGGACGGTGATCGCGCCGAAGCCGAGTGGGATCGCCGCCGCCACCGGCGAGCGGAAGACGAGCAGCAGGACGATCAAGAGGATCGGCAGCGCGATCAGCTCGTCGTGCTCGGCGGAGTCGATGGTTTCCTCCTGCAGCGCCCGCGACAGCGTCGCGTACCCGGTCTGCGTCGCGGTCACCGGCGCGCTCACGTGTTCTTGCAGA
>Ga0335075_10006344_pt1 | contig 18270 bp, 18 predicted proteins | sample Lox_Sample_24_FD_206723 | JGI IMG/M metagenome (GOLD analysis project Ga0335075, IMG submission 206723) | Soil microbial communities from Loxahatchee National Wildlife Refuge, Florida, United States - Lox_Sample_2.4 | ecosystem: Environmental > Terrestrial > Soil > Wetlands | place: USA... | reverse complement strand
CGATAAGTGCGAACTCACCGCGCGGGGGGGTGGGGGAGTGGCGGCCTCCTAGGCCGGCTTCGCCAGGCTGAGGGCGTAGTCCTCGCCCGGGTCGGTGAACCAGTCGGCCATCTTCAGGCCGGTGCCGGCGTAGGACTCCTCCAGGCGCGGACGGGTGAACTTGGTCGAGATCTCGGTCCGCATCACCTCGCCCTCCTCGAAGTGGACGGTCAGGTCGAGGGCGTCGAGGTGGACCTCCTGGGCGGCGAGCGCACGCAGGCCGATGTCGATCCACTCGTGCCGGGCGTCGAAGCGGGCGACGTGGGAGAAGGCGTCGAGGTCGAAGTCCCCGCCCAGCTCCCGGTTCAGCACGGAGAGGACGTTCTTGTTGAATTCCGCCGTGACCCCGGCCGGGTCGTCGTAGGCGAGCTCCAGCCGGGCGACGTCCTTGACCAGGTCGGTGCCGAGCAGCAGGTGGTCGTCGGGGTCGAGCAGGCCGGCGATGCGACCGAGGAAGGCGGCGCGCTCGTCCGGGTAGAGGTTGCCGATCGTGCCGCCGAGGAAGGCGATCAGCCGCGGCCCGGCCTCGCTCGTGGTGGGGGTGCGCTCGAGGTGGGCCTCGAAGTCGCAGACCAGCCCGTGGACGTCGAGCCCGGGGTACTCCTCGACCAGCGCGGCGGCGGTTTCGCGGGTGATCTCCTCGGAGATGTCGACCGGGACGTAGGTCCTCAAGGTGCCCGCGTCGCGCATCGCGTCGAGCAGGTGGCGGGTCTTCGAGGCCGAGCCGGAGCCGAGCTCGATCAGCGTCGCCGGGTTGCCCGCGGCGGCGACGATCTCGGCCCCGCGCTCGACCAGGATCTGGCGCTCGCGCCGGGTCGGGTAATACTCCTCCAGCTCGGTGATCGCCTCGAAGAGCTGCGAGCCGCGCTCGTCGTAGAAGTACTTCGGCGAGAGCTCCTTCGGCGTCCGGGCGAGGCCCTCGCGCACGTCCCGCTCCATCGCCGCCGCCTGGTCGGCGGGCAGGTGGACGTCGATCGCGATCGTCATCGGGCGTCCTCGGCGAGGCGGAGGCCGGCGAAGATCTGGCGGCGCTGCGGCAGGTCCCAGTTGCGGAAGCTCGGCCGGGCGACGCGCGGGTGCGTCGCCCAGGAGGCGCCGCGCAGCACCTTGTACCCGTCGCCGAAGAACACACTCGAGTACTCCTCGTAGGGGAAGGCCGCGAAGCCGGGGTAGGCGCGGAAGTCCGAGGCGGTCCACTCCCAGGCGCCGCCGATGCCCTCCAGCCGCGGGCTCGCCGCCTCCCACTCGAACTCGCTGGGCAGGCGCCTGCCCGCCCAGCGCGCGTAGGCCTCGGCCTCGTGCCAGGAGATGTGGACGACGGGACGCATCGGGTCGACCGGCGCGCTCACGCCCATCGCCGTGCGCTCCCATCCTTCGCCCCGGCGCTCCCAGTACATCGGCGGCTCCGCCCCGGTCTGCCCCATGTACTCGACGTACGCGCCGTTGGTCACCGGGGTTCGATCGATCGCGAAGCTCGCCAGCTCGACCGCGTGCCGAGGGCGCTCGTTGTCGTAGGCGAAGCCGCGCGCCGGGGCGCCGATCTCATACGTGCCGCCTTCGACCAGGATCGTCCCGTCGCCGTCCTCGAGCCGGGCGGGCTCGAAGCGCTCGCGGTCGGCCTCGGCCGGCCGGTAGGGCACGTCGAGCATCTGCAGGAGCTGCAGCATCGTCTCCTGGTGCTGGAGCTCGTGGGCGACGAGCATCTCGTAGACGAACCCTTCGCGGAGCAACGGATCCTCGACCGCGGGCCCGAGCTCGACCTCGCCCAGCACCTCGAGCGTCCGCTCCCGCACCTCGCTCATGTAGGCCTGCAGCTCGGCGTCGTGGAGGATCGGCAGCTCGCCCCGTTCGCGGCGCGGGTTCTCGATCGCGTCGTAGTACTGGCCGAGGTCCCCGTGCAGCGGCAGCCGCCCGCCGACCGTCTGGACCAGCCAGAGCTCCTCGAAGTTGGCGATGTGACCGAGGTCCCAGGCGAGCGGGCTGAGCAGCTCCGAGAAGGTCCGGTTCAGCAGCTCGTCGCCGAGCGGCCTGATCAACGCGAGGGTGCGCTCGCGCGCCTCGGCGAGGTGCGCCGCGATCGACTGCCGGGTCGGACTGGACGTCACCTCGGTCGCGATGGACGAAGGGTACCCATCGCGATCGCCCGGGACCCGGGGAGTACCCAGGTAAGGCCCAGGAAGCGTGGAGGTTGCGCGCCTACCGTCGACCCAGGACAACGAACGAGGAGGGTGCGATGACCGGCGGAGGGATCGAGAGCGGCGCGACGAGACGGGGCGGGATGACGCGGCGGCGGGCGCTGGGCCTGGCCGGGGCGGCGGGAGCGGCCTACGTGGCGGGGCCGCTGCGGCCCCTCGGCGCGGGCGGCGACGCGGCGGCGCCGGCGGAGGCCGAGGCGGCGTCGAGCTGCGTGCTGGCGCCGGAAGTGACCGAAGGGCCCTACTGGGTCGACGTGCGCGAAAAGCGCTCCGACGTGGTCGCCGGCCAGTCCGGCGCCCCGCTCACCCTCGACCTCTACGTCTACCGCTCCGACGACAGCTGCGAACCCGAGCCGGGCGCGGTCGTCGACATCTGGCACTGCAACGCCTCCGGGCTCTACTCCGACGAGGCCGCCAACGGCACCAGCGGCCAGACCTGGCTGCGCGGCTACCAGGAAACCGACGCCGCCGGCCACGTCCGCTTCACCACGATCTACCCCGGCTGGTACGCGGGCCGCACCGTCCACATCCACGTCCGCGTGCGGACCTTCAGCGGCCCCTCGACCACCTACGACTTCACCACCCAGATCTTCTTCGCCGAAGAAGACTCGGCAGCGGTCTTCGCCACCAGCCCCTACGACTCGCGCAGCGGCCGCGACACCACCAACGCCGAGGACATGATCTACCAGCAGGAGGCGCGGGCGGGGAACGTCCTGATGCCGACCCTGAGCGGCAGCCCGTCGGCGGGCTACACGGGCACGGTGGGGATCGGGCTGAGCGGGCTGCCGGCGTCGAGCTCGAGCGGCTCGGGGTCGGGCTCCGGCGGCTCCTCGTCCTCCTCCGGCGACGCCAAGGTCGACGCCTCCCTGCTCTCCCGCCGCTTCATCCACGCCGGCGACCGGCGGGAGCTGCTGCTGGGACTGAGGGCGGGCGAGCGGATCGCCGCGGAAGCGAAGCTGATGCGCGGTGGCCGCGCGGTGGCCCACAAGAAGATCGCCGCCCTCGCCCCCGGCAGGCGCAACATGGCGGTGCCGATCGCCGCTGCCACCCCGGCGGGCGCCGCCCGACTGCGCCTCGAGCTGACCGATCGCGCCGGCAACTCCCACACGATCCACAGGCGGGTCCAGATCCCCGCCGGCTGAGCCGGCCGTTTGCTGAGTTGACCCCGCCGGGGTGGGGTCAACTCAGCAGACGTCAGCCGGTGCCCTCGGCCTCGGGATCGCGCCAGACCTCCTTCAGCCAGGGCGGGACGACGGCGAAGGTGGCGTGCGAGTGGGCGGCGATCGGCTCCAGCGGGATCAGGTGGACGCGGCGGCCGGGAGTGAAGCGGCTGCCGCGCGGGGCCCCGGCGGCATTGCCGGCATGGCTGCCCCCGGAGACGAGCAGGAGACCGGTCTCCGGACCCCAGCCGCCCGGGTGGCGGACGTCGAGATCCTCGGCGAGGTCCCGCAGGAAGCCGATGCCGGCGTCCGAGCCCCAGTCGAGGTCCTGCAGCGAGTAGTCGTAGCCGTCGTGGGACGAGGCGCGCTCGTCGACCGAGCCGTCGGGATCGATCCTGATGCCCACCGATTCCCAGTCGTCGCGGTGTTCGCCGAGGTCGCCGACGATCGGCAGCTCGCGCAGGGTCGCCGAGTCGGCAAAGTAGAGCCAGTACTGGATGTAGAGGCGCCCGGCGCGCCGCCCGGAGCAGTCGACCCCGGCCGCCTCGCTCGCCTCCCGCTCCCCCGCCCGACAGTCGACGACGTGGACGAACGCGGTCACCGGCAGGCGCTGGTCGGTGCGGTGGACGAGCCCGTCCTCGGGGGCGTCGCCGCACTCGGTCAGCCGACAGCGACGGTAGTCGACCGGGACCGCGCGCGAGCCCTCCTCGAAGCCGATCGTCGGCATGTGCCGGCGCACCAGCCGCCCGACCTCGTCGCCGTAGGTGGCGATCAGGAGCGGCTCGTCACCGCAGCCGTCGGCGAGCGCCGCCGCGCAGAGGATCCGCTGGGCGACCGAGCGCGCCAGCTCGGTCCCCGGCACCCGCGCCCCCGCCGCCACGGCTCCGACCAGCGCCAGCGCGACCAGGCAGACCAGCGCGACCCACTCCACCGTCCCCTGTCCTCGCTCCGAGCCCACCTGACCCCAAGTGCGTGGCGGGCGACATACTCCCCGGGGTGAGCGGCCGGCGGATCGGAAAACCTCGCTCGGAGCGAGCCGGGCGTCCGGCGCGGATCGCAGTCGTGGCGGTGGCGCTCCTCGGCCTCACCGTCGCGCTGCTCGCGCTCGGCGCCCCGGCCGGCGCGGCGAAGAAGAAGCCCAAGCCCAAGCAGGTCGCGACCAGCGCCGTCTTCTGCGGCTCGCCCGTGGTCGACGACTACTGGGCGACGGTGAAAAAGCTGAAGCCGATCCCGGCGGTGCCGGAAGGCGGGGTGCTGCCGTTCGCGCCGGCGGGGCTGACGCTGGGGATCACCGGGCCACAGGGGCTCCTGATCGGCGGGTCGAACGTCGGCCTGCGCCTCACCAACGCGGCGGCGACGACGCCGCGCCTGCGCTGGGTGGTGCTCGAGCGGCTGATCCGCTTCAGCGCCGACGGCAGCAAGATCCAGCCCGCCGGGCTCAAGCGGATCGACCTGAGGCAGCTGCCGGCGGGCAGGCACCGCGGCCTCACCTTCCCGCTCACCGGGGCGCCCGGCATCTACTCGCTCGAAATCACGATCCAGAACCACCGCGGCCGGCTCCTCGGCCGCTACGGCGAGTACCTCCGCGTGGTGAACCGCACCGTCGACGTCGGGATCACCCTCTCCGCCTACGACAACGTCGTCCCCGGCGCCTACCTCGAAAGCTGCTTCGAAAACCACGGCAGCGCCACGGTGGCGCCGACCGGGACCAGCCTCGAACGCTTCGACGGTCGGATCTGGCGGCCGGTCAAGGTCCCGGTCGGGCCGCAGTACCTGCCCGCCCAGACCCCGATCCTGCGCGCCCTCGGCCCCGGCGAAGCCGAACGGATCGCCACCCTGATCCCGACCGACGCGAAGCCGGGCCTCTACAAACTGACCGCCACCGGAACCGTCCTCGACAGCGGCGAACCGCTCGCCCTCACCGCCGAATTCGGCGTCCTCTAGCCAGTCCCCCAGACACGCGCCTCTGAGGCGCCTGGACCAAGCAGGTCAAGGACGCAGGGAGCGAGCCGAGGGGAGCGCACTCGAGTGCGTGACCCGAAGGCGAGCGACCGAGGACGCCGAGATGCGCCGGTCCAGGCGCCTCAGAGGTTCTCGATCTCGGCGGCGACTTCGGAAGCTGCCGCTTTCGCGTCGGCGAAGAGCATCGAGGTGTTCGGTTCGTAGAAGAGGTCGTTGTCGATGCCGGCGAAGCCGGTCGAGAGCGAACGCTTGATCACGATCACCTCGTTGGCCTGGCTGACTTCGATGATCGGCATCCCGGCGATCGGCGAGTTGGGGTCGTTTTTCGCCGCCGGATTGGTGACGTCGTTGGCCCCGATCACCACGGCGACGTCGACGCGCGGCATCTCCGGGTTGATCTCGTCCATCTCCTTCAAGTTCTCGTAGGGCACGTCGGCCTCGGCGAGGAGCACGTTCATGTGGCCCGGCATTCGTCCCGCCACCGGGTGGATCGCGTAGTCGACCGTCACCCCGCGCGCCTCCAGCTGGTTGGCCATCTCTTTGACCGCGTGCTGGGCCTGGGCGACCGCGAGGCCGTAGCCGGGGACGATCACGACGTTGTCGGCGTAGGCGAGCTTGATCGCCGCGTCCTGGGCGCCGATCGAGGTGACCGGGCGCTGCTCGCCGGAGCCCGCGGCCGCCGCGGGCGCGCCGCCGAAGCCGGAGAAGAGGATGTTGCCGACCGAGCGGTTCATCGCCGTCGCCATCTCCATCGTCAGGATCGTTCCCGAGGAGCCGACCAGGGTCCCGGCGACGATCAGGGCGACGTTCTGCAGGGCGAAGCCGGCGGCCGCGGCGGAGAGGCCGGTGAAGGCGTTCAGCATCGAGATCACCACCGGCATGTCGGCGCCGCCGATCGGCAGCACGACCAGGTTGCCGAGGATCGCGGCGCAGACCAGGATCAGGATGAAGAGGGCCTGCGAGGGCGGTTCGTTGTTGATCGCGATGATGATCGCCAGCACGATCACGCCGATCCCGAGGACCGCGTTGATGATCTGCTGCCCGGGCACCGCCAGCGGGCGGGTCGGGATCAGGTCCTGGAGCTTGGCGAAGGCGATGTTCGAGCCCCAGAAGGAGACCGAGCCGATGATCGCCGCGAGCAGCGTCGGGATCAGGTCTTCCAGCGGCATCTCGCCGAAGCTGATGCCGTGGCGGATCTCCGACCAGGCGATCAGGGCCACCGCGCCGCCGCCGACCCCGTTGTAGAGGGCGACCATCTGCGGCATCTCGGTCATTTTCACCCGGATCGAGGCGTAGGCGCCGACCGCGGAGCCGATCACCAGGCCGATCGCGATGTAGCCCCAGTTGCCCATCCCGTCGAGCAGCAGGGTGGTGACCACGGCGACCGCCATACCGACCGCGGCGATCAGGTTGCCGCGCTTGGCGGTGGTCGGGTGGGTGCCCTGTTTCAGGCCGAGGATGAAGAGCGAGAAGGAGACGATGTAGAGCGCCGTGGCGGCATCGCCGCCCGGCTCGAGGACCGCCAGGGAGATCATTTGCCCGCACTCCCGCCTTTGCCGTCCGCGTCGCCTTTGGGTTTCGGTTTTTTGGCGAACATGCCGAGCATCCGGTCGGTGACCATGAAGCCGCCGACGATGTTGATCGCGCCGAAGGCGACGGCGATCGTGCCGATCAGGTACTCGAGCGGGTCGTCGGCGTAGCCGAGCACGATCAGCCCGCCGAGCATGACGATGCCGTGGATCGCGTTGGTCTGCGACATCAGCGGCGTGTGCAGCGTCGTCGGCACCTTCGAGATGACCTCGAAGCCGACGAAGATCGCCAGCACGAAGATGGTGAACTCGGTGAACAGGCTCATGCTGCGTCCCTCCCGGCGGCCCTCTCGTTCTTGATCTCGCCGCCCTGGGTGATCAGCGCGGCGGCGAGGATGTCGTCCTCGAGGTCGACGCTGACCGCGCCCTCCTCGTCGATCAGCAGGCCGAGCAGGTTCTCCAGGTTTTTCGCGTAGAGCTGCGAGGCGGGGACCGGCATCAGGCTCGGCAGGTTGCGCGGGCCGATCACCTTGACGCCGTTCTCGACCACCGTCTCCCCCGGCTTGGTGAGCTCGCAGTTGCCGCCGGTCTCGGCGGCGAGGTCGACGATCACCGAGCCCGGTGCCATGCCGCGCACCGCGTCGGCGGTGATCAGGAGCGGCGCCGGGCGGCCCGGGATCGCGGCGGTGGTGACGATGATGTCCTGTTTGGCGGCGTTGGCGGCGAGCGCGTCGCGCACCTGCGCGTTCTCCTCCTCGGTGAGCGGCCGGGCGTAGCCGCCCTCGCCCTCCGCGTCGGGGATGAAGTCGAGTTCCAGCGGCCGACCGCCGAGCGAGGCGATCTGCTCCCAGGCGGCGCGGCGGATGTCGAAGCCGGTGACGATCGCGCCGAGGCGCTTCGCCGTGGCGACCGCCTGCAGCCCGGCGACGCCGGCGCCGAGGACGAGGACTTTGGCCGGCGGCACGGTGCCCGCGGCGGTGGTCATCATGCCGAAGAAGCGGCCCGACTCACGGGCGGCGATCAGCATCGCCGCGTACCCCGCGGCGGCGGCCTGCGAGGAGAGCGCGTCCATCGCCTGGGCGCGGGTGGTGCGCGGGATCGCCTCCATCGCGAAGGCGGTCACGCCGGCGGCGGCCAGGCCCTTGTTGGTGTCGGCCGCGACCCACGGGTTCAGATGCGAGACGTAGATCTGGTTCGAGCCGAGGCGGCCGATGTCCTCGGCGCTCGGCACGCCGACCTTGAGGACGACGTCGGCCTTCCAGACCTGATCCGCGGGGGCGATCTCGGCGCCCGCGTCGGTGTACTGCGCGTCGGGATGCCCGGCGGCGTCGCCGGCTCCGGCCTCGATCAGCACGTCGACCTTCTCGTTTTTCTTCAACGAGCGGACGACGTCAGGGACGAGCGCGACCCGGCGCTCCCCTTCGGCGGTCTCTTTCGGCACTCCGATCTTCACAGCGGCGCGGAACCTTATGCGATCTGTCACTCAGATGGCGTCGACGCCGGCCATCGCGGCCAACCGCTCCAGCGTGTGACGCTGCTGATCCCGCTCTACATGGGCCGGGGACACGATCAGGCGATCCACACCGGCGCCGGCGAAGCGCTCCACCCGCGCGGCGACTTCGGCCTCCGTCCCGACCAGGGAGGTGGTGTGGACGAGCTCGTCCGGGATCGCCTCGAAGGCGCCGCCGCGGTCGCCCGCCTGGAAGCGCCGCTGGACCTCGTCGGCGACCTCGCCGAAGCCGAAGCGGTGCGCCAGGTCGACGTAGAAGTTGGTCTTCCGCGACCCCATCCCGCCGAGGTAGAGGAGGAGGCTCGCTTTGACCAGGTTCCGCGCCGCCTCCAGGTCGCCGTCGATCGCGCAGGACAGCGACGGCGAGACCTCGAGGTCGGCGCGCGTCCGCCCGGCGGCGGCGAAGCCCGCCTCGAGGTGCTCGCCCCAGCTCTCCTCGAAGTGGTCGACGGAGAAGAAGATCGGGATCCAGCCGTCGGCGACTTCGGCGGTCATCTGCACCGACTTGCGCCCGATCGCGCCGACGAAGACCGGGATCCGGTTGCGCAGCGGGTGGAAGTTCAGCTTCAGCGCCTTGCCTTCGCCGCCCGGCAACGGCAGGTCGTAGTGGGCGCCGTGGTGCTCCAGCGGGCCTTCGCGGGCGACGATCTCCCGCACCACCTCGATGTACTCGCGGGTCCGCCCCCACGGCTTCGCGTAGGACACCCCGTACCAGCCTTCGGAGACCTGCGGACCGGACGGCCCGAAGCCGAAGAGGAAGCGCCCGCCGGAGAGTTTGTCGATCGTCGCGCCCGCCATCGCCGCCGCCGCGGGCGGCCGCGCCGGGACCTGGAGGATCGCCGCGCCGAGGTTGATCGTCTGCGTCTGTCCGGCCAGCCAGGCGAGCACGCTGACCACGTCGGAGCCGTAGGACTCGGCCACCCAGACCGACTCGTAGCCGAGCTTCTCGGCCGCCAGCACGGCGTCGAGGGCCTCCTCCCCGGCGGGCCCGATCCCCCAATAGCCTAGATTCACCCCCAGCTTCAGCGCCATCCCGTCGCCACCCTATTGAATAGGCCCGTGTCGTCCCACGAACCGACTTCGGACGCCGGCCTCCCCGACGGCCTCTCCAAGAAGGAGGCCGCCGCCCGACTGCGCCGGCTGGGCTCGCCGCCGGAGACCTCCTCGCGCTCGACCTCGAGCATCATCGCGGGCAACGTCTTCACCCTCTTCAACGCGATCATCGCGGTCTTCTTCGTCCTCGACCTGGGGCTGGGGCTGTACGCCGACTCGCTCTTCGGGTTGATCGCGATCATCAACTCCTACATCGGCATCCGCCAGGAGCTGAACGCGAAGAAGACGCTCGACGAAGTCGCCGTGCTGGTGGCGCCGCGGGCGCAGGTGATCCGCGACGGGCAGCCGGAGGAGCTGCTGGCCGAGGAGGTCGTGCCCGGGGACCTGGTCGCGCTCGGCCCCGGGGACCAGCTGGTCGCCGACGGGCGCGTCGTCGCCAGCCGCGGGCTGACCGTCGACGAGTCGCTGCTGACCGGCGAGGCCGACGGCATCCGCAAGGAAGCGGGCGACGAGGTGCTGTCGGGCTCCTTCGTCATCTCCGGCTCCGGCCACTACGAGATCGACGCGGTGCGCGAGGACAGCTACGCGGGCCGCCTCGCGGGCGAGGCGAAAGCCTTCCGCCACCCGCTCTCGCCGCTGCAGCAGGAGGTGAACCGGGTGATCGTCGTCTCCACCTACGCGATGATCCCGCTCGCGATCCTCCTGCTGGCGAGCCTGAAGATCCGCAGCGTCGGCCTGCAGAGCGCCGCCGAGACCGCGACCGCGGGCTTGGTGACGCTGATCCCCGAGGGCCTGGTGCTGCTGATGAGCGTCACCTTCGCGGTCGCCGCCGTGCGGCTGGCGCGGCGCAACACCCTGATCCAGCAGATGAGCGCCACCGAGAGCCTCGCCTCGGTCGACACGATCTGCGTCGACAAGACCGGCACGCTGACCGAAGGGAAGCTGCGGCTGGCCGGGGTCGAGTTCGCCGAGGACGTCGACCCGGCGGTCGGGGCGGCGGTGCTGGGACGCTTCGCGGCCAGCGCCGGCAACCGCAACCAGACCCTGGAGACGATCGCCGAGCGCTACCCGGGCGACCCGGGATCGGTGAGCGCCGAGGTGCCCTTCTCCTCGGAGTGGAAGTGGTCGGGCCTCTCGCTGGCGGGCAACGGGGCCGGGGCGGGGACGTTCGTGCTCGGCGCCCCCGACATCCTCGAAGAGGTGGGCGCGCTGGCGCTGCCGCCGGGGATGGCGGCGAAGCTGGCCGCCGAGACCGCCGCCGGGCGCCGCGTCGTCGCCTTCGGGCAGAGCGGCGAGGAGCTGCCCGCCGACGCCGCCGTCAGCCCGGCACCGCGACTGCGGCCGGTGGCCCTGATCGTGCTGGAGGAGACGCTGCGCGAGGACGCCGCCGAGACGATCGCCTTCATGCGCGAGCAGGAAGTGGACCTGAAGCTGATCTCCGGCGACGCGGCGGCGACGGTGACCGCGGTCGCCTACGCGGTCGGGGTGCCGCGCGAGGCGGGCGTGGTCGAGGGGCCGGACCTGCCGAGCGACGCCGAGGCGCTGCGCGCGGTGGCGCTCGCCAACACGATCTTCTGCCGGATCAAGCCGGACCAGAAGAAAGCGCTGGTCGCCGCGCTGGTCGCCGCCGGCCGCTACGTGGCGATGATCGGCGACGGGGTGAACGACGTGCCGGCGCTGAAGCAGGCGCGGATGGCGGTGGCGATGGGCTCGGGGACCCAGGTGACGAAGGGGGTCGCCGACGTGGTCCTGCTGGAGGACCAGTTCTCGCGGCTGCCCGAGGCGGTCGGCGAGGGCCGGCGGATCGCCCGCAACATCCACCGCCTCGGCCGCCTCTACCTGACCAAGTCGGTCTACGCGGCGACCCTGATCGTGCTCGTCGCGGTGCCCGGCTTCGCCTTCCCCTTCCTCCCCCGCCACCTGACCATGGCCGCCTTCCTGACGATCGGGATCCCCTCCTTCGTCTTGGCCCTGGCGCCCTCGGACGGACCGCTCTACCGCGGCCGGCTGATCCGCGCCCTGGCGGCGTTTGCGATCCCGGCCGGGGTGGCGACGGGGATCGCCTCGATCATCTCCTGCTTCTTCGTCAACACCGTCGCCGGGGGCGGGCTCGCCGCCGGGCGGACCGCGGCGACGACGACGCTGATCGTGCTCGGCCTCGCCTTCGTCCTGCTGCTGGAGCGCGGGCCGGGCCGCGAGGGCAACGCGGTGCAGAGCTACATGCTGGCGATGGTCGCCGGCCTCGGCGCCCTCTACGCGCTGATCCTCGCCGCCGCCCCGGTGCGCGAATTCTTCGAACTCGAAATCCTCGACGCCACCGACTGGTTCCTCTCCCTGCTCGCCGCCGCGATCGGCCTCACGATCGCCGCCCTGGTCTGGCGCCTGCCGGTGATCGAACGCTGGGAAGCCGAGATCGACGAACCCGACGAGCCCCCGTCGCCGATGGAGGAGCACCGCAAGGCCGCCTGACCCCTCCCCTCTGCGACCCACCGGGTGACAAAGGGCGAAAGCGTCGATCCGGACCGCCGATCCGGACAGTCGGTGAGCCGGGTTTTTCGACTTTGGGCCATGCCGGCCGCGAGTCGACGGGCTTAATTTGGGAGCTACGACCGGCGCCGCACGCCCTCCCTACGTGACGGCTATCGACGCGCTCGCGCGGCAGAACCTGGTGGAGCCGCGCGGGCGCGTCCGGTCGAACGTCGCAGCCGCGGGTCCGTGGACGTCGCCGCCGGACGTGCGCGCGGGTTTCGCCGATCCCTCCTAGATGTCCAGCGGGCCGCCGCCGGCGGGCGGGATCACGAACTGGCTGACGACCAGGTTCGCGCAGAGTTTGGAGACGCCGTCGCGGATCCGGTCGATCCGGACCTCGATCACGGCGGTGCTGCGGCCGGCGTGGAGCGGGCGGGCGTCGGCGACGATCTCGTCGCCCAGGCGGCCGGCGCCGAACACGTTCAGCTTCAGCTCGATCGTGGTGAAGTCGAAGCCGGGCGGGATCGCGCGGAAGGTGGCCCAGGCGGCGACGGTGTCGCCGAGGGCGGTCCAGACGCCGCCGTGGACGAAGCCGCCGGGGTGCAGGTGGCGGCTCTCGACCATGATCCGCCCGCGGGCGTGATCGTCCTCGATCTCGAGCGGCTCGATGCCGAGGTCGGCGGGGAAGGAGCCCACCGCGAACTCGCGGATTTCTTCGGGCTTGACCTGGGAAAGATCGGGCATGGGTCGGTATGTAAACAAGAAGTGGCCCCACGCGGGGGCCACTTCGTCACACAGTCCCGATTGGTCGAACGGGTCAGACGCGTTCGACGATCATCGCCTTCCCCTGGCCGCCGGCGACGCACATCGTCTCCAGGCCTACCTGCTTGTCGTCGGTCTCCATGCCGTTCAGCAGCGTGCCCATGATGCGGGCGCCGGTCATCCCGAACGGGTGGCCGAGGGCGATCGCGCCGCCGTGCGTGTTCAGCTTGTCTTCGTCGATCCCGCATTCGTCCATGATCGGGATCACCTGGGCGGCGAAGGCCTCGTTCAGCTCCACCTTGTCGATGTCGCCGATCGTCATCCCGGCGCGGTCGAGCACCTTCTTCACCGCGCCGATCGGGGCGACGCCCATCAGCTCCGGCTCGTTGCCGTAGGTGGCGGCGGTGACGATCCGGGCGCGCGGCGTGAGGCCGAGCTCCTTGGCCTTGGTGTCGCTCATCAGCAGCACCGCGGCGGCGCCGTCGTTCAGCGGGCAGGAGTTGCCGGCGGTGACCCCGCCGCCGCCGAAGGCCTCGGGCAGTTCGGCGAGCTTCTCCAGGGTCGAGGAGGCGCGCGGGCCGTCGTCCTTGGCGACGACGGTGCCGTCGGCCAGGGTGACCGGGACGATCTCGCGGTCGAAGAAGCCGTCCTCCTGCGACTTCACCGCCAGTTCCTGGGAGCGCTGGGCGAACTTGTCCATGTCCTCGCGCTTGACGCCGTACTTGTTGGCGACGTTGACGGCGGTGATGCCCATGTCGATGTAGGCGTTCGGCTGGCCGTTCTCGCCGATCAGGTTCTGGTCGCGGTCGTCGACGCGGACCGGCTCGGAGGCTTCGTTGAAGCGGCTGACCCACTCGACCCCGACGGCGATGTAGGCGTCGCCCTCGCCCGCCTTGATCGCGTTGCCGGCGTGGCGGATCGCGTCGAGGCTGGAGGAGCAGTAGCGGGAGACGGTGACGCCGTTGACGGTCTGCGGCAGCTTCTCCGAGAGCAGGGAGATGATCCGGCCCATGTTGAAGGCCTGCAGGCCCTGCGGCATGCCGACGCCGCAGAAGACGTCCTCGACCAGGGCGGGGTCGAGACCCGGGTTGCGCTCGAGCAGCTGGTCGACCACGAAGGCACCCTGCTCCTCGGGACGCAGCGAGGCCAGCGAGCCCTTGAAGGCGCGGCCGATCGGCGTGCGGATGGTGTCGACGATTACTGCTTCGGGCATCTCTGGCGCCTCCTTGGCGAATGGTGCGGTGTCTTGAATCGACGGGCAGCGTAGTGGAACGCGACGTCGGGCTGATTGACTGGTCGGTCAATCTATTGTGACATTTGTCACCGCTCGGGCCTCGGACATCCCCGATCTCCGTTACATTCGGCAGATCCAGCCCGCCTGGGAATGCGGGAAGACGCCGCCACGCGGCACGGAAAGGAGGCCTCGACATGCCCGAGGGCTACTGCGTGAAAGAGCGCAAGAAGGTCGAGATCAAAGACGCCAAACAGGTGACGATGAAGAACGGCCGTCCGGCGATCCAGGGCGTCTGCCCGGACTGCGGAACGAAAATCTTCAAGATCGGCAAACTCGAGGCCTAGCGACGCGGTCAGGGGGCTGCCGCGAGATGAGGGAAGGAACGAGGTAAGGGACGCGCAAGGGACTCGGCCCTCTCGTGGCGGCCCCGGCAGGCTGAGGCCGCCACGAGAGGGCCGTCCCACGGGGAGAGGGCATGGGGCGCGGATCCCGTGCGGGTCCCGTGACGGGGAGGGGCGGCAGGCGTCGGTCGGACGGCACGAACTCCACGGAGGCGTGGGGATCGTCACCGCGTCGTGACGCCTGGCACGGTCCCCCTGCAGCCCCCCACGGTGAGTTCGCAGTTGTCACCGCATTGCGGTGACAACTGCGAACTCACCGTGGGGGGGCGTGGCCCGGCACCCCTCCCCCGCCGTCACGACCCGCGCCCCGATGGCACCCCGAGGCAGCAGCTCCCGGCGACGGGTCCCGGATCAGCCTGGGAGGCGTACGCCGACGGCGGCCCAGGCGGTGGCGGCGGCCTCGGAGGCTCCGCTCACCCCGAGCTTCGCGTAGGTGCCCTGGAGGTGCTTCTCGACGGTTCGGGGGGAGAGGCCCATCAACCGGGCGATGTCGGGGCCGCGGCGGCCGAGGGCGAGCCAACGGAGCGCCTCCGCCTGGCGGCGGGTGAGTCCCAGCCCCTCGAGCGCGGGCACGGTGAGGCCGCTGACGTCGGGCTCGATCACGAGCATCTCGCTCCCCCCTTCGGGGCCGCGGAGGACGCGCAGGGAGAGCGGCCCGTCGGCGCCCTGGACGAGCAGCGGCTCGGTCGCCGCGGTGCCCGCCTCGCGGCGGGCGGCGAGCGCCGCCGTCACCGCGGGGGCGAGCCGCTTCGCGCTTTCGCCCTTCAGCGGGCCGGCGAGGAGCCGGCGCCCGGCCGGGGTGGCGAGGTCGACGCGGCCGTAGCGGTCGACCACGATCACCGCGGTGCCGACCTGCTCCAGGTTCGCCTCCAGGGCCGTGATCGTCGCCTCACGCGCGGCCGCCAGCTCGGCGTTGCGGTAGGCCTGGATCAGGTGCGGGCGGGCGGCGGCGAGGCCGGCCACCTCGCGGTCGCTGAAGTCGGTGCGGGCACGGGTGAGGGCGAGCCCGATCACCACCGGCGGCCGCGACGGCAGGGTGAGCGCGCATTGGTACTCGGCCTCGATCTTGCCGTAGAACTCGCGGTAGAGCGGCAGGCGGTGGTACTCGGCCCGGGTGAGGAAGTCTGAGATCCGCCGCGGCCGACCGTCGCGGGTGCGACGCATGTAGGCGAGCAGCGGGTTTTCCCCGGCCAGCTCCCTGAAGGTGGTCTCGAGCTCGGCGGTGATTTCGATCACCGGGTCGCTCGTCCACCACGTCTCGAGCGGGTTGTCGTCCATCTCGTTGTAGGAGGCGACGTCGACGGGGACGAATTCGCGCAGCAGAATCGGGATCCCGTTGCGGAAATCGTCGAGATTCTCGAATGCGTGAGCGTTGCCGATCAGCTCGGCAAGAGAGACGGACACTGCCGGAAAAGGTATCTCCGCGCGGTCGGTCTGGGGGAAATTCACCCAGCCTTGTCCCGAAGCCCCCCACGGCCGCACCGGACGGTGCTCCAATCGCGCCCATGAAACTCGTCCGCGCAGCAGCTCCCGTCCTGTCCATCCTCGTCCTCGCCGGGCTTCTCGCCGCGGTGGTCGCGATGCCGTCCGCCGCCAGGCCGAAGGCCTCGTTCAAGCCCAAGGTCGGCGGCTACATAGGCACCGTCACGATCGCCGGCGCCGGGGCCGCCGTCCCGATCATGGGCAACGTCTTCAAAGAAGGGAAGAACTACTCGGTCGCGGTGTACGGCTCCAGCACCGAGACCTGCGACAACGGCGTCGTCTACCCGGCGGGCTTCAGCCTCCCGGTCCCGGTCAGCGGCAAATCGTTCAGCGTCGAAGAAACGGGCACCGACTCGTTCACCGGCGGCAAGGCCACCTGGAAGATCGCCGGCCACTTCACCGGCGAAGCGGGATTCACCGGGTCCGCCGGCCGGACCTCCGTGGGCAGCACGAAAGACACCTCGATCCACAGCTGCACGATGAAAAGCGCGAAGTTCACGCTGAAGTGGAAAACGCCGAAAGCGCTCGCCCCCTAGGAGGAATCTGAACCCGGCCGCCTCGCCTCCCGTACAACTGTCGTGATGACGATCGGCGGCCGAGCGGCAGGTGGGGCGGGTTGGCGGCGCTGACCCGGGAGCGCGACGTGCGCGCGGCCTACGCCGCCCATTCGGGCGAGCTCTACGGGTTCGCGGTGCGCTCGCTCGGCGACGCTGGGCTGGCGGAAGAGGCGGTGCAGGAGACGTTCCTGCGCGCCTGGCGGGCGGGCGAGCGCTTCGACCCGCAGATCGGCAGCCTGCGCACCTGGCTCTTCGCGATCCTGCGCAACGTGGTGATCGACCTCGGCCGCGCCCGCGCCTCGCGGCCGCGGGTCGCCGCGGGCGGGGTCGAGCCGGCGGTCGAACCGCTGGAGCAGGCGCTGCTCGCCTGGCAGGTCGAGGAGGCGATGCGGCGGATCGGCGAGGATCATCGCCGGGTGCTGCTGGAGACCCACTTCCGCGCCCGTCCCTACGCCGAGGTCGCCGAGGAGCTCGGGGTCCCGGAGGGGACGGTCAAGAGCCGCGTCTACTACGGGCTGAAGGCGCTGCGGGTGGCGCTGGAGGAGATGGGCTATGAGGACTGACGACCACCGCGAGTGGAGGCTGGCGCTCGGCGCCTACGCGCTCGACGACCTGCCCGCCGACGAGCGGGCGGCGCTCTCGGCGCACCTCGAGGGCTGCCCCGAGTGCCGCGCCGAGCTGCGCGAGCTGGAAGGCGTGGCGGCGCTGCTGCCGCTGGCCGACCCGGCCCGGATCGAGCAGCCGACGGCGCGGCCGCCCGCCGACCTCGGCGCCCGGATCGAGGCCCAGATCGCCGCCGAAGACGCCAAGGAGGGGCGCAAGCGGCGGCGGCGCGTCCGCCTCTGGGTGGGCGGCGCCGTCGCCACCGCCGCCGTCGCCGCGGTCCTGGCGCTGATCGTGCTGCCGCTCGGGGACGGGGAAAATTCGCCCGCCCAGGAGGTCAGCTTCCACTCCGTGCCGAAAGGGGTGAGCATCGACGCAACCCTCGAACCCCACGCCTTCGGCACCGAGATCCAGATGTACGTGAAGGGCATCCGCTCCGGCACCCTCTGCCGCGTCTTCCTCGAGGACGCGGGCGGCCGCACGTACTCGGCGGGCAGCTTCCGCTATCGCTGGGGAGGTGACTCCGAGGCCGAGCTCTCCTCGGCGCTCGACCTCTCCCAGGCGACGGCGATCGGCGTCCACGCCGGCGCTCGCACCTTCGTGGCGCCGCTGAGCGACGCCACCGCCGTGGTCCCTGGGGCGGACATCGATCCGACGTGAGCACCCGCCCCGGCCTTCGGCCCCCGGCCCCCCGCCGGCCCCGCACCCCCCGGTGCGTTCGCACTTTTCCCCGGTATCCGGGGAAAAGTGCGAACGCATCGGGGGTGGTGGCGGTGCTGGGGCTGGGGCTGGTTCTGGTTGCCTTGCTGGGGCTCGTGGGGTGCGGGGGTGGATCGTCGAGTTCCCCGGGGACCGCCTCGACCGAATCGACGACCACCGCCCTCCCACCGGTGGCCGAACCGCCGCCGAACGCCGAAGAAGGGACGGTCTTCGTCTCGCTCGGCAGCGCCGCCGGGCTCGGTCAGGTCCTGGTCGACTCCGAAGGCCACACCCTCTACGCCTTCAGCAACGACAGTCCCCGGGAATCGACCTGCGCCGGAGCCTGCGCAAGGGCCTGGCCGCCGCTGCTGGTCGAACACGGCGAACCGCAACCGTCCAACGGCGCCGGCGCCTTCCGCCTCGGCACGGTCGAACGCGCCGACGGCAGCCGCCAGGTCACCTACGCCGGCCACCCGCTCTACAGCTACGCCGGCGACAAGCGGCCGGGCGAGGCGAGCGGCCAGGGCGCGACCGCCTTCGGCGGCACCTGGACCGCCCTCAAAGGCTCCGGCGCCCCGGCGAGCTGACCGCCCCCCGAGCGCGTTCGCACTTTTC
>Ga0335075_10006343_pt1 | contig 18270 bp, 21 predicted proteins | sample Lox_Sample_24_FD_206723 | JGI IMG/M metagenome (GOLD analysis project Ga0335075, IMG submission 206723) | Soil microbial communities from Loxahatchee National Wildlife Refuge, Florida, United States - Lox_Sample_2.4 | ecosystem: Environmental > Terrestrial > Soil > Wetlands | place: USA... | reverse complement strand
TCGTGACCGAGCCGCTCGCCATCTGCCTGACCGGCGTGGACCGCGCGGACGTGCAGCCGGGCGAGACCGCCCTGGTGGTGGGCCCGGGGGCGCTCGGCCTGCTCACCTCGCTCATCCTGCGCGCGGCGGGGCTGCGGGTACTGCTGGCGGGCCGCGAGAGCAGCGCCCCTCGGATGGCCCTGGCCGGCGAGCTAGGCATCGACACCGTGGGCGTCGACGAAGCCGCGGACCGCGCAGGGGCCATGTCACGCCGCGGCGGAGCGGACGTCGTCTTCGAGGCGAGCGGGTCCGAGGCCGGCCTGAGCCTAGCGGTCAGCGCCTCGCGGACCATGGGGCGGATCGTCGCTCTCGGGCTGTCCGGGCGGCCGCAGATCGCCTTCCCTGCGGACGAGGCCATGCGTCGAGCGCTCGACGTCAGGTTTTCCATGTCCAGCGAGTACTCGACCTGGGACCGCGCGCTGACCCTGCTGGAAACCGGCGCTGTCGACCCGAAGCCCCTGGTCATCAGCTATCCACTCGAGGCATGGCGGGAGGCGTTTGACGACGTGGCCGCGCGGCGCGTCGTCAAGGCGGCGCTCACGCCCTAGAACCCTAGGTGAACCAGTCCCGGCAATCCCGGCTCGGGTAGAGCCGCCTCGCGCACGTCCACCACGCCAGCGAGCTGATGACGACCTGGCGCAAATGCCACCCTCCGTTCAGTGGACTCTATTTTCCCCGGTGCAGGCGGATCTAACCGCGGCCACTAGCCCCACCGCCACCCGACGCTTGAGCTCGGCCAGCGATTCCTCACTGTAAAAGGCCGCGTGCGGCGTGATGATTATCCGAGCGTCGGCCAGCACCGGATCGTCGGCCTCGGGCGGCTCGGGGTCAAGAACGTCGAGCGCGGCGCCCGCCAGCCTGCCGGAATCCAGCGCGCGGGCCAGCGCCGCCGTGTCGACGAGCCCGCCGCGGGCCGTGTTAACCAGCACCGACCCCGGCCTCATCCGGGCGAATGCGGCGTCGTCCATCATCCGCCTGGTCACCTCGGTCAGCGGCACGTGCAGCGAGACGATGTCGCTGCCGGCGAGCACCTCGTCGAGCGGCACCGCGCGCACCCCCGAAGGGGCCGACGACACGGGGTCGTAGCCCGCGACCGCATAGCCGAGCGCGAGCGCGCGGCGAGCGACGGCCGCGCCGATGTGGCCGAGCCCGACCACGCCGAGCTGCTGCGCCGACGCCCGCCTGAGCCGTCCCGCCCGCCGGAAATCCCAGTGCCCGCCGTGCACCGCGGCGTCGAGCCTGACCACGCCCCTGGTCACCGCGAGGATCAGCGCGATCGTGTGATTGGCAACCTCCTCCAGCGAGTAGTCGGGCACGGAGACCAGGGAGACGCCGGCCGCACGGGCCGCGCCGACGTCGATGTTGTCCACGCCGGTGCCGTACCGCCCGACGGCCCGGCACCGCGGCAGCCCCGCCAGCACCCTCGCCGTGACCGGCGCGTACTGGGTGAGCAGCGCCACGGCGTCCGGCCCGGCCGCGATCACGTCGTCCTCGGTCCGGCAGTCCGCCAGCTCTACGTCCAGCCCTGCCCGGCCGAAGATCCGCCGCTCCGCCGTCACGTCCGGATGATCGCAGTCGGTAATGACGACCTTCATGCTGCGCGCTCCCGCAGGAATCCGGTCAGCTCGGGCAGCGAGCCGAACACGTGGTCAGGCTGCGGCCCGCCGTCCGGCACGTGGGTGGTGACCCCGGACAGCATCAGCGCGGTGCGCGCCCCGGCCGCCTGCCCGCCGGCGATGTCCGCGGCGAGCGAGTCGCCGATCACGAGAACGCGCTCGGCGCAGACCCCGAGCCGCGCCATGGCGGCCTGGAAGAACCGGGCCTCCGGCTTGCCGACGCACACCGGTTCTGCACCCGAGCTGGCGCGCAGCGCCGCGACGATCGCGCCGGCGCCCGGCACCGCGCTGTCGGCGGTGAGCAGCACCGGGTCCAGGCTCGTCGCGATCAACGGGCGGCCCGCCCGCAGCAGGCGCGTGGCCTCGGCGAGCTGCGCGTAGCGAAGCTCCCGGTCGAGACCGACGACGACCGCCGCGGGCCGGTCACCGCCCGGGACCAGCCCGGCACCCGCGATCGCGTCGCGCAGCGGCCGTTCCCCAATGACGTAGACGCTGGTGCCCGCCGCGAACGCGGCCGACAGGTAGGCCGCCATGGCGGCGGACACTGTGAGGATCTGCTCCGCCGCGATGGTGACACCGAGATCATTCAGTTTCCGTGCGCAGTCGGCGGCGCGGACCGTGGAGTTGTTGGTGAACAGCACCCGCGGCCAGGCGGAGCTCACCGCGGCAAACTCCGCGAGCCCGTCGAGCGCGGTGCTCCCCCGGTACAGGACGCCGTCCAAGTCCACGATCAGCCCGTCCGGTGCCCGCTGCCCGCACTTGTTCAGCCGTGCCATCGCGTCCACCCCGGGTTCAGAGAATCATGTACCGAACGAAATGTGGCATACCCCTGGCGGTACCGCGCGCTCACCTCGGCGCGCGGCTGCCAGTGCCTGTGTGGCGCGTCGAGTGCCTCGGCGGCGGCGCGTGCGTTGTCGTACCACCCGGCGCCCACGCCTGCCAGCAGCGCAGCGCCCACGATTCCGCCCTCCCTGGCGGCAAGCGCCGACACAGGCCGCTCGCAGATGTCCGCCCGGATCTGGTTCCACACGTCGCTGCGCGCGCCGCCGCCGGTGCAGAGCAGCCGCGCGCTGGCGGCGGCACCGTCGCAGGCCACCAGGTCGAGCGCCCGCCGGTTCTCGAAGCAGGTGCCCTCCATGACGGCGCGCGCCAGGTGCCCTGGGCCGTGTTCAGGGTGAGGCCGATGAACGAGCCGCGGGAACCCGCCGAGCCCAGCGTGCGCTCGCCGAGCAGGTACGGGACGAACAGGAGGCCGCCCGAGCCCGGCGCCACGGTCGCCGCCGCGGCGTCCAGCTCCGAGTAGGTCCCGCCCGCGCCGAGCTGCTCCGCGAGCCAGCGCAGGCAGCTTCCTCCGGCGTCGCCGATGCCGAAGTCGACCCAGCCGCCGTTGACCGTGCGCAGCGACATCACCCGCGGGTCCGGGTGCGCCGCGTCGGCATAGCAGGCCACGATCGACGCGGTCCCGGCGACCTCGGCGACCCTGCCGGGACCGGTCACCCCCGCGGCGAGCAGCTGGCACAGCATTTCCCCGCCGCCGGCGACCACCGGCGTGCCTGGTCGAAGGCCGGTCTGCTCGCCGACCCCGGCGAGCACTCCCCGATCACCTGTCCCGATCCGCCGATCGGCGACAGCAGCGCGTCCGTGTACAGATAGGCGACCAAGCCTGCGTCGAGCGCGTTGGCCCGCGCCACGGCTTCGTCAGCGTCGTCGACGACGATGACCGGCGCGACCGGGCCGAACGTTTCCTCCCTGGCCATCCGCAGCTCCGCGTCAACGACGATGACCGTCGGCTGGTAGGACAGCCCCTTGTCGAGAAGGTCACCGTCGGCCCGCTCACCGCCGGTGAGGATGTCCGCGCCGCGCGCCGGGCCTCGGCCGTGCAGTAGTCGAACGCCTTGGCCGCGCCCTCGACTTCGCTTGCCGCCTCGCTCCGCGGCTTCCCCTGCTCGAGCGTGAGCGTCGTGACCAGGACGTCTCGCTGCTGCCGGATCCAGGCGGCGATCGACGCGAGGTGCGCGGCCCCGGCGGTGGCGGGCAGCGTGGCCCACGGCGCGAACGCGTCCGCGGCGGGACCGCACGGCCGCGTCGACGGCGGCCTCGTCCGCGACGGTCGCCTCCCCGACCACGGAACCGGTGGCGGGGTCGGTTGCCTCGTCTGTGCTCGACCCGGATTCCGGATGGCCGCCGACGGTGAGCGCTGCCCGCATCATCGTGCCGGTCACGCGGACTCCACCACTTCCGGTCCCCGGCTGGTGGCGACGACCCGGGCGGCGAATCCGTCCCGTTCGACGGACGCGTAGTCGTGGCCGGCGTCACCGAGGTAGACCGCGAGGAAGATAAGGTCCTCGTCACCCGTGTTGACGGTCCGGTGCGCCCACCCCGGCGGCACGTAGACGCTGAGGTCCGGCGTCAGGTTCTCGATCCTGAGTTCGCCGGACTTGTCCTGGAGCACCATGAGGCCTCTGCCGGCCATTCCGAGGTAGAACTCGGCCGAATCCCGCTTGTGATGGTGCCCCTTGGTCATGAAGTACTCGGCGCCGACCTGGCCAGGGGAGATGATCGTGGTGCGGTAGACGAGGTGGTCCCGCGCTTCCGGGACCGGCGCGTCGAACGCACGGTAGATGATCGGGTCACCGCCATCTCTGATAAGCCGCTGTGCCGATTCCGCGTCAGCGAACGCGCCGGGCATTTCGCTGAGCCTGCGGACCAGGCTTCCCTGGTACGGGACGAGGTCGCCGGACCGGAAATCCAGTTTCGCGCTGAATGGCAGAACCGATGTCATGGGGATACGATCTCCAACTCGAATTTGAAACTTTCACCGCGGTAAATTACCGAAAAAAACTCGAAGACGATCCCGTCGGCCGTCCGTGACGCGCTCTCGATCCGCAGCGCGGGAAGCCCGGGGGCACGTCCAGATACCCGGCGTCCTCCGCGGACAGCGCCTCGGCCTCGATCGTGCGGTGGCCGCCGGCGGACTGCACGCCGTACTGATAGCGCATCAACTGGTAGAGGGCGCGATCGGTCATGTCGAGGTCCGCGAGCCGGGGAACAGCCTGGCTGGCAGGGTGATGCGCACGACCTGAGCGGCCCGGCCGTCGACGCTGCGCACCCGGTCGGGGATTGTCCCGGTCCGCCCGGACGGCGGCGTCCGCCCCCGAGCTCCATTGCCACGGCGAGCTTGAACTCGGTAGGGGCGGCCACGGTCACGTGGGCTGCGCCGCCATGGGCCAGCAGCTTGGGGTATGCGGAGATGAAGCCGCCCTCGTGGATGTGCAGGTCCTTCCCGCACATGCTGGCCAGCTCGACGCGCGGCAGCACCTCGCCCGGCGCCGGCTTGGGATCGGGCGCGGACGCCACGGAGAACTCGCGCGGCGCGCGGTAAACCACTGCGTTCATGCGAACTTTCCACTCTAATAGTACTGACCGGTTGACATCCTATCATGACAGGATTACCTTTTCTCGTTCATCACGATGCTCAGGACCCTCGACCTGCTGGGGGCGGCGGCTCCCCTGTTGATCGGCCGGGCAACCTCGCGCCAGGTGGCCGACTCCGGCGCGATCAACTGGCTCGCCGGTTATACCGGGAGCGTTCCGGACGACTTCATCGTGGCCATCGTCGCGGCGGCCGTCCTCGGCCTGGGGATGCGCAAGCTGCCGTCCTCGCCGCGCTCGTGCTCGCCGCGCAGGACGGCAGCGGCAACCCGACCTCGGCGTCAACCTTGCTGCTACCGGCCATCGCTGGTGTCATCGTGGCCGCAAACGCCATCACCGGCGGAGTGAGCAGCGTCGTCCGCGCCGTCATCGGGGGCCCGCTCAGCACCGTGATCGAGATCGGGATCGGGTGGTCGGGACAAGCGCCTCCACCCAGCACATCTACGGGTGGTGCTGGTCATCGCGGCTGGCCTGACGAGGGACCGTTCCCGCAGCGGAGTCATGAAATGAGCCGACCCGGGACGGCGCGCCGAGCCTGGCCGAGATCTCGTCCGCGGCCGCGATCACTTGGGCGCCTAGTTCGGCGAGCGTCCTGGACCGCCTGTTGAACGCCAGCCAGGACAGGCTGATGCCGCCGATCACCCGGTCCGTATGACCGTAGACCGCGGCGCCGACGCAGCGGATGTCGGTCTCGTTTTCCTCGTCGTCGATCGAGTAGCCGCGCTCCCTGATCTTGGCGAGCTGCGCGATCAGCTCCCTCAAGTCGGTGATGGACTTCGGCGTGCGCGCCTCTAGGCCGGTCCTGACACACACCTGGGACGCCTCCTCATCGCCGAGTGCCGCGAGGATGGCCTTACCGATCGCCGTGGTGTGCAGCCGGGTGCTCATACCCACACGGGAGGGCATCTTGTACGGCACCGGCGCATCGATCTTGGCGATGTACACGACCTCGTCGCTGGCGTACGCGCCCATGTGCACCGTGAGCCCGGTCTCCGCCCTGAGCCTGCGCAGCGTGTAGTCGGCCTGCTCGGCGGGGTCAAGCTGTGTCAGCAGCCGCCCGGCCAGCGTGAGAACCCGCGGGCCCGCGCTGTACCGGCCCTTGCCGTCGATCCGGGCGTAACCGCGCTCGGCGAGTGCCTTGAGGATGCGGTGAGTGGTGGGCTTGGACAACCCCGCCGCGGCCGCGATTTCGGCCAGCCGTGAATGCTCGCCGAGCACGTCTAGGACGGCGAGGGTCTTGTCTGATGCTGTGATGGCGGGCCCCTCTCCATGATCAGCGGGCCAGCCACCCGCCGTCGACCACGAGAATATGTCCATTCACGTAGTCGGACGCGGGTGGGCAAGGAAGACCACGGCACCCGCCAGGTCATCGGGGCAGCCCCACCGGCCAGCGGGGATACGCGCGCTGATCGACGCCTCACTGGGTGGGTCGGCGCGCTCGGCGCGGTGTTGGCGGTGGCGATGTAGCCGGGTGCTATCGCGTTGACCTGGACGCCGCTGGATCCCCATTCGTTGGCCAGCGCACGGGTGATGCCGGCCACCGCGTGCTTGCTCGAGGTGTAAGGGACGACCTTGACCCCGCCCTGGAAAGACAGCAGCGACACGACGTTGATGATCTTCCCGGATCCCCGCTCTACCATGGACCGCCCTATCGTCTGGCAGATCGCCCAGACAGCGTCGAGGTTGACACGTGCACCACGGTCCAGTCATCGTCGCTGGTCTCTGGGGCATCCGCGCGGGTGATCATTCCCGCGTTGTTGACCACGATGTCGGTGCGACGCCGGGCGAGAAGCTCGGCGCACCGGGCACGGACGGCGGCAGTGTCGGACAGGTCAAGCCCGATCGTCTCGGCTTGCCGGCCCCACTTCCGGACGGCCTCCGCCGTCTCGTCCGTGTCGTCTCGCCGCCCGACCAGGATCAGCTCCGCGCCGGCCTGGGCCGGGCCGACCGCCACCGCCGCGCCGATCCCGGAGCGGGCGCTGGTGACGAACGCCGTCCTGCCATGCAGGCCGAACATCGCGGGACCGGTCCGGCCGTGCCGGGTCGGCCCCTTCATCGAAGGTCCAGGGTCGCGACGGTGTCCATGTCGTCAAATGCCCGGTTCTCTCCGCACATGGCCCAGACGAAGGTGTATGCGCTCGTACCTGCGCCGCAGTGGAGCGACCAGGACGGTGCAATCACGGCCTCAGCGTCGGCGACGACGACCGGGGCGATCTCGTCAGGCTCGCCCATCAGGTGGATGATCCGTTCACCCGCGGGAAGGCCACAGTACAGGTAAACCTCGGTTCGCCTGTCGTGCGTGTGCGGCGGCATCGTATTCCAGACGCTGCCGACCTTTAGCGTGGTGACGCCGAGCACAAGCTCGCAGCTGCGCACGCCGCCGGGGTGGATGTACTTCCTCAGTGTCCGTACGTTCGCGCCCTCGGGAGCTCCCAGCGGCTCGCTCGCCGCTTCGCCCGCGCGGATCACCGCTTCGGGGTATTCGCGGTGGGCGGGCGTTGAGACGAGGTAGAAGCGAGCCCGCCCGGGGCCGTCGCTGGCGAAGACGATGTCCTCGGTGCCGCGCCCGGCGTACAAGCAGTCGTACCGGCCGAGAGCGTAGGACCTGGTAGGTACGCTTACGGTGCCGGGATCGCCGACGTTGACGATGCCGATCTCGCGACGTTCGCAGAAGCTGGCCGCGCCCAGCTCTGCCGGGCACCGCAGCGGAACCGGCTGCCCGGGTTCGGGCGCGGTGCCACCCACGACCATGCGGTCCTCGTGCGTGTAGACCAGCCGGATGTCACCTGCCGGGAAGAGGTCGCTGACGAGGAACGCCGCGCGGCGCTGAGCGGTGGTGAACCGCGCAGACTCCTGCGGGCTGACGGCGTGGCGGACCTCCAGCATGCACTCTCCCAATTGTTCCGTATGGCGAAATTTCTTGACAATTATTTCATGTGGCGTGATGCTCGACAACGCTCACAGGATGTTGCGGAGGAGGAGACCGTGTCCCGAGCCGGCAAAGTCGATACAGACCCGCGTCAGCAGGCCCCCGCCCGACCGATCGATCGTGGTACGCCGAGGCGTTGACAGCCCATGACCAGGCACGACCGCTCACAGGCAAGGCTGTCATGACAGGATGATGGGATCTTGACATCCTCTAACCACAGGTCTACCGTGACTTCCCAGCCCTTAGATCGCACGCGGCGGATGGTGAATGGGTCGCTAGAGAGGACCTGCCGGTACGACACTGACGGCCTTTGGCAGGTGCACCAAGGGAGGTATACATGGCAAGATATCGCCAGGCGGAAATAGGTCCTGAAGCTCGTGAGCTGTCAAGGCGTCGCCTGATCCGTAATGTCGGCACGACGGCGGCTGCAGTCTCGTTTATGGGGGCTCTCGCAGGTTGTGACACTACCGCCACCGCGGCTTCGTCAAACGGCACTCACAACCCATGGCCCAAGTACCCGTCGTACAAGTTCGCCTTGGTCTGCCACGTGACAGCTGACCCGTTCTTCGTTTCTTGCCGAGCCGGCGCGGACGACATGTGCGCATTGCTCGGAACTTCCTACACCTGGACCGGCTCCGAGAACGACATCGTCTCCGAGATGGTCGATGCCTTTACGGTGGCGATCAACGACAGGGTCAACGGTATCGGCTGCTGCATCGTGGACCCGACGGCCTTCAACGATGTGACCAATAGGGCTCTAGGCCAGGGAATCCCCGTAGTCGCATACAACGCCGAGGCGCCGGTGGGCGCGGGCAATAACGCCATGTCCTACATCGGTCAGGACCTTTATCAGGCGGGCGTTGCCGTGGCCACGCGCATCCTTAACTATGTGAAGAAAGGCGACCTGGTCGGTGGCATGATCAGCGTGCCGGGCTCGCTTAACGAGCAGCCGCGCATGAACGGCGCCGCTAGCGTCTTCAAGCCGGCCGGCGTCGATTTCGTCCAGGTGGGCGTCGGCGCTACCGAAGGGCCAGCACTTGCCTCGATCGAGGCCTGGTACCAGGGGCACCAGGACGTCAAGTTCATGTTCTCTAGCGGCGGCAGCAACGGGGTCGCGGTCGCGACAGCGATCGAGAAGCTCGGCTTGGCAGCGAAGGGGGTTGGCGGAGCAGCCTTTGACGTCGGCGTTCCCGTGCTGGACCTGATTGCAAAGGGTCAGCTGGCGTTCACGGTCGATCAGCAGGCCTACTTGCAGGGCGCAATGAGCATCTACCAGCTGTTCCTCTACAACATCACCGGCGGCCTCATGACGCCGGTCGATGTCGACACCGGCTTCAAGTACGTCGACAGCAAGAACGTCGGCGACTATGTCAGCCGCAAGGACAGCTGGGAGGGCTCCAGCACGACGCCGGTCGTGTTCACGCCGCCAGCGAGCATCCAAGGATTCGTAGGAACCACCTAGACGCGTGAAGGGCGCCGCTCGCACCCCGGACCGGTGCGAGCGGTGGCACCAGTACTTCCCCCGGGCTCTCGGTCGGGACTTGATTGAGATACGCCAATCAGTTCCGCTTCTCAACAGGTGTCAGTGAGGTAGATGCGAAGAGATCAAGGCGTAAGCCTGGAACCAGACGGTGCTGATATCCCCGCTGCCACCCAATCACAAGGCCCGTACGACGTAGAGACCCGTCGGGTGCCCACATCGTTTTCGCGGAGGTTCGGCAACCTGCTCCTGCAGGAGCTGGTGATCACGGTCGTCGCGCTCGTACTGATCGTCTTTTTCACCATCGACTCCCCCGACTTCTTCACGAGCAGCAACGCGGCCGCGCTGGCCAGCTACATCGCTCCGATCGCTTTCTTCGCCCTCGCCGAGGTGCCGATCCTGATCTTGGGTGAGATCGACCTGTCGGTGGGCGAGGTCTATGTGCTCTCGCCCTTCGTGGTGGAGTACTTCAACAACGCCGGCATGCCTGTCCCACTCGCCATTGTCCTCGCAATGGTGATATGCGCGGCGATCGGGTGGGTCAACGGCCTCATCACCGTCAAGCTCCACATGCCGTCGTTCATCACGACACTCGGGATGACCTTCGCTCTCGAGGGCATTATCCTTATCGGCTCGAACGGGGCACCGGCGAACCCCGTCGGCGCCGGGACACTCGTGCTTGTGCTGGGCGGAGGGGTCTGGGCCGAGGCCTACTGGGCGATCGCCGTCATGGTGATCCTGTATGTCATGCTGCGCAGGACGACGTTCGGCCTGCATATCATCGCCGTCGGCGGGAAACCGGAGTCGGCCAGGGAGGCCGGGATCAAGGTCGACTCCGTCAAGATCTGGTGCTTCGTGCTGTGCGCGTTCATCGGCGGTCTCATCGGCATCCTCGACGCCTACCACGTTGGCAGCATCGATCCGGACACGCCTGGGCTGACCTTCATGTTCTACGGCGTGGCCGCGGCAGTGATCGGCGGAACGGCCCTTACCGGAGGACGCGGGACCATGATCGGCGCGGCCATCGGCGCGATCGTGCTGGGCATCTTGGAGGACGGCTTCCACGTCATCAGCGTCAGCTCCTTCGCCTACGACCTGGTCCTAGGGATCGCCATTCTGATCGCCATGTTCATCAACATTCAGATAGAGCGGGCGACCATCAGGGGAGTAAGGCACGGGTCCTTCGCCCGGCTGCTCGATTTCTCATTCGGCCGACGAAAGGAACCGGTGCGCCGATGACGTCGGAGGTCGAGGCGAAAGATCGAAGCGACGTCGAAGACGTCCTGCGGATCGAGGACATCTCAATGAGCTTCGGCGCCGTGACCGTACTGCGGGGGATGGACCTGCACCTACGCCGTGGTGAGATTCTGGGCCTAGTCGGCGACAACGGTGCCGGCAAGTCTACGCTCGTCAAGATCCTTACTGGCTATCACACGCCGGACGGCGGCCGGGTCTACATAGACGGCGAAGAGGTGCGGCTACGCTCGGTCCAGGACGCGCGCGCACACGGCATCGAGACCGTGTTCCAGGATCTCGCGCTCGTGGACGAGCTGAGCGTCTTCCACAATCTCTTCCTGAACCGCGAGCACACGGCGGGCGGCTGGTTCAGGTTCCTCAACAACAGGTCGATGCGCGCTGCCGCACGCCGCTGCCTTGACGAGATGGCGGTCGACATCCCTTCTATCGACGTACCGGTGGCGAAGCTGTCCGGCGGCCAGCGCCAGGCCATCGCCGTCGCCCGCGCGATCCAGCAGAAGAATATAAAGATCCTGCTCCTCGACGAGCCGCTCGCGGCGATGGGCGCCAAGGAGACGGCCCTCATCATTCGGCTCATCAAAGGCCTGTGCCGGAACACCGACATCTCGGTCATCGTGATCGACCACAACTACGGGCACCTGTTTGAGTTCTGTGACCGGGTGAACGTGATCCAGCAGGGCCAGGTGACGCTCGACAAGCTGCTAAGCGAGACCACCCTGACCGAACTCACCGATTTCATGGTCGAGTCGTACCACCGGCAACTCGACCAGGCAGACGCGTTGCCAGATCTGCCCGGCAACAGCTAGGGACATCGGCAACAGCTAGGGACAGGAGGGCACTGATGACAACACCGCCGGCCAGGAGGCCGCTCGGCAGGACCGGGATCGACATCAGCGTGGTCGGCGCCGGCACGTGGGCGATCGGCGGCTCGGAATGGAAGTTCAACTGGGGACCGCAGGATGACGCGTCCTCGGTGCGGGCGCTGCGCCGGGCGATCAATCTCGGCGTCAACTGGATCGACACCGCCCCGGCGTACGGCCTCGGGCACGCCGAGGAGATCGTCGGCCGGGTGCTGGCTGGCCTACCCTCGGCGGACCGGCCCTACGTCTTCACCAAGTGCGGCCTCCGCTGGTCCAACGCGGACCGCTTCGGCGACCTTGAGAACAACCTGCGCCCTACCTCGATCCGGATGGAGTGCGAGGCGTCGCTGCGGCGCCTCGGAGTCGAGCGGATCGACGTCTATCAATTCCACTGGCCTGACCAGACCGGTGCACTCATCGAGGACTCGTGGGGCGAACTGGGCAACCTTGCCAATGAGGGCAAGGTGCGGTTCCCGGCGGTGTCCAACTTTGGTGTCGACCTGCTGGAGAGCTGCGAGAAAATACGGCACGTCGAGGTGCTGCAGCCCCCGTTCTCGCTGATCACGAGGCGGGCCGCCGCGGACGTCATACCCTGGTGCGCCGAGCACGGAACCGGCGTGATCGCTTACAGCCCCATGCAGTCGGGTCTGCTCACCGACGACTTCTCAGCCGAGCGTGTCGCGCTGATGGCGCCCGGGGACTGGCGGCGCTGGCATCCGGATCTCGCACATGAGTTCACCCCGCCCTGCCTGCAGCAGAACCTCGCGTTGCGCGACAGCCTGCGGCCGGTAGCCGGACGGCACCACACGACCGTGGCCGCGATCGCCAACGCCTGGGTACTGTCCTGGCCCGGCGTGACCGGCGCCATCGCGGGCTCCCGGACGCCGGACCAGGTGGATGGCTGGATCGGCGCCGGTGCGGTCATGCTAACCGACGGCGACCTGGACGAGATCGGGCAGGCTGCCGATTTGTTCCGGCCCGGTACCGGCCCAGCGAGGCCGCCCGCCATCGCCATGTAGCCGGGCGCGGGCTGGGCTGGTGTAGTCCCACCGTTCCCGCTCGGCATCGCTTCCGGCCACCATCACCGCACTTGGCGGATGGACCGTCGCGCTCTTGGCGGTCCACGGCATCGCGATGGAGTGACCGGGGGTGGGAACTGCCTGCACTACGATGCCCGACTGGTCGCACGGTGCGACAGCCTGATCGAGCGACAGATCCGGGTCATCGACCCACCCACCCGTCCGCCGCACGCGCACATGAACTGCTCGGCAAGCGAGTGCTCGGTGGAGGAGGCGGAACGATCACTCGCCTAGCAACCCGCGATACCGGCTGAGCCTTTTGAGATCGGCGCGGCTGGCCGGCCCGGCCAGCCGCGCTGTGCAAGGAAATGCCACGAGTTTGAGACTGATCTTGGTGACATCGTCGTGAGACAACTGAGAAAGCCCAGGTCATTCAAGATCAACATGTCATCGGATTTGAGATCCTACAGCTGTAGGATCCCACGTCGCATGTCGTAATCTCACGGCGGATGTCGTACGGATGTCATATGGGACATTTTTCTGGGACAAGCCCGGAGCTCTTCCCGAAATTGTCAGACGGCGATGCGGCAGTAGTCATGATGTCGCCCGTAGTAGCGCGGCACGTTGCGATTCGAGCAGTATCAGTGAGGTGGTGCCACCGTGGCGGAATCTCACAGGCCATGGCGGGCGGATGGCGGATCTGCCATCGTTATGAGTCACGCAAAAACAATTCGATGGCGTGCAGGGTCTCAGATTCCGTGGGCGGCGGCGACAATCCGTATTGACACTGGCGCTCGCGAGTATGCGTAACGCAGCGGACCCGCCTCACAGTGGCCACCGGCGCCCGGGCCTGAGCCCGCATCAGACTGCTAGGTATCCGCCATCGACAAGGACCGTGCTGCCTGTGACGTAGCTGGCCTCGTCGGAGGCGAGGAAAACGGCTGCGCCTACCATTTCCTCCGGTCGCGCGGCGCGGTGCATGGGGATGCGCTCGAGCAGCTTCTCCCGGTGAGGCCGCCAGGCGCGGCCGCGGTCGGTGTCCATCCAGCTTTGATCCCCACCATCGGTTAGTCCCGGGGCGAGCGCATTCACGCGGATGTCGAACAGGGCAAGGTCCAGTGCCATTGACTTGGTGAGCATCTTCCCTCCGCCTTTGGAGGCTTGGTAGTGCGCCGACATCGGCTGAGCCACGTCGGCTAGCTGGGAAGTGACATTGATGATCGAGCCGCCGCCACGCTCTGACATGTGACGCCCGACGATTTGCCCGCACAGATACTGGCTTTTGAGGTTGACGGCTATGATCTCGTCCCACTCGGCTTCGGGAAGCTCCAGGAAGGGGCGTACCGTCGCTACGCCCGCCACGGACACCAGAATGTGGATCCGCTCGAAGGCGGCGAGAGCGGCCTCCAGCATTTTCTCGACGTCCCGGCGACAGCTCACGTCGGCCGTCACTGCCTCGGCCTTCCCTCCGGCTTCCCGGATCTCAGCGGTCGCGGCAAGTGCCCGCTCGGCGATAATATCGGCGACGACCACGCCGGCGCCCTCAGCAGCGAAGCCGATAGCGATCGCGCGGCCGATCCCGCTTCCCGCTCCTGAGATGATCGCGTTCTTACCACCAAGTCTCATGAGCTAGTCCTCTCTGTCTTTCTCCCACCCACGATGGCACCGGTTCCTTCATTAGCAGGAGCGGACTCAGCTAACTGCCTGGGGCTCCCGCGTTCAAGATGAGGATGTCCAGTCAGTGATGCCAGCCGGCGCCGCCAGCGCCAGGAATAAGCCCTTTAGCTTGCGACGGCTGCGGATCAGGCGCACACCGTGACTTCGTAGGTTTCGAGGTGCGGTGGCGTTCCGGTCGCCGGGAGGCGGCCCTGGTCCCGGATACCGGCCGGCATCTGCTCGCGGGTCTCCCACAGCGAGATGGTTATGACGTTGCCGGTTTCAGCGTTGGTGAGCAGGTAGAAGCCCTTGAACCCGGGCTGCTGGCTGGCACCGGGAAGCTGTTCCCGGGCAAGGTCTATGACGCTGTCGAGCGCCTGGGGCCCTGCCTGGGCTGTGATCACGCGTGCGAACATTGCGCTCTCCTGCGAGGTCGCGAAGGTGGCGGTTACCCAGCACCGGCTGGTTCTGGGGTGAGTTGCGGCGTATCGCCGCGGTGGGAAGCAGGCGGTTGCCCTGGGAAATCGGCGGACGCCTTGGTGACCTGCACGTCTTTACGGTCCTGCCCCGAGGTTTCCGGGCGGGCTGTGGGGTGGCCGGCGGCGCGCGATCGCCGCCTCAGCCTCCGGGGTGGTCCGGTGCTGCTGCACCGTGAAGCTCTCGTCCTGCGAGATGCGCTCGCGCAACGCATCGATAAATGCCTGCATCTGCTCACTCGCCATGGCGCTGCCCTCTCGCGCGGCGGCCGGGACGCAACAAGATTCGCATGACGATATTCGACATGTCAAATATTGGCATCGCAAGTCTGTGGCCCCTACGATGAGCGCCATGTCTGACCTAGCAGAGACGCGTGAGATCGCCAACCTGCTCGTCGCGCTGGTGGGCCAGACGGCCGTGGAGCTGTCGCAGTGCGCGGAGCAGCACGGGCTGTCCGTGGCCCAGGCCTCGGCGCTGCTGCGGATCGACGGCAGCATGTCCATGGGCGAGCTGGCGGCCCGGCTCGGCGGCCACGCGTCGAGTGCCACCGGGATCGCCGACCGTCTCGCCGCCCGCGGCCTGGTCGAACGGCATGAAGACGCCGGCGACCGGCGGGTGAAGCGGGTGGACCTCACCCCGGAAGGCACCGCGACCAGGAATCAGCTGATCGCGTGCATGGAATCCGCCCCGACGCCGTTCGCGCGGCTGTCCGCGGCCCAGCGCAGGCAGCTGCACGACCTGCTGCTGGCCGCCATCGAGCCAAGCACCGACCTGGCGGAGGCCCAGCGCCAGGCGGCACGGCTGCTCGGCTCGATCGAGCCGGACTAGCGGCGGAGGCACCCCGGCCCGGCCCACGACGCCTGATCCTTGTCCGGGACCGTGGCCACCTCATAACCCGGCCGGCAAGGCACACGAACGGGTGAGCCGGATCGGCCGCGACATGCTGCAGGCCATCCCGCCGACCACGGTCACCGGCGTGAGAACCCGCGGTGACTCCGGGGCGCCGAGCTGCCCTCCACTGCGGTGCGGCCGGCCTGGCGCTGACTGTCAGTTCCACGGATGCAGTTCAGCAGTGTGCCTTGCTGCACGGCGCTGATCCGCACCTGAGTCTGGTCGCTGATACTCGCTACTGGGCCAGCCACTGCGCCAGCGCTCAGCTGCCGTCCGAAGTAAAGCACCCAGCTGATTGACCTGGACATGTGGGCGGACTTCACGCTCGCAGTTTCTGGTGCGACGTCCGTGCTGGCGCCCACCGGGTTCATCCGGCTTGGCGATACCGGCGCGCTCACCAGTTAACACGTCGACCCGTCCGCTCAGCCATCACAAGAGAATCCGGAACCGGCCAACTCTAATAATGGGAGTTAGCGGGGACCACCAGATTCTGGCTGAGTCGTGGCGAGCGCACCCGATCGCTTGAGCCAGGCCCGGAGAGTCGCAGCAGCGGCTCCGGAGTCGATGGCCCCTCGCGACCTCTCCAGACAGTCGGCCAGAACGTCCGTAAGATTCCCTCGCGTGAGTTCGTGGGTCGCGATGGCCGCTGCGGCATTCAGGATCACGGCATCGCGCACTGGCCCCGGGCGACCATCGAGTACGTCGCGTACGACTTGCGCGTTGTACTGGGCGTCACCGCCGCGTAGCGACTCTGGCTCACTTCGGGCGATCCCGTAGTCAAGTGGATCAATGGTCAGCTGGCGAATGCGCCTGCCGGTCACCGCCCAGAGCGTGCTCGCGTCAGTGGTCGTGAGCTCATCGAGCCCGTCGTTGCCATGAACGACGATGGCGTTGGCGCCGCGTTCGGCAAGCACCCTTGCGAGCGTCGGAGCTGCCGCCATACTGGCACAGCCGACTAGCGAGTGCGACGGGGCAGCCGGGTTCGTCAGCGGGGCGATGTAGTTGATCGCGGTCGGGACACCGAGAGCCTTTCGGACGGGGCTTGCGTGACGGAGTCCGGGCACGAAGCGTGACGCCAGCGTGAAGCCGATGCCGACATCGCGAACGCATTGCGCAATGCCTTGGGGACTGAGGTCCATGGGGAGCCCTAGGGCCTCGAGCACGTCGGCAGCCCCGGCCTTGCTGGACGCGGACCGACCTCCGTGCTTCAGCACCTTGGCTCCGCTGCCCGCCGCGACGATAGCCGCCATCGTGCTGACGTTCACTGTGTGTGCGCCATCGCCCCCGGTGCCGACCAAATCGAGCAGACCGTACCCGTCAATCGGTATCGGGACGACGTCCTGCATCAGCGCTTCCAAGAAGCCCAGCAGCTCCTGAGGCGACTCCCCCTTGCAGCGGAGAGCGACCAGGAATCCCGCCATTTGCGCCTGCTCTACGTTCCCGAGAGCAACTTCATGCATGGCCCACCGCGCCTCAGCTGCGGAGAGGTCATCGCCATCGACCAGGCGGGCCAGCAACCTCGTCCATGAAAGGTTGTCGACGGTTCGGGTGGTGCGGACCGCATCTCCTTCCGCTGTGGGGAAGGCGTGCGGCTGAACGGAAAGACTGGGGTCGGACATCGGAGCCGTACCTTTCGAGTACCGGCAGGCCCGAACAACACAGAACCCACCGGGTTGACGGTGGGTTCGAGCAGCACCAAGAAGCGTCCCACCTACAGGGGACGCCACCAGGCAGTGACTGGGGTGCGCACGCAAGGACCATAGCAGCGCTTGTCGACGCCGTCACCAACCGAGCCCGAATCGGCGAGACTGAGCGCAGCCCGCCGCGGCGGCGGCGTGATCGATCAGACAGACGGTCGCCGCAGGCCGAACCAGCTGCGATTCGGCTTGCAAGACATAACTGGTACGCCCCGATGTTGGTGGTTCCTTGATCAGAACCGGTTCGAACCATCATGATGCGGGCTTCTGGGGTGTCGGTGAGGTCATTGGCATGCCAACATCGTGGGACTGCGCGCAATGCCACGCCTTCGGATTTCTGACATCGTTGCAGGTCATGGAGTCGTTAGATGCCAATGATCTTGGCATTCCGATGGCATGAGCGTCCCATGTGTGGCAAGGGCCGAGCAAACTGGCGCAACACCCTGCTGGCTATCGAGCAGCGCGTCGTCCTGGCCGACAAGTACCCGGGCATGATTGCCGACGACCTTTCGGACTACCTGTTCGCCCGCAGCACCAGGCACATCGGCTCCCTGATGACCCTCATCAACCGCGGATGCCAGCGGGCAGTCCGCACCGGCGCCGAACGCCTCGACGCCGAACTGCTGAGCAAGGTGAAGAACGACGCGGCATCCGAGAAAGGCCGCCAGGAACTCGAGCTGCCCTTCAGTACGGGAAAGCTGACCAGCAAGCCCCGCAACCGCAACCGCGTCACGTGACGGACCTGCGCACCCTGCCGATCCGGCTCCAGCCATTGCCCGGCGAGGCGCCTGACTCATGGCTCGAAGCGCTCGCGTTCCGCATGCGGATGCCCGCCGGGGTGCTCCCGCGCTCGGTGGGACTCAGGCGCCGGGCGTACCTGGAATCCTCCGAGGGATTTGGCTCAGACTGGATGATCC
>Ga0335075_10006342_pt1 | contig 18272 bp, 21 predicted proteins | sample Lox_Sample_24_FD_206723 | JGI IMG/M metagenome (GOLD analysis project Ga0335075, IMG submission 206723) | Soil microbial communities from Loxahatchee National Wildlife Refuge, Florida, United States - Lox_Sample_2.4 | ecosystem: Environmental > Terrestrial > Soil > Wetlands | place: USA... | reverse complement strand
ACCGCACGCGATGCCCGTGATGAGGCCGGGCCGCACGCCGACCCGGACGACCGGCGGCGTCAGGACAGCAGTCCGCTGAGTTGTGGTCATTCGGCCAGGAAACTGGCGGCTCCTCAACGGCCCGTTGTAATCCGGTTGACGCGGAGGTAAACAGCCGCGCTTCCCGTCGTCAACTCGCCGTCGATTCCCGTCCTCTAGACAGAGGGCCAGAAAGCGATTCGGACACGACGGAAGGATGGGCCACCGGATGACTGGCTCTCATGACCCCGCGCTCCCCGGCGAGCAGCTCATCAACCACGCGCACGACGTGGCCTCCAGCCTGCGGGAGCAGCCGCCGGTGCGGGTGCGATTCGCCGACGGGGACGAAGGCTGGCTCATCTCGCGCTACGGCGACGTCAAGGCGGTGGCGACCGACCCCCGGATCAGCCGGGACCTCGACGGCCTGTTCCGGCTGCGCGAGGCGCGCACGGAGTCGTCCGAGGCTTCCAGTGACGACGCCGACGATTACCCGTACGGCGAATACGGATGGATGTACCGAGACGTCCTGTACCTGGATCCGCCGGATCACACCCGGCTGCGCAAGCTGGTGAACAAGGCGTTCACGCCCCGGGCGATCGACCGGCTGCGGCCGCGGATCGAGCAGGTGACCGACGACCTGCTCGACCACATGGACGGCCAGCCGGTGGTCGACCTGATGCCGTCGTTCGCCGTGCCGCTGACGGTGACCGCGATCAGCGAGCTGCTCGGCGTCCCGGCCGAGGACCGGCCCGACTTCTGGGCGTGGACGAACGTCCTCAACGGGGACGCCACGGACGCCGACCGCATCGGCACCCTGCGGGCGGCGGCCGACTACCTCGGCGCGCTGGCCGACCGCAAGCGGGCCGAGCCTGCGGATGACCTGATCACGCACATGGTCGTGGCGTCAGAGGACGGCGACCGGCTGTCCCGCCAAGAGCTGATCGCCATGGCGCTGCTGATCCTGCTGGCAGGCCACGACACCACGGCGCACCTGATCGCGAACGGCGTCCTGGCGTTCCTGCGGGCGCCTGACCAGCTCGCCCTGGTGCGCGCCGATCCCTCGCTGCTCCCCAACGCGGTGGAGGAGATCCTGCGCTACGACTGCCCGGTCAACATCTCGGCGGAGCGCTTCACCGTGGAGCCGATGGAGGTGGGCGGCGTCCAGATCCCGGCGGGGGAGGTTCTCTACCCGTCCATGCTGGCCGCGAACCGTGACCCCCGGCAGTTCGCCGACCCGGACACGTTTGACGTCCGCCGCGACGCGCATGGCCACGTCGGCTTCGGGCACGGCATCCACTTCTGCCTCGGCGCGCCGCTGGCCCGGCTGGAGGGACGCATCGCCCTCGGCAGGCTCTTCGGCCGCTTCCCGGGCATCCGGCTGGCAGCCGAGCCCGGCGCTCTCGTCTACCGGAACAGCTCGCTGATCCACGGGCCGGTAAGCCTGCCAGTACACCTTGCGTAGCAGACAAGGCGGGCTGCGGCGGTACCTTACCGCCGCAGCCCGCCCTGCCCGGGCGGACGCCGCTACTCAGCCGCTGATGACCTGGGGCACGGCGACGGACTTGAGCCCGTCCACCCCGCACTCAAGCCCGTAGCCGGAGTGCTTGACGCCGCCGAACGGGACGTGGGGATGGATCGCCGCGTGGGCGTTGATCCAGACGGAGCCGGCCTGCAGCCGGGCGGCCACTTCCTTCGCCTTGTCCCGGTCGGCGGACCAGACCGAGGCGCCGAGGCCGGCGTCAACTCCGTTGGCCCACTCAATAGCCTGCTCCAGGTCGGTGTAGCGGATGATCGGCAGCGCCGGGCCGAACTGCTCCTCCTGCACCAGCGGGGCGTCGATGCCAATGTCGGCGACCAGGGTCTTCGGGTAGAAGTAGCCGGGCCGCCCGGGGTCCGGGTCGCCGCCGAGCACCAGCCGCGCGCCCCGCGCCCTGGCGTCCTCCACCAGGCCGCTGACCTTCTCCCACTGCGCCTTGTTCTGCAGCGGGCCGAGCAGGCTGCCCTCGTCCAGGCCGACGCCGACCGGAATGCCCGCGGCGAAGGCGGCGAGGGAGGCCACCACCTGGTCATAGATCGCGTCCGGCACGTACAGGCGCTTGAGCGCCGCGCAGGTCTGGCCGTTGTTGTTGAACGCGCTCCAGAACAGCCCTTCGGCGATGGCCGCCGGATCGGCGTCGGGGAGCACGATGCCCGCGTCGTTGCCGCCGAGCTCCAGGGTGAGCCGGGACAGGGTGCCCGCCGAGGCCTCGACGACCTTCTTCCCGGTCGCCACCGAGCCGGTGAACATGATCTTGCCCACCCGCTCGTCGCGGACCAGGGCCTCCCCCGCGTCGCCGGCGCCGGGAACCGCGACCAGCACATCGGGCGGCAGGACCTCGGCGAGCACCTCGATCAGGGCGAGCGAGCACAGCGGCGTGTACTCGCTGGGCTTGTGCACGACCGTGTTGCCCATCCGCAGCGCCGGGGCGATTGCCCAGATCGCGATGAGCAGCGGCCAGTTCCACGGGGTGATCGCCCCCACCACGCCCACCGGCCGGTAGTGCAGCTCCGCGTGGTCCTGGCCATCGTCGACGAGCACCTCGACGGGAAGCGGGAGGCTCGCCGTGGCGCGGAGCCAGCCGGCGCAGGCCTCGATCTCGAACCAGGCGCCGATGCCGTTCATCGTCTTGCCGGACTCCCGGCTGACGCGTACGCGAGCTCCTCGGCGTGCGCCTCGACGGCGTCGGCGCAGCGCGTCAGGTAGGTGACGCGACTGGCGACGGGCAGGGCGGCCCAGCCCGGCTGGGCGGCTGCGGCCCGGTCCACGGCCTTCGTGATATCGCCCGGCCCGCCGAGCGCGACATGACCGATGACCTCGCCAGTCGCGGGGTCCCTGACCTCGGTCCCGACCGCCGCGCTGACGCGGGCGAGTAGGGCCTCACGTGCCTCCATGAATGAACTCCTCCTGAGATGAACGCCGCCAAGGGCGTGATCCCAAGGACAGGAGCCGGCCGCGCCGCCGGCGTGGCCGCGGACAGCGATGGGAACTCACCGATGAACGAACTGCCGGCCGATGCCGGGGAGCTCCTCGACTACTGGCGGAAGGCGACACCGGACCGGGAGGCGCTCCGGCACGGCGCGCGGTCCTGGTCCTGGGCGCAGCTGGCCGACCGGGTCGACCGCAACGTCGCAACTCGCCGCGGGGCTGCGGCCCGGAGACCGGGTGGCGATCCTGGACCGGAACAACCCCGCGTACCTGGAGACCGCGCTGGCGTGCCTGCGGGCGGGAACCGTCCTGGTGCCCGTCAACTACCTGCTCCCGGCGGATCAGGCGCGCTACCTGATCGGTGACGCCGGCGCCCGGCTGCTGATCGCCGACGGCGAGTTCCGCCCCGTGGCGGACGCCGTCGAGGCAGACCTGGAGTCCCTGGAGAAGGTCATCACCCTGGGCGGCAGCGGCGACCAGTACGAGCAGTGGCTAGCCGGCGCCGAGTCGGCCGCCCCGCAGGTCCCGCCCGCTGAGGGCACCTGCTTCGCGCAGGTCTACACGTCGGGGACGACCGGGCTTCCCGAAGGGCGCGATGATCACCGGCGGCAACCTGACCGCGCACGCGGTGGCGATGGGCGCCGCGATCGGCATGAGCCAGGACACCGTGTGCATGTCCGGGCTCGGGGTGTACCACGTCGCCAGCATGGCGCTGGAGCTCACCGCGCTGCATCACGGCGGGCGCGTCGTGGTGGCCACGGCCGCCGATCCGGCGGCCCCGCTGCACGAGCTCGTCCGGCAGCGGGTCACGCACACTCTGATGGTCCCGTCGATCCTGCAGGCGTTCCTGGAGGTCCCCGGCGTGACCGGCCTCGACTACAGCCACCTGAAGGCGCTCGCGTACGGCGCGACCCCGATCCAGCCCGCGCTGCTGCGGCGCTGCCTGGATGCCTTCCCCGTCCCGTTCTTCCAGGGATACGGGCTGACCGAGACCTGCTCGGCGTTCTGCGTCCTGCCCGACCGCGAGCACCGCGACGCCGGCCATCCCCGGCGGCTTGAGTCGGCCGGCCGGCCGCTGCCCGGAGCCGAGATCGAGATCGCCGACCCGGCGAGCGGCGCGAGGCTGCGCGCCGGGCATATCGGGGAGGTCCTGCTGCGCTCGCGGCAGGTGATGCTCGGGTACTGGGACGGCACCGGGCCGGACACCTCCGCGATCACGCCGGATGGCTGGCTGCGCACCGGCGACGCCGGGCACCTCGACGAGGACGGCTACCTCTACATCAGCGGCCGCCTCAAGGACATGTACCTTCACGATGGCTGGAACGTCTACGCGGCCGTTGTCGAGCGGGTGCTGGCGAGCGGGTGCTGGCGAGCCATCCGGATGTCGCCGAGGCGGCGGTCATCGGCGTCCCGCACGCCACGTGGGGCGAGGTAGGCATGGCGTTCCTCATCCCCGCCGGAGCCGATGTCGATAAGGCCGGCGTCCTGCGGCACTGCCGGGAGCACCTAGCGGAGTACGAGCGCCCGGAGAGCCTCATCATCGTCCCCGAACTGCCCAGGAACGCCCTCGGCAAGGTGGTCAAGGAGAAGCTCCGCGAGCGGGCGGCCAGCCTGCGCGCGCTGACCCCGGCCACGGAGGCCGGGACCTCCCGCCCGCGGCGCCCGGGCGCTGCAGTCCTTCTGGGCGGACACCAGGTAGCACGGCCCGCCCGATGCGAACGGCCGGTGACGTGGAGGACGTCACCGGCCGTTCCCTTTGGCCCTGGGGCTTACCGCGCGGCGATCATCTCCGCCGCGCGCTCGGCGATGGCGAGGACCGTCGCGTTGGTGTTGGCCGTCGGGACGGACGGCATGACGGACGCGTCCGCCACCCGCAAGCCGTCGATGCCGCGCACGCGCAAGTCGAGATCCACCACCGACGCCGGATCCGAGCCCAGGCGGCAGGTTCCGACCGGGTGGAAGTAGCTGGTCACGGCCGCGCGCAGGAACGCGCGGCGGCCGGCCTGGCCGGCGGCCATCCCGGCGGGGAAGACCTCCGTGGCATCCCAGGCAGCGAGCGCGGGCGCCGCGGCTATCTCCCGCGCCGCCTCAAGGCCACGTTCCAGCACGGCCAGGTCGAGGGGGTCGGCGAGAAACCGCGGGTCGATCAGCGCCGCGACCCACGGTTCCGGGGACCTGAGCTGGACCGTCCCCCGGCTGCGGGGCGCGGTGACCGCCACCCCGATGCCGAACCCGTTGTCCGGGGTCGGCAGGGGCGGCGGGTTCACCGGCAGCGTGGCCAGGTAGCCGTCGGCCGCGCTCTGCCGGGCGCCATCGACCACGTTCAGGTCAACCCAGCCCGCCCCCACCTGGTCCCGGCCGTTCAGGTCCCTGCTCGCCAGGTGGCCCGCTTGCACCGCGGCCTCGATGAAGGCCCCGGCCACCGGGTGGCCGGGGGACGCGGGCGACACGCGCATCGGCCCGCTGGTGCCCCGCACCGCGGGGTCGCGGCCCTCGGCCCGCTCGCTGCGCTGGAAGTAGGGAACCAGGTCGTCATACCCCCAGCCGGGTGCGCCGGCCTTGATCCACGCGTCGTACCCGGGTAGCTAAGCTCTCCGGCGTCCGCCTGCGGCGTCGTGGTGTAGCGCCAGTCGCACTCGCCGCCGAGCAGCGACATCCAGGCGGGCGGCTGCGCCGCCGCCGGCGGCGCGTCGGCCGGGCCGGCCTCGATCAGGAGCACCGTCACCGACGGATCCGCCGAGAGCCGCGCGGCGAGCACGCTTCCCGCCGTGCCCCGCCGACGATGACGTAGTCGTAGGAGCTCACGGTCATTCCCAGCTGGCGCCGTTGAGGGGGCCGACGTAGGGCGTGCCGAGGCCGACCTCGGTGCTGCGCGGCGGGGTGGCGGTCCCGTAGATGTGCTCGCTGTAGGCCGCGTACGCCTTCGGCGCGATCTCGGCGAGGGCCTCGCGTGCCTCCGGCGGCAGGAAGTCCAGGCCGCTCTCGTAGGCCACCATGCCGACGATGACCGGAACGGCATCCGGCGGGAACTCGGCCTGGGCCTCGGCGGCCATCGCGTCCCACTCCGTGGCGAGGACATGCCGCTCGATCAGCGGGAGCGCCAGCTTTTCCTCCAGGTCCATGTGCTCGTAGATTCCCGCGGCCAGCCGCTGCAGGGTCGCCGCGAGCGCCTCGCCGTCGGCGCTGTCCGCGCTGTCGGCCCAGCCGTCCACGCGGGTGTCAACGCTCTTGAGCAGGAGATCGAGGCGATCGTGCTGGCCCTCAAGCAGGGTGACGACCGGGTCAACGTCCCGGGGCGCGCGCTTGAGGAGCGGGGGCCACAGGTAGGTGTCCTCGGCCATGTGGTGGTTGTGCAGGATGAGGGTCAGCAGCCTGACGTGGTCGGCGACCGCCCGGGCTCGCTCCTCGTCCTTGGCCGCCACGCCCCTGACGAGCCCCGGCAGCAGGGCGAACTCCCGCCGGAACATGGTGTGGAGCGCGTACATATCCTGCGTGTCCGCGTACGGACTCGCGGTTCCTGGCATGTGTTTCCTCGCATCGGTCATGAGCGGGCGCGGATCACGCCCGCCTGCCCGGCCAGTCAACGTGGGCCAGATCAACGCCCGGTCGCCACGGCATCGACAGGGCCTTCCCGGGGACACGGCGCGGCGAGTTGACCCGGCGTCCACCGGATGTTGATCGCGCGCCCGTGCACTGGCAGGCGATGGGTGACCCGGGCACGGACGCGCCGTCCGTGCCCGCGGCAAGTCGCCAGGAGACGAACAGGTGAGAGGACTGCGATGGATTTCGGGCTTGCCCTCCCGCAGGGTGCACATAACGACCTGCAACGCGACGTGATCAAGGTGGCCAAGCAGGCTGAGGAGGCGGGATTCAACAGCCTCTGGGCTTATGAGCGGGTACTGTTCCCGCTCAGTCCGGCCGACGGCATGTACGGGATCGATGGGCTCCCGTGGATCCCGTACTACGAGTACTGCGCTGACCCGCTGACCCTGCTGACCCTGGCGGGCGCGGTGACCCGGACGATCCGGCTGGGTACCAGCGTGCTGATCGCCCCGTTGCACAACACGCTGCACCTGGCGCGGACGCTGGCCACGCTGGACCAGGCCACCGGCGGCCGGGTGACCGTCGGGCTTGGCGGCGGCTGGTCTACCGACGAGTACGCGGCGGCCGGCGTGGACTTCGCCAGCCGTGGCCGCGCCTTCGACGAGCAGATCGACGGGCTGCGGGCGCTGCTCGGCCCGGACCCCGTCACCTACCGCGATTCCCGGATTACCGTAGACAACGCGCTGGTCAGCCCGAAGCCGGTGGCTGAGATCCCGATCATCATCGGCGGCGGGTACTCGGAGCGGGCGCTGCGGCGCATCGCGGAGAAGGGCGATGGCTGGATGCCATCGAGCATGCCAGGGAAGGCCATCGCCGGTACCTGGAAGCTGATCCTCGACCAGGCAGAGGGCGCGGGCCGGGACCCGGCCGCGCTGCGCCTGGTGGCCGCGGCACCGGGCACCGTCGTCACCGACAAGCCCGCCGGCCCGGACCGGGAGCTGTTCCAGGGCACGCCCGAGCAGATCATCGCCGATTACGCCGAGATCGCCGAGGCCGGCGCTCACGAGGTGATCATCGGCCTGGACGCCAGTACCGCCAACGCCGACGACCTGCTGGAGGCGGCCACTCGGGTGCTGGACGCGGCGACGGCGGCAGGGCTGCGCCGGTAACAAGCGGGCCGTGCGTGCTCTTATCCCGGCCGCGACGGCGGCAACGCTGGCGCTCTGCGGCGCTGACCTGCGCGTCGCGGCCGGCTACCGTGCCGCGGCCTGGCCGCGGCCGGACGATGCGACGGTGACCGCCGTGCTCGCCACCCCTGGTCATCCCGCGGAGGCAATCGCGACGGTCACCGTGGCGATCACCAATCCCAGCGACAGCCTGGTCCTCGTCGGCATATCGCCGCGCCGGCGTGGCTGGCACGGAGGCGGGACGCGGACGATGGTCCCGGTCCTGGCCGGCCGCCGGCGGCACCGCGCGAACCTGCAGGCCGTGGTGTGCTTGGTGCTGCCGCAGTCGGTCGGCCGGCTCTCGGTGCCCATCCCCGGCGACCGCCGGTGTCGCCTCGCTGTCGTCGCCGACCAGTCCGGCCGGCGGCTGCGGGTCATCAGCGTGCCGGTCACCAACATCAACTTGCCATCCACCCGGCCCCGCAGGCGACGCCTGCCGCGATGACGTTATCGCGGCAGGCGTCCCGCCCCGTCCGGATGTCAGCTGTGCCAGTCGCCGAGTTGCTCGGCATAGGCGAGGCCGGTAACCGGTCGGCCCCCGTATTCGCCGGTGACCGCGGCGTCGCCCTCGTAGATCCCGCCGAGGGCCTGGATCTCCTGAAGCTCAGGGATGGCGCGGACCGTGAGGCTGGCATGGAGGGCCGGGATGACCACTCGCCACTGACTGCCGTAGCGCTGTCCCGTGGTCGGGCTCGTGACGAAGCCAGAGGTGCGGGAAGCCAGCGGTTCGACCGCCACGATGTGCTCCGTCCCGTCCGGTTCGAGCACCGTGGCGTAGTGGTCCTCCGTGCCGCTGGAGAAGATGTCCCACAGGTCGACGGAAACGCCATCGCTGAGCTGGATGCCCATCCAGGTCCACTTCTGGGTGACGAGCCAGTTCCAGTCACCCCACTGGTGATCGACCCACGACTGGCCGTTGACCTGATAGGCGCGTCCGCCCTCGACGAGGGTGCCCGTCGTCGAGACCGTGGGCAGCGAGTAGTAGTAACTGGATCCGGCGAGGAACGGTATCAGGCCATTACCGCCGTTGTAGATAGCCGGGCCTCGCGCGTCCAGGGTCAGGTCAACCGACCCGGCGGGCATCGAGGCCTGCAGGCGCATCGCGTTCAGCGGCCCCGACAGCGTCGCGTTGGGGGTGCTCTCGTCCAGTGCGGCGCTGGAGAAGGTCCCCTGGCCAGGGTCGTACTGGAAGACCTGGCTGACGTACTGCCCTGTGGTCACGTCCGTGATCGCGACGATGGCCTCGGCGGGGGTCAGCGGCTCGGTGGTCCCGTCGACGTCGGAGCGGGCGATGATCTGGACCTCGTACCCGAATACGTGGCCATCGGCCGTCACATGGCCGACCACGTACCACCATTCGTTCTCGAAGCCGGGATGTGCCGCCTGATCACCGGGAAGGGTGACGAACGTCGGGTAAGCAGGCGCGGCGGCCTGGCTGGCCGCGCCCTTCATCGCCGTCCCCGGACTGGCCGCAGCCGGGCCGACCGCGGCCAGGGCAACCGCGGAGGTGCCGGGCGGATTGCCGCCCCGGGCACCGGCCGCGCCGGCGAGCAGCACCGTCCCCCCGGCCAGAGCAGCGGCGAGGCCACATCCGATCGCCGTCCTTCGGGTCTTTCGCATCTTTTCATCCTTCCGGTTATCCGCATTCGAGACTCCTCGTCCTTCTGGATGCTCGAATGTGCGCCTGGATAGCACATGTCCAACCTGAAGCTGGCCCCGTCAACATGGCCTCGACGTCGGATGAATGGCCAGCCGGAAGCCTAGGGGACGACGATGACCGGGCAGCGGGCGCGCTTGACCAGCCGGGCCCCAAGGGAACCCGCGACGTAATGCCAGGGACCGGCCGACGCGCCGACCACGAGCGCATCCGCGCTGTACTCGACGGCCGCCGCCAGGAGCTGCCTGGCCGGACTGCCCTGCCGGGCGTGGACATAGACGTCAACCCCGTTGTGAATGGCCACCTGATCAAGCTCCGAGCGGAGCCATTTCTCGACCTTTTCCGTGTCGTTAGACAAGCTTGTCAATTCGGCCGTCGCCGGTCCGGCATAGGAAGGAACATGGGCGACATGCATCAAAAGGAGCGGACGGTGCGCGCTTCGTGCCAGGCCTGACGCGTAGGCCAGGGCGTTGCGCGCGGACGCCGAGCCGTCATAGCCGGCGATTATCGGGTGGCGCGGAGCGAGCAGCGGACTTCCTTCCCGTGGTGCGGCGGGAGAGGCAGGATTGCCTTGCTTTTTCATGATCAGGCGCCGCGGTCAACATCCACGGGACGCGTCATCTACGGCAGCTGGAGCCCGCGTCGATGAATTGTCAACCGGGCCAGGATTGACTGCGGCTGAGGCGCGCGGAACCCGCCGCCGCGCCGTTGCACGAGGGGAGCCCACCAATGAACGAACTGCCGGCGGGCGTCGGAGCACTCGTCGACCACTAGCGGCAGGCGGCGCCAGGCCGGCAGGCGCTCCGCTACGGCGAGCGATCATGGACCTGGGCGCAGCTCGCCGACCAGGTCGACCGCAACGCCGCAGCCCAGCTCGCTGCGGGCCTGCGGGCCGGCGACCGGGTCGCGATCCTGGACAAGAGCAGCCCCGCGCACATCGAAACCGCGCTGGCGTGCCTGCGGGCAGGCACCGTCCTGGTACCCGTCAACTTCCGGCTCGCCCCAGCGGAGGCCCGCCACCTGATCAGCGACGCCCGGGTCCGGCTGCTGCTCGTCGGCGCCGAGTTCCGCCACGTCACGGACGCGATCAAGGCGGACCTCCCGTCGGTGGCCACGATCGTCGTCGTGGGCGGCGCCAGCGACCAGTACGAGCCGTGGCTGGCCGGCGCCGGGCCGGCCCCCTGCCTGCGCGCCCCGCGGAGGACACCTGCTTCCTGCAGCTCTACACCTCGGGCACGACGGGGTACCCGAGGGGCACGATGCTCACCGGAGCCAGCATGACGGCGCAGGCGGTGGCGCTGGGCGCCATGCTCGGCACGGACTCCGGCACCGCGAACCTGTCCGCGCTCCCGGTGTTCCACAACGCCAGCTTCGCGTTCGGGCTCACCACGCTGTACCACGGCGGGCGCGTCGTGGTCGTCCGGGACATCGACCCGCCTGCCCTGCTCGACGAGATCGTCGGGCAGCAGGTAACGCACGTCGCGCTGGCCCCGACGCTGCTGGGCGCGCTCGCGGGAGTCCCCGGAGCGGCCGACCGTGACTACAGCCACGTGAAGGCGCTCGCGTATAGCGCGTCCCCGATCCGGCCATCGCTCCTGCGACGCTGCCTGGAGACCTTCCCCGTTCCGATCTTCCAGGGGTACGGGATGACGGAAACCTCCATGATCAGCCTTCTCGGCGACCGGGAGCATCGCGACGCGGGCAACCCGCACCGGCTCGCCTCAGCCGGCCGGCCGGTACCCGGCGTCGAGATCGAGATCGCCGACCCGGCAAGCGGCGCACCGCTGGGCCGCGGGCAGACCGGGGAGGTGCGGGTGCGCTCGCGCCAGGTGATGACCGGGTACTGGAATGACGGCCGGCCTGACACGTCCGCGATCACCTGCTGGGCGAGGTCGGCCTGGCGTTCCTCATCCCCCGCGGCCGGGGCCGAGGTCGAGGTCGATGAATCCGACGTCTTGCGGCACTGCCGCGACCGCCTCGCGGCGTACAAATGCCCCGCACGCCTGGTCGTCGTCCCCGAGCTCCCCAGGAACGCCCTCGGCAAGGTGGTCAAAAGGAGATACTCCGCGAGCAGCCCCAGGGCGAGCGTTGATGGGTGCTGGCCGGCGGCCGCTAGGCAGGCTGGATGTTGTGGTTCACCCGGAACAGGTTGCCGGGATCGTAGGCGAGCGCGCCGCCCAGCTGTCGAAGCTCCACCATGGCGAGCGGGCAGTCGGTGTGCGGGCCGGCGGAATGCAAGATCGCGTCCACCGCGGCCTCCGGGAGCCCGGCCAGCCGTACCGACCCTTCCTGGAGGTGCAGCGGGGCCGTCAGGTCGGCGTGGATGCTGCCGGCCTTCTGGAACGGCATGTCAGCCATCGTGTCGATGAGGACGGGCCCGACCGCGCGGATGGGCGACAGCAGATGCTCGGCTTCGTCCGCCGGGCCGAGGTACGCGATCCGCACGTGCACGATGAGCTCACCGCGCAGCGGCTGCGTCAGGACGCCCAGCGGCGGGAGCCGCAGCAGCGCGACCGATGCCGTCATCTCCTCCGGCAAGGTGAGCGCCCACTGGCGGAAGGCATGCAGCACGTCCGGGGCGAACTGGCCGGGGAAGTACAGCGCGCCCCCGTACAGGTGCGGCACCTTGAACAGGTCGAGCTCGAGCGCCGTGACGATGCCGAAGTTGTCCTTGCCCCCGCGCACCGCCCAGAACAGCTCCTCCTGGTAGTCCGGGGTCGCCCGGACCAGTCGCCCGTCGGCGGTGATGATCTCGACGGCGCGGACGTGGTCCGCCGCCCAGCCTCGCGACCGGCCCAGCGTCGGGCTCAGCCCGCCGCCGGTGGTGTACCCGACGACGCCGACCCGCGGGGACGAGCCGCTCAGGGGCGCGAGCCCGTACGGCGCGGCGGCGTCGATGACCTGGCGCCAGCGGGCGCCCGCCGCGACCCGCGCGATCCGGGCCGACGGGTCAATCGTGACCGTGCTCATCCGGCGGGTGGTGACGAGCACGGCCCCGCCTGCCGGAACCGAGGCGCCGTGGCCGGTCGCCAGGACTCCTATGGGCCGGCCATGCTCGCGGGCGAAGCGGACGGCGTCGCCGATGTCGCCGGGCCTTGTCGCGCCGACGACCACAGCGGGCCTGCGCGCGGCGGCGAGATTGTGCGTGGCGCACTCCTGGGCGTAGGCGTCGTCGCCGGGGAGGAACACGGGGCCGTCGACGTCGTAGACCAGCGGGGCCGCGTCCATGGAAGTCACCGCGGCACCGTTGATGGGGTAACGGGCAAGCATTCTCGTCAGCCTTCTCTATTGTGGATTCGATGGCAGCGGCTTCATGAGATATCCGCCCGGTCAACGCCTCGCCTACGTTGTATCGACGGCCCGTGACTTACCCGTGGCCCTGCCGGGCGCGAGGCCGGGCACGGGCGGGGGTGACGGGAGGCAGGTCAGGGCCTGGCACGACCTGGTTGCGGATCGTTCCGATGCCCTCCACGGTCAGCTCCACGACGTCGCCGGGCTGGAGCGGCGGCGGGTCGATCGTCCCGTGCCTGCCCCACAATTCGGCCAGGCAGCCGCCGTTGCCGCAGGTGCCCGAGCCGAGCACGTCCCCGGCGCGCACCGAGGTGCCGCGTGAGGCGTAGCTGAGGAGCTCCTCGAATGTCCAGCTCATGTTGGACAGCAGGTCCTGGCCGACCATGGTGCCGTTGAGCGTGGCCCGCATGCGGAGCGTGAGGAAGCCATCAGCGTCCCGGTACGGCTCAAGCTCATCCGCGGTGACCAGCCACGGGCCGAGGGTGGCGAAGTCCTTGCCCTTCACCGGGCCGAGCATCACCTTCATCTCCCGCTGCTGCAGGTCCCTGGCCGACCAGTCGTTCAGGATCGTGTAGCCGAAGATGGCCGCCCGCGCCTGGCGCGGCGTCAGGTTCGAGCCGTCCTCGCCCACGATGACGGCCACCTCAAGCTCGAAGTCGAGCAGCCTGGACCCCGGCGGGACCGGGACGTCGTCGCCCGCTCCGACCAGGGCGTGCGGATTGGTGAAGTAGAACGCGGGCGCCTCGTACCACTCGGGCGGCACGCTGGCGCCGAAGCCGACGGTGACACCCTCGAGGTGCTCCTCGAAGGCCAGGAAGTCGCGCACCGCGGGAGGCTGAAGCGGCGGCAGGAACCGCGCGGACGCCAGGGACACGGCGGGCCCGCGCAGCGCACGGGCGCCGATGTCCAGCGCGGCGGGCAGCCCCTCCCGCACGAGGTCGAGAACCGTCGCGCCGCCTGGCAGCGGGTGAAGCCCGTCGTCGGCAATCACCCCGCCGATAACGGTCCCGGATATTTCACACGTGGCAAGCCGCATCGCGCAATCTCCCATCGGCTCTTTCGGCACTATGCGCTCACTGTCCGCGCCAATGATCAACGGCCGGTTGATTCCGGCTCATCGGGGATCTCGACGAAATAGTCAGGCAGCCCGTCGGATAGGCGCCCAGCGTGACACGGGCCGACCGGGAGCAGCCCACGGGCCGGACGACATGGATCTGGACTCCGCTGACGAGCTTCGTGGGCCGGGCCGAGGACACCGCCGAGATAGCCAGGCTTCTTGACGAACACCGGCTGGTCACGGTTACCGGCCCAGGCGGTGTGGGCAAGACCCGGCTAGCGGCCGAGGTCGCACTGCGGATGGGGAGCCAGTTCCCTGACGGGATATGGTTCATCGAGCTGGGTCCCGTCACGGACGTGGCGCACGTGGCCACGGAGGTGATGTCCGCGCTGGGCATCCAGCAGCATCCGGGCACCCCACCGCTGGAGGCGCTCGCGGAGGCGCTGGCACCGCGGCGGCTGCTGTTCATCCTGGACAACTGCGAGCACGTGCTGCCTGCGGTCGCCGATATCTGCGTGATCCTGCTCGGCCGCGCTGACGAGGTGCGCATCCTGGCGACCAGCCGGGAGCAGCTCGGGATGGGCGACGAAAGGCGGTACCGGCTGGCACCGCTTGAGCTGCCGGACTCCGACGAGCTAGCGGTGGTGTCCCAGTCGGCGGCCGCGTTGTTCACCGAGCGTGCCCGCCAGGCCGATCCGCGGTTCCCCCTCGACGACGAGTCAGCGCCGCTGGTCACGCGGGTGGTGACGGGACTGGACGGGATGCCACTCGCCATCGAGCTGGCGGCGGCGCGGGTGGAGGCGCTGGGCATAGTCGGGCTCGCCGAACGGCTCGGCGACGCGCTACGGCTGCTGACCCGCGGCGACCCGCTGGCCGCGGAGCGGCACAGGTCGCTAGCCGCGGTGGCCGACTGGAGCTACCAGTTGCTGACCGAGCCGGAGCAGCGGGCATTCCGGCGGCTGGCGGTCCTTGCCGGACCGTTCACGCTAGCGGCCGCCCAGTCCGTGGCCGGACCGGACGCGGGTCTCATCGCGGCACGGCTGGTCGACTGCTCGCTGCTGGTGCCGCCGCGCACTGGGGCGGATGGGCGGACCAGGTACCGGATGCTGCAGAGCCTGCGTGCCTACGCGCTGGCCCGGCTGCGGGAGGCCGGCGAGGAGCGCCAGGCCACGGCCGCGATGGCCGCCGCCGCGCGGTCGGCGGTGGAGCGAGTCGCCGCGGAACTGAGGCCAGCCAGGACCGGGAACGTGACGCCATGCTCCGCCTGGATGCCGAGGATGCCATTCTGAGCTGGGTCCTTGACCATGATCCGGACGATGCCCTGTGGCTGGCCGGCGCGCTGGCGCCGTGGCTGCACTATCGCGGCCGGGACGCCGGGGCCCTCAAGCGGCTGCGCGCCGCCGCCGCGCGCTCTTCCCGGCCAACCGGGACTGGGCCAGGGCCACCTATTGTCGGCTTCCTATGACCTGGCCGGCGCCCTCGATTCCTTCACGGTGGCGATCGCCAGCTCGCAGCCCTGCTACGACCTGATGGCCGCCCTCGTAGGCCGGGCCGTGGTCCGGCTGTACCTGGGCGAGGCTCCCGAAACGGTGGACGACGCCCGCCGCGCGCTCACCGTGGCCCGCGGCCTGGGTGACCGGGCGGCCGAGTTGCACGCGCTGACGGGCCTCAGCCTCACCGCCTACTTCGCCGGCGACCCGGCGCAGGTACTGGACTGGGCGCGGCGCGCGCAGAAGATCCTGGCGTCGGATGTTCGCGCGGATGAGGGACGCTGGTCCCGCTACTTCCTGGCGACGACGCTGACCAGGGTGGGTGAGCTCGACCTGGCGCGCCGCCTGTGCGCCACCGGGCTGACCCTGGCGCGCCAGGCGGACGACCTGGCCCACCTCGGTGCCCTGCTCGCCGCCATGGCGGCTCTGGAGCGCCTGTGCGCCGAGACCGGGCGCTGGGCCAACGCGGTCACGCTATGGGCGGCTCATGCCGCGGACCGGACGTCTCGCGGGCTGCCGGGCGAGACTCTGGAGCACCATCGCCGCCTGGACTACCTGCGACGGATCGAGCGGGCGCTTGAGCCTGGCCAGCTGTGTGAGGCGCGCGAGCGCGGCACCATGATGACGGCTGCCGCGGCCGCCGAGCTCATCATCGTGGCCACGGCCCCCGCCCAGGAGGCCACTGCCCAGCAGGAAGCCACCAGGCCCGCTGCCGGGAAGCTGCTCAGCCCCCGGGAGCGAGAGCTCGTCACGCTGGTCGCGCAGGGCCACACGAACGCGGAGATCGCGGCCCGGCTGCACATCAGTGCCCGCACGGTGGCCTCGCACCTGGACCGGATCCGGGACAAGACCGGAAACCGCCGCCGGGCCGACCTCACCCGCCTCGCCATCGAGGAGAACCTGGTCTGAGGAGGCCCGGTCTTCTGAGGAGGCCCGGCCGCAGGAGGTGGCGGCCATTGGGATCACTAGGCTGGGACGCGGTCCTCGTCGAAGTCCAGCATGAGGCAGTCATCGGCCCGCAGGATGCGGTGGTACATCTCCTGGAGGGCAGGTCCGGGGTCCACGCCCAGCTCTTCCCGCAGCCCCCGCCGCACCGTGTCGTACACGGCGAGCGCGTCGGCCTGGCGGCCGGCCTTGTACAGCGCGAGCATCAGCGACTCGCTGAGGCCTTCCCGAAAGGGATGCTCGGCGAGCAGCGCCCGGAGCTCGGCGATCGCGGCCACGTGCTCGCCCGCCGCGATGTCGATGGCCAGCCTCTCCTGCTCCGCGGCCAGGTGGAGCTCCGTCAGCCGCACGCGGCGGGACTCGGCGTACGGACCGGGAACGCCGGCCAGCGCGGCGCCGCGCCAGAGCCCGAGGGCGTGGCGAAGGAGGCCGGCCGCCCGCGCCCGTTCCGCGCGGTGCCAGGCGGATCGCGCCTCGCGCAGCCGCCCCTCGAACTGGTCGAGGTCCAGGGTCGCCGACCCGAGGGCGAGCGCGTAGCCGTCGCCCGCCGACGTGATGATGCAGCCGACCTGCCCGGCGGCACCCGTTCCCAGGAGGCGGCGCAGCCGCGAGACGTACGTCCGGATGGTGCCGGCGGCCGACCTCGGGACCTCCTCCCCTTCCCACAGGCCGTCGATCAGGACGTCCAGCGGGACCTGCCTGCCGCGGGCCAGCAGCAGCATGGCCAGCACGGCCCGCTGCTGCGGGGATCCCAGCTCAAGTTCGGTCTCCCCGAGCCAGCCCCGTACCGGACCGAGTACCTCAAACTTCATCGCGCGGAACATCCGCCACCCCCCTGCTTGTCCGCTTCCCGTCGCGAAGCTCCTATGCGAACAGCCTGCCGTAGCGGGGGCGGCGCAATGAAGGGGTCGAATGACCCATTCCTGCCGGCGGCCCGTCGCCAGGGTCATGGGGTGGCGGGGCAGTCAGGCGGGTCCGTTCTGGAGTGTTGGCAACCAGTCAGGCGTCACTGACCGCCTTCGCGAGGGCAGCGGCGGCCGTGTCCGGGACCCGGGCCTTGGAGTAGCCGATGAGGGCACCGACAATGGCGGCCCCAAGGGCGCTGACGGCGCCGCCGATGGCCAGCGCGTGATGCAGTCCGGTCACGAATCCGCCCGGCGAACCCGCGGATCGCGCGATTCGCGCAGCCAGAGATGCGTCCCGAGCAGCGCCACCACCCCGAGGGAGACGTTGACGTAGAACACCGACTGCCACCCGAACCAGCTGGTGAGTGCTCCCCCGACCGCGTACACCCCGCCGATCGTGGCGCCGTAGGCCGCCATCGCCGTGGCCCGCTCGCGCGCCTGCGGATGGGCATCGGCCAAGATGGCCAGCGAGGTGGCCGAACGGCAGCGCGCCGCCGACTCCCTGCACGGCCCGCGCCGCGTCTAGGAAGGCGATGCTCCGCGCCAGGGCGCACGCCAGCGAGGAAGCCGTGAAGACGGCCATCCCAGCCGCGAAGACCCGGCGCCGGCCGAGACGGTCAGCCGCCGAGCCGGCGCTGAGCACGACCGCCGTCAGCGTGACCGTGTACGCGTCAACGACCCACTGGACCCCGCTTGGACCGGAGTGCAAGTCTCGCGCCAGGAACGGCAGCGCCGAGTTGACCACGGCTAGGTCCAGCACAGCATGGCCGTCGCGACGCACACGATGACGACCGTGGCGCGCTGCCGACGCCGCGAGAGCCTGGCGGGAACCGGATATGACACAGGCATCTCCTTCTGTTCCGGACTGGCATAGGCTCACGGCCAGCCGGTACCGAGAAAAGACGACAGCGGTACATGCTGGCTAAATCCCAGGTCGACGACACCTGCCGGGCAGCCCGGCTCGTCGCGGGGCGAGCAGGCCGATGGGTACCCTCTGCTACTTGCGACAGCCGCGGCGGACGAACATCAGGTAGAGCATCCGTACCGTCACAAGCCTGCGATCCTGCCAGCCCACGACGACCGCCGCAGGCGAACCGGCAGGTCAGCCGCGTATACGCCGTTTCGGAACCCTACAGGGACGCGCTCAGCCTGCGCCGCGGCCGCGGCCACGGGCG
>Ga0335075_10006341_pt1 | contig 18275 bp, 21 predicted proteins | sample Lox_Sample_24_FD_206723 | JGI IMG/M metagenome (GOLD analysis project Ga0335075, IMG submission 206723) | Soil microbial communities from Loxahatchee National Wildlife Refuge, Florida, United States - Lox_Sample_2.4 | ecosystem: Environmental > Terrestrial > Soil > Wetlands | place: USA... | reverse complement strand
GGCGGCTGCCGTGCTAGGCGATGCCTAGCAGGGGTTCCAGGCCTACCGTCAGGCCGGGCGGGAGCGTGGCGATGCCGCGGACTCCTAGGAGGACGCCGGGCATGAACGAGGCGCGGTCCACGGAGTCGTGGCGGATCGTCAGGGTCTCGCCGTGACCGCCGAAGAGGATCTCGTGGTGGGCTAGCAGGCCGTCCATGCGGACCGAGTGGACGTGGATGTCGCCGACAGTGGTGCCGCGGGCGCCGGACAGTTCCTTCTCGGTGGCGTCGGCGGGGGCGCCCAGTCCGGCCTTGGTTCTGGCCTCGCCGATTAGTCCCGCGGTGCGCAAAGCGGTGCCGGAGGGGGCGTCCATTTTGCGGTTGTGGTGCAGTTCGATGATCTCGGCGGACTCGAAGAAGCGGGCGGCCTGGGCGGCGAAGCTCATCATCAGGACCGCGCCGATGGAGAAGTTGGCGGCGATGAGGACGCGGACGTCCGGGGCCTTATCGGTCCAGGAACGGACCTTGGCCAGCCGCTCGTCGCTGAAGCCCGAGGTGCCGACCGCGACGTTCAGGCCGTGCTCGACGCACCAGCGCAGGTTGTCCATGACCGCGGCCACGTGCGTGAAGTCCACGATGACATCCGTGCCGAGCAGTGACTCCAGCGCGTCGCCGTGATCGACCTGCGCCACCAGTTCCATGTCGGGTGCATCGGTGACGGTGGTGCAGACCTGCTGGCCCATCCGGCCCCGCGCCCCGAGTACGCCGACCTTGATCATCACGCCTCCCGCCGGTTCCGTCTCTGACCGCAGGATTCTACGCCGGCGCCGGCTGGCGCACCGGCAGGCACGCCTCCCCGCGCGTACGCTGAGTGATATGTGCCGAAGCATCAAGACCCTGCGCCCGCCGTACGCCGACGAGGTGACCGACCAGGACGTGCGAGCCGCCGCGCTTCAGTACGTCCGCAAGGTCAGCGGATTCCGCGCGCCCGCCGCCAAGAACGCCGCCGCCTTCGACGCCGCCGTGGCGGAGATCACGGCGAGCACGGCCCGGCTCCTCGCCGCTCTGGAAGTACGCGCGCCCGCGGTTACGCATGCCAGCTAGGCGTCACGGGTAGTAGTCGTGCATGTCGGTTTTGAGGATGATCCTGAACATCATCTGGCTGATCTTCTGCGGCTGGTGGATGGCGATCCTATACGTGCTGGCCGGGATCCTCTGCGCGATCCTGATCATCACGATCCCGTTCGCCATCGCTTGCTTCCGGATCTCGGCCTACGTGATCTGGCCGTTCGGCCGGACCATCACGATCCGCAGAACCGCGGGCATAGGCTCGATCATCGGCAACATCATCTGGATAATCCTTTTCGGGTGGTGGCTCGCGATCGGTCACCTCACCTCAGGCATCGCGCTCTGCCTGACAATCATCGGCATCCCGCTCGGCCTGGCTGACTTCAAGATGATCCCGATCTCGCTGCTCCCGCTCGGCGTCAAGATCGTCCGGTCCGACGAGCTCTACCCGGGCTACAGAACCTAGCGGCCGCCGCGGCGGCTCCTGGTGACTCGGGCATCGTCGTCGCGGGACGGGTAGTAACCTGTCCGTCATGGAGGAGACCGAGAGCCGGGTCGAGGTGTACGTCACCACCGACACGTCGCAGGCGCCGCACAAAGCGGGCGAGCCCAAGCTCTACGTGATGTACGACGCGGCGAAGCCGGAGGCGGGGAAGCTCTACTTCACCGAGGCCGAGTGGGACGCGTTCGTGCTGGGCGTCAAGGACGGCGAGTTCGACCTGGACGAAGACGGGAACCTCCCGCCGGTGCCGGAAGAGCAGCTAGCGCGTCAGGCAGCGGCCGGGCAGCTGCGGGCGCACCAGCGGCGCGACTAGCACACCGTCGACCCGTCGCCCGGCTCCCCGGCTTCGTCTGGTTTCGGCCGGACTGCGGTGGTTAGGTTGTAATCATGACCTCCCCGGGGCCGCGGCCGGTGCTGGACTCCTCTCGCTTTGGCCGGACGCCGGTTCCCTTCCTGCTTGGGCTGGTGGCCTGCTGCCTGGTGGCAATCGTCGCGCTGGTGCTTGTCGTGCTCCAACGCGGCCCCGCGCCCGCCCTCGTCGGCCTGTTCCTCGCGCTGCTGCCGATCCCGTTGCTGGTGGCGCTCGTCTTGTACCTGGACCGGCTGGAGCCCGAGCCGCGCGCGCTGCTCGCGGTGCTGTTCGGGGCCGGAGCCGGTGTCGCGGTCATCACCGCCCTGCTCGGTCGCGCGCTGAACACCGGTGTGATTACCACCCCAGACCTCGACCCGCACGCGAGCGTCGCGGTCCCGGTCTCGGCCGGCGCCGCGATCGGCGGCGCGCTCGTCGCGGAGACCCTCAACGGTCTGGTCCTGCTCGCGCTGCTCGCCTCGCGCCGCACGGAGATCGACGGTGTGGAGGACGGCGTCGTCTACGGCTCCATGGTCGGGCTCGGGTTCGCGCTAGTGGCCAACGTGTACGCGTACGCGGTCGCCTGGGACTCCGGCGCGGGAGCGGTCGCCGATGAGTTCGCCAGTCGGGGCATCTTCGGCCCGGTCTTCGAGGCGCTCTTCGCCATCCTGTTCGGGCTCGCCATCGCGTACGCGGCCGCCCGGCCGGCGTCCGCGGGCAGGTACCTGGTGATCATCGCCAGCTGGGTGGCGGCGGTCGCGCTTGACGCGCTCTGGAATCATTCCGTGCGCGAGGGCGGCGTCAGCCTCGCCGTGACCTACGCGATACTGCTCGCCGTGCTGCTCGCGGTCTTCGTAGCCGTGGTCGCCGACCGTCGGCGCGTCGTTCGGATGATCACCCTGTTCCTGCCCGATTTCGAGCACCCCGAGGTGGTCACCGGGCACGACATCCTGATGCTCGCCAGCCTGCGGTGGCGCCGTCTAGGCCGGCAGTGGGCGCGGCTGAACATTGGCGTCGTCGGCCGCCGCGCGATGGCTCAGTACCAGCTCGCCGCGACCGAACTGGCGATGGCCTGCCATCGCAAGAGCCTCGGCCAGACGAGCCCGGCGGTGTATACGAAGCACCGCGATGACTCGCTGACCCTGATGCGCGACGCGGCCGCGATCGTTCGCGGCCGCGAGCATCTGTACCCGCCCCCCTGGCTAGGCCCCGGCGACCCATCCGTTTTCGTCAACCCAGCCGCGCAACGGCGTTAGCGCCGCCCGCGAACGACTCCTAGGCGAAAAGCGGAAGCTGCGCTCCGGTCGTGGTGATGGAGCCCTCGTGACGCAGCAGCCACTCCTTGCGATCCACACCCCAGCCGTAACCGGTGAGCGATCCGTCCGCGCCGATGACCCGATGGCAGGGGATGATGATCGAGATCGGATTCCGCCCGTTGGCCAGCCCGACCGCACGAGACGCGACCGGGGACTTGCCAAGCGCGGCGGCCACCCTGCCGTAGCTGGCGGTCGTGCCATAGCCGATCCGCATCAGCTCCGCCCAGACGGCGAGCTGGAAGGGGGTCCCGCGCGGCGCGAGCGGCAGGTCGAACTCGGTTCGCGTCCCCGCGAAGTACTCCGCGAGCTGCTGCGTCGCGGCGGGGAACCCGCCGTCGCGGCGCCGCCACTCCGGCCGTACGGTCGCCGAACGGGCCCCCGCGTCGAGCATGTACAGACCGCTGAGGGCTTGCTCGCCGCCGGTCAGCACCAGCCTCCCGACGGGCGAGTCCACGATGTCATACCAAGTCACCGCGCCGGTCTCGGCGGGCAGAAACGGGTTGGTCATGTCGTCACTCCCTCGGTTGTGTCCGGTTCAGCCGGAGGTTCAAGGCTTGCCCACAACTGGTGCACGGCGTACGCGCGCCACGGCCGCCACAGCGCCGGGGCGGCCCCGGCGGCCGCGGCCGCGCCGAGCCGCCGCAGCGCCTGCAGCACCCCTGCGTCCCCTGGCGGATACGCGTCGGGGTCGGATAGCGCCCGCATCCCGATATATCCGGCGGTCCACGGCCCGATGCCGGGCACCGCTAGCAGTCGGTCCCCGACTGCCTCCCGGTCGGCACCCGGGTCCAGGCTGATCCCGCCGCCAGTCAGCGCCCCGGCGAGCGCGAGGACCGCCCTGGCCCTGGACCGCGGCATCGGCAGCATCGCGGGGTCGAGCCCGGCGATCGTCGCCGGGTCGGGAAACACATGGGTCAGCACCCCGCGAGCCGGGCCAGCGCCGGCGTCCTGGGGGAGCGGCGTCCCGCATAGCTCGACGAGCCGCTCTCCGAGCCGCCGCGCGGCGGCCACCGACACCTGCTGGCCGAGCACGGCCCTGATCGCGACCTCGTCCCCGTCGACCGCGCCGACCGACCGTCGCCCCGGGCAGCCCCGCACGAGTCCGCCGATGACCGGGTCGCCGGCCAGGAACTCCGAGATCGTGACCGGGTCCGCGTCAAGGTCGAGCAGCCTGCGACAGCGTTGCACGGCGGCGGTCACATCGCGCAGGTCGGCCAGCGTGAGCGTGCAGTCAACCCAGCTCTCGCCCGCAGCGATCCGCAGCCGCGCCACCCCCGGGCCGTGCGGGAGCCGCAGTGTCCGCTGGTAGCAGGACGCGGTCGCCGCCTCCACCCCGCGCACGGCCCGCGCGGCGAGGAACCCGAACACCCGGGGCAGGTCGATGGGTGGCCGGAACGGCAGCCGCAGCCGCAATTCCCCGCCCGCGGCGCCTCCCGCTGTGCCGTCGGCTAGGTCCGCCGGACCGTTTGAGCGGACTGCGGCGGCGCGGTCCCGCAGTGCCCGCGGCGCGGTGTCGTATACCTCGAGCATCGTCGCGTTGAACTGCCTGATGGACGAAAACCCGGCCGCGAAGGCGATGTCGCCCATCGCCAGCGCCGTCGTCTCAACGAGTATCCGGGCGGCCCGTGCCCGCTGGGCGCGGGCGAGCGCGAGCGGCCCCGCGCCGACTTCGGTGGTCAGCACGCGGGTTACCTGGCGCGGCGAGTACCCCAGGGAGGCCGCGAGCCCGCCAACCCCGGACCGGTCCACCACCCCGTCGGCGATCAGCCGCATGGCCCGTCCCGCGACGTCGGACCTGACGTTCCATTCGGGCGAGCCGGGAGAGGCATCCGGCCGGCAGCGCTTGCACGCGCGGAACCCGGCCTGCTGTGCCGCCGCCGCGGTGCGGTAGAACACGACGTTGGTCCGCTTGGGTGTCAGGGCCGGGCAGGACGGACGGCAGTAGATGCCGGTGGTCCGCACGGCGGTGAAGAACACCCCGTCGAACCGGGCGTCCTTGCTCGTCGCTGCCTGGTAGCGCTGATCGTCGTCCATAACGGGTTCCACTCAACCACCGGGCACCGACAAACTCTAGCGGAAATCGGACATGTAGACCACTCTGGCTGACTTCACCGCCGTGTGGGACCCTGGTAGCGGCGGGATTTCATTACGGGAGCAGCATGGTCGGCACGCCAGGGGGCCTGGTGCGGATCGCCCGGATCGCGATCGGCGGCCTGCTCATCGCGGGCTTGGCGATCGTGCACGCCGTCGGCGCCCCGACGGCCCGCTCCATGTTCACCGTGCACGCCATCAAGCACGTCTGGGTGATCGAGCTTGAGAACGAGGGGTACGCGCAGAGCTTCGGCGACCCTTCGGCTGACCCGTACCTCGCGCGCACGCTGCCGCAACTCGGCGCCCTGCTCAAGAACTACTACGCGATCGGGCACAACAGCGCCGACAACTACATCGCGCAAGTCTCCGGCCAGGCGCCGAACGCGCTCACCCAGGACGACTGCCCGGTCTGGGCGCCGCTGCCGGGCACGACGACCGGGCCCTACCGTCAGGTGGTCGCGCCCGCGGGCGGCTGCGTCTACCCTGCTTCGGTCCCGACGCTCGGCAACCAGCTCACCGACGCGAAGCTGGGCTGGAAAGCGTACCTGGAAGACATGGGCAACGACCCGGCGCGAGATGACACGGTGACGACGTCGGCGGGTCCCGCGTGCGGCCACCCCGGCATCTGGGGGGCCGACCTCACGGGCGACGCTACGCGAACCGACCAGTACGCGGTGCGCCACCAAGGGTTCATGTACTTCCGCTCGGTGACCGGGAACGAAAGCTACTGCGCCGCCCACATCGTGTCGTTCGAGCCGCTGCTGGCGGACCTGAAAGTACCCGCGTCACGAGCCCCCGCCTTCTCCTGGATCACGCCCAACCTCTGCGATGACGGCCATGACATCCCGTGCGTGACGGGCCAGCCCGGCGGCTTCAGCCAGATCGACCGGTTCCTGTCCCACTGGGTGCCGCTGATCATGGCATCGCCCGCCTACAAGGCCGGCGGGCTGATCCTGATCACGTTCGACGAGGGCAAGACCGACAGCGCCTGCTGCGGCGAGACGTCAGGCCGCAGCGCCGCGCACCCGGACACCGCCGAGCCCGGCCTCGGCGGCCCGGGCGGCGGCGACGTCGGCCTGGTGGCGCTGTCCCCGTATATCAAGCCGGGCACGGTGTCCACGGTGGACTACAACCACTACTCGATGCTCCGCACGATCGAGGACATCTTCAGCCTGCCGCACCTGGGCGACGCGGCCGAGCCCGGCGTCCGGTCGTTCGGCAAGGACGTCTTCACGATCTCCTGACTGCTAGCGCTGCGGGCTTTTCATCGTCTATCGTCGATCAACGATGGATGAATCAGATGCCGTCCCGCTTGAGCGGGCGACGGCGGCGGAGTACGCGTCGTGGTTCAGGGCGCTGGCGGACGGCACGCGGGTGCAGATCGTCTCGCTGCTGGCGCGGCGCGGCCGCCCGATGAGCGTGGGGCAGATCACCGCCGCGCTTGACGTGGGCCAGTCCACAGTGTCTGAGCACCTGAGGATCCTGGCCGGAGTCCGGTTCGTGCTTGCTGAGCGGCGCGGCACGGCCAGCTGGTACCGGATCAACGAGCGGTGCGTGGCGTGCTTCCCGACGGCCGCCGACATCGTGATGGGCCGGCCTGTCCCGGCCTCGCCATCCGCCGACGACAGTCTTGCTGTGGAGGACCACCATGCCTGACCAGACGGCCGTCTTCCCGCCCGGGCACCCTGGCCGGGAAGACCTCGTGATCCGCCCGATGGAGGCAGCTGACGCGGCCTCGGTGCTAGCCATCTACCAGGCCGGGCTCGATACCGGGCAGGCCAGCTTCGAGACGGAGGCCCCGTCCTGGGCAGCCCTTCGACGCGGCGAAGCTGCCGGGCCACCGGCATGTGGCCGCCGACGTGACGACCGGCGAGGTGCTCGGCTGGGTGGCCGCGTCGGCTGTGTCCGGCCGGTGCGTGTACGCGGGGGTGATTGAGCACAGCGTCTACGTGGACTTGGGTCACCGTCGGCGCGGCCTCGGCTCCGCGCTGCTCGGCGCGCTCATCCGGTCGGCGGAAGCAGCGGACATCTGGACCATTCAGAGCGGCGTGTTCCCCGAGAACATCGCAAGCCTGCTGCTGCACGAGAAGGCCGGATTCCGCATCGTCGGCGTCCGGGAGCGGATCGGCTGGCACCACGGCCGATGGCGGGACACGGTGCTGATCGAGCGCCGCAGCGACGTCGCGGGGACGGGCTGAACGGCAGCCGAGTGGATGGCGTCGGCTCAGGAGGCGGCCAGGCGGGGTGCCAGGCGTCCGACACGGCTGGCAAGCTCGGTCAGTGCCGTGTCAAAGCTGTCAGGGTCGCCTGCCGGGACCGGATCGGGGACGGACCAGTGGACGGCGGCCAGTGCGCCGAGTTCCTCGTGCGCGAGGTCGCAGACCGTCACGACGAGGTCGCCGTCGATTTGGACGTCGTTGATGTGGCGAGGACGAATCCGGGGCAGCGGGAGCCGATGGCGCCCGGCGGCGTCGACCGCGCCGGGATCGATCCTGTCGGCCGGGTGAGTGCCCGCCGAGACGGCGGGCACCCGGCTGGCTCGCCGCCACAATGCGGCCGCCAGGTGCGAGCGGGCAGAGTTGGCGGTGCACACGAACACCACCCGTTGTGCGGACCGCCTCGGTGATCCGGCCAGCGCATCCAGCGCACCGGGGACAAGCCGTAGGTACGTGCGCCTCTTGTCGCCCTCCGACCGGCGGCGAGTAACCAGCCCGGTCTCTTCGAGCACCCGCAGGTGGTGAGCAAGCAGGTTCGACGGCATCGTCAGCATCCCGGCGAGCTCCGACGGGGAAGCGTCGCCGTCACCCAGGGCGTCGACAATGGCCAGCCGTGCCGGATCGGCCAGCGCCGCGTGTACCGCTGCGCGTCGCTCCAGTTCAGACATTCGCTCGTCATTCATTGAGTCAATCTTGACTGAGCTATTTTGTCATGTCAAGATGGTGCCCGTGACCAGTGCACCTGACCTGCCGCGACGTCTTGCCGCGGAGTTTCTCGGCAGCGCGTTCCTCGCCGCCATCGTGATCGGCTCCGGCATCGCCGCGCAGCGCCTGTCGCCGTCCGATACCGGGCTGCAGCTGCTGGAGAACGCGGCGGCGACCGCAGCGGGGCTGTTCGCGACCATCTTGATGTTCGGGCCGGTGTCGGGCGCGCATTTCAACCCGGTGGTGTCGTTCGCCGACGCCGCGCTGGGCGGCATGTCGTGGCGGGGCGCGGCCGCTTATCTGCCGGCCCAGGTGGCCGGGTGCGTGACCGGGGCGGTCGCCGCGAACGTGATGTTCGGCTTGTCGGCGGTGTCGATCTCGCTGAAGCACCGGGCGTCCGGGCCGCACGCGTTTTCTGAGGTGATCGCGACCGCGGGGCTGCTGCTGGTGATCTTCGCGCTGGCCCGGACCGGTCGGCTGGGTAGTGCCCCGGCGGCGGTGGGCGCCTATATCGGCGCCGCGTACTGGTTCACCTCCTCCACCAGCTTCGCCAACCCGGCGATCACCATCGGGCGGATGTTTTCCGACACGTTCGCGGGGATCGCGCCGTCCTCGGCCCCGGTGTTCATCGCGGCTCAGGTCGGCGGCGGGATGGTCGGGGTGCTCATCATCAGGTTCCTTTACCCGGCGCTGACCCGCGCCCAGGCGGCGGAAGTGGTCATCCCACACGAGACAGCCAACGGCCTTGCCGCGGTGGACGGGGCACGGCCGGTGCCGCCCCGGACCGTCGGGTACGCCCGGTCGCACCCGACGGAAGGTAATTGATCATGCACATGGTGGCGGTAGGCGGCAGTGACGCGGGCGTCAGCGCGGCGCTGCGGGCCCGTGAGGTCGATCCGGGCGCGGAGGTCACGGTGGTGGTGGCCGACGCCTACCCGAACTTCTCCATCTGCGGCATCCCTTACTACGTCTCCGGTGAGGTCGCCCACTGGCGCAACCTGGCCCATCGTACGATCGCGGACCTGGAGGACGCCGGGATGGCGCTGCGGCTGGACACCGTCGCCCGCCGCGTCGACGTGCCCGGCCGCAAGCTGCTGCTAACCGGCCCGGACGGCAGCGAGGAGCTGATCGGCTACGACCAGCTGGTCATCGGCACCGGCGCGGTTCCCGCGCGGCCGCCCATCGCGGGCCTGGACGTCCTCGGCCCGGCCGATGGGGTCCACCTGCTGCACTCGATGGACGACACCTTCGCCATCATGCGGACCCTTGAGGAGCAGGCTCCGGCTAGCGCGGTGATCGTCGGCGCCGGATACATCGGGCTGGAGATGGCCGAGGCCCTGACCGACCGGGGCGTGGCGGTCACCCAGGTCGAGCAGCTTCCTGAGGTGCTGCCCACCGTCGACCTGGAACTGGGCGGCCTGGTGCGCGCCGAGCTGGAAACCCGCGGCGTGACCGTGCTGACCGGTACTGCGGTGAGAGCCATCAGCCGCGCCGCGTCCCTCGCGCCCCGGCGGCTGCGGGTTGACGCCACCACGGCCGACGGGGAGCCACTCGTCCAGACCGCGGACATGGTCCTGGTCGTGGTGGGAGTGCGGCCGGAGACGAGCCTGGCCACCGCCGCCGGGGCCAGCCTCGGTGCCCGCGGCGCGATCACTGTCGACCGGATGATGCGCACCGGCCTCCCCGGCGTCTACGCGGCCGGTGACTGCGTCATCACCCACCACCGGCTGCTCGGTGAGACCTATCTGCCGCTCGGCACCACCGCGCACAAGCAGGGCCGAGTTGCCGGGGAGAACGTGGCCGGCGGGCACCGCGAGTTCGTCGGCTCGCTGGGCACCCAGGTCGTCAAGATCTTCGACCACGCCGTCGCCCGTACCGGCCTCCGCGACCATGAAGCCCGCGCCGCCGGGTACGACCCGGTCACCATCGGGGCCGAGGCTGACGACCACAAGGCCTATTACCCGGGCAGCCACCGCATCGCTATGCGGTTCACCGGTGACCGCGGCACTGGCCGCCTGCTGGGCGTCCAGCTGTTCGGCCACAAGCACGCCGAGATCGCCAAGCGGGTCGACATCGCCGCCACGGCGATCTTTCATGGCATGACCGTCGACGGCGTCAGTGACCTTGACTTGTCCTACACCCCGCCCCTCGGATCCCCCTGGGACGCCGTACAGATAGGCGCCCAGGCCTGGACACGCGAGGCCAGCATCGGATAACGGCACTGCCGACCTGGCCGGTGCCTGCGGCGGCCCCGCGCCCAGGTCCCGGTCGCCGCGCTGGTTATCAGCTGGCGTGCTTGATGGCGCGGATGATCGCCGAGTGCAGACCGGGCGCGGCCTCGTGGGTGAACGTGACCGAGGCATCGGCGAACCCGGCGGCGGCCAGCCCGTCCAGGTACTCGGTGCGGGACAAGGCACCGGCGATGCAACCGACATACGATCCGGCCGCCGCCCGGTCGGCGGGTGTCAGCTGATCTTGGGCTACGACATCGGAGATGCCGATCCGGCCGCCGGGCACCAGGACCCGGAACATCTCGGTCAGGACCGCAGGCTTGTCGACAGACAGGTTGATCACGCAGTTGGAGATCACCACGTCTACCGACGCGTCCGGCAACGGGACGGCCTCGATCTGGCCCTTAAGGAACTCCACGTTGCCCGCTCCTGCCTTGGCGGCGTTAGCACGGGCGAGCTGGAGCATCTCATCGGTCATGTCGACCCCGTAGGCGAATCCGGACGGGCCGACTCGGCGGGCGGACAGCAGCACGTCGATGCCGCCGCCCGATCCCAGGTCCAGAACTCGTTCTCCGTCGCGCAGGTCCGCCACAGCCAGCGGGTTGCCGCAGCCGAGACTGGCCAGGACGGCTTCGGCGGGCAGGCCGTCTGTCTCGCCCTGGCGATACAGGTCCTGGCTGAAGCCGCCGACCGCATCCGCGGCTTCTCCCGCGGGGCGGCAGCAGGAATCAGCGGCCGGGCCGCAGCAGCCCGCCGTCGCCGCGGTCGGCTCGAGGATCGCGCGGGCGGCAGCGGCATACCTAGTCCGGACTTCCTCGCGCAGGTCGGCGCTGGTGTTCTCGCTCATCATCACTCCCAGAAATGGATTGCGGTCAGCGTGCCGCACCCGCCGGTAGCGCGGACGGCGCGAGTACGGCCGACATCCGCTCCATCACGTCGGGGTTGACCCGGTAGTACACCCAGGTGCCACGCCGCTCGGCGGTGATCAGCCCGGCCTCACGCAGCAGCCGCAGGTGGTAGCTGACCGACGGGGCGGTCACATCGAACTCGTCAAGCAGATCGCAGACGCAGGACTCTCCGTCGTCGTGGCAGGCGATCAGCGAAAGCAGCCGCAGCCGCATCGGATCCGCCACCGCCTTGAACAAGGCTGCCAGCTCATCAGCGTCGGCGGGCGAGACCGGCTCGCACGCCAGCGGCGCGCAGCACGCCCCGTCTCCGGCTGTAACGACTGGCAGCATCTCCTGGTTAATCACCTCTCTAATTTGACATATCTTTAAGCAGAGAGCAAGCTGACTGACCACTCCGGAGGAGTTGGCCCGGCTGGATCTCCTCGGCGTCGAGCTGGAGACGGCGGAAGAAATCACGGCCGCGACCGCGCGGCTAGCCGGAGCGCGCTAGAGGCGCCAGAAGTCGTACGGGTCGCGGCCCGGCCGGAACCCGGCCGCCTCGACGACGTCCACCGCGAGCTTGAATCTGTCTCCGACGCGCTGCGGCAGGTGCGCGTCGCTGCCGAAGGAGACGGCCCGCCCGCCTGACTCGCGCCACCAGCGGATCTGGTCCACCGTGGCCAGCGGCGTCTTCGTGTTGATCTCGAGCACCCGGCCGGACGCCGCGAGCGCGCGCATCACGGTGCGGTACTCCTCCTCGAACGCCTCTTCCCGGTACAGGTGCGGCCCTTTGGGCCAGAAGCGGCGCGGGAAATCCAGGTGGGCGAGCACCTCGAACAGGTCGCTGCCGTCGATCAGCGCTACTACTTCGGTGAAGTAGTAGCGCATTACGTCGTCGTCCGGCATGTCGCCGAAGAGCGCGTCGGCCGAGACGAGCCTGCCCTTGTAGGGGACGGCGTGTAGCGACCCGAGCACCCGCTCGAAGGCGTGCGCGCGGATGATCGCACCCGCGCTCGCGGCGAAAAGGTGTGATTCGCCCGCCTCCACCCCGGCGAGGATACGCAGGCCGCCGAAGCGCTCCCGGCACTCCGCCACCGACGCCAGGTACCCGGTCACGTTAAGCGGCTTGATCCGGTTCCACCAGCGGTGATCGGTGCCGACCTCGGAAACCGCGTCGCCGTCGCTGGCGACGGTGAACTCCAGGTGCTCAGTGAAGGCGATCGCTGGCAGCCCGATGGCGAGGGCCTGCTCGCAACTGCGCACCATCGACGCGTCGGCGGGGGTGTCGTACGACCATTCCGTATGTACGTGATTGTCCACAGGCAGCACGCTGCCGATTGTTTCACGAGTGCCGATTGACGGGTCGCCCGGCCGGGTGTCGGCGTGCTACCAGCGCTCGTCGCGCATCTTGGCCGACGTGATCACGTAGATCTCACCGGTCTGCCGCAAGTCGGCCGGCGGGACCGCCCCGCCGCCCGGCTTGCCGCCTTCGTCGGCGGCAGGCAGCGCGACCGCCTGACCCTTGCGCCCGGGCTTGGACAGCTTGCCCCAGCGCTCCTCCCACTGCGCGACGTCGCCGCCGCACGCGTTCACGTAGGCGATGAGCACCGGCAGCGTCGGCAGCCGCAGCCCGCCGGCCGCAGAGGCCAGCGTCCGCATCGTGTAGTGCGACTTCTCGGCCATGTCCGGGTAGTCGAGCCCCGCCTTGCCGCGCAGCACCCGGAGGTCGCGAGCGAACGCCGCGACACTGTCCGATTCGATCGCTGCGATCGGGCCGGGTCCCCTGCCGCCTGGCGGGGGGTCGGGCAGTGCGCTGTCCCGCTGCCTGATGACCGGCGAGCCGACCCGGCCGAAGGCACCAGTGTTGCGCGGTCCGGCACCGTCGGCGTACTGCGGCTCACCGAGCCGTCCGGCCTCCTGGTAAGGCTGCCCCGGCTGTTGACCGGGGTACTGCCCCGGATATGCCTGACCCCGATATGCCTGACCCGGATATGGCTGACCCGGGTACGGGCCAGGCCGGCCTTGCTGCTGGCCGGGTCCTGCCCACCCTTGCCCAGGCGTCGCGGCCGCCTGCCATGCGCTCGTCGCCCGCACGTCCTGCGGGTACTGTCCGGGTCCCGGCGTCCAGGCCTGGCCCTGACCAGCCTCCGCGGCCTGCCAGGAGCCGGTGTTGCGTGGGTCGTAGCCGTACTGTCCCGGTCCTGGTGCCCATGTTTGCCCGGGGCCTGGGCCGGTGGCCTGCCAGGATCCGGTGTTGCGTGGGTCGTAGCCGTACTGTCCGGGCCCTGGTGCCCATGTTTGCCCGGGGCCTGGGCCGGTGGCCTGCCAGGATCCGGTGTTGCGTGGGTCGTGCTGGCCCGGCTGGTGCGGCCAGTCCTGGCCGGAACCGGGCCCGGCGGCCTGCCAGGAGCCGGTGTTGCGTGGGTCGTAGCCGTACTGTCCCGGTCCTGGTGCCCATGTTTGCCCGGGGCCTGGGCCCGCGGCCTGCCAGGATCCGGTGTTCCGCGGGTCGTAGGGCTGTCCTGGTCCTGGTGCCCACGTTTGCCCGGGAGCCGGACCGGCGGCCTGCCAGGAACCCGTACTCCGCGGGTCATAGCCATACTGCTCAGGCCCCGCCGCCCGGCCCTGTCCCTGGTCCGGGCCGGCCTGGTTATTCGCGTACGCTCCAGTGCCGTACTGACCGGGAGCGTAGTCCGCGTAGTTCGGCTGCCCGTTCCCGTGCTGCGCCGGACCTTGCTGGCCAGGACCCTCCGGCCCGGGAACCGGCTGGCCAGGCCCGTATCCCTGGGACCCGTGCCAGGCCTGCCACTGCTGGCCGAAACCTGCCTGCCCGGAGCCAGGCTGCCAGGGAGCCTGCTGTCCCGGGGGGTATCCGCCCGCCCTTGGCTGCCCCTGACCGTACTGACCATGACCGCCGTACTGGTCAGGAGCGGTCGGGGGCTGTCCCGAGGACCCGGCCGCGGGTCCCGCCCCGCTACCCCATGGCTGTCGATCGCCCGCATAGCCGGGCCCCATGCCCGGGCCCGCCGTTCCCGGTCCCTGCCGCGCCTGCCGGCCTTGCTGGCCGGGCCACGATGCCTGCGCGCTGGCGCCCGACCATCCTGCGGGACCGCCCGGACCGGGGCGTCCCGCCGACTGCGAACGGGGGCGCTGACCGGCTTGCCGCGGCCTTGGCCGCGGTCGGCCCACACCGGGCATCGCGTCCTCCGGGCGCTGCCATGGGCGGCTCGCCGCCTGCTGGTCGTGCGGTCCCTGGCGACTCGCCCGTGTCGGAACGCCTGGCCGCGGCGGCCCTGACCGTGGTGGCGCGGAGCGATCGGGGCGGATGCGGGACGTGCTCGGCGGCATGTCAGCGGGGCGGGGGCGGTCCTGGTCCCCAGCGTAGCCTCGGTACCCAGGGTCGACGGGGTAAGCCTCGGCGTCGAGGAAGGTGTCGCGCGGGTTGCCGTCACGGTCAGGCCTGCCGCCCTGACGATTCACCCGGTACCTCCCGATGCCAACATGCTCAGGCCTTCGAGTGTAGGGCGGCCGGACCGCGCGTACCGGGCTGACATGCAATTGCGACCGCTTTGCGTGGGACTATCCAGGGCAGGCGGCGCGCCGCGCAGGTGTCGGATGCGTGCACGGCGGGCTACTGTAGGAGGTAGGGCGCGAGCGTTTTGCGCGCGCCATAGGGTTTTGCGGGCGTGGTTGCGGAGCGGCCATGGCATGGTTCGTCTGGCTGATCGTGGCGGCCGTCCTCGGCGTTGCCGAGCTGATGACGACCACGTTCGCGCTTGGCATCATCGCAGTCGGCGCGCTCGTCGCGGCGGCCGTCGGCGGAGCGCACCTTGGCTTGCCGTTTCAGCTGCTCGCGTTCGTGATCGCGTCGGGCGCCGGCCTTGGCTTCGTGCTGCCCATCGCCCGGCGGCACGTGAAGCAACCGCCGTTGCTGAAGACCGGGCCCGCCGCGCTCGTGGGAAGGCGCGCGCAAGTGCTCGAAGAGGTCACCGAGCATGGCGGCCGGATCCGCATCGGCGGTGAGGTGTGGTCCGCGAGATCCTACGACGAGACCCAAGTAATCCCGGTTGGCCGCACCGTCGACGTGATGCAGATCGACGGCGCGACCGCCCTTGTTTACCCCCTGGAGTAGCCATGCTGATCGCTGAGATCGTTATCGCGGCGGTGATCGTCATCGCGGTCCTCCTGACAGTGGTCCGCTCGGTGCGCATCGTGCCGCAGGCGCGGGCGCGGAACGTCGAGCGGTTCGGTCGGTACCGCAAGACGCTCGAACCCGGCCTGAACTTCATCGTCCCGTTCGTCGACCGGGTAAAGGCGCAGATAGACCTGCGCGAGCAGGTGGTCTCATTCTTGGGGCAGCCTGTCATCACCGAGGACAACCTGGTGGTGGAGATCGATACAGTGCTGTTCTTCCAGGTGACCGACCCGCGCGCAGCGGACTACGAAATCGTCAACTACATTCAGGCGATCGAACAGCTGACCGCGACGATGCTGCGATCGGTGATCGGGTCCATGGACCTGGAGCAGACGCTTACCTCCCGCGACAAGATCAACACGCTGCTGCGCGGTGTGCTCGACGACGCCTCGGGCAGGTGGGGCATCCGCGTCACCCGCGTAGAGATCAAGGCGATCGACCCGCCGAAGTCCGTTAAGGACGCGATGGAAAAGCAGATGCGGGCTGAACGGGAAAAGCGCGCCGCCATCCTCACCGCAGAGGGCGTCCGTCAGGCAAAGATCCTTACCGCCGAGGGCGACAAGCAGAGCGAGATCCTGCGGGCCGAGGGCGACAAGCAGGGCGCGATCTTGCGCGCCGAGGGCCAGGCGGAGGCAATCACCCAGGTCTTCGGGTCGATCCACCGCAACGACCCCGACCCGAAACTGCTCGCCTACCAGTACCTACAGACGCTTCCGCAGATCGCCGCGGGTCCAGGCAACACCTTCTGGGTGATCCCAGGCGAGGTGACGACCGCGCTGAAGGCGGTGACCGCCGCGTTCAGCGGGCCAGGCGAGGGCACCGTACCGGGCGATTCCGTAGCGGGCAGCGCCGGGTCTGTGGCAGCCAGCGACGATAGGGAGGTTCTCGCCGCGGAAGCCGCCGCCGCCTCCGCCAGCGAAACCGCTGCCGCCATCGCCGCCGGGGTCAACGCCATCGAGGTCCCGCTCCAGTTGGACGCGACGCACGACACCCCGGCGGGCAGCCCGGCGTTGTCCAACGGCGCGAGCGGTCAGCCCGGCACACAATCCGGCTAACGGCTCCTCGTCAACCGAAAATCACCAGGACTCCGACGAGCAGGAATCCGGCGACAACGCAGACCGACGCGACGATCAGCGCGGCCAGCGCACGTGGCGGCAGTTCCCGGCGCCCGATCGCAAACGTAAGGGTGCCGCCTGCCGTCACGGGCCCTGTTTTCACCAGCACGGCCCTGGCCGTGCCCACGGCATTCGCGGTTGGCAAGGCATCCACTGGGTGCCTGACCTTTACGGTCCGCCCGGCCTTGACGGTCGGCCCGGCCTTGACGGTCGGCCCGGCATCCAGCGTGGGCACGGCACCCGCGGCCGTCCCCGCGACACGCTGGGCAGGGCCGGCGTCCGCGGGCGACCTGCCATCCACGGTCGGCACGATAACCACGCTCGGCACGACATACGCCTGGCGCGACACGACAGCCCCCGTCGTCCGCCCGCCATTCACGGTCGGCCCGGCGTCCGCGGTCGGCCCGGCGTCCGCGGTCGGCCCGCCATTCACGGTCGGCCCGGCGTCCGCGGTCGGCCCGGCCTCGACGGTCTGGCCGGCGTCCGTGGACGGTACGGCACGCGCTTGCCGAGGCACGGCAGCTTCTGTCGTCCGCGCGACGTCCACGGTCGGCGCGACGTCCGCGGTCGGCGCCGCGTCCGTAGTTCGTACGGCGCGCGTCTGCCGCGGCACGGCCGTGAGCAGTCCCGCCGGAGGCGCGACGTCGGCCGCCACGACCTCGCGCGCGGCCTCCGCGCCGCCCGCGGGCGAAGCCGGCGCTTCGGCCTCTCCAGTGCCCTCCGGGAATGCCTCCTGGGTGGCGGTCATGTCCTGGGCGCCCCGGTCGAGGGCCGCCATGATCGCCGGCGGGTCCGAGCTGACCACCTTCGGCCCGGCGGAGCCGACGGAACCGAGAGAGCCCACGACGGAGCCCAGCCGCGCTCCCGCTGCGGCCAAGCCCGAGCAGCCGGCCGACCGGGTGGGCAGCACCGGCAGGGCGGGGGAACCCCGCAGCTTCCGCCAGCGCTCTTCCCACTCTTCGGTGGTGCCGCCGCACCCCCGGACGTAAGCCGCGAGCACCGGCAGGTCAGGCAGCGACGGTCCCGACTCGGCGGCCCTGATGCGATCGTAGGGAAAATGCGAAAGTGCCGCGAGCTCGGCGTGCCCGAGCCCTGCGCCGCTTCGCAGCTGGCGCAATTCGTGCAGGAACCGTGCCGCGTTGTCACTGGACGTGCCGCGCGCTGCCGCCTGCCGTACTTCGGTCTTACGGTGCTCCACCAGGAACCAACCCCTCCCCTTGATTCCGTCAGACCGGTTGCTCCCCCTGGATCGCGGCGGCACTGCCGCGCCATAATCCCCCACACCCGATATCCCCTAAACCGGGATTCGTGTGCAGGCTACCGCGCCGTGTCCAGTCGGACACGGCGAGTGCGCACTTTTCGGTAACCAGTTTTTCTGCGATTAGCCGATGCCTTGCTTATGTTGGATGATGTCCGTAAATGTCACTATCCGAATTGAGATATATCGCCTGCGACATAAGCCGCGTATACCGACATCTCGGACGCTGATTTTCGCGCGATGGTAATCCGCATTACACAGTCTCGTGGCAGATGGGCAGAGTGCGCGCCCTGTTATCTGTGAATCATCCGTGAATTGCGAGACCTATTGTGAAGGCGAGCCCGAATGCGAGTTGCAGCCGGCC
>Ga0335075_10006340_pt1 | contig 18275 bp, 18 predicted proteins | sample Lox_Sample_24_FD_206723 | JGI IMG/M metagenome (GOLD analysis project Ga0335075, IMG submission 206723) | Soil microbial communities from Loxahatchee National Wildlife Refuge, Florida, United States - Lox_Sample_2.4 | ecosystem: Environmental > Terrestrial > Soil > Wetlands | place: USA... | reverse complement strand
CCAACTGGGCGGTCTTTCGCATGATCGACGGGCCGCGCGGTGAGGCCGGCTCGCAGATCTCCGTCCTGCGCGACGGCGAGCGCGCCCTCCTCTACTGCTGCCACTCGCGCCGCGTGAAGGACATGGCAGGCAACCCGCATGTTCTCTCGGTCGGCGTCGATCTCGCGCCCGCATTGGACGCCAACGGCGTCGCAAGTCAGGACATTGTCGAAAGCATCTTCGGGGAGTGCGTTCACCGACGCGGCGAAGGCCGCATTCCTAAAGCCGCGACCGATGCTCTGACAGCCGTCGCCAACGTCCTCAACATCGCCTGGATCGAAGATGCGCTGCAGCAGCCGGCGCGCATCATTTGCCCGCGCAGCAGCCGTTGTCCCCGGCCGGAGCGATGCGAGGGCGCCAAGACGCGGCCATCGCGGGCGCGGGAGATCGACGATGTCAGGGACGAAATCCTCGGGAGAGACTCCGCTCCGGAGACGTGAGAACGAATGGGTGTCAACGGCTCCGGCCCCGGTCAACCTTGCATCCCTGCGCTCATCCTGCGCTTGATTGGATGCCGGTCCCGTTCACGGCCTGCGCTTCTTTGGGGGGCGACACGACACCCACCGCCCGCAAGCAACTGGACGCCCTCTCCGCCTACCTTGGGCAGAGGCGTGAGCATCTCTTGCAGCTCTGGCGGGAAGCGGTCCGGCGCGATGCGCAGCTGGCCACGTCTTCGGGGCTGTCGCGGGGCGCGCTGGACGATCACATCCCGCGCATCATCGATGATTTCGCGCGACGGTTGCGGCTTCAGGATTCCCACGAGCCGCTGCCGCCCGACAGCCAACAGCAGCAGGACGCAGCGGAGCATGGCATGCATCGGTGGCAACAGGGATACGACATCCGCGAGGCCATGCGTGAGTGGGGACACCTCGAGGCGGTGATCCTGCGGGAGCTCGATCGGTATGCCGTCAGCCATCCGCAAGTCGATCCCGAGGTGGTATCGGCCGCGCGCGAATCGCTGGTAGAGCTGTGCCTCGAAGGCACCTCAGAAAGCGCCGGTCGTTACGTTCGCTTGCAACAGGCGGAGGCGGCGAGCCGCGTCCGCGACCTCGAATCGTCGCTACGCGCCCTGCAGACGCTCGAGGACGAGCGTTCGAAGCTGCTGCGCGAGACGGCGCACGATCTGCGCGGCAGCGTCGGCGTGCTGGCGAGCACGACGGCGTTACTCACCAAACCGCAGATCTCCGGTCCGGCTCGCGACCACTTCCACAATCTGCTGCAGCAGCGCATCAGCTCGATGGGCGCACTGCTCAGTGACCTGGTGGAGCTCGCCCGGCTCGAGGCGGGACAGAACCCGTTGAAGATCGAGCGGTTCGATGCGGCCGAGCGCCTGCGCGGATATTGCGAGATGCTGCGGCCGGCGGCCGCGGAGCGCGGCCTCTTTCTCAAATGCAAGGGACCGAGATCGCTTCCGGTCGAGGGCGACCAGTTGAAGCTGCAGAGAATCGTGCAGAACCTGTTGCTGAACGCCTTGAAGGCGACTCAACACGGCGGCGTGGTCGTGCGCTGGGCTGCCGGCAAGGAGAAAGCCAATCGGCAGTGGCAACTGTCCATTGGCGACACGGGACCGGGCTTCACCCTGCAGTCAGCAGCGCCGCTGCGGCGTGCGCTCAAGCGGGCTACCGACGTGGCGCGGGAGGCCGATGCCGAGGCGGAAGCTCGGTCCAACAGGCCCGCAGAGCGGCAGGGGGACAGCGATGTGCTCGCAGCGGCGTCCGGCCCGGGCTCGGCAATGTTGCCCTCGGGCGAAGGGATAGGCCTGTCGATCGTCAAGCGGCTATGCGAGGTGCTCGGCGCCACACTGGAGCTCGAGACCGCTCCGGGGCACGGCACCACGATCCGGATTCTGTTCCCGGTCCAATACCCCGGGACGCCGGCGCAACTCGCGCCATAGGCGGCGGAGCCCATCAGCCGACGAAAATCGTCGCCGGGTGCTCGATACGCTCCTTCAGCGCCTGGATCATGGCCGCCGCATCGTAACCGTCGACGAACCGGTGATCGAACGACGATGACAGATTCATCATCCGCCGCACGGCAATGGCGCCACCCACCACCACCGGCCGCTCGACGGCGCGATTGATCCCAATGATGGACACCTCAGGCGCATTGATGATGGGCGTGCTGGCGATGCCACCGAGCTTGCCTAGGCTCGTCAGCGTGATGGTGGACCCGCCGAGCTCTTCGCGAGTGGCCTTGTTCGTGCGCGCGGCTTCGGTCACACGCCGCATCTCGGCCGCCACATCCCACAGCGACCGCAACTGCACATCCCGGACGACCGGCACCTTCAGGCCATCCGGCGTCTGCGTCGCAATGCCGAGATGCACCGCACGATACCGCACGATGACGCCCCGCTCCGCGTCGTAATGCGCGTTGCATTGCGGAAACTCCTCCAGCACCCGGACCAGCGCCAGCGCCAGGAACGGCAGGTATGTGAGCGCCTGCGACCCCGGCTCCAGCTTCGTATTGAGATGCCGCCGCAGCGTCTCCAGCTCCGTGACATCCACTTCCTCGACGTATGAGAAGTGCGGAATGTTGCGTTTGGCATCCGTCATGCGCTGCGCGATCAGGCGCCTGAGGCCGATGACTTTGATCTCTTCCGTGCCGCCAGACGGACGCTGCACCGAGGCGGCAGGCAGACTGGTCACCGCAGCCATCGGGGCCGAAGCCGGGCGGCCTCCCGATCGCGCCGCCGCATAGGCCTCGAAGTCCTGGCGCACGATGCGGCCCTGCGGCCCGGACCCTGCCACCTGCCGCAGATCGATTCCCGCCTCCTTCGCCCGGCGACGGATCGCCGGGGAGGTCAACACGCGCCGGTTGGAATCGGCATCGGCCGCCGCTCCGCCGGACCCGCCGGCGGAGGAAGCCGCCGCGGGATGGCGCGCAGCGCCATTGCCGATTGCAGCGATGGCGCGCCTCTGCGGGCTCGAGTGCGCGCTCGGAGCGCCGCCGTTCGTCACAGCGGCAGGTAGCTCGACGGGCGCGGTCTTGACCGCGGGGTTGGCGCCGGATGGCGCGCCAGCGGGCGCAGCATCGGAAACCGTACCAGACGCTGCGCCGGCCGCTGTCTCCAGCACAACCAGCTCCGCCCCCACCGCGACCATGTCCCCGGGCTGCCCCGTCGTCGCGACGATCTTGCCGGTCACGGGGGCCGGCACTTCAACCGCCGCCTTCTCCGTCATCACCTCCACGATCACGTCGTCTTCCTGCACCTCATCGCCAGGCTTCACCCGCCAGGCGACGATCTCCGCCTCGACAGTACCCTCGCCGAGGTCCGGCAGCTTGAAGACGTACCGGCTCATGCTTCCTCCATCACACGAGTCAGCGCGGCGGCGATGCGAGCCGGCCCCGGGAAATATTCCCACTCGAAGGCATGCGGATACGGAGTGTCCCAGCCGGTGACGCGCGCGATCGGCGCCTGCAGATGCCAGAAGCACTCCTCCTGCACGGTGGCCGCGAGCTCCGCGCCGAAACCGCTGTAGCGAGTTGCCTCATGAACCACGACGCAGCGGCCGGTCTTGCAGACGGAGGTGCAGATCGTATCGGTATCGAGCGGCGCGAGCGCCCGCACGTCGATGATCTCAGCGTCCACCTGCGCCAGCCTGACCGCCGCCTCCGCGACGTGCACCATCGTTCCGTAGGCCAGTATCGTCACGTCCTTGCCGGGACGCACGACCTCGGCCTTCGACAGGGAGACCTTGTAGTAGCCGTCCGGCACGGCGCCTTTGGGATGAGTACTCCAGGGCACCGCCGGCTTGTGCGGATCGCCGTCGAACGGGCCGTTGTAGAGTCGCTTGGGCTCGAAGAAGACGACCGGGTCCTCGTCCTCGATGGAGCTGATGAGCAGCCCTTTGGCGTCATACGGGTTCGACGGCATCACCACCTTGATCCCGCAGACGTGCGTGAAAACGCCTTCCGGACTCTGCGAGTGCGTCTGTCCGCCGCGGATGCCGCCACCGCAAGGCGTGCGGATGGTCACCGGCGCGGAGAATTCTCCCGCAGTGCGATAGCGCAGCCGCGCGAGCTCGCTCACGACCTGATCGAAAGCGGGATAGATGTAATCGGCGAACTGAATCTCGGCGACCGGCTTCAGTCCGTTCACACCCATGCCGATGGCCGCCGCGACGATGCCGCCCTCGGCGATCGGCGTATCGAGCACGCGGTGCTCGCCGTACTTGCGCTGCAGCCCGTCCGTGCAGCGGAACACGCCGCCGAAGTAGCCCACGTCCTCGCCCAGCACCACCACTCGCGGGTCGCGCTCCAGCATGATGTCCATAGCGGAGTTGAGCGCCTGCACCATGTTCATGTTGGCCATCGCTCAGCCCTCCTTCGCCACGGCGGGTGAGCGGGTATCGAGGCTCTTCTCCTCCGCCGATCCCCTGGCCGGCTGCGCGCCCGCCAGCTGCTGCAACTCCTCGCGCTGGCGGGCGAGGTGCGGCGGCATCTCGTGGAAGACATCGTCGAACATGGTGGCTGGATCGAGCGTCGGCCCCTCCGTCAGGGTCCCGAAGCTCGCGGCTTCCTTCCAACAGGCGACCACGTGGGCCTCGAGCTGCTTCTCGAGCGCCGCGTGGCGGTCCTCCGACCATTCGCCGAGGCCGATCAGGTGTTGCTTGAGACGGGCGATGGGATCGCCCAGCGGCCAGGAGGCCCATTCCTCCTTCGGCCGGTAGCGCGACGGATCGTCGCTGGTCGAATGCGCGCCCGCCCGGTAAGTGACGTGCTCGATGAGTGTCGGACCGCCGCTCTGGCGCGCGCGCTCCGCGGCCCAGCGCGTGACGCCGTAGACGGCGAGAAAATCATTGCCGTCCACGCGTACCCCGGGAATGCCGTACCCCGGTCCGTACTCGGCGAAGGTCCGGCGCTCGCCGCCGGCGAACCCCTGGAAGGTCGAGATCGCCCACTGGTTGTTGACGATGTTGAGGATCACGGGCGCGTGGTACACGGAGGCGAACGTCATGCCGTGGTGGAAATCGGCCTCGGCGCTCGCGCCCTCGCCGATCCAGGTCGCGGCGATGCGATCCTCGCCCTTGATGGCGGCGGCCATCGCCCAGCCCACCGCCTGCGGGAACTGCGTCGCGAGGTTGCCGGAGATCGAGAATATGTTGCCCGCGCCCCAGTGATACATGATGGGCATCTGGCGGCCGCGGCACATGTCACGGGTATTCGACAGGCACTGGCACATCAGGTCGACCAGGCTTCGCCCGCGGACGATGAAGAGTCCCTGGTTGCGGTACGAGGGGAAGAGCATGTCCCCCGGCTGCAGCGCCATTCCCTGCGCGACCGACACGGCCTCCTCCCCGGTCGACTTCATGTAGAACGAGATCCTTCCCTGGCGCTGCATGCGCTGCATGCGGTCGTCGAAGAGCCGCGTCAGCAGCATGTGGCGCAACCCCACCTGCAGCTCTTCGGCCTCCAGATGCGGGTTCCAGGGACCGACGGCGCGGCCGTCGTCGTCCAGCACGCGCACCAGCTCGCGGCCGAGATTCTCGACCTGGCGAGCCGGGACGTTGACCTCCGGACGGCCTACGGCGCCCGCCGGGGTGAGGGTTACATAACCGAAGTCCGGCTTGTCACCCGGGCGTGCCGGCGGGTGGGGGACGTGCAATCGCGACCGTTGGGCCATCGGGAACGAGCCTCTTCACCACCGCCAGGGTCTGGCGCGGCGCGAATTTTACCGCTCCGAAGGCGCAATGGGCGTTCCAATCGGTTCGCAATTCGGGGGGATGCCGCAATGAAGCTGCCAGGATCCCCCCTCCCGCTGCCGCATCACTCCTGGCTGTGCGTCTGCTCGCCCTGGTCCTGGCTCTTGCCCTGGTGCATCCAGTAGCGGTCCGCCTTGACCCGCCAGGAATGGTCGGAGCTGTTCTGCAGGTCGTCCTGGGTCACTTTGGGGGCATGCTCGAACCGGGACTGGCTGAGGACCAGCTTGCCGTCGCGCACCATCGAGTGCGCCGTCTTGTACGGCACCGGGACGCTCTCGCCATTGGATCCGGACACCACGACGTAGCCGGCGCTCCTCTTACCGTTGAGGCTGGGAACGACATGCGACACCGATCCGAGGGACTGCCCGGAGGCGCTTTCGACCGGCATGTTCGACCAGGAGTGCCCGCCGGCGGGGCCGGCCTCGGCGGTCCGCACCGTCGCATCCTGGGTCTGAGTCTGCCCCGTGTTGAGGGCGGAGCCGGGAGCCGACCGGGAGCCCGGGCTCGCGGTCGCGCTGTTGCCCTGGATGGTCGTCATCTGGCTCCGATGCGGGCTGCTGGTGTTGTATCCGGGCGCCGCGTTCGGCTGCGTCGAAGGCGCCGGCTGTGTCTGGGCGCAGGCAATTCCGGCGAGGCTGGAGGCTGCGAGAACAACAATGAGGAATCGTGCAGTGGTCATGGGACACCTTGAACTGATGTTTGAATGAGCATTGATTGACCACCGCGCTCTACGCAATCGGTATGCCACGGCCAGGCCGCGTGTCAGCTCGTCAATGGCCGCTCGGCACGCCGGCTCAGGAATGCGCGGCCTTGCGATGGGTGCGGGGATGCGCGCGGGCAGGCGTGCCGTCAGCAGGTCTTGCGGTGGCGCGCTTCGGAGGACGACGCGTCGCCCGCGCGGGTGCGCGTTGCGCATGCGATGTCGAGCCCCGCTCCAGGCTGGCTTTCAGCGCAGACATGAGGTCGACGACATTTCCTCCAGGCGCCGGCTGCGGCTCGGCAACCGTCACCTCGCGTCCTTCCACCTTGCGTTGGATCGCTTCCTCCACCCGCGCCTTGACCTCATCCGGGTAGGCGGCGGGGTCGAATGTCTCGGCGCTCTGCTGCTCGATGAGTTGCCGGGCGAGCTTCAGCTCCGCATCGCGGACCTTGGCGCTTTCGACGCCGAGGGCGGCGACGGACTGCACCTCGGCAGCGAAATGCAGCTGGTGCATGGCGAGAGCGTTGTCGATGGGGCGAAGAATGACGACGTGCTCCCGGCCGTGACTCGCCCACCGGCCGACGGCGCAGCGGCCGCTGTCGCGCAGCGCCGTGACGAACAGGGTGAAAGGCTTGGCGCCACCCTGGCGGGCGCCAGATAGTACGTCCTCTCGAAATACACCGGATCCACCGCGGCCAGCGGCACGAACTGCGCTACGTCCACACTGTGGGTACCGGCCTCCTCCAGCGCCTGCAACTCCTCGGGCGTGAACATCACGTACTGGTCCTTGGCGAACTCGTACCCCTTGACGATCTCATCCCGCGCGACCACCCGCTGCTCCTCGACGCAAACATACTGCTGCTTCAGGCGCGAGCCATCCTTCGCATGCAGCAGGTTGAAGCGCAGCCGCTCGGAGCTGACCGTCGCCGAATAGAGCTTCACCGGGATCGCCACCAGGCCGAAGGCGATGGTGAGGGATGCCATGGAGCGCGCCGCCATACCGGCCGTCGAGCAAGTTCTGCGCCACAGCAACGCATAAGGTTTAAAGTACGCGGATGAGCGCTACCAGGACCACCCGGCCCCCGGCCACGGCCCGCGTTCGTGTGGGTCGCGAGGTGGCCGGACGCAGCGGCAAGGGCGTATCCGTCATCTCGGGCCTGCCGCTTGCCGCCGCGGATCTGGAAGCGCTGGCCAGCCGGCTGAAGAGACTTTGCGGCGCCGGAGGCGCCGTCCGGGACGGCGTCATCGAGATCCAGGGCGAGCACCGCGACCGGCTGGTCGCGGAGCTGTGCCGTCTTGGGTACGACGCCAAGCGGTCAGGCGGCTGAGGTGGCTCGGGCGGTGACGGAGCGCCGGAACCTGCGCATAATGTAGGAGTTTGCAATGAGCATCACCCAGGCAGAGCACAACGTGTCGAAAAACCAGCCAATACCAAGCCGGACACGAACCGGGGACGCCCTGCTGTTCGCCCGCAATTTCTTCCGCCATCCGCGCATGCTCGGCTCCATCGTGCCGAGCTCGCGCTTCCTCATCAAGCAGCTGCTGCAGCCGATCGACTGGAATCAGGCGCGCGTGATCGTCGAATACGGCCCCGGCGTCGGCGTAATCACCGCCGAGATCCTGCGGCGCATGCGCCCCGATGCGATCCTGATCGCGATCGAGATGAACCCGGACTTCGTCACTCATCTGCGTTCCGCGCTGCCCGATGAGCGGCTGAAGGTCGTGGAAGGGTCGGCGGAGTCGGTGGTCGAGATTCTGCAGCGCTTCGGGCACGGCAACGCCCACTACATCATCTCGGGAATACCCTTCAGCACCATACCGGCGGACATGCGCGAGCGCATCCTGCGCAACACGTCCGCGGCGCTGGCGCCTGGCGGCACCTTCCTGGTGTTCCAGTTCTCCACACGGGTGCTCGAGGACCTACAACGCGTGTTTCACTACGTCCGGCGCAAGTTCGAGCCGCTCAACGTCCTGCCGGCGCACCTGTTCTTCTGTCAACTAGGCGCCGCGTAGACCCTCGAGCGGTGCCGCAGCGGATTCGCGCACGATGAGCTCGTGCGGCACCAGGTGATCGATGGAGGCGGCGGGCAGACCGTCGCGACGCTTGCGGATCTCGCGAATGAGCAGGTCGAGCGCCACTTCCGCCATGGTCGCCGTCGGCTGGCGGATGGTGGTGAGCTCCGGCCAGACCGTCGTGGCGATCGCCGTATCGTCGAAGCCGACCACCGACAGGTCGCGCGGTACATCCAGTCCACGCCGGTGCGCCACTGACACCGCCGCCGCCGCCATGTCGTCGTTGCTGGCGAAGATCGCGGTTGGACGCGGGTTGTTGGCCAACAGCTTCTCGGCCGCCTCCAGCCCGGAACGGTAGCTGAAGAAGCCCTGCTCGATCACGGGCGGCTGCGGCTTGCAGTCCGCCTCGCGCAGCGCCGTCTCGAACCCGAGCCAGCGCTCGCCGCTGGCGGTTTGGTTGGGATGACCCTTGATGAAGCCGAGACGCCGGTGCCCGAGCGACAGGAGGTAACGGGTCATCTCGTAAGCGGCCTTGAAGTCATCGATCCGCACGCACGAGGCGTCGGACCGGAACCGGCCGGTGGCCACCGCGACCGTTGGGATGGACGCCTTCTTGAGCTCCGTGAGAATGACGTGCGACTCGCAGACCGGCGGCGGCAGGATCACCCCCGCCACCGAGCCGTCGATCAGCCGGCGCACCGCGGCCCGCTCCGCCGACGGCGAGCTGACCTCGCATTTCTCCAACAGCAGCTGCGCGCTCTTGCGGCTGCTCTCGTCGAGCGCGCCGAGGAGGAACTCACTCAGGTACGCGGCGCTCGGGTTGGCATAGAGCAGCCCGATCCGCAGGCTTTGCGCGCCGGCGAGGCTGCGCGCCGCGGGGTTGGGGGCGTAGCGCAATTCCTTGACGGCGGCGAGGACCGCGGCGCGAGTGGCTTCGCGCACGTTGCGCTCGCCATTGACGACGCGTGAAACCGTCATCGGAGAGACCCCCGCCCTGCGGGCCACATCGTGGATGGTCGTACCGCGCCGGCTGCGGCGGCTGGTCTTGCGTGCGGGTGCGCGCCCGGAAGCCATGATTTCGTGTTCTCATGCGGCCCGCCACAAGGGCCGTAATCCAGCCATTCTACCGGAGTCGCACTGACGTTAGCGGAGTTTTGCGCCAAGCTCGATACCGCACGCGTCGAGGTGTGCCCCGAGCGGCGCGCGCAGCCGCGCCAGCCCGGATTCATCGGCCGCTTCGCACCGGATGGTGAGCTTCGGCTCGGTCCCCGAGGCGCGCAGCAACCACCAGCCCTCGGGCTGCGTCACGCGCAGACCGTCCGTCGTATCTACTTGCGCGCCAGCCGCGGCGAGCCGCTGCGCAACCTGTCGCAGCACCTGCGCCTTGCGGGCATCCGGGCAGGGAATGCGCAGCTCCGGTGTCGCCGCGGTAGGCGGCAGGCCGCGGCGGAACTGCGCGAGCGTGCGCCGGGTGCGGGCCAGGCAAGCGAGCAGACGCACCGCGGCAAAGAGCGCATCGTCGGTTCCCTGCCAACACTCGGAGAAGAAGATATGGCCACTCATCTCGCCGGCAAGCGGCGCTCGCTCGCGGCGCATTGCATCGCGCACCCTCACGTATCCCGACGGCGCCATCACCGGCCGACCGCCGAGCCCCGCGATGCCATCGAAAAGCACGCGGCTCGATTTGACGTCGGCCACGACGCTGGCCCCGGGTCTGTCCCGCAATACCTCCGTGGCGAGCAACAGCAGCACCTGATCCGGCCAGAGGATGGTGCCCGTCTCATCTACGACGCCCAGACGATCACCGTCACCATCGAATGCAATGCCGACATGCGCCTCGTGCGCCAGGACCATCGCGCGCAGCTCCCGCAGGTTGGCGGCGACCGACGGATCGGGATGGTGCGCCGGAAAGCGGCCGTCCACCCTGGAGTTGAGCAGGAAGTGGCGGCCGGGCAAACCTTGTGTCAGCCGCTCGATCACGGCGCCCACCGCGCCATTGCCGCAATCCCACACGACGGTGGGATGGCCGCCGCGCGCCTGCGCCTGGAGGCGGCTGATGTAGGCCTGCGCCACGGGAAAGTCGATTAGCGTTCCGCCGCTTGCCGGCGAGGGAGTGGTGGCCACGAGCGCGCGCAGCGTCTCACCGTGCACGGGCTCGGTACCCACCATGAGTTTGAATCCATTCTCCTCCCGCGGGTTGTGGGAGCCGGTCACCATGATCCCGCCGTCGAGACCGTATGTGTGCACCGCGAAATGCATCTGCGGCGTTGGCCCGAGCCCGATGCGGTGCACCCGCATGCCGCCCGCCACCAGCCCCTCGAGGAGAGCGCGCTCGAGATCCGGCGAGGAGAGTCTGCCGTCCCTGCCGACGGCGATCCGCCGCAGTCCGCGCGCGCGCCCCCAGGTTGCATAGGCAAGCCCGACCTGGCGCGCGTCGTCGAGATCGAGATGCCGCCCCACGACGCCGCGCAGATCGTAGGCGCGTATCGCTTCGGGATTGATGTGTGCCGCTGTGGCTTCCACGCGCCGGGTCATGCCACCAGCCCACGACGCCGCAGCTCGTCGCCGGCCGCCTCGGAGCGATCTTCCGTGGACTGCCCCTGCAGCCATTCGCCGAACTCCGCGAGCCCGGCCTCGAGCGATATCTCCGGCCGGTAGCCGAGCACCGCCCTGGCGCGGGCGATGTCGGCGAAGCAATGGCGTATGTCACCGGCGCGGTAGCGGCCATTGACCTCGGGGTGCAGGTGCGCGCGCCCCAGCACCGTTCCCAGGCGCTCGGCGACCTCGAGGACGCTGCGCGCTTCGCCGCTTCCCAGATTGAACACGGTATCGCGTGCCTCGGGCTTCTCCAGCGCGAGCACGCAGCCGCGCGCGAGATCGCGCACGTGCACGAAATCCCGCTGCTGCCGGCCGTCCTCGAAGACCGCCGGCGGCCGTCCGTTGAGAAGCCGCGCCGCGAATATCGCCAGCACGCCGGTATAGGGATTCGACAACGCCTGACGGTCGCCGTAGACGTTGAAAAAACGCAGCCCCACCGCCGCAATCCCGTAGCAGCGCCCGAACATGAGGCACATCATCTCCTGGTTGTATTTCGAGAGCGCATAGATCGACTCCGGCGCGGCGGGCTTGCTCTCCGGAGTGGGCACGGGCTCGAGCGGCTCCCCGTGCTCATCGGTGATCTCCCAGCGGCCGGCCTTGAGCTGCTCGAGGCTGCGCGGCCGCGGACTCGAAAGCCGTCCATCCGCGGCCCGGTACAGACCTTCGCCATAGATGCTCATGCTCGATGCGACCAGGAGCCTGGCCACCGGCCGGCGCAACAGCGCCTCGAGCAGCACGGCGGTACCGCGGTTGTTGATGTCGGTGTACGGCTCGATCTCGTACATGCTCTGGCCGACACCGACGGCCGCGGCAAAATGGAACACCGCCTCCACACCCTCCAGCGCCCGCAGCACATCGTCACGATTGCGCACATCGCCATGGATCGTCTCGACATCGCTCGCCAGGTAGGCGGGAAACGCACCCGACCCGCCGTGCACCTGTTCCAACAGGGCATCGAGCACGCGAACGCGATAGCCGCGCCGCAGCAGGGCGTCGGCGAGATGCGAGCCGATGAAACCCGCGCCGCCGGTGATCAGGACCCTGGTGCCCGTGTGCATTTCGCTCTCACTCGCCTCGCGTCACTCCAGCAAGGATGTTGGAGCAAGCGCTGATCCCGCGCGAGTGCGCGCACGCGCACGCCCCGCGACTCAGGGCGCGAACTCAGGCGATATCGGCGGAGCGCACGCACTCATCGGGCGCGGCGGGACGCGACGCCTCGGACTGCGCAGTCAACAGGCCGAGGTACAGCCGCTCGAGGCGCTGCGCGCTGCGCGACCAGGTGAGCAGCTGCTCCGCCCGGCTTCGCGCTGCGGCACCCATCTCGCGCAGGTGCGCGGGATCGGCCGCCATCTCGCGCAGCGCGCGAGTCAACGCTGACGTGTCGAGCCGCGGAACGAGCTTGCCGCTCACGCCGTCCTCGATCAGCTCGGGCACGCCGCCGCTCGCGCTCGCGAGCACCGGCACACCGCACGCCATCGCCTCGGCGACGGGCAGCCCATATGACTCCTGCCAGATCGAAGGCAACACGAGAAGATCCGCCGCGCGATACGTGCGGATGAGCGTCGGCTGAGGTACGGTCCCCAGAAACCGCACACGCGCTGCCGCCGCAGGCGACAAACGCGCGCGCAGCGCGGTGGCGTAGCTGCGGCGATGCCCGAGGATCTCTTTGACGAGCCAGGCACGCAACGAGCGGCCGTAGAATTCGCGCACGGCCTCGAGCGCCCGAGTGTCGCCGCCGAGCAGCCGGCTCAGCAGGTCATAGGGCAGAAGCCCGGGCTTGCCGATCAGGGTCAGCTCGAGACCGACGCCCTCACGGATCAGTCGATCGAACGCCTCCATCAGCAGGTGCACTCCCTTGTCCGGGGCGATCCGGCCGACATAGAGCAGCCGCAACGGCCGCCGGCGATGCTCGCGGCCTTCGCGGTCGGGACCGCGAGCCGCCGGGCTGAAGCGAAGCGCGTCGACACCGTTGCCCACGGTATGTATTCGCGCAGCCATCTCCGGCAGGCGCAGACGCGCGCCCGCGGTAACGAACTCGGAGACGGTCGCCACCGCGTCAACATCCGATAGATCGCGGCGCAGCAGCTCGCGATCGAGCTTCGCGAGCTCGTCCTGATGGATGTGAGCGACGACCTTCACACCGGGCACGGCGCGCTTGAACAGCGCCGCGAATTGCATCTGCTGCGGCAGATGCACGATGTCCGGGCGGCTCGCCGCGAGATCGCGCGCGACTTGCGCGAAGTACTCGCGGTAGTAGAGCCTGGAGGTGAAGTAGGGTGCGCCGCGAGCGAGGCGTCCGGCGACGAGCTGCACCGCCTTGTGGCCGCGGCGCGCGACGAAGGAAATGCGGCGGATCTCGATCCGGCCCCAGCGCTCGGTCCGCGGCTGTCCGCGCGCCCGGGGCGCGTACACGATCACCTCGTGGCGCTGGGCGAGGCAGCGCGCCAGCTCCCAGTTGACGATCGCGACCGAGCCGCGCTGCTCCTCGCTGGCGGCGACCGGATCCTGGGGCTGATTGAGAAATGCGATCTTCATGGCCGGCGCTGCTGAGGCGTCGACCTAGCAAGATCGGGACCGGCAGATCGGGGTCCGCGGCCCCGGCGCAGAGTCAGCGCCGGGCGATCGGGTATTGCGCGAAGATCAGCCGGGTCGACTCATCGATCGCCTGGGCGGGGTGATCCAGCATCCGCCGGGTCAGCTCCGAGGAAGCCGTACCGCTCCAGACGACGGAATGGGTCGCGCGGTCGATGAGGTCGATGCTGAGGGCGACGGTGGTGACCGTCTGGATGTCACTGTAGCCTGGCCCCCAGCCCCAGGGCCCCCAAGGACCCCAGCGATAGCCTCCCCCCCAGCCCCAGCCCGGCCCGGGGCCCCAGGCCGGTCCACCCATGCCCTCGACACGGTCATGGGCGCCGACGGTGAAATTGACCAGCAGGTCGGCGCTCGCGCGGGCGGCAGCGGGCGTGTAGCCGCGGGACTGGAGCTCCTGGCCCACGTCCTTCTCGAGCTGCTGAGTGGTGAGGGACCGGTACGGTCCCGTGTCCGTGCCGGGCTTCGCGACGAAGGCATAGGTATGGAAGCGGGCGAGGTCCACCTGCTCCGCCGTTCGCGTCCGTATCACCGGCGCCACGGTACAGCCCGCGAGCAGCGCCGCTACCGCGGCCAACGCCAAAACCTTGACCCGATTCATTGCTCTCTACTCCGCAGCGCCAGAGGGTGGAAACGGGGCAGGGCGCTCGTCGTTGACCCCGGCGGCTCGAGCGCGGCGGCGCCTACCGCCACTCTTGTACACTCGGGCTGCGATGATCATCAGGATACCGGCCCGGCCGGCAGTCGTCTTGCTGGCCCTTTCCCTGGCGCTCTGCCTGCCCGTGGCCGCGGCCTTTGCGGCGCCCGCACCCGGCATTCCGGCCATCGACTCCCACACCTCACTCCTGATCGTCTCTCCGCATCCCGACGACGAGACCCTCTGCTGTGCCGGCGTCATTCGCCGGGTTGTGGCAGCCGGGGGCCGCGCCAGCATCGTTTGGCTGACGAGCGGCGACGCCTCCGAGCTCGACCTGCTCTTCATCGAGCGGACGCTGAGGCTTCGTCCGGACAAGATGCGGGACCTTGCCGGCAAACGCATGCGGGAGGCCCGGGCGGCTGCGTCGGTCCTCGGGGTGCCACCTGCGCATCAGTTCTTCCTTGGGTACCCCGATGAGGGCCTGCTTGTTCTCATCACTGACCACTTCACGACGCCGTATTACTCCAAGTTCAACGGAGCGGTGAGCGTCCCTTACCCGGATACCTTCGCCGCCGGCCATCCCTACACAGGTGAGTCCCTCGAGCGGGACTTCACACGCGTGCTCGACCGCGTCCATCCGACGCTCGTGCTCGCGCCGAGTCCGCTGGATGAGCACCCGGATCATCGCGCGGCCGGCATCCTGACGATGCAGGTGCTGAGCCGCCGCCATGCGCTGGCCACCGCGCGCTTCTGGATCGTTCACGGCGGCCGCGACTGGCCGCACCCGCGCGGCCTGCACACCCACCTGCCCCTGGCCGAGCCGCCCCGAGGCCGGGGTCTCGGGCTCACGGCTTTCGATCTCGAGCCGCTCGAGGAGGCGGACAAGCTGGAAGCCCTGCGGCAATACCACACTCAGATGAGCGTGATGTCCTCTTTCCTGCTCTCCTTCGTGCGCGCCAATGAGCTGTATTCCTCACTGCCGGTGCCGCAAGGCATCGCACCGGCCCCGCGCCGGCACTGACCCTTCAGCGCTCGCCCGAATGGCGCCAGCGATCGAGTATGCGATCGAACGCGCCCGCGATACCCTCGCGCAGGCGATCGAGCAGAGCGCGGCGCCGCCAGTGGCGGCGGTTGAGCTCCTGCGACTCGGCACAGTCGGCATCGAGGATCGCCGCGGCCTCGGCAGCGAGCGCGGCGTTCTCGATCTCCTGGTTCGCCTCGAGATTCCAGCGAAAGCTCCAGCGGTCGAAATTGCTCGACCCGACGCTCAGCCAGTCATCGCACAAAGCCATCTTGCCGTGCAGCACGCGCGGCTGATACTCGAAGATGCGCACCCCGTTGCGCAGCAATTTGCCGTAGAAGCGTCGCGCCGCGTGCCGCACCCACGGATGATCGGTCTTCGGGCCCGGCACCAGCAGCCTGACATCGACGCCGCGGCGCGCCGCGCGCCGCAGCGCCTTGCGGAACCGCCGCGACGGCACGAAGTAGGCGCTCATGATCCACGCGCGCTGCGACGCGCCGTTGATGCGCCTGACGACGTCGTTGGCCAGAATGGAGCGGTGTCCCGCCTCGCTGAGCGCGAGCCGTGCGAGCGCCCCCGCCGCGATGGACGGCTCATCGGGCGTCTCCGGCGTCGCCTCGGGTACGGCAGGCGCGCCGCCGCTGCGGCTCCAGTTGCGTGCGAAGGCGGTCTGCCAGTCGCTCACCACGGGTCCGGAGATCTCCAACATGAGGTCGCGCCAGGCGAGGCGGCCGCGCTTGCCGTCGATGAACTCGTCCGCGAGTCCAACCCCGCCCACGTACGCCAGAGTGCCGTCGACGACCAGGAGCTTGCGATGATCCCGCAGACAATTCTGCAGGCGTTTGCGCCAGGAGAGCGGATTGAAGAAAGTCAGGTGCGCCCCCGAGGCGATCAGGCGGCGCCGATCCGCAGCGCGCAGGCCCATGGACCCGAAGGCATCGAACAGCGCGTGCACCTGCACGCCGCGCTGTGCGCAACCGGCGAGCGCGTCGATGAATCGTCGCGCCACCGTGCCCGAGTCGACGAGATACATCTCCAGCAGCACGGATTCGCGTGCGCCGGTGATGGCCTCGAGCATGCGCCGGAAGATCCGGTCGCTGTCGGCGAGCAGCTCGAAGTGGTTGCCCTGCCGCCACGGCCAGCCCACGGCCACTCCGGCCACCGCATGCGGCCGCAGCGAAAGTCCGACCGTACCCTCAGTGCTCGACATCAGCGGACATTCTATGCGCTGGCCATGGCGCTGACGCTGCTACTGGTCTGTCCGACGTTCGCGCGCGCCAATGCGATCCGCGCCGTCAATCGCGCCCGCAGCGCCTACTGCGGTTTCTCGCCCGCCGCCTACCCAGCGCTCGTCGAGAGCGGCGCCCTCGATCGGGTTGCGCGTCTGCTCGCGCGCGGCGAGTCTCTCGATGACGCGGAGCTTCACGCCGGCTATCGCGCGGCGCGCTCGTTGTGGATCCGGATATCCGGTGCCACTGCCGACGCATCCGTCGAGCGAATGGTGGCCGGCCACTTCTGCGGCCAGCTCGCCGATCCGAGGCTGCGGCACATCGGCGTCTATGGCGAGGCCACCGGCGGTCTTTGGATCGTCGTGGCGGAGCCTTTCACGACGCCACGCGTCCAGGATGCGGCCGCCACGAGCCGGCTGGTGCTCACTCTGACCAACCAGGCGCGCGCCCATGCGCGGACCTGCGGCTGGCGGCGCTTCCCGCCGGCACCGCCCCTTGCGCTCGCGCCGGCTCTTACCCGCGCCGCGGCCGCGCACTCGCGCGATATGGCCGTACGCGACTTCTTCAGTCATACGGGCAGTGATGGCAGTACGCCCGGCGAGCGAGTGACCGACGCAGGCTATCGGTGGAGCATGGTGGGCGAGAACATCGCCAGCGGCGTCGCAACACCGCGGCAGGCGGTTGCAGGCTGGCTCGCGAGCCCGGAGCATTGTGCCAACATCATGACGGCGGGATTCCGGCAGATGGGTGTCGCCTTCGCGGTCAACAGGAGAAGCGGCCAGGTCATCTACTGGACGGAGGACTTCGGCACGCCGCGTCAGGGCTCAAAGGCCGCGGTGCCTGCAGCGCGCCGACGCTGACGCCCGCGGACGATGATCGCCCCGGCGAGGGTGTACATCAGCGCGAACCACGCCGTGGTGCGGGTCAGCAGCAGATAAAAGAGGTGGTATCTCTCGTACTCTTTCGTGTGGTGCAGCAGATGCACCGTCGCCTCCACGCCGCCGGCCACGGCCGCCGCCGCCAGTAGCGCCACCAGCAGCACCGGCCCGCCGGCGGTGCGCTCGTCGTCATGCGGCTGCTGCGCCGGTGCGGGCAGGAGCATGAACCAGATCGCGAGCACTACGAGCCCGAACACGGAGCACGCGTATTGCAGTACGTGACAGAGCTCGCCCGTGTAGGAGAAGAAGGATACCGGCGCGCTCAACGCCGAGATCCGCGACACCATCCAGCCGTCCGTGTGCGTGAAGGAGTCCCAGGCGAGATGCGTCCAGATGCCGATGAACAGCGAGAGCGGCGCCAGCGCCCAGTTGCGCGGCCGGCTGCCGAAACGGTCCAGCGCCGCGAAGAGTTTCGACCGTGCCTCGGGCCAGAGCGGTGCCGCAAGGGGCGCGCGCAGCAGCCAGACGACGAGCAGCAGCAACAATCCGATCGGCATGTCCAGCGTGACGGACCCGAGCGCCGTATGCGTGGTCTGGGGAATGTGCTTGGCGATCCGCCACGGCAGGTAATATGGCACGTCCGGCGCCATGGCACCGATGACGAGCGGAACGGTGCGCATCAGCCGCAGACGCCGCAGCGGCAGCACGGCCGCGGGGTGTGCGAGGGTGAAAGGCATGGCGGAAGCCTCTCAGGCTTGCCCGGCTCCCGCAAGTGCCGTCTTCACGGACTGGACGCCGGGCACCACGGCAATGCGGAAGTCGCGGCCGGCCCATTCACCGCCGGGCTCGAGGCGGTAAGTCAGGTCGAT
>Ga0335075_10006339_pt1 | contig 18275 bp, 11 predicted proteins | sample Lox_Sample_24_FD_206723 | JGI IMG/M metagenome (GOLD analysis project Ga0335075, IMG submission 206723) | Soil microbial communities from Loxahatchee National Wildlife Refuge, Florida, United States - Lox_Sample_2.4 | ecosystem: Environmental > Terrestrial > Soil > Wetlands | place: USA... | reverse complement strand
GCGGGACCACGTTCATCTGGTCGACAAGGGCGTTCGGGCCGTCGATCGGCTGGGCCGGCGGCTGGGCCACGGTGGCCGCCGACATCCTGGTCATGGGCAGCCTCGCCCAGGTAGCCGGGCAATACGGATTCTTCTTGTTCCAGGGACCGAACAGCTCGATCGGCGCTAACGCCTCCGGCGGCTGGGTGCTGCTGGTGGGCGTCTTGTGGATCGTCGTGATGACCTATATCTGCTACCGCGGCATCGAGCTCTCGGCCCGGTTCCAGCGGGTGCTGCTGACCATCGAAGTCGTCATGCTGATGACGCTGTCGGTGACGGCGCTGGTCAAGGTGTTCATCAGCCATCCGGCGGGATCGCTGCACCCGAGCCTCAGCTGGCTGTCGCCGGCGAACCTGCCGCTGTCGTCGTTCGTGCCAGGCCTCATCCTGATGCTGTTCATCTACTGGGGCTGGGACACCGCCTTGTCGGTGAACGAGGAGACCGCGGACAAGTCCACGGTCCCCGGCCGGGCCGGGATCATCTCGACGGTCCTGCTGCTGTTCACCTACGGGATCGTCATCGTCGCCGTCCAGTCGTTCGCCGGGGTCGGCGCCAAGGGAGTCGGGCTGACGAACCCGGACCACCAGTTCGACGTGCTGTCGGTGACCGGGAGCGCGATCTTCGGAAGCTCCGGGTTCGGCGCGGTCTTGTCCCGGCTGCTGATCCTGATGGTGCTCAGCTCGGCGGCCGCGTCCACTCAGACGACGATCCTGCCGGCCGCGCGCACCACGCTGTCCATGGCCGCCTACCGGGCGCTACCCCAGCAGTTCGCCAAGATCAGCCCCCGCTACCTCACCCCCACGGTGTCCACGATCGTGGTGGGGGTCGCGTCTGTCGCGCTGTACATCCCGCTGAACTTCATCGCCGGCGGCAACCCGATCGCTGACGCCGTGTCCGCGATCGGGCTCTACATCGCCTTCTACTACGGGCTGGCGGCCTTTGCCTGCACCTGGTACTACCGGTCGTCGGTGCTGAACAGCGCCCGCGAGCTGTGGATGCGCGGCATCCTCCCGGTGCTCGGCGGCCTGATCATGTTCTCGGCCGGTGCCTACAGCCTGCAAAGCGACTGGGTGGCGTCCAACAGCTACACCAGTTGGACGGTGCCTGGCCTGCAGTGGGAGATCGGCGGGATCTTCATCATCGCCGCGCTGGCCTCGCTGGCCGGCATCGCCTGCTTTGTCTACATGCGCGTCACCGCCCCTGCCTTCTTCCGCAAGCAGACCCTCACGCGGGCCACCCCCGCGCGAGTCCCCGAACTGGAACTGTGAGCGGGCCGGCATGGTTACCGTGCGCAGTGAGCAGCTGGCCATGACCAGCACACCGCCACCGAGGGACCCGGCAGGCGTGGCGCCCGGCGGGCCGTCCTGGCCGGTCCGGTCGGGGACGGTCCCGGCGCTGGCCGTCGGGTACAGCGACCGGCTGGAGACAGTTCCCGACCTGACGGGCGCGCTGCCGGCCGGCTTCGCGCTCGCGCTGGTCCCTGACCGCCTGGCTGATCCGGGTCCGGAGGGCGGTCCCGCACCCGCCGCGCCGGACTGGCTGAGATCGTCGGGCAAGACCCAGCTCGCCGCGGCCTTCGCCGAGTCGCTGTGGCACTCGCGCCAGCTGGACCTGCTGGTCTGGATCCCGGCCACGAACCGGGCCGCGGTGCTGTCCGGCTACGCCGCGGCGACAGCCGCCGCGACCGGCCGGGAGCAGGCGATCAGCTGCGAGGCGGTCGCCGCCCAGTTCGTCAGCTGGCTGGGCGAGACCAGCCGTCCATGGCTGGTAGTACTCGACGACCTAGTCAATCCGGCGGACCTGGACGGCCTCTGGCCGGCCGGCGCGGCCGGCCGGGTGCTGGTGACCTGCTCCGACGCCGCGGCCATCCCGAGCGGCATGCGGGTCCTGCCCGTCGGGCCGTTCAATTCGCGCGAGGCCCTCAGCCACCTGATGGGGCGGCTGACGTCCAACCCAAGCCAGCGGCTCGGCGCGATCGACCTGGTCAGCGCCATGGGCCTGGAGCCGGCCGCGCTGGCTCAGGCCAGCGCGGTCATCGCCAGCTCCACGATGTCATGCCTGCAATATCGTGACTATTTCGTGCGCAGGCGGGAGCAGCTGACCGACCCGGCTGGCCCGCCGCCGCCGGCTGGCGCAGTGACATGGACGCTCTCGTTCGAGCGCGCCAATCAGCTGTCCAGGGACGGGCTGGCCCAGTCGCTGCTGGCCCTGGCCGTGCTGCTTGACGGGCACGGCATTCCGGGAACCGTGCTGACCGCCCCGGCGGCGGTCGGCTACACCGCTGGTGCCGACGACGCCAGGGCGGCCATCGAGTCCGCCCGCGCGGCGCTCGCGGTGCTGGAACGCGTCGGCCTGCTGACCGTCGAACTCGGGACGGTGCCGCCGACCATCCAGATGAGCCCGGTGCTGCAATCGGTGCTGTGTGCCGCGATGCCGGAAGGCATGCTGGATCAAGTGGTCAAGCTCGCCGCGGACGCGCTGCTCCAGTCCTGGCCGGAACCAGGACTGGCCGGCTGGCCCGTGTCCGGCCTGCGATCCTGCACGGCGGCGCTGCGGCAGGTCGCCGGAGAGCGGCTGTGGGCCGACGGCTGCCACCGGGTGCTGATCCGGGCCGGGGACAGCCTGGACGAGGCTCGCCTGACCGGTCCCGCGGTCGATCACTGGCGGGACCTGGTGGCCACCGGCGAGCAACTGCTCGGCGCCGGGCATCCGCACACGATGCTGGCGGAGCAGCGGCTGGCCGAGGCCTGCCTCGCCGACGATCGCCCGGACGACGCCGTCATCGTGTTCCAGCGGCTGCTCGACACCCAGGCCGTCGAGCTCGGGCCCGAGCATCGCGAGGTGATGGCGACGCGGCTCCGGCTGGGTCACGCTCTCGTGGCGGCCAGCCAGCTCGCGCGCGCGATCTCCGTCCTGGAGGGCGTGCTCTACGACTGCGAGCAGCTGCACGGCCCCGAGCATCCCGACACGCTCGGCGCGCGGGACGAACTCGCCGCCGCGTTCCTGGCCGCGGGCAGCTACTCCGACGCCATCAGCCTGTACCGGCGCACGCTCGCCGACCGGGAGCGCACGCAAGGTTCCCGCCACCCGGAGACGATGACCACCCGGCGGGGCCTCGCCGACGCCTACCTGGCCAGCGGCCAGGTGAAGGAGGCGGTGTCGGCCTACAAGCGGGTGGTCGCCGACCGGGAACGCGCGCTCGGGCCCGATCACCTGGACACCACCAGGGCGCGGTACGCGCTGGGCGCCGCCTACCTGCGGACGGGCAAGACGGTGCCGGCCGAGCGGGTCTACGAGCAGGCCTGGGCCGACTTCGAGCGGCTGCTCGGCCCCCGCCACCCGGAAACGCTGCGCAGCCGTGCGGAGCTTGCCCTGGTGTACAGCCGGCTGGGACGGTACGGTGACGCCCGCGCGCTGCTGCGCGATACGGTCGGCCGCCTGGAGCGCATGCTGCCGCACAACGATCCGCTGCTCACCGAACTGCGCGAGATCCTGGCCGATATCGGCGACGAGTAGCGGCCTCCCGGGACCGGGGCCGAGGCTTGGTTCACACGAATGGTATTATCGTTATTCCTTAGCCTAGCTAAAGGATTCGTGTGACCGTTGCTCCCGAGGTAACGCGGGCCCCGGCCCCGCACCGCGTCGCGATCTTCGCAGTCGTGGCGATGGCCCTGCTCATGAGCTCGCTGGACGGGACCATCGTAGCCACCGCGCTGCACGCGATCCAGCACGGCCTGCACACGTCCATCAACTGGACCAGCTGGGTCATCACCGCGTATTCGGTCGGCCTGGTCCTGGCCCTCTCGCTGGCCGGCAAGCTCACCGAGCGGTTCGGCCGCAGGCGGTTCTTCCTCGCCTCGGTCGTGGTGTTCGCCGGCGCCTCGCTGTGCTGCGGGCTCGCGGGCAACATCTACCTGCTGATCGTGCTCCGCGCCGTCCAGGCGGTCGGCGGCGCGGGCTTCACGCCGTCGGCGACGTCGATCATCACCGACAATTTCGGGGAGGCACGCGACAAGGCCGTCGGGCTCTTCGGGAGCATCTTCCCGATCGGCTCGATGATCGGCCCGATCTTCGGCGGCTTGTTCGTGTCCTACTGGTCCTGGCGGGGGATCTTCTTCGTCAACGTGCCGATCGGGATTCTCCTGATCGTCTGCTGCCTGCGCTTCGTGCCCCGCGACCCCAGCCGCGACGGCAGTCCGCGCCGCTCGCTGGACCTGGCGGGCATGGCGGCGCTCGGCGCCGGAACCCTGGCGCTGATGCTGGGCATCAGCTATCTCGGCGAGGCCGGCGCGAGCGCGGCGTCGCCGCTGTTCATCGTTCCGATGATCGCCGGAGTCTTCGGCCTGGCCCTGTTCGGCCGTCATATCCGCCGTGTCCAGGACCCCTTCATCGCGCCGCGCCTCATCGCGGGCCGCGGTTTCGGGGCGGTCAACGTGATCAACATCCTGTACGGCGGCGCGGTGGCGGGAATGCTCGCGCTCGTCCCGCTCTACGCGGTCGACCGGTATCACATCGGGGTGCTCGGCTCGGGAACCCTGCTCACCGCCGAGGGCATCGCGGTCATCGTGGCGTCGAGCCTGGCCGCGATGGCGCTGCGGCGCACCGGCTACCGGTGGCCGCTGTACATCGGCTCCGCCGTCACCGCGATCGGCGTGGCCGGCCTGGCCGTCCACCCCGCCGGTGTCTCGCCTTACGCGTGGCTCGCGATGACCGCGTGCGTGATCGGCCTCGGCACCGGCCTCTTCTCGCCGGCCAGCCGCAACGCGGGCCTGCAGCTCGCGCCGGACCAGTCCGCGGCCATCGCGGCGCTGCGGTCAACGGGCCGGATGGTCGGCCAGATCGCCGCGGTCTCGGTCACCACCGCGATCATCGCCCAGTCGGCGGACCCTGGTCAGCTCCTGGCCACGGTCTTCGTCGTCTTCGCCGCCCTGCTCGTCGCCTGCATGCCGGTCATCGCCCGCGTCCACGAGCACCGCGGATCCTGGTGACGGACTACAGGCGAGCGGTGAGCTCGCCCACGATGTCCGCCGCCGGCTGCGTCTGCCTCGCGAGGGCGACGCCCTGTCCCGCCCACATCGAGAGCGCTTCGATGTCCCCGGTGGTCCCGATCATCGGCGGCGCCCCCTCGTAGCGAACGATCGCCTCGCCGGAGGCGAGGTGCGCGATCACGTCGCCCACTCCTGGCCGCTGCGCAAGCGGCGGGCGCCCCGCGGCCTCCCACGCGTCTGCGGTCGAGTTGCGCAGCGCGCGGTGCGGGGAGTCGGGCCACCCGACCGAGTACAGGTTGGGATACCGCTGCGAATCGGTCTCGACCGCGGCTATCAGCCGGCGCCGGTAGTCCTCGTGGATCGGCATCTCCTCGGCCAGCAGGAACCGCGTGCCCACCCAGGCGGCCTGGGCACCCAAGGCGAGCACCGCGGCGACGCCGCGGGCGTCCCCGATCCCGCCGGCCGCGATCACCGGCACCGGCGCTACCGCGTCGACCACCGTCGGCACCAGCGGCAGCGTCGCGATGGTGCCCCACACGTGCCCGCCCGCCTCCCAGCCCTGCGCGACGATGACGTCTACGCCTGACGCGACAGCCCGCCGGCCCTCCTCGGCAGTGCCAACCGTGTGCATGACAATGCCCCCGGCGTCGTGGACTTGCTGGACGTAGCTGCCGGGATCACCCTCGAAAAACGACACGATCCGCAAGCCGGCCTCCAGGGCCGCCTCCAGGCGACCGTGACGGTCGTCGGTGAGGACGAGATTGCCGCCAAACGGCCGCGCGGTCAGCGCGGCCGTCTCCCTGACGACCGCTCCGACGTCATCGGACCACGTCAGCGTCAGCATGCCGAGCGCGCCGGCGTTCGACACCGCCGCGGCCAGTTCGGGAACCGCAACCATGGGCGCCAGCACAACCGGCTGGTCGATTCCGAGCAGCTCGCATACCGGCGTACGCATCGCGGTCACGCCTTGCCCGGTTCGACATATGAGGTCGGCATCGAACCTGGGGCCCGCCGGTCCCAGCCGTGGAACTTCGAGTAGTCGTGCGCGTCCCACGCCGCACGGAGCCCCGGGGTACTCAGATCCCAGTCCGGGCGGATCTCGCTCGTGGCGAGGCGCAGGTCACCCCACAGGTCGTAGAACGACGGGCGGCCCCAGAACCAGTAGCCGTTGTACACACTGTGCACGATCAGTCCCGGCTTGAGTACCAGCGTGTGGGGGATCATCGGGTTGTGCTCGGGGTCGGTGTACTCCTGGATGTCCAGGTCCTGCTGCACGGTCCGGCCGGGATCGGACAGGAAGGGCCACTGGGCGCCCACCGAAGCGCGGAACTCCTGCAGCGTGTGATGGTCGTCGGTGGCGATCGTGGCGATCTGAGTATAGGAGACGGCGATCTTCGGGTAGTTGGCCGCCAGTTCGAGGTGCTGCTGATGCTCTTTGGGGCAGTAGTTGCCGCGGGCCAGGGTGAGGATCAGCGGATCACGGCCCTGGATCTCGCTGAGGGTACGCACCGTGCCGGTGTGGTCCGGGAGAGAGTAATCGGGGAAGGTGCCGCCGGGCCGGATGTCAGGTCGCATCGGATGACCGCCTCTCATGACTGGAGTGTCTGGTTAGGGAACCCGGCCGGGCCGGCCGGAACTTCGCGGTTTCTGCGTGCGAGCCGCTGCCGCAGGTGAGCCGTGCCCGATGTCGCGAAGATCTCGGCCTCCCGTTCCGGCGCGCGGCGGCGCTCGGCCAGGTGCAGCAGGTCCACGCAGGCCAGCACGGCCAGCGACCCGGCCAGCCAGATCCCGAGGACGAGCAGCTGATGGCCGATGGTGCTGTCGGGCAGGTACACCACGTCGCGCGCGCCGGCCACGACGGCACCGTTGGGCAGCCACGGCGCGACCTGGCGGAAGCCGTCGGGCAGGAACGCGAACGGCACCGTCCCGCCGGACACGGCGTTCCCGATGACGACGAAGGCGAGCGCGGCCAGGCCGGTTCCCGGCAGCCCGGTCACCGCCTGGCAGGCGGTGACGAACGCCACGAACGTCAGCGCGCCGAAGAAGCCGATGCCGATCAGCGCCGAGCTCGCGCCGGTCAGGGCGCCGAAGATCGTGTCGAGCACGAGCACGCTCGCGCAGGCGGCCAGCAGGGCGAAGACGACCGCGGCGCTGATCCGCCACCACACCCGGAAGCGCCTGCCGAGCAGGAACAGGCCGATGCTCCCGATCACGCTCGGCAGGAGCAGGCCGAGCTCGAACACGAAGACGGACAGGCCGGCCCGGTCACCGGGCGGCAGTGGCGCGACGTCGAGGGACCTGGCCTGGCGGTGCAGCGCGGTCGCCGCGGCCGTGAGCGCCGCCGTGATCGCCTGCTGCTGGCTCAGTCCCGCCGCGGCCGCCGTCACGATCGTCACGGGACCGGCCGGGGCGGCGACCAGGCCGCCGGCCGCCGACTCGGCGAGCACACTGCCGGTCACCGCGTGCGCGGACGGCGTGGGCACCACGGCGAAGCCGCCTGGTGCGGCATGCGCGAGCCCGGCGGTCAGCTCCCGCGTGAAGCCCGCCGGTGCCGCCACGGCGATCCGCACGCCGTGCGGCGCGGGGGCGTGGTCGGCGTAGCCGAACGAAAGCGTGAGGATGAATCCGATCGCGGCGGCCGCGACGGCGATCGCGAACAACCGGCGGGGCGATGCCTGGCGGTGCGGTCGCGGAGTGTCGGCCATGGCATCATCATCGCGCACCGGGTGCCGCGTCGCGCCAGGCAGCCTCCCGGGCCAGGACCCCGGTCCAGCCGGCCGGATTGAGTACGCCCGCGCACAGCGGCCATCGGCCCGGGCATGGCCTCGAAGGCATCCAGGACGACTGCGGCGGCGCCAGCTGGCTGCCGCGGCCTCTTCTCGTCGTCCGTGCTCACGGTGATCGCTGGTCAATGACCAGGATTACCCCGCTGATCCCGCCTTCCTCAGTTCGCATCGGCGAGGCCACGATCTGCAGCTCCACGGTCTTGCCCCGGCGGTTCACCGCCGTGACGTCGCCGGTCAGGGCGGTCGCCGTGTCGTTGTTCGCCGCCTCGCGGAGCACGCGGCGCAGCAGGGGCTCGACCGCCACCGCCGGCAAGCCGATGTCCAGGGAGAACAGTTTCTTGTCCTCCGCCTCCTCGGGCCGCAGGCCCCAGAGGTCTTCCGCGCCTGGTGACCAGACCCGGACCTTCAGATCCTCGTTCAGGACGATGACCGCGTTGCCGAGGCTGCGCAGCACGGTGCCGAGGAAACCGCTGGTCTGGTCCAGCTCCTCCGTGCGGCCGCGGAGCTCTTCGTTGATCACCCGCAGCTCGTCGTTGGTGGACTGCAGTTCCTCGTTCATGGTCTCCAGTTCCTCGTTGGTGGACTGGAGCTCCTCGTTGGTCGTCTCCAGTTCCTCGTTGGCGGACTGGAGCTCTTCGTTGGTGGTCTCCAGTTCCTCGTTGAGGGACTGGAGTTCCTCGTAGGCGTGCTCGAGCTCGGTATTGGCGTGCGCGAGCTCGTCCCGCGCCCGGCGGTCCCTGGTGACGTCGATGAAGCTGACGCCCACGCCGATCAGGTCTCCCGGTGTCGCGAACAGCGGCACGATGGCCACGTCGTAGTAGTTCACGTCGAGGCCGCCCGGCCGCTGCCACTCGATGTCGTGCAGCTCAATCGGACGCATTTCCTTGCGTACCTGCTCGATACGCGATCTGAGCTCGACGGGCCGGCAGGAGACCTCCAGGTCCTGGAAGGGACGGCCCAGATCGCGGGGCCGGAGGTTGAACAGCGCCTCGGCGGCAGCGTTCGCGATGCGCAGCCGGCCGGTCAGGTCAACGGCGAGCTGCACGACAGGACCAGAGGATAGCGCTGCCCCTTCGATCCTGCCATCCGGCATATCCTGGGCGCTCACGTCAGCCCACGTGGCAGTGTCGGCGGGCTCAAGCAGCGCTGGGATGCCTTGCGGAACAGCCGCTTGCGCAGGTCAACCGGCACGAACCGGTCAGCGTGGTTGAGCAGCATCTCGGCCTTGCCGAGAAACAGGTAGCCCGGATGGGAAAGCGCGAAGTGGAATCGCCTGATGACATTGGCCTGAGTTTCCGCGTTGAAGTACATCAGCGTATTACGGGCGGTCAGCAGATTCACCCGCGAGATCGGGGCATCCCTGGTGAGGTCGTTGCGGCCGAATATCACCTGGCGGCGCAAGTCACGACGGAACGCGTGCTTTGTTCCCGATAGCTCGAAGTAGTTGTCCCTGAGCCGCGCCTCGGCCAGCACAATCGCCAGCGTGTAGGCTTCTTCGCCGGTCGCGCAGCCCGCGCTCCACGCCCGGATCGGCGCCTTGGCGTTTTTCGCGGAGAGCAGCTCGGGGATCACCCTCTCGCGCCGGGCCTGCCAGGCCAGCGGGTCACGGAAGAAGCTCGTCACGTTGATGAGCATGCTGTCAAAGAGCAGGCCAAACTCATCAGGCTGCAGCCCGAGGTAATCGCGGTACTCGCTGAACGCGCCAATGTTCAGCAGGGTCATGCGGCGACGGACTCTGCGGTGCACAGTAGACGGCTTGTAGCCCGTGAAGTCGAAGCCGCGGGTCTCCTTGAGAATAAGGAGGTCGTCAAGGTCCTCCTCTGGTTCCATCGGAGCCACAGCGCGTAAGCTTACGCTTCCCTCCGGGTCGGCTGCGACTTCCACGGTCATGCCGTTCACGGCTGCCCGGAGAGCGTCGTCGGCCAGCTGGCCGGTGAGCCTGGCCCGTTCGTCAAGGGCCCTGATGGCCAGCCAGAGCCCGCGTTTCCGCAGCCGATGAGTGTTCTTCGAACAGGCTTTGCGGGGACCAGCGGTGCCCCATAAGGCAGTCGTAGGTCTCGGCTCGCTCGCCGCGGTACAGATAGAGGGGACCGCCGGATTCCGGGTATGTCAGTAGTCCGCTTCGTCCGGATCCTGCACGATCACCTGGCCGCGAAGGCGCTCCCGTCATGCGCCGTGGCGGCCACGGTCCGCCACACCTGCCGGCCGGAGGCGGTTACTCTGGGTCCTCTTCCGGGGCCTGGTCCGGCCAGACGCCGATGTGGTCGGGCTCCTCCTGCAGTTCGACCCGGCTCCGCATGCCGAGCCGCCTGATCATGTCGCGGGGCAGCTGCACCCGGCCCGCCCGGTCCAGCGTCGCGTACTCGCGGGCGTGCAGCGTGGTCATGCCCCGCTCGTCGGTCGCCGAGTGCCGGATCGTCTCGCTGCTCGTCTTGCCGTCCCTGATCGCGATCGTCCTGCGGACCTGCGACGACACGGCCGGGTCGTGGGTCACCACCAGCACCGTAACGCCGAGTTCGGTGTTGGCGGTCTGCAGGGCCGAGAACACGTCCTGAGCGGTCGCGGAGTCCAGCTCGCCGGTGGGCTCGTCGGCCAGCAGCACCTTCGGCTGGTTCGCGATCGCCGTGGCGATGGCGGCGCGCTGCTGCTCGCCGCCGGACATGCGGTCCGGGGTCCGGTCGGCGCAGTGCGCGATGCCGAGGGTGTCCAGCAGCAGGCCGGCACGCCGCCTCCGCTCCCGGCGGCCGAGCGCGCTCAGCCGCATTGGCAGCAGCACGTTCTGCCTGGCAGTCATGTACGGCAGCAGGTTCCGCGATGTCTGCTGCCAGATGAACCCGGCGACGCTCCGCCGGTAGGCGAGCCGCTCCTTGGCGGTCATCGCGCCCAGGTTGTGGCCGGCCACCCAGACCATTCCCGCCGTCGGCGAATCCAGCCCGGCGAGGATGTTCATCAGCGTGGACTTGCCGCTGCCCGCCGCACCGATCACCGCGGTCAGTTCCCCGGCGGCGATCAGCAGGTCCAGCCCTTGTAGCGCCTGCACTTCGATGCCGTCGCCCGAGTAGATTCGCACCAGCCGGTCACAGACGATCATCCCGTCCGCGGCGGTGGGGGGCTCGTCATGCGCGGCGCGCGCGGCAGGCTCGGTCACTGCCATGGCCTCCTTCAGTCAGCGATCCGCAGCGCCCTGGCGCTGCCGCGATGGTAGGTGATCACGGCCTGGACGGCCAGCACGAGCAGGGCGGCGAGCACCAGCCCCAGCGCCGACGCGATCAGCGGCAAGGCCGCCGGAGCCACCGTGATGGCCGCCCCGGTCCCGCTGAACGCCGCCAGGTCGAGCGACGGCCCGACCAGCGGCACGAGCAGCCAGGCGCACGCGACGCCGCCGATGGCGGCGGCCACGACCGGCGGCAGCGTCTCGGTCGCCAGCAGCAGCTGGGCCTGCCAGCGCCGCAGCCCCATCGTCGCCAGGGCCGCCAGCGTTATCTCGCGGGTCTGCGCGGTGAGCAGCAGCGACAGCAGCAGGACCAGCGCGCCGAACCCGGCCGCGGCGGCCAGCCCCTGCGCGAGGGCCGTCTGCGCCGCCTGCAGCACCGGCGCCGTGGTCAGCGCGGCCAGGGCCGTGGCGCGCAGCGTCACCGACGCGCCGGGCAGCGCGTGGCTGACGGCCGCGGTCAGCTGCGTACCGTTGAGCCCGGACCCGCCGACCAGCAGCAGGTTCGGCGCGAATGGACCCGTCCCCGCTGCCTGCTCCGGCACCAGCACGGCTTCGTTCCCGGTCACGCCGGGGACACCGCCGATGCGCCCGGCCAGCTGGACCGTGATGGTGCTGGATCCCACGCTGACGGCGGCCGGTGCCGTGCCGAGAAGCTGGGCGGCCGCGGCGGTGGCGACCGCGGGGACGGTCCGGGCATTCCCCGACAGGGCGGCCACCGGGAACCGGATGCCCGGCGCCCGGTCGACCACGGCCGCGTACCGGGCCGGGTCGGTGAACACCAGGGGAAACTCATACCCGGCGCTCGTCGTCGCGTCGTCGACCTCCGCGGCCGCGGTGGAAACGACGCCGGGCATCGAGGCGATCTGGCTCTGCAGCGCCGGGGGGATGACCGCGTGAGTCGGGGCCAGGATGATCGCGTCGGCGCCCACCCGCTGCCAGGACGCGGCCACCTGGCTGTTCGTGACGGAGGTGCTGATCATGTCGGGGAACGCCACCATCGCCAGCACCAGCACCAGGGCGAACGACGGCAAGACAGCGCCCGCCGGGGTACGGGTAGCGCGCGCCAGGCCGACGAACCCGACCACCCCGCGCGACAGGCCCGCGACCCTGGCCAGCTCACGGACGCCGGCGGGGTAGCAGCGCAGCACGACGACGGCCACCGGGATCGCGATGAGCACCGGCGCCGCGCTCTGGTACAGGCCGCTGTTTCCAGCGGTCAGGCCCTCGTTCCTGAGCACGACGAGCCCGCCGATGGCCGCGGCGGCGACCGCCGCCTCGATGATGACGCGCCTGCCCCCAGACCTCCGGCCGCCCGCCCGGCGCCGTGTCCGTCCGGCGACAGGCGCCGCCACGCGCTGCGGGACCACGCTGACCAGCACGGGCCCCGCGAGCGTCACGACGATCGTAAAGCCGGCCAGCCACCAGGCCACCGCGTCGCCGTCGCCGGGAGTCAGGCCGATCGCGAGCGCCGCGGCCGCCGCCCCGGCCGCCGCGGCGATGACCACGCTGGAGCGCAGCACCAGCCAGGCCAGCTGATACAGCGACGCGCCCCGCGCGCGCATGAGCGTGAACTCCGCGGCGCGGCGCTGCGCCACCAGCCGGGCACCGAGCAGCACCACCACCGCGCCCAGCACGGCCAGGCTGACGTACAGCAGCTCGAGCACCGGGGCGGCGGCGTTCTGCGCGGTGATGTACGGCGACAGGACCGAGGGCAGCGCAGAGTCGATCGTCACGGTGGCGTCGCCCACGAGCGCGGGGAGGAACAGCGTCACCCCTTGCGCCACCATGCTGCTCACGTTCGTTTCGAGCCCGCCCGCCTGACCGGTGGTGACGCCGCCGAGCGCGGCCGGGTACTCCCAGGTCACGAGCATTTCACTGGTGTCGAGCACGCCTTCGATGAGCGGCAGCGCACCGGGGCCGATGAAGGCCGCGCCGATCCCGTAGGGCAACTGGGGCGCCGCGGCCTGCTCCACCGCGGGCGCGGTCGCCGCGGGCAGCACCATCCAGAAGTCGGCGGCCCGGTTAACCGGCTGGATGATCCCGGTGATCACCAGCTGTACCGGTCCCGCGCCTAGCCGGTCGCCGACCCGCAGCCCGAACCTGGCGGCGACGGTGGTCGTCACCGCCGCCTGCACCACGGCAGGCTGGCCGGATGCCGCGGGCGCCGACCCGCCGACCGGGAGCCGTCCGGCGACGATGCGGCTGTAGCGGTCCAGCTCCGTGCGGTAGGCCATCTCGAACTGCGGCCGCCCTTGCCTGGCGGCCTGCGCCGTCCCGGTAACCGGCACGAAGCCTGTGGTCAGCCCCTGCCAGGCGGGCGGGTCGCTGGCGACTCGCACCCCGGCCGCGGCCAGCTTCGCCCGCACGGTGGCGCCCGCCGCCGCGATGTCGCTAGCCGGCACCGGTTCGCTGCCCGGGCCTGCCATGGTCGATTCGCCGAGCGTCCCGATGACGGTCCGGTCGGCGGGCTGCGAAGCGGCGATCACGCGCTGCAGCGCCGCGGTGCGCAGCCCCGCGCTCTCTCGCGGGATCGCCAGGCTCGCCGCCACGGCGGCGAACACCAGCAAGCCGAACGCGGCACTGGCGGCGGCCCCGGTGCCGGTGAGCGTCACCCAGGCCGCGTGCGACCGCCGCCACAGCGTTCTCATGCCGCCGCCCTCATCTGGCCCCTCATCTGGCCTCAGCCCGCAACTGCGCCGCCGGGTCGGGCCTGCGCAGCACCGACAGGGCCGCGGCGGCGGCCGGCCCGGCCGCGGTGACGAGGGCCAGCGCGGCGGCCGGGCCGAGTGGCACCACCACCAGGGCTGACGGCACCGGCGCCGCCGCGTTCGCGGTCAGGGTGATCGACGACACGATCAGCTGAGCCAGGCCGATCCCGGCGAGCAGCCCCGCGGCCGCGGCCGGAACGCTGAGCGCGAACTGCTCCAGGCACAGCTGGCCGGCCTGGGCGTTCTTGCCCACCCCCAGGGCGGCGAATACCGCGCTCTGCGTCCGGCGGGAGCGGAGGCTGGCCGCGACGCTGATCGAGAATCCGAGCACGCCGAGCAGCACCGCCGCCACTCCGATGGCCACCATGGCCTGCCGGGGGGCCTTCAGCAGCGCGTTGTTCAGCAGGGCCGCCTGCTGGCTGGCGCGGCCGGTGACGGACAGGCCGAGGCCGGCCGGCAGGCGCGGCACCTGCCCGTCGGCGGTGCGCAGCCACCAGCGGGTCACCGGCAACGGCATCGCCTGCTTGGCGACGAGCAGGTCGTTGATCCCGGTGAGGTCGGCGATCAGCGCCTGGTTCTGCCCCAGGACGGTCGGGAACCTGGCCACCGACGCCACTATCTGTGCCGTGACCTGGAAATTGCCGAGCGAAAACGCGACAAGCGACCCGATGCCGAGATGGCTGGCCGCCAGGTAGCCGGCGGTGGCGATGACGGGGACGACCTGGGACGGCGGCTGCGCGGTGATCCCGATCGTCCCGGGGATGGCCCCGAGGCTTTCGTTGGCCATGATCTGCGCCGTCGGATCGTGTCCGGTGGTGAACGTGAGCCGTTGCCCGCCTCCCGCGGTGCGGTGCCAGCCGGTGAACGCGGGCGGCGTCCCGTCCGACGGCGGCATTCCCCCGTACGTGCCCGGTGGCCCTGTCGGCACGCCCGGCGAGGTCCCCAGGCCCTGCCACGCCGCCCAGGCGGCACCGGGGGAGAACGGCTTGCCGAACGGGCCGCTGGCCGTGGCGGCCAGGGCGAGGGACTGGACCGTGAGGCTGGCGGTCGGGGCGAACGACGGGTTCGCCGGGTCGAACGGCGGCAGGACGTAGCTCAGCGTGAAGCCGAGCAGCCGCAGCGGGTAGCTGGCCTGACCGGGACCCGACAGCGTGAAGACCAGGGAGTGCGGCCGGCCGTCGAAGGGCAGCGGGGCGGCTACCGGGTACGTGGCGCCCTGGGCGTCCTGGATCCAGGCCGTGGCGACGGCCGGGCCGAGAGCCCGTACCTCGGCCGCGCTGCTGCCCGGCCCCGCCCCGACGGTGGCGAGGGCCGCCAGCCGGGCCGGCTGACCGGGCAGCACCAGCCCGGACGGCTGCCGCGGGGTGATGCGCTGCCACAGCGCGGCCAGCGGCAGCGGCGACAGGTCGGGGCGGAGCAGGATCCCCTGACTCGCCGTGCTCGCGTCCAGTGCGATCAGCTGGCTCCCGGTGCCGACGCTGGCGACGGCGGCCGACGTCGCGGCGGTGACCCCCGGTGCCCGGGTGATCGCCGCGGCCGCGCCTGGCGGCAGCCCGCCCGTGGCGTCCACCCGCACGTCCGAGCCGACCGAGAAGGCGGCCTGGTCCGCGGCCGACTGCCGCCAGCTCGAGTACCCGGCCAGTGCCAGCGTGGTGGTCGCCGTCGCGACGACCACGAGCAGCACCGGACCCGCCTGGCGGATCGGCCGCCTGGCGATCTGCCAGCTCACCAGGGCGGCGGCCAGCCGCCGCTCGCGGTCGGTCGCCTTGTCGGCCAGCCTGGCCAGCAGCGGCAGCCCGCGAAGCGGGATGAGCGCCACTCCGGCCAGCGCGAGCGCTGGGGCGACGGCGACCACGGGATCGATCCCGAGCGTTCCCGTCGCCGGGTGCGCGACCGCCGAGTTGCCGCGCAGTTCCCAGATCGCGACGGCGGCCAGCGCCACGAGGGCCAGGTCGCCGCCCGCCCAGGCGATCCCCGCGAGCCGGGGCTGCCGGCCTCGGGGGCGCCTGGCCGCGTCCGGGCTCAGGGCGCGCAGCGCGGGCCAGGCCATCACCACGGCGCACAGCACCAGCACGACGAGGGCGGACAGCCAGGCCAGCACGGGGATGCCAGGATTGCCCGCCAGGCGCAGGCCGCCCAGGCCGGCCACCGGTCCGGCCAGCCGGGTGCCGGCCGCCGTGCCCGCCAGGGCGGCGGCGGCGCCGAGCACCACCGCCTCGGCCAGCACGGGCCGCGTCACCTGCCAGCTGGTGGCGCCGCGCGCCCGCAGCAGCGCCGACTCCTCCTCTCGCAGGCTGGCCAGCAGCCGCGCGGCGAGCACCAGCGCCGCTCCGGCCACCAGCAGCAACTCCAGCGCGGTGATCGCGAACAGCGACCTGGTGAGCACGATGGTGCTGCCGATGCCGCCCAGCAGCTGCGGCAGCCCCGAGGTCACCTGCAGACCTTCCGGCGGAAACTGAGTCAGCTGGTAGAACGCCGCGTTGGTGCTCGCGGTGAGCGCGGAGATGTTCGCGCGGGCCATCGCCTGCGCCTGCGGCAGCGCCATCCACGACGCCTCGCCCGCGGCGAGCGCCCCGGACCCCCCAGACCCCCCAGACCCGAACGCGGCCGGGTTCACCACCGCCGGGCCGTAGCTGACGCGGTTACCCGAGACGGTCCGAAAGTTCCCAGCGGTGCCGATGGTGTAGCCCTGGATGTTGATCCCCGAGACGGGCAGCAGGTCAAGCGCCCAGTAGGTCGACGCGGGGTCCTTCGCCCTGAACAGGCCGGTGACCCGCATCGTGGTCGTCGTCGCGACGCCGGACACGGCGGTGCCCGTCAGCACCGAGCCGACCGTCAGGTGCAGCTGGCTGGCCACCGCCGCCGGCAGCGCCACCGGCACCGGACCGCCGTGGCCCGGCGGTCCCGGCCAGCCCCCGGCGGTCAGCGTGGCCTCGGCCGTGATCCCGTCCAGCGACGCGGCCTGGATCTGCGCGTAGTTCGCGCTCGTCGCCGACGACGGGAGCCGGAGCGGGTTCGTCCACAGCGCGCTGTCCAGCTGGAAACCGATCCCCGGCCAGGCCTTGCGCAGCGCGGCGCGGATCAGCGGCGTGTCGGAGGCCGCGTCGCTGGCGTCGGCCACGCCGGTGAGCCCCAGCACCCGGCCCTGCGGGGCCGCGAGGATGTTCAGCGCTCCCGGCGGGATGACCCCGGCCGCGAAGGTCCAGCCCACGGCCGCGAGCCCGGTGGTGAGCAGGACCGTGACCCCGATGCAGGCCAGCAGCAGCCAGGAGGACCTGGCCCGGCGAACGAGGAAGGAGACCCCCAGGCCACCCACCGGGCGCACCTACCCGCCCTCGACGCCGACGACAGACCCGTCTTCCAGCGCGATGACCTTGTCGGCCAGGTCGATCAGCGCCTCGTCGTGGGTCGCCACCAGGGCGGTGATCCCCTCGGAGCGCACCACGCTGAGCAGCAGCTCCATGATCTGCCTGCCGGTCTCCAGGTCCAGCTGGCTGGTCGGCTCGTCCGCGATCAGCAGGCCAGGCCGGCCGGCCAGCGCACGGGCGATGGCCACCCGCTGCTGCTGCCCGCCGGACAGCTCGTCGGGGCGGTGCGCGGCGTGGCTGGCCACCCCGGTCAGCGCCAGCATGTCCGCGACCCGCTCCCGGCGCTCGCTGGGCGCCGCGCCCGCGATACGCAGCGGAATGCCGACGTTCTCGGCCGCCGACAGCATCGGCACCAGCCCGAAGGCCTGGAAGATGAACGCGATCCGGTCCCGCCGCATCGCCAGCCGCTCCCGCTCGGTCATCCGGTTCACCTCGCGGCCGTCCACCCAGACCCGGCCCTCCGTCGGGTCGTCGAGGCCGCCGATGATGTTCAGCAGGGTGGTCTTGCCCGAGCCGGACCGCCCGCGCAGCGCGACGAGCTGACCGCGGTCAATCGTGAACGAGACGCCGCGCAGCGCGTGCACGGCCGTGTGCCCGCTGCCGAAGGTCCGCCGGACACCGTCCGCCGCCACCATGACCCGTGGCCGCTCGCCGGCGGTGTCTGTGCCCTGCGCTGAGGATGCCTGGCCGGAACTCATTCCGATCCTTTACGGGGTGGCTGCCTGGACCATGCTCGCCCGCTACCTAGTGACAATGCAAGGACGACACCAGATTGTTACCGAGCCCTCAGCTGGGCCTCAGCCGTCCCACAATGTGGTGACTGGTGTGACTTGTGTTTGCGGCGTACCGCGGTTCGGTAAATCCACGTCAGATCACATCCGGAGGCGCGATATGAGCGAAGCAGCATCTGTTCCGTTCTCGGAAACTAAAGCACCTGAAGCACCGGAGCGGCTGCATCGCGGCGCGCTCAGCCTGATTGACATATCCGCCTCGACGATGGCGAACATCGGCCCGGCGTACAGTTTCTACTTCAGCGCCGGCTTTCTCTTCCTCACCGCGGGAATTGCCGCGCCGCTGACGATCATCGTGGCCGGCATCGCGATCGCGCTGCTCGGCAACACGCTGTCGCAGTTCTCCCGCGCGCACCCGTCCACCGGCGGGTTCATCACGTT
>Ga0335075_10006338_pt1 | contig 18275 bp, 16 predicted proteins | sample Lox_Sample_24_FD_206723 | JGI IMG/M metagenome (GOLD analysis project Ga0335075, IMG submission 206723) | Soil microbial communities from Loxahatchee National Wildlife Refuge, Florida, United States - Lox_Sample_2.4 | ecosystem: Environmental > Terrestrial > Soil > Wetlands | place: USA... | reverse complement strand
CGGAGCGACTTCCGTCTCGTCGATGGGATAGCCGAACAGCAAGCCGCTGTGATTCGGCAGGTTGGCGAGCGCGTTCGTGCTCGCGTCCGGCAGTGCGTCGTAGACCCGCAGCAGGACGCCGTGCAGCTGGTTCGAGATGAACTCGAGCGACGGCACGAGCACCACAGCCCAGACCATTGCGGCCCCGATGCCGCCGGCCGCACTGCGGAACAGCACGCCTAGCGTCACCCCGATGGCGCCGTACGCCAGGCCCATGACGAGGCCGGCCGCCAGCGCGCTACCGGCCTGACCCGGCGCGGGAAACCCGCCCGTGAGCGCCGACAGCGATCCGGCGTGGCTAACCGCGGCGATAGCGCTGGCTGCCGCGGCGGCAGCGAACGTCACCAGGACGGTCGCAGCCAGCGCGATCGCGATCGCGAGGTACTGCCCGAACACGGTCCGCAGCCGTCCGGCTCCCTGCGTCATCACAACCTTGATCGTGCGCAATCCCCAGTCACTGCCGCCAATCAGCGCTCCGAGCAGCATGAACACCGTGGCGCCGTACACGCCGTCGAGACCGGAGGAGACCCCGAAGCTGCTGAGCGCCCCGGTCAGATACTGTCCCGGCGACAACGCCGTCAGCAGCTCCGGTGCGTTCAGGCCCCAGCCCTGGGTGACAGGATCGTTGACCGTCAGGTACTCCACGTACTGCGTCAGGTAGTACGTGACGAGCATCTGGGCCGGAAGGATCAGCACCAGCCCCCACACTGCCGGGCGCCCGCGCATGATCAGCAACTCAGCCCGGACCGTCGCGAGCAGGCCTGCCGGAGCGGGGTCGCGCGCCGGCGCCCTGACCCGGCCCGAAGCCGCCGGGACGCCTGCGCCCCGATGCCGGCGCCGGCTCCGGCCGGAGGTAATGTCGCGTCGGCGCAGGAGCACGACGCAGACCGCGATCGCGCCGACGACGTAGCCGGACAGCGTCCAGACCGCTTCCGGCACGCTCACCGGCAGATAGTTCTGCGACAGCGCGCCGCCGCCGGGCGTACCGAACAAACCGGAGAGGGTGGCGGCACTGGGACCTGGTGCGAGATCGCCGATCGTCCGCATCGGCCCGCTCGCGATGAGCCCGTACGTGTAGAAGTTGGTATCGATCATGAGCGTCCACACCAGGCCAATGGCCATGGCGCCGACAGCATTGCGGCAGATCGTGCCGAGCGCGAGTCCGATCACTGAATAGGCGAGGGCAATGAACACGGCCGCACCGAGCGACTCCGCGATGGCAAGCGCGGGCGGCATCGCGGCTGCGACAGGCGTCGCCACGCTCGATTCCAGGCCGAGAATCGCCAGGCTTGCCGCGGCTGCGACCGCGAAGGTCAGGACGGTACTGCCGACTGCGGCCACGCACAGCGCGATCGCCTGGCCGCCGAATGCGGTGGCACGAGCCTGCCTCTGGAGCAGGGCGGTGCGAAGCGTCCCGCTGGTCCAGCCACCGCCCGCCATGAGTGCCCCGAGAACGATGAGCGGTATCTGGGCAGTAAAAGTGAACTGCGATACCGAAATGATCGAGAACTGACTCGGCAGCAGCGAGGGAAGGTTCTGGCTGGGCGTTCCGTAGCTTGCGTACTCCGCCGGGGTCAGCGTGAGATAGGTCAGGAACTCCATCACGTACAAGGTCGCGAGCATGACCACGGGCGTGACGAGCAGCAGCGCCCAGGCAACTGGCCACTTGCGCAGGACCAGCAGCTCGGCCCGGGCGGCGGCGAGCATAGCGTCAGCGCCGGCTCGGTCGTCGCAGCTGGTGCGCGCGCGATCGGCGGCCGGGCCGGCTGCGCAGCGAGTCCGCGCCGCCGGTGCGGCCGCCGGTCAGGTCAAGGAAGACCTGCTGCAGCGAGCGCCGGGCCGTCCGGATCTCGCTGACCTGGATGCCCGCGCCGACAAGCTCGCGGTTGACGGCGGCCGCGCTGGTGGCGCCGGGACGCCGGAGCGTCAGCGCCAGCTCCCCGTCGGCCATCTCGGCCTGCTCGACCTCCGTACTCGCGGCCGCCAGCACCGCGGCGTCGCCGGACGGCTCAGCCCGGACGATCAGCCGCGAGGTGCCCCGCAGCTCAGCCGGGGAGCCCTCGGCGAGCAGCCGGCCGCCGCTGATGATGCCGACCCGGCCGCAGAGCTCCTCGACTTCGGCCATGTCGTGGCTGCTGAGCACGATGGTCCTGCCACCGGTGCCGAGCGACCGGATGAGCGCCCGTATCTCCAGCTGGCCAGCAGGGTCGAGGCCGTTGGCCGGCTCGTCCAGGACGAGCAGCTCGGGGTCCTTCAGGAGCGCGACCGCCACGCCGAGCCGCTGCTGCATCCCGAAGCTGTAGCCAGCCACCTTGTCGCCCGCGCGCGCAGTGAGTCCGGCCTGCTCGAGGACAACCTCGACGCGCTGGTCGCCAATGCCGCACCGGCGGGCCACGACCCGCACGTTGTCGCGACCGGACAGGAACGGGTAGAAGGCCGTCTCCCCCATTGCCCCGAGCCGCCGCAGTCCGGCGGGATCACCCGGCGGCGCCCCGAGAACCCGGATCAGGCCGGAGGTCGGCCGGACGAGCCCCAGCAGCATGCGCAGCGTGGTTGTCTTGCCCGCCCCGTTCGGGCCGAGTAAGCCGTAGACCTCACCGGCCTGGATCGCGAGGCTGAGGCCGTCGACCGCGACCACGTCGGCGCCGAAACACTTCACCAGGCCGCGTACCTCGACGGCAAGTTCGCCGGCCAATCCGACCACCCCCGGTCCCGTGGCGCTGATGAGGACCAATGTCGCAGACGCGCGCGTAGGCACGCAAGAAGACGCCGACGGGCAGGGCGGCAGGCAACATGTCACTGGTTATGACGCCGCGCCGACCGTTTTGGCCCGATTTTCGTCTACACAACCAGTGACATGTTGACGTGGCAGCCGGGTCGGGCGGCCGTCTGCCGGATGGGTCAGCTCCGGCGGACGCGGGCGCGAAGCTTTGCCGCCAGCGCGCGCGCCATCAGCTTCAGCAGATCCCTCGTGCGGGGCTCGGTGTAGAGGATGAAATCGTCGAACTTGCGGACGCCGCGGTGGCCTGCAGCCGCTCGCGCCGCGTCCCGGATCTGAGTGAGCTGCGCCGTCGTCAGCTGCAGCGGGTGCTCCCCCGGCTGGTAGGTGGCGCCGAGCGGGAAGTCACGGCCCGGCACGCGGCTCATCTCGATGTGGCAGCCCAGGACGTGGGTGACCGGCCGGCTGGCGGCGAAGTCGACCATCCTGTCCATACTTGCCAGGAACTCCTCGTGGTTGTCGACGTAGAGCCGGCCGGGAATAACGGTGTCGCCGGTGAGCAGGAACCCGGTCCACGGGTCGTACGTAGAAATGGCCGCGCGGTGATGGCCGGGGCTGCCCTGAATCTCCAGGACCCTGCCGCCGAGGTCGAAGGTGACGAGATCGTCGGGCCAGCTCGTGAAGCCGAAGAACTCCCGCACAGCGTCGGCCTCGCGACTCACCACCGTCGTGTCCGGGCGCCCGGTGAACTGGACGTCACCGGCGACGTGGTCGCCGTGGCCATGTGTGTGCGCGACGACGAGCTCGTACCTCTCCCGCGGGTGGCTGGCGAGCCAGTCCTCGACGAGGCCGTCGATCGTCGCTCGCAACGGGAACGCGGCTGCATCAGCAGTGGCCCCGGTGTCCAGCAGCAGCGCCCGCTCGTTGCCGAACAGCAGGAACATGAACGGTGCTTCGTAGTGCACCGACTTGCTCTGCCGCAGAATCACCGTGTGCTCGTCGTAGTGGTGCACCTGGATCGGCCGGTCCTGCCCGGCACCCGAGCGCGGCGCTCCGTGGATCCAGCTCACGTCCAGCGATCCGGCGACTGGCGCCGCCGACCCGAAGTCGATGGTCCCGCCAGCACCTGTGCCGCCAGCCCCCGTGTCGTCAGCCACCATGGGCCTCGTTTCCATGATCGTCCTTATCTGTGTGGTGTTCCGGGCTCAAGTCGAGCTCTGCCATCGGCGTCCCGGCCAGGAAGTACCGGACGTACCGCTGGCCGGGTGCCAGGCGCGGTCCGCTGCCGACCGCGCGCGCGAAGTACGGCTGGAGGATCTCGAGCAGCTGCCGCTTCACGTCACCGACCTCAGCGGCCGTCATCACCGCGACGCCGGTGACCGGGCCGCCTTTGTCCTGCCAGCCGGGGCCTTTATCGATGCGCTCCTGCCAGTCGGCGATGGCCTGCATCTCGCGGCCGAGGACGACGTTGAAGAACTCGCTGGCGGCGGTCTCGTCGCCGGGGATCCGGATCCGGCTGTCGGGCATCTGGTAGCGCCGCTCGCGCCGGTCCGGGCCGGGTTCGGCCTCGGTAACGAGGCCGTACTTCGCGAGCTGGCGCAGGTGGAATGAGCAGTTGGCCTGCGGTAGCTGCAGGACGCGCCCGCACTCCGCCGCGGTCGCCGGGCCGATCGCGACCAGCAGCTCGAGCAGGTCGAGGCGCACCGGGTGTGCGAGCGCCCGGATGGCCTTCGGGTCCGTGACCTCCATATGCCAAAGCATACTTTGGCATCTCAGGATGTCAAAGCATTCTTTGGGAACTACGCGGCGGCTTTGGCGGCCTCCGCCAGCAGGTCGAGCTCATCTGTCAGGTAGTCGGCGAGCGTCTCGAGGTCGGGCACGAGCTCCCGACAGGAAACGAGGCCAAAGTGGAGCTGGCCGAGGTAACCGACCAGCGTGATGTTCAGCCCCTGCCCGTCGGTGATGACCGAGACTGGGTAATGCGCGAGCAGGCGGGCACCGCACAGGTAGACCGGCACGTTCGGGCCGGGCACGTTGGAGATGCACAGGTTGAACGGCGGCAGCCGGTGCAGCACTCCGGTCGCGAAGACGACCCGGGCTGCGCGGGCGGTCAGGGCCGGCAGGGCGAAGTCACTGATGTGGTCCACCAGGCCCTGCGGAATCGCGGCCTGCTGCGCCTTCGCGGTCTGCGTCGCAGCGTGCGCGATCCGGACTCGCTCGGCCGGGTCGCTCACGTTGGTCGGCAGTGCGGCGAGCATCGCCGAGACCTTGTTCCCCATCGAGGTCTTGCTTGCGGTATCGCGCACGGATACCGGGATCATCGCGATCAGCGGGCCGTCCGGCAGCGCGGAGTGATCGGCCAGCCAGCGCCGCAGCGCGCCAGCGCACATGGCCATGACGACGTCGTTGACCGAGACGCTGAACGCGTTCTTGATCGCCTTCACCGTTTCCAGGTCTACGCTGCGCAGCGCCAGCCGACGGTGCGGCGTAATCGGCCGGTTGAACGGTGTCGCCGGAGCGCGGCCGGGCGTCGTGCGAATGACTTCGCCGTCGCCGCGATTCAGGCCGAGCATGCCGCCGACCAGGCCACCGACGGCGGGAGCCAGCGAGGGCAGGAACCGGACGACCTCACTGGTGAGACGCACGGTCTCGACGGGCCGCCAGGCGAGCCGCGCGGCGGCCAGCGCCGTGAGCGCGGCCGGTCGCGGCGGCCGGGCGGGCCGGAACGGCCTGGTCGCCGGCAACTCCCGGCCGTCCGGGGTAAGGTCCAGCAGGATCGTCAGCAGCTCCGCGCCGGACGCGCCGTCGATCGCCGCGTGGTGGATCTTCGTGTACACGGCGGCACGGCGGCGGGCCAGGCCGGTGATGAGGTAGATCTCCCAGAGTGGCCGGCTGCGGTCGAGCGGCCGGGCGTGCAGCCGGGAGACTTGCTCAGTGAGCTGCGCCTCCGACCCCGGCCGCGGCAGCGCGATCTCGCGGATGTGGTACTCGATGTCGAAGTTCGGGTCGTCGATCCAGTACGGCTGGTCCAGCCCGAGCGGCACCGCGAGCAGTTTGCGGCGGAGCACGGGCACCAGCGGCAGCCGCTCACCCAGCACCTCGGTCAGGCGCGCCAGCGTCAGCGGTACGGGTGCATCCCTGGGATCGAGAATGCAGACTCCGCCGACGTGCCCGGTCGAGTTGGCAGTCTCGAGCGCGAGGAACGCCGCGTCTAGCCCGGTGAGCTGCTGCATCCGCTACTCCTGACCATCGGCTGAACCGCGGTAAAGCGAGCGCAGTGCCGCAGCCGGGCGGAACGGGCTCAGCCGGCCAGCCGGGACCGCCAGCCGGTCGGCGATCAGCCACAGCGTGGCCGGATCCACGCCGAAGCCCAGATGCGCGCAGTGCACCTCGACGTTCTCGTGCAGTCGTGTCTCCGGCTCGATGCATGCCCGCCAGGACACGATTCCGTCCCGCCGCGAGTACACCGCGGTCGACGGAACCTCGATAGGCCGGCTGATCTGCTCGCGCGTCGGCACCCGCCCGGTCGCATGCAGGCGGGCCCGGCGCTGGTAGGCACGGTCGGCGTGACTGTGCTCGCTGTCGGTCAGCGCGAACGGGCTGCCGAGCGTGATGACCCGCCGGACGCGGCCGGGATGCCCGCGTGCGAGCTCCCGGGCATAGATGCCGCCCAGGCTCCAGCCGATCACCGATACCGGCCCCCCGGTCTCGCTGACGAGGGCAGCCAGCAGCGCAGGCAACCCGTCGAGGACCTCGCTCGTCGGGCCGATGTTGCGGCCCAGATTCCAGCCGTGTACCTGGTAGCCGAGGCGGCGCAGGAACCGGCGGAGTACTCCCGTGCTCGTATCCGAGGCCAGCAGGCCCGGCAGCACGAGGACACCGTGACCATCGCCGCGCGGTGCGAAGGCGAGCCACGGAGCGGCCAGGGGCAGGGTCGCGAGTTCGGCCAGTCCTCTCGCGGGCTCAGTCAGCAGTAGGCCGAGCGAGGGTCCCGCCGAGCTGGCTGACGCACTGGCCGACGAGCCGCCGGACGCACCAGACTCGCGGAAGGAGGCTTCCCGTACTGGCACGCGGCCCCCGTCCTGTCGCCGCCCGCGGACCGGAGCCCGCCGCCGCGCACCCAGCGTCCCTATGCAACCTGCTGATACACCCTTAGTGTAAGTCTCAATTCACTTGCCGGAAGGCCCAGAACCTCGGTGGCGCCATGAGCTTCAATCTCGCGACGATCCTGCACGAGACAGCGATGGCCTCGCCCGATGCCCTTGCGTACCGCGCCAGCGGTGCAGCCGCAACCTACCGGCAGCTGGACGACCAGTCCGGGTTGCTGGCCGCCGGGCTGGCCACGGCGGGCCTCGTTCCCGGTCAGGTTGTCGCTCTTCAGCTGCCGAACGTGCCGCAGTTCCTCACCGCCTACTTCGGCGCGCTCAAGGCCGGGATGACAGTGCTGCCGATGAACCCGCTGCTGAAGGCGGCCGAGATCGAGCATCAGCTCACTGACTCGGGCGCCGCCATCATGATCGGCCTCGCCGGACTGCATGCCGAGGCCGCCAAGGCCTGCGAGATCGCCGGACTGCCGCTCTACCTCGTCGGCGATGCGCCTGCCGGCGAGGGGTCGCGCCCGGTGACCGATCTCATCGCCACTGCGCCGCTCAGCACGCCAGGCGGTGACATCTGGCCCGGCGACGCGGACGACACGGCAGTCCTCATCTACACGAGCGGAACGACCGGCAAGCCCAAGGGCGCCGAGCTGACCCACTTCCTGCTGTACATGAACTGCACGGTGTCGGGTGAGCTCTTCGGTGCCCGGCCGGACGACGTGACGCTCGCGGTGCTGCCGTTCTTCCACGTCTTCGGGCTGTCCTCGGTCGTCAATGTCAGCATTCGCTACGGCGGCTGCCTGTCCATCGTGCCGCGGTTCGAGCCGACCACGGTCCTGACCGCACTTGAGGCCGACAAGTGCACGGTCATCGCAGGTGTGCCGACGATGCTGCATGCGCTCGCGCAACTCGAGGTCGCGGGCCGCGACCTGTCCGCGCTCCGGATCACGGTGTCGGGCGGAGCGTCGCTACCGGAGAACGTGCTGCGGATGTTCGAGAGTAAGTACGGCATCGACGTGCTCGAGGGATACGGACTATCGGAGACCGGCAGCACCACGTCGTTCAACCGGCCGGGCGACCGCCGGCCGCTGTCGGTCGGCAAGCCGATCTGGGGCGTGCAGATGCGCGTGGCCGACACCGCTGAGCAGCCGCTTCCGCCGGGACCTGACCAGATCGGCGAGATCCAGATCCGCGGCCACAACGTCATGAAGGGCTACCGCAACCGGCCGGAGGCGACCGCCGACGCGCTCAGGGGCGGCTGGCTGCATACCGGCGACCTCGGCTATGTCGACCCCGACGGCTTTTACTTCATCGTCGACCGGACCAAGGACCTGGTCATCCGCGGCGGCTATAACGTCTACCCGCGCGAGATCGAGGAAGTGCTGTACGCCCACCCGGGCATCCGGGAGGCCGCGGTGATCGGCAAGCCGGACGAGCGGCTCGGCGAGGAAGTAGTCGCAGTCGTCGTGCTCGCCGACGGATCAGACCTCGGCGAGCAGGAAATCATCGAGTACTGCAAGGAGCGGCTCGCGGCGTACAAGTACCCGCGCGAGGTCCGCTTCCGCGCCGAGTTGCCTAAGGGCTCCACCGGCAAGATCCTCAAGACGGAGCTGCGCGGCAGCTGACTTCCCTGGACGCGCTGCGGCAGCGCCCGGCTGGTCACTCAGCCGGGCACCGTCGCAGCGTCCTGCGGGGCCGCTTGCTCCGCGGTGCCCTGCTCAGGCGGCCAGGGACGAGTAGAAGCTCGCGTCGCCCGTGCGCACGATGCTGGTGTCGCCGCTGATGCCCACCGGGATCGGTCCGGCGATCGTGATCCGGTGCAGCAGCCGGGGCAGGTCGTCGTAGTCCGCAACTGCGTAGTGCTGGGTCGCGCGGTTGTCCCAGATCGCGATGTCGCCGTGCCGCCAGGACCACCGCACTGTGTTCTCCAGCCGGGTCACCTGCCGCTGCAGCAGCTGGAAGAGGTCGCCCGAGTCGACCGAGCTGAGCCCGGTGAAGTGCCGGACAAAGTGGCCGAGCAGCAGGGACGGCTCGCCGGTCTCCGGGTGAATCCGGACGACCGGGTGCTCGGTCTCGAACTCGAGGTGCCGGAACTCCTCCCGGTACGCCTTCTCCCTGACGTCGACGCCGCCGATCTGCGGTCGCTGGGCCGCGTAGTCGTACAGATTGGAGTGCACCGCGCGGAGGTTCGCCACCAGCGCCTGAAGCGCCGGGTGCAACCGCCGGTAGGCCTCGACTGTGTTGGCCCACACGGTCGTGCCGCCGTACGGCGGCAGCGTGATCGCACGCAGAATGCTGATCGCCGGTACTCGGTCGACGAACGTCACGTCAGTGTGCCAGCTGTTCGCCTTACCCTGCTCCGAGTCGATCGGCAGGATCGCCTGCCCGTCTCCGGTGACCGTCGGGTGCGGCTTGGTCACCTCGCCGAGCAGCTTCGCGAAGGCGAGCTGGTCAGCATCGGTGGCGTGCTGCTGGTCACGCAGGAACACCACGCGGTGGCGCAGCAAGGCAGCGCGCAGCTCGGCCAGAGCCGACGGATCCACGTCACCGCCGACGCGGATGCCGCCGACGATCGCGCCGATCAAGCCGCCAACTTGGGTTACCTCAATCTGCCGGAAGTCTTCGTCAACGGGCTGCGTCGTGGTGGGGTGGAGTAGCTGAGTCATGCGTCCGGGCACCTTTCGTCGTCTGGCGGTCTCTTCCCCAATCTGGGCCCGGCGTGATATGAAAGTCAAGTATTCCGATTAATTTAATAGGCTTTGCGCACCGGACAGGAGGCGATCGTGAGCGTGGCAGTCGTGGTGGGCAATCCCAAACCGCGCTCGCGTACGTACCAGGCCGCGCACATCGTCGCCGAACGGCTGGCCGGCCGGCCAGCCGATCTCGGCATCGACCTGGCCGACCTCGGCGCCGCGCTGCTCGACTGGTCAGACCCTGCCGTGGCCGAGCTCGTGACGGCCGTGCAGCGGGCCGATCTCGTCGTGGTCGCCAGCCCGACGTACAAGGCCACCTACACCGGACTGCTCAAGCTGTTCCTCGACCGGTTCGGCGCGGGCTCGATGACCGGCACCGCCGTCCCGCTGATGCTCGGCGGGCACTGGAAGCATGCGCTCGCGCCGGAGCTGCTGCTGAAGCCGGTGCTGGTGGAGATCGGCGCGACCTGCCCGACCGCCGGGCTCTTCCTGCTCGACTCGGAATTCGAGGCAAGCGACACCCTCGACAGCTGGATCGAGCGAGCACGCCCGGCCGTGGCTGCGACCACACAGGGGCTGGCATGACGCAGCCGCCGGGCCAGGCAAAGCTCCGCCGGGTCTTCGGTGCGTTCCCCACCGGGGTCGCCGCCGTCGCTGCTGTCATCGACGGCGAGCCGTCCGGACTCGCCGCGAACTCGTTCGTGTCCGTCTCCCTCGATCCGCCCCTGGTGTCGGTCTGCATCGCGCACTCCTCGACGACGTGGCCGACCCTGCGGCGGGCCAGCCGGATGGGCATCTCGGTCCTGGGAGATCACCAGGAGGCGGCCAGCCGTCAGCTCAGCTCGCGGACCGCGGAGCGGTTCGACGGACTCGACTGGCGCGCGACCACCGACGGGGCGCTGCTGGTCTCCGGGGCGGCTGCCTGGTTCGACTGCTCACTGTGCCGCGAGATACCGGCCGGCGATCACGACATCGTCCTGCTGCGGGTCCACGACCTAGGCGCGGCGGAGATCATGCCGCTGGTCTTCCACGGGAGCACGTACCGGCAGCTCGGCGGCCACCAGACCAGCGACTACGGCGACGCCCAGTACAGCGACGCCCAGTACAGTGACGCCCAGTACAGCCACGCCCAGTACAGCAAGGCGCAGTACAGCAAGCAGTACCGCATCGGGGCGTGACATGGCGCGATTCTCCTGGGTTTCACCCGGCGCCGGCCGGGCAGGGCTGATCCACGACGCCGAAGCACCGTCAAGTTAGCTATTTATCCTATCGGCAACATAGTTTATTCTGGAGCGCATGGGTCTGACACAGACCGGCACTCGCGAGCTCCAGATCGCGATTGTCGGGGGCGGCGCCAGCGGAACCCTCACCGCGGCGCAGTTGCTGAGCTGCGCCGCTGACCGGCGGTTTGCCCTGCACGTGACACTCATCGACCGGCAGGGCCGGCACGGTCTTGGCCTGGCCTACTCGACCAGTCACGCCGCTCATCTGCTCAATGCGATGGCCGGGCAGATGAGCGCGGTGCCGGACGACCCGGGCCATCTCGTCCGCTGGGCGGCCACGGCCGGAATCCAGCCGGCGGGCGGTCGGCCATCAGACCCGGTGACGGCCACGACCTTCCTGGCCCGGCGCGACTACGGCCGGTACCTGCGGCACGTCCTCACCGAAGCGGAGAAACGAGGCGGGCCCACGGCCCGCCTCACCCGGCTCACCGGGGAGGTGATCGGCCTGCGGCAGCAGCGGACCGCCGGCGGCGGCCGGGCGCGGCTGTTCCTGGCCGGGATTCCTCCCGTGGACGCTGACGTCGTGATCCTGGCAACAGGAAACGCGGCCGCCCGCCTCCCCGTCGACGTCCCGCCCGGCGCGAAGGGGCGGGTCATCGCCGATCCGTGGCAGCCCGGAGCGCTGGAGCCAGCCATCGCCGCCGCAGCAGCGGGCACTCCGGTCGCCATCGTGGGCACTGGCCTCACCATGATCGACCTGGCGATGACGCTGACTGACGGGCAGTCAGCGGCGCGCGTGCACGCCATCTCCCGGCACGGCCTGCTGCCGCGAGTTCATCCCGGCACGCGCCAGGCGGCCCGGCAGGTCTGGCTGCCGGTCATTTCCCGCACCACCGATCCGGTGCAGCTCGCCGACCTGATGTGGCAGGTAAGGTCCGCGATCTCCGCGAGTCCGGAAGACTGGCACGTCGTGATCGAGTCGCTCCGGCCCTACATACCCGCCCTGTGGCGACGGCTGCCGGAGCGGGACAAGCGGATGTTCCTGCGGCATGTCGCGCGCTACTGGGAAGTGCACCGGCACCTCATGCCGCCCGCGACGGCTCGCCGGATCACCACGCTGAAGCTGACCGGGCAGCTGATCATCCACGCGGGCGGGATCCGGTCAGTGGCGTCAGGTCCGGGCGGGCTTCTTCTCGACACTGGCACCGATCCGATCGCGGCCGGCTGGCTGATCAATAGCACCGGCACGACTGGCGACGTCGTCGCGGCCGCCAGCCCACTGCTCCGTGACTTGTTCGCCTCCGGCCAGGCCCGGCCAGACTCGCTGCGGCTCGGCATCGACGCGGCGCCGGGCGGAGCCGTCACCGATCGCGACGGCCAGTGCAGCGACGTGCTGTTCACGCTCGGGCCGCCGCTGCGCGGCCTGTGGTACGAGACCACGGCGATCCCGGAAATCCGGGAGCAGGCCGCCGCGCTTGCGCGCCGGATCCTCAGCGACGCCCGGGGGCGGCAACAGCGCGGAAGCGCCGCCTGACCCAAAGCTGGCAGGGGAACCTCACCACGGCATCAGGTGACCCTTGCCAAACCCGGACCGCCGATATATCCGTGGGTAGAGAGTAAAGGGCCTCCGGTTCAGTCCGGGCTACGCACCGACGCCGGTCCTGCTCCGCAGCGAGAGGGGTCGGTCATGGCTGGTGCGCACTCGGGTGGCGGAAGCAAGCAGCTCGCTTCCGGCGCCATCGGCCTGCGCGAGGTCCTGTTCCAGTCCATCACCTCGATGGCGCCGGCCGGGGCAGTCGCGCTGTCGATCGCGGCAGGCGCTACATACGCGGGCGGTGCGCTTCCGCTGTCCGTGCTGCTGGCGCTCGTCGGCTGCCTGCTGGTGGCAAGCTCCATCGGCCAGCTGGCCAAGCACCTGCCGTCGGCGGGCAGCATCTACACCTATCCCGCCGAGGGCATCCATCCCGCGCTCGGCTTCCTGGTCGGCTGGGGCTACGCGCTGGTCGAGGCGCTGATCGGGCCGATAACGATGATCCTCTTCGGCTACCTGTTCGCATCGGTGATGCAGACCGAGGCGAACTGGCCGTTCACCACTACCTGGGTCATCGTGATGATTCTCGGCGCCCTGGTCATCGCGGTGCTGAACTTCCGCGGCGTGAAGCTCAGCGCTAAGACCGGCACCGTGCTCGGCACTATCGAGATCATCATCTTCGTCGCGCTCGCCATCTTCCTGATCATCAAGGCGGGCTCGGGCAACACGGTCAGCGTGTTCTCGCTCCACTACGCGACGATCAAGGGTTACCACGGCTTCTCCGGCATCGTGGCAGGCTCCATCTACACGATCCTGGCTTTCATCGGCTTCGAGGCGTCCGCGCCGCTGGCCGAGGAAGCGCGCAATCCGCGCCGCACCATCGGTATGGCCGTGCTCTTCTCGTGCCTGGGTATCGGGTTGTTCTACGTGCTGACGACGTATGCGGGCGACGTGTTCACCGGGCCGGACAAGTTCGTCAGTTTCGGGGCGCTCGGCGGCGGCAGCCCGTGGATCCAGCTGGCCCGGGACGCGTGGGGCATCGGCTGGGTGGTTGCGTTCGTCGCCATCTGGAACTCGACATTCGCCAACGGCAATGCAGGCACGCTGGCCGCCACCCGAACCTGGTTCGCCATGTCCCGGATCGGCGTGCTGCCGTCGCCGCTGGCCCGGACGCACCCGAGCCGCAAGTCGCCGACGGTCGGAGTCGTGCTGCAGCTAGTGATCACGCTGGCAGTCGGACTGCCGCTCGGCATCCACTTCGGGCCTGTGACCGCGTTCGTCTTCCTGGCGACGATCCTGACCGCCATCATGGTCGCGATCTACATGATCTTCAATCTGTCCTGCCTGCTGTTCTACGCGCGCAAGGCACGTTCGGAGTTCAACTTGCTGCTCCACGGCATCATCCCAGTGCTCGGCATCGTCGCCTTCCTGCCTGCCTGGTTCACCGCGATGGGCATCGGCGGCTCGGTGCTGAAGTTCGTCGCGCCGTTGTCCTACCCGTCGTCGGAAGCCGGCCTCGGCATCGGCATCTGGTACCTGATCGGCGTCATCGCCCTGGTGTACCTGTACGTGAAGCACCCGGCTCGCCTGGGCGAGATGAAGCGCGTCTTCGACGAAACTCCCGCAGCTCCCGCCGCTGAGCCGATCGCGACCGGAGAGACGATATGACCGAGGCTGAGGGCTACCTCGAGGTTCCCGGCGGCCGGGTCTGGTACCGGGCCGTCGGCGACTCGGCCGCCAGCGCAGCGCCGCTGCTGTGCCTGCACGGCGGCCCCGGATTCACGCACTACTACCTGGAAGCACTGGAGGCCCTTGCCGACCGGCGCCAGGTGATCTTCTACGACCAGCTGGGCTGCGGCAACTCCGACCGCCCCGACGATGTCTCACTCTGGACGGTCGACCGGTTTGTCGAGGAGCTCGCTCAGGTCCGGGCTGCGCTAGGTCTCGGCGAGCTGCACCTGTTCGGCAGTTCCTGGGGCGGCATGCTGGCCATGCAGTACGTGCTCGACCGCCAGCCGGACCTGCGCAGCCTGATCCTGTGCGGCAGCCCAGCCAGCATGATCCGCTGGGTGGCCGACTGCGACGAGCTCCTGACCGAGGAACCGGAAGAGGTTCGCCAGGTCATCCGCCAGCACGAGGAGGACGGGTTCACCGCCTGCCCCGAGTACCAGGCGGCCATCCTCGGCTTTTACCGCAAGCACGTCTGCCGGCTGAGCCCCTGGCCTCCCGGCCTCGAGCGCTCCTTCGCGCAGGCCGGGTACCAGGTCTACACCACCATGAACGGCCCCAGCGAGTTCACGGTGACCGGCACGCTGAAGACCTGGGACGTCATGGACCGGCTGGGCGAGATCACGATTCCTGCTCTTCTGCTCGGCGGCCGGTACGACGAGTGCACGCCGGGGCACCTGGCCGAGATGGCGGCCCGCATCGCCGGGTCCCGGCTCGAGATCATCGAGGACGCGTCGCACCTGTGCTTCGCCGAGCAGCCGGCGGTTTTCAACAGGCTGGTCAATGACTTCCTCGAGACCACAGACCACGGCTGACGCCGGAACCGTGCGCGCCAGGTCAGCCGGGTAGCTCCGGGCTGACTCCGTCGAGCAGCTGGCGCAGCGTCTCGGTATAGCTGCCGAGCGCCGAGCGCCCGGCAGGCGTCACCGCGGTCGCGGTCACGGCGTTCACGCCGCTGCCGGATTTCGACATCGTCACGTACCCGGCATCTTCGAGCTTGCGCAGATGCGTGATCAGGTTGCCGGGCGTCAGCCCGATGAGGTCCTGCAGTCTGGTGAAGGAGAGCGTGTCGCCGGCCGGCAGAGTCGCGAGCGTCACCATGATGCGCAGCCGGGCCGGTGCGTGGATGACCGGATCGAGCTCATCCGTCATGCCCGGCTCCGCGCGAGCTGAACGGCAGCCGCGCCGAGGAATCCTGCCCCGACCGCCAGCGCCAGCACGCCCCAGACTGCCCGCGGGCCGGCGAAACCGCTCAGTGCGGCGCACGCGATCAGCCAGACCCCGAGGCCGAACACGGACCAGCTCGTCTGTGTGGTCGAGCTGACAGCGAAGGAGATCCCGATCAGGTAGATCGGCCCGGATGCCCCGAACACGCCGATCACGCTCTGGCTGGCACCATCGTGGCTGAGCGCGATGTCCAGGAGGATGAAGCCGAGATAGCCGACCGCGACGGCGAGATAATAGCTTCGCCGCTGCCGGTCGGACGCGCCCTCGACGCCGCTCGTGGCCCGGCTGACGAGCGACGCGGTAATCGCCAGGCCGATCGCCGCAAGCACGAAGACGCCGCTGATCGCAGCGCCCGACGGTGCGCGGTACGGGTGCTGCCCGCGTACCGTCAGCCAGATCACGCCGTAGCCGATCAGGTACACCAGGCCCCAGACCATGAACACGGCCGGATGCCGGACGGTCAGCTCGTGCTGCGCCTTCTCGCGCGCCTCCGCCATGATCGCCGCGGCGCTCTGCAGATCCAGCTGTCCATCCTCGCCGTTGCCCGCGCCGCCAGTGTCCGTCCGGTCCGCGCCGAAATCCTCAGCGTTGCGCGTGTCCTCGTTCATAGCGACTCCCTCAGCCACGTCACTCACCTTACCCATTGACTTTGTACCGCAAAGCTAGCTCACTTTGCGACACAAAGTCAAGTAGCCCGAGCGCGCCGCCATCCCGCTCGCCGTCACCCGGCGCGTGCGCGACAGACTGTCGGCAGCACCTACCCCAAGGAGTCCGATGAGCCGGTCACTCAGCTCGGTCGTCGCGGGACGTCCGGTCTCCGGCGCACCCGGCGGCCGCATCGCCTCGACGAACCCGGCTCGGACGAGCGAGGTCATCGCCGAGGTCGCGCTGGGCGACGCGACGACATTCGCGGCGGCGGCGCGGGCCGCCCGGACTGCGCAACCCGGCTGGGCGGCCGTGCCCGCGCCGGTCCGCGGCCGGGCGATCGCGCACATCGGCAGGGTGGTCGAGGCCAACGCGGAGTCGCTGGCCCGGCTCGTTACTGCCGAGATCGGCAAGCCGTACGCCGAGGCACTGGGCGAGGTCCGGGAGATCGTCGACACCTGCGACTTTTTCCTGGGCGAAGGGCGGCGGCTGTACGGCCAGACGGTACCGAGCGAGATGCCGGACAAGCAGCTGTTTACGTTCCGCAATCCCGTCGGGGTCGTGGCAGTCATCACGGCCGGGAACTTCCCGGTGGCGGTTCCCTCGTGGTACCTCGTTCCGGCTCTGCTGTGCGGGAACGCCGTCGTGTGGAAGCCCGCCGACTACGCGCCCGCCTGCGGTGCCGCGCTGTTCGACCTGCTGACCCGCGGCGGCGGCCTGCCCGACGGCGTGCTCAACCTGGTCCAGGCTGATGGCGAGGCGACCTACACGGGCCTGGAGCAGAGCCTGGCCGAGGGGACCGTCGACAAGGTCGGCTTCACCGGGTCGAGCCAGGCCGGCGCGCGGATCGGCGAGCTGACCGGGCGCTTCCTGCAGTCTGCCTGCCTGGAGCTGGGCGGCAAGAACCCGATGGTGGTCACGCCGAGCGCTGACCTGGACCTCGCAGTCGAGGCGGCGCTGTTCGCCGGTTTCGGCACCGCCGGCCAGCGCTGCACGTCGCTGGGCACCGTGATCGTGCACGACAGCATTCATGACGAGTTCCTGACCCGGTTCGACGCGGCGACCCGGCAGGCCGTCGTCGGCGACCCGCGCGGCGACGTCCTGTACGGGCCGATGCTGGACCAGAAGTTCGCCGACAGGTTCGAGGAGTTCCTGGGCTGGATTCAGCCGCACCACACCGTGCTCGGCTCGACCGCGACCGGGCGGATCACGCCGGCCCGGGCGCGGACCGGATTCAGCGGCGACCCGGCCGCCGGCCTGTTCTACCACCCGGTGATCGTCGACGGCGTCCGGCCGGACGACGCGATCTTCCGTAACGAGACGTTCGGGCCGATCGTCGGCGTCACCAGCTATCAGACTCTGGACGAAGCCATCGCGCTGGCGAACCTGCCCGGGTACGGTCTCTCCTCGTCGATCTACACCAGCCGCGCCGACGAGGCCTTCGCCTTCCGGCGCGGCATCAGTGCCGGCATGGTGAGCATCAACAACTCCACCTCCGGCGCCGAAGCGCATCTGCCTTTCGGCGGCAACGGCAAATCCGGGAACGGCTCGCGCCAGTCCGGCATCTGGGTGCTCGACCAGTTCACCCGCTGGCAGTCGGTGAACTGGGACTACTCCGGGCAGCTGCAGAAAGCGCAGCTGGACGTAGCCGAGCTCGAGCCCGATCAGGGTTTCCGTCTCGCGGACTGAGCGTCGGCTCAGACACAATACGTCCATGACGAGCGAGCGGATCGAAGTCCAGCGGACGATCGAGGCGGAGCCGGGGGCGATCTTCGCCGTGCTGCGCGATCCGCAGGGACACGTGGCCATCGACAGCTCCGGCATGCTGCAGTCCGCAGAGGGCGAGCCCGTCTCGGCGGTCGGCGACAGCTTCGTCGTGCACATGGACCGCGAGGCGCTCAACGACTATCCCGAGCTCGGCCGCTACGACGTCACCGTGACGATTACCGCGTTCGAGCCCGGCCGGGAGATCGCCTGGACAATCCTCGGCCAGCTGCGCCCGCAGATCGGGCACGTGTACGGGTACCAGCTCGAGCCGGCCGCGGGAGGCACGCTCGTCACCTCGTACTACGACTGGTCTGGCATCGACCCGGTGTGGCGAGACGCCGGCATCTTTCCGGTCCTGTCGGAGGGAGCCCTGCGCGCGACACTCGGCATCCTCGCCAGGACCGTGGTGCGCGGCTACCCGTTCGCCGCCGCCTGACGCGGCGGTCAGACCGGGCGCCCTGAGCCGGCCACGTTCACACCCGCCCGCAGCCAGACGGCCGCGTCGGGCGGCAGCAGCTCGCCGTCCAGCGGTCCGCTGGCCAGCAGCAGTCCGCCGTGCTCGGGCAGCGGCGCTGGCTGGCCGGAGATGTTGACGATGCAGCGCAC
>Ga0335075_10006337_pt1 | contig 18276 bp, 18 predicted proteins | sample Lox_Sample_24_FD_206723 | JGI IMG/M metagenome (GOLD analysis project Ga0335075, IMG submission 206723) | Soil microbial communities from Loxahatchee National Wildlife Refuge, Florida, United States - Lox_Sample_2.4 | ecosystem: Environmental > Terrestrial > Soil > Wetlands | place: USA... | reverse complement strand
AACGGATTTCATCTTTATACTAACCAATTTCCCTGTAATGAATGTGCTAAATTGCTTATCCAATCAGGAATAAAAAAAATTTTTTATTCAAACGATAAACATAGTAAAGAAAAAGAAATAATTGCTGCCAAAAAAATGTTTAATGATGCAGGAGTAAAGTATTCTTTAGTTTTTCCTTCAGTAGTAGTTATTAAAAGATAAAATGTATTTATAATTATGTCAGATAATAATATTCAATCATTTAAGAAGAATAGAGCTGAAAAAATACTTGATGATATTGAAGCACATTTAAAGAAACTCATTGGCGAAAAAAAAGACATTAAAAAAAATTTTCTTACTAAACTTAAAGAAATTGAAAAACAGAATAAGGAAAATCAAGAATGATTTGAAGATAATTGGAAGGAGGCTGAACGAATTGAAAATAAATTAATACTTTTATGAGATTATTGACGTCGCGAAGTAGAAATACTAAGTTTGGAAAAGAAAATACAATTAGGGGTTACTCCGACTGAGCGGGAAGAACTAATGAAAGAGATAAAAAAACTTAATGCTTTTAATGTTACACTAGAGCAAGGATTTAAAAAAAGAAAGATTGATGCTGATGTGATTGGTGAATTAAGAAAGAGATTGGGAGTTTGAGAAAAAGATTAAATTACTAGTACTAGTTATTGAGTATTAAAATTCTCAGTATGTATAAGAAGAATTCAGATGAAGTTTTTGATATTGTAGTAATAGGAGGAGGTCATGCTGGAATTGAAGCGGCTTTAATTAGTTCAAAGTTAGGAAATAGAGTGGCTTTAATTACCCTAGACAAAAGTAAGATTGGCCTGATGCCTTGCAATCCCTCAGTCGGTGGTCCGGCGAAGGGAATAATAGTACGAGAAATTGATGCTTTGGGAGGAGAGATGGGGAAAGCAGCTGATGCTACTGCTCTCCAATTCAAGTTATTAAACACTTCAGGTGGTCCAGCTGTTCAAGCATTGCGAGTGCAATCAGATAAGGTTGCTTATGCTTGTTATATGCAAAAAGCGGTAAGTGAGCAAAAAAATTTAACTATTATTGAAGGATCAGTTAGTAAGTTGCTAATTGAAGAAGAGAAAATTAAAGGAGTGGAGTTGGACAAAAAAGAAACTATTTATGCTAGAGTAACGATACTAACTACCGGCACTTATTTACAACCGGTTACCTATAAAGGGAAAGAAATTAGAATCGAAGGTCCAGATGGTGAAAAAAAAATAATTAATAACATTTCTCAACAATTACAACAACTAGGTTGAAGATTAAAGCGTTTTAAGACCGGGACTCCACCCAGAATTTTTACTGATACCATTGACTTTACTAATTTAAAAGTAGAACCAGGCACTGATCTGCCTTTGCGATTTTCTTCCCAAAGTGATTATTCAAAATTATTGCCTTTTGAAAAACAAATACCTTGTTATTTAATCTATACTAATGAAAAAACTCATCAACTAATTCGAGAAAATTCTCATTTGTCGCCAATTTTTTACAAAAAGGATTTGGGGGTTGGACCTCGCTATTGTCCTAGTATTGAACACAAAGTTTGTATTTTTGCTGATAAAGAGAAACATCAAATTTTTTTAGAACCAGAATCACGAGAATTAGATAGTACTTATATTCAAGGATTTTCAACTTCTTTACCAATTGAGGTTCAGGCTGAGATTTTAAAAACCTTGCCTGGCTTGGAAAAATCTAGAGTTAAAAAATGGGGCTATGCTATTGAATATGATGTCTTAGATTCAACTCAGTTAAAAATCAATTTAGAAAGTAAGTTAGTTTCTGGTTTATTTACCGCGGGACAAATTAATGGCACCACTGGTTATGAAGAAGCTGCTGCCCAAGGATTAATAGCTGGAATAAATGCTAGCCGAAAATTAAAAAAACAGGAACCACTAGTTCTAAAGAGAGATCAAGCATACATTGGGGTATTAATCGAAGATCTTGTTACTAAAGAAATTAACGATCCTTATCGTCTCTTAACTTCGCGAGCCGAGTATCGTTTATTGCTAAGGCATGACAATGTTTACACTCGTCTTTGGCCAATTTCCCGCCATTTGGGAATACTGAACGATAAAAACTGGGCAGAGTTCCGAAAAAAACAAAGTTTACAAAACGAGATTAATCAAACCCTGCAAGACTTAACTTTTCGCGTCGACGAAACACTGACTCGAAAATTTCCTCAAATTGACATTAGTCAATGAAAAACAATAAATTCTATTACTGGAAAAGAATTATTAAAAAAGACTTCGATTTCCCTAACGGATTTTTTGCCTTGAATACCGCAAATAGTTAAATTAAATTGGGAAGAACAACGTGAATTGAAAGTAAATATCCGCTATGAAGGATACATTAAGCGACAATTAGAAGAAGCCAAGAAATTAGATAAGTATGAAGAAAAAAAACTCCCCCGTACCCTCGACTATTTTCAAATAGACAGTCTAGCCAAAGAAGCCCAAGAAAAACTAACTAAAATAAGACCTATTTCGTTAGGGCAAGCTCGAAGAATAGCCGGAATTAATCCGACTGACATTCAAGTATTAAATTATTACCTAAACAAAAATTATCGGAACATTAGAGAAGCAGAAAAATAATATTTATACTGCATAAATGTATAAAATCATATATATATATATATATATATTGCTGTGTGCAAAATTAATGCCAACTTTTTTAATGTTTTTATAGTTACACAGCAATTCAGTAAATAGTGAGAAATGTTGGCATTTAATTCGCACTTTGTAATAATAACAAACAAAAAGAAAGAAAATATGGCACAACAATTAATTACTAACGAAGACTATCAAATATTAGGAATAACTAAAAACGCCGAACCAGACGAAATTCGTTTAGCTTACGAAAGATTATGTTTACAATGACACCCCACAAAGATTAGAAAAGAAAAACTGCGGGAACCAAACGAACTTGAATTAAAGGAGTACAAGAAAATTAGCGAAGTTTATAAAAAGTTTAATTTTTACTGACGATATATTTGTGAAGGTAGGAATTGTCACAACGAATTTTATCCTTGCCTTTGAAAAAAAGATGGACATTACTTTTGTTCTTGCGAGTGTCTAGCGGACTACGAGGATAATAAAGAAAACAACGAAAGACAGCAAGAAGCCAAAGCTGAATGAGAAAAAACTAAATCGCGAGAAATAGAAAATATAAAATATTGACTTTTAAGAAACAATGCGAAAACAGAAGACTTAGAGCCAAAAAATCGCAATTATCAAGAGCAAATTAATAATGTTGGTGAAGAGTGAAGCGAAGAAAATTACAAAAAGATACTTGATATCCGTGAGCAAGTTGAAAAAGATATTTGTAGAAAAGAAAGGGATCGCAATAGTCAAAAATGCGATCACTGCCACGGACCAATCGGAGAAATAGGATTTGGTTACATTGATAGTTCAGGAAATATCGGAAGTTTTTGTTCAGAACAATGTCGAGAGAAATGAGCGAGTCCTCGTTTGGTCCGAAAATGAAAGCCAAATATCCTAGAACTATTTTTAAAGTGAATGGAACAGGAGGGGATCGAGCAAATAAAATGAGACGCCAACAAGCAAAAAATAGTAGTAATAAAGAGTGGGAATCAAACTGAAAATTATTCTCCGACCGAAAATGGTTTAAGTCCTCAATTAGTAGAAGTCGGAAGGATTTTTCAAGAAAACTCCACTCAGAGTCAATCGTTTAGTCGAGGAGGTCTCCAAGAGGAACTCAACAAATCTAACTTGGGAAACAACAGCAATAAAGGATTACCACCAGCCCTAATAGCCGGGGGCATTGTCGTGTTAGTCGCAATAGTTCTAATGGGATTAATTGCTTATAAAAAAAGAAAAAAATAGAATACTTTTTTATAAAAACAGGGAAGAAAAAAGACCAAACAAAGTAATTGATTATGAGCCAAAAAACATGGAAAAAGAAACTAAAGTAGATAATTACCTAGAGGGGAAAAAAATCCCCCTTGGTAATCTCCATCCTATCACCCAAATTATCCAAAGAATTTATGATATTCTTATTCCTCTTGGTTATCAGATTGTTGAAGGTCCCGAGATAGAAAGTGAAGAGTATAATTTTAATAAGTTAAATATTCCGCCAAGTCATCCTGCTCGGGATATGCATGATACTTTCTATCTCAATAATAATTTCTTGCTGCGCACTCACACTTCTAATACACAGATCCGTCTGATGGAAAATAATCCAAATCGAGAGTTGAGAATTATTTCAGCTGGGAAAGTTTATCGTCGAGATGAAAGTGACAAAACTCATACTCATCAATTTACTCAGTTGGAGGGCTTTATGGTGGGGAGAAATGTCAATTTTTCTCATCTAAAAGGAACTCTGGAGTTAATTTTAAAAGAAATATTTGGTAAAGCGCATCCGATTCGTTTTCGTCCGGCTTACTTCCCTTTCACTGAGCCAAGCGTTGAAGTGGATGCTCGATGTGTTCCCTGCCAAGGAAAGGGTTGCCCGATTTGCAAACAAACGGGTTGAGTAGAAATATTAGGAGCCGGCTTGATTCACCCCCAAGTTTTAAAAAACTGTGAATTTGATAACCAAAAATTCACTGGTTTTGCTTTTGGATTAGGAATAGAAAGATTATTAATGATTAAATACGGAATTGAAGATATTCGCAATTTCTACTTAAATGATATTCGGTTTTTGCGACAGTTTAAATCCCTAAATTAACTTAGTTGAGATTTCTTTTTTTGGTTAGTAATAATGAATATGAAGCCAATTATAGCAACCGCACTTACGACTAATACGGATAGGTAAAAACCAAGTCTCGGTAGATTTGTATCTGGGTTATTATGAATTGGATTATCTAGTACTAATGATTCAGTTTGAGAAAAAATTTCACTAAATTGTTTTGCTAAATTCAAAAAAGATTTATGGTGATAAGAAGAAGAACTAGCTAAATTCTCCACGGTTTTTTGAATTTGGAGAATTAAAGTTCTGTTCTTTTGGTTAAGAAAATTCTTGGCTTTGTTGAGAAGATCTTGCATCTTCTTGTCGCTACCCAGGGAAAGAATTACTTTCTCGAGATTCTCCTTGGACTTTTGAAAATCAGTATTTTGCTTTAAATTGTTTAATTCAGTTTTGATAATAAACCTTTTTCTTAACTAGGATTAGCCGAAATTCTGAGACAAAGTTCTAATAGTAAAGAACTTTGTTCTAACACTTGTTTACTGCCAGAGAAACTTCTAACTTAAGGATGGGCCAGCATAATTAGATTCAAAGAGAAAACCACACTAATTATTAAGGAAAAACATAAGGAAAGAAAAAATATTGTTCAGAGTTATTCAGACTAAAAAATAAGTATTATGGTTCAGGCTCAAGAATATTTAAATTGGCATTATCCTAAAGGCCAAAGAAAAGAAATAAAATTTTTAAATCTTAACAATAAAAATTTAGCAGGTGTTTTAGATTGCTCTGATTTTATTAATTTAGAAAAGTTACGATGTGATGATAATCAACTAATTGAATTAATCTTACCTCCTTTACCTAATCTTACTGAACTGTATTGTTGTAATAACTATCTCACTAAGTTAGATTTTTTATCACAATTTAATCCGAAGCAATTAGAAGAATTATATATTAACAATAATAACTTCCTAGTTAGTGATTTAACTATTTTTAGTGCTTTTATTAATTTAAAAGAGTTAGCTATTGGTAATTGAGATGCAGAAAAAATAGAACAAGGAATTTATAATCGTTTCAGGGGTAGTTTAGAGCCTTTGCAAGGTTTAAGTAAATTAGAAGTATTAGATATTCATAATACTGATCTAGATCATGGTTTAGAATATTTACCAGCGAGTTTAGAAAAAATTGAATGCACTGGTAAATTAGCAGAAGAGTTAAAGGATTATAAAGAAAGATATTATTATAATTACCAAGCCTGAAGAAAAGATTGAGAAAAGAAAATAAATACTCGAATCATACTCTTAACTGGTAAATCAAAACAAGAAAAATCTGCTTTAATTGATTTCTTAACTGGCGATGACAAAAAAACTACCGAAGTTTCTGATAATACTAGCAACAGTAAAAAGTATTTCGACCACTATTTAGAACCTCAGATGGGAGAATTTGAACATGAATTTGAAACTGAACAAGGAGAAAAGAAAAAACTGACTTATCATATAGTTGATGTTGAAGAACAAGTCAAAAAAGCATTGGAGGTATTAGTGACTTTGTCTGAAACAGTCAAAGGTTGCAACCAAGTCTTTTTCGTTACTGGTCAATCTGATGAAAATGAAGAGGAAGCAATTACTCATATCTTGCTAGGATTAGCTACTATTTTTGATAAAGACATTGCCGATTATACTACTATAATTCGTACTAATTTCCCTCAATTCGCTGATGAAGAAGAATGTCAAAAAGATATTGATAAAATGAAAAGAAACGAAGAATTGAGAAGATTAATTGAAGTTCGTGATGTAAAAGTTGTTCACATAAACGATCATTTATCTAGCGATGAAAGATCAGAAGATAGTAGAATTCAGTCTAGAGATAAATTACTAAATTATTTAAGTCAAAATTATCAACATTTTTATAAACCTAAAAAGTTATTCGCAGAATTAGATTTTAACAAATTTAAATTCAATGTTAGTGGATGGATTAAAGAAATAAAAGGAACGGTAGAACAAGAACTAGAAACAGTTAAGAAAATAATTAAAGAAGGAATAAAATGTGAATTAGAAGTGTATATAAATGCTTTAGAAAGTTTAAGAGAAAAATACCATAGTAAATTAATAGAATATGAACATAATGTCCTTGCCGATTTAGTTATTCCGTTAGAAAGATTATATGTCATAAAATGCAACATTAAGAACTTTATTGAAAAGTACAAACAAACAAATGGTTTAAGCAAACTAAAACCTTCTGAAGAGTTATATTGAGAAAGACGGTTAATCTATGGCACTCGATTTCTTGGTCAAAGTTCAGCTATAACTGGTATTGTTTTAACGTTCCAAAACTATAGTGCAATTGGAGGCGGTATTTTAGGAATCTACCCAATTACTGAGTTCATTGCTTCTAAATTTGAAGAAAATTTAAAAACTAAAGAAAAGAAATGAGAAGATTTTGTTAGTGATAGCAAAAATCTACTTGATAACTATCATGAATTATTGGGAATAATAAATCAAATCAAGGAAAGCAAATGAGGAGAAGTTAGTGAGAAAGTTAGTGCTTTGAGAATTGAAGCTGATGAAAAATTTTTGAAGAAGTATGGTCAAGAAGAAGGAACTATTAGTGTTTCAAGTTTTGTTAAAAGCAAGAGAGGAGAGCTAAGCGAAGATTTAGGTAAGGAAGGAAGTAAAAATAAAGAAGGTAGTCAATTAGGAAAAATCGTATTAGCCATCGAAGAGCTAGAAAAGGCTATAACTAGATATCGACAAAATGTTATTACAGTGGAAGAAATAGGCAAGGAAAAAGTATTAGAAGATTTAATGAATGAATCCAAAATTAAAATGGGGGAAAAAGCAGAAGAAATGAAAGAAGCTATTGTAGAAATAGGAAAATCTAGTTCAAAGCCTATTAAAGAATATTTAGATAGCATTGTAGAAGAGTTAGAAGCAAAAATTGAAATTTTTTAGTCCATCATGAAGATCTTCTGATAGACCTCCTCTGCTTGGATAAATGTATGATGATTGGAATCTCTAATAATTTCACCTACCTAGAAGTTGAATCCTGAATTCAAGTAGTTGGTAAGAGAGATTTAATTCTTATGATCCTAGTTTTCTTTGTCTGATTACATGATACCCAAGTACCTAACTCTCCAAGAAATAAAGGATTTTTACAATTTAGAAGTTCTAAAAGAAGCTTATCAGCAGGAAGTATTAGTTCAACAAGTAGAAGTTAATCCTAAACAAAGAAATTAACTTTAAAATAACCTATCATGGTTAAAGTATCAGACAAAAAGGAGGCTAAATATTTCCAAGAGTGCAAAACTCCTTTGAAGTTTCAAAATATCACTAAACAAAGGCAAAAAAGATTAGAAATTTTGGATGCTGCTCCAAATTTGATGACCTTAAGGCAATTTGCCTAGCAATTGTCTCGAAAAACTAAAAGGAAAGCGAATTGGACAACACAGTATTACCATTAATAAACAATATCGTCTCTGCTTCGAATGAAGAGATAACCATGCTTACGAAGTGGAAACTGTTGATTATCATGACAAATAAGTAAAACGAAAAAAAATTACTACCTATTCATCCAGGTGAAATATTAAAAGAAGAATTAGAAACTAAAAATAATAACCACTAACTATTTTTAAAATTATTTTCTTAATTAATAAACGCCAAAGCAAGCCATGATCATGGTTCCTGCTAATTCATAACTAAAAAATAATACTTAAAGAATCAGCACTGTCTAACTTTTTAGGCAAATTTTTTTTAACTATCATTATTAATCAACACTCACTATTATCGTGCTAACACTAATTTAACTAATTAAAAAAAATAATGCTAACTAATCAGCACTCTTAACTTTACACTAAATAATAAACTAAATTATAAGAAAATATACTTAAATAAATGTTCTTTAACTATGCTTAACTCAACTAATATCTTGAATTATATCATGTTTATGACATTTACGTATGATTCATAATTTTATTTATCTTGCCCTTTTTCCTCAATACTTTCATAATTATTTTCAGATTTCTTTGGCAAAGAAAGTTTATCAAAAAAAACTGTTTAACTATCAAGTCTATAATCTGCGGGATTTTGCTGCCAAAGGGCAAGTTGATGATTACCCCTATGGAGGAGGAGTAGGAATGGTTCTAAAAATCGAGCCACTAGTCCGTGCCCTGGCTACCATTCAAGAGACTTATCCAAATAGTTATCTTATTTTGCTTTCTCCTCAAGGTCAGACTTTTAAGCAAAAAGATGTGTCTAGGTTACTTAATCATGCTCCTAATCTCGTTTTTGTTTGCGGACACTATGAAGGGTTTGACGAACGGATTTGATATTATATTGATGAACAAATTTCGATTGGCGATTTCATTACCATGGGCGGTGAAATACCAGCTTTGGCCATTACTGACGCTCTAATTCGAGCAGTTCCAGGTGTTATAGAGCCAGAATCTTATCAACAAGAAACCTTTACTAATTCGCAATTGGATTTTGCTTCTTATACTCGCCCAAAATCTTTTAATAATCTTTTGGTTCCAAAAATTTTGTTGTCTGGAGATCATAAGAAAATTACTGAATGGCGAAACAAAAATAGTCAAGAGAAAACTCAGGAAAAAGTAAAGAAATACAAAAATAATAATAAAATTGTTCCTGATCCTAATAGTTGGCGACTAAGCAAAACCAGCAGAATAAATATAAAATCTAAAACAAGAAGTTGGTAACACAACTATAAAACTTATACTAATACTTACTACTTTACGCAAAATTATTGCCCGCTTTTCTTATTTTTTCTCATTAGTAAATAAGCAATTAATCCAATAACAATTATTCCAACTACTGTCAATCCTATCCATAAGATTAAATTGGTTGGTTTATTTTTTTCTTGACTGTTTTGTTGTTCCAATCTGCTTAATTCTTCCCTTTTATTCTTTAATTCCTGTTCTTGCTCAGCATTTCGGTTAGTAATTACTTCTAATGCCTTTATCTCAATTCGAAGTTGGAAAATTTGTCTCTCTCTCTCTCAAAGAGTTTGAGGGGTTTGACACCAACAAATCGTTCATTTGTTCTTTCTCTTAATTCATAAGTAGCAGTCATTGAACTTCCTCCGAATTCACTGTCTAGAGGGATTGAAGTCAAGTCTTCTTCGTCGTTTCAATAATCAGTGGTAACTTTTCCTTCTTTAACATCTTTTAAATACCTTTTTATTCCTGGTCTACCTAACCCTTGTTTAGAAAAGACTAATTTTGGTCAGTTCCCCTCTTTTAGTTTCTTTTGTGCTTTCTCTTGAGATATTTTCAGCAAAGGGTCTTGCTGGGGATTGGAAAAGTTTTTAAAGCCTTTTATTACGAGGGCAGGAAAAACCCCATCTTTTAAATCACTTTCTTCGTACTCCATTCCTCATTCTTCCAATCATTTTTTCATGTTAGTTTTTGTGTTTCGTCAGTCTGTTCCTTGGCTAGTTGCATTTTTTCCAGGGTAAATTAATTCTCCTGTAAAAGGATTTTGGATGGCGTAAATGTTTTTATTATTTGAGGTTAAGTCTTTGGCAGTTGGGTCGCCGACAACCCAACTGCCAAGTGGGTCATTGTCAGTATTTCCATAGTCATTAAAATCCTCATCAGACTTAGGTAAAAGATTAGTTTCAGAACTTTCTTTATTTTTAGCATAAACTAAAACATATTCCACACAAACTGAAACATGCTTAACCATGCTGTTCACTGTAGCTTTTTGTCAATTAATAATTGCTATTCTATTTCTCTCTCCAAAAACTTCATCTAATAACTGTGTTAATCGAACTAACTCGCGGTAATCTATACAAATAGTCAGTATTCCATTCGGTTTAAGCATTTTCCACATCATCTGCAACCTAGGAAGCATGAACTTCATTCATTTAGTATGTCTACTAGAATCATCTGCCTTAACTAAGTCTCCAATTCCCTCATCATTTGGATCTTTTTCCCACCTATCATTAAAGCGAAAATCTTTCCCTGTATTGTAAGGAGGGTCAGTGATGATTAAGTCAATTTTACCATGATATTGATAAAGTGTAACCATCGACATCAAATTATCCCCTTCAATCACTAAGTTCTTGGTTTTTTCTTCTTCACCACCAATACTTAATTCTGAAATTTCCTTTAAGGTTCGAGGCTTGACTTTTCTGACTACTTGTTGGGCATTGGCTTTGCCAGAAAAGAGAATCTTGATGCCACCTTGTGTAAATTCCTCTCGTTCGTTTTCTAATTCCTCAACTCTTTCTCGAAGAGAAGAAATTAATTCTTGCTCTTTATTCACTTTTATCGTGAATTAAACCCAACCATTATTGTTTTTGTGCTTTTTGTTTCGCTTATACTGTTTACCACCACCATGGCTTTTTGTTCTGCTTTCATATGTTAAGTTTTATAAAAAACCCCTTTTAGACACAATGATCTTGTTCATAAAGAAGAAATGATAAAACATAAATCATAAAAAGAAAAATCATAATCGCAGAAGTAAGAGCATAGGTTCATAATTGCAATATAAAAGCCTTAACACACATAAAGATTCATAAGAGCAAAAACTATTACAAGAAAAGGCAGAAAATATAAAAAAATCTTAATTCTTTGAAATTTATGAGCGATTAATTTATCTTTTTTTCGATAACTGTATCCAAAAAGAACGTAAAGAAAAAAAGTTAGCATAATCAAGACTAAAAGTATTGTTCTAATTATTTCATTATTGATCTTTATAATTAGAAGACCTAAAAAACTAAGAGAACAAACAAAAAGCAAAGTGGCGAGCAAAAGTTTTTGTCGATCATACTTACTTAGCATAAAGAAATTTTACAACCAGTCGTTGCAAATTAAGCAGTCGGGGTCATGCTCAATCCCTCTTGCTTGGTGTCCGCGGTGCTTGGTGTGGAGATAGCCTTCATAGCAATACGAAGACACTTCGTGGGTAGCGATCTCGGAAGCGTATTGACCAGTTTTGGCAGTTATGCCGACCAAAGCTTCTCCAACCTCACCAGTCCTCTTGGCAGTGCGAAGGGATTGATTAGCCACTTGAGAAAACAAGCCGTTGGAAGCCGTTAAGACACCGCCGGTGATGGCTCCGAGACCTGTATCGACAACCGTTTCGCCTACGAATTGGAGAAATTCGTTGTCGCTATCCTTGGCGGCTTCTTTGATGCCTTTGCCAACGCAAGTGATGGCGGCACCAGCCAAAGGGGCAACGATAGGAGCGGCGGTGCCAGCCGAAGCGACAATAAGACCGGCAGCGGCACCCGAAGCGAGTATTTTTCCACCGATCTTCAACCCCGTAACGACACCATCCATAAATTCTTCAAAACCGCTTTTCTCAAGTGGTGCTAGTCAAGAAAATATTTAACGAACAGAAAAAATTAATCAAGACATTTCACAATAAAAAGACCAGCAAGCAAAATCAACTTAAAACTTACGAAGTTCCACGGATTCATTTAGGAGGACAACTCTCATTTTTTTTGAGCGATAATGAAAAACCGTAAGCAAATTTTCTCCTCTGATATAAGAAAAAACTTTGGGGCTTGCGGAGATAGTGTAAACCCTAGAAAAATCATGCCATTTCCTAGGGAACCAATCAAATAAAGTTGCGGATAAATCCTGCTCCGCTTTCTTGTGAGCGAACCCAATTTAGTTAAACTCCCTGTTAATTTTGGTAACTCCGAACTTCGGAGCAAAGATGCCAGTCAAATAATTTTTCTTTTTCTCATCACCGAGTAGGGAACTCGGTTAAATTTTCTCCTTTTAGAATTAATTCATGCTCGGTCAAAAACACCGAGTGAGTGTAACGGATAAACAGATATCGCTTTGTTTTGACAAATGCCTCGGCTTACTCTTTTTAGAGAAAGCGGTAAACAAAATAAATCCGCAGTAATAAAGATTATTCATGCCGTAAAACAAAGCCTCTCACTAACCGAAAGCGGTAGCGATTAGAAACTAAAAATAATATATGGCAGGCAAAAAAATTACGGGTCGTACCAAACAATTATCTTTAAAGGCTACTCCGGAGTTTCACCAAAAATTAAAAGAGTTAGCCACCGAAAAAAAATGTCTCATGATCGAAATTATTGAGCAAGCAGTAGCGGAGTGGGAAAAACAAGGACAAAAAAAGGTGGCTAAGCCAGTTAAAAGTCGACCGAAACTCGGAGATGACAAAAGAGCGAATAAGGAAAACACCGAGTCAATCATTTCGCCAGAGCAAGTTTCACAAATAAGAATCAACAAACGCCCACTTGATGAGGATAACTCGACCGAGGAACCAAACACTAATTCTAAAAAGAGAAAGATTGATGATTAAACTAAGATTTGGGTTCTCCGATAATCCGCGTAATCAGTTGGGGCATTGTTTATTAAGTTAAACCAAAAGGAGATAATTTAACCGAAGTTTTGTGGCGGTGAGAAAGCGAGCGATTTATTTGTTTGATAACACTCATCAGCCACTCGGAGTTAGCAACCAAATGGGAAATTCTATCGCCGAGCCAACGGAGATTGAACAAAAAAGGTCAAGGGGAAAGAGTGAAATTTATCCGCGAAACTTAGGCGATTGGTGCCTTTGACTGTCTCGTGAAATGGCGTAATTTTACTTACAACTGATTCATTTTTCCGCAAGAACACAAAACTTTTTTTTTACTTATAAATAAGATACTGGTTACTGTCGTTTTTTTCTTTACCAATATTCGGTCGTAAGCTTTCATCAATTTATGTTTTTCTATCTCTCTTGCTAATTCTTTCGTTTTTTTTCTAGCATGGCTTTTTTCTTCTTGGGTCTTACTCAAATACTCGAGGCAATTTTGGTGGAAGAAGTCGTTGCAGTGGCAGCCACTGCCACCGCAGTTTATGTCGGAGTAGAAGTAGTCGGTAATGTCGCCGAAAGAATAGGAGAAGCGACTCGTTCTTCCTCCTCGCCTGCCCCCATGACTACCACTACTCTTTACCTTGAACAAAAAACCATCTACGACTGGTGGGGTAGCGGTCTCGTTTATGAAGAACATCAAAAGTTACTTGGTTTGGGGTATGACAACAGGAGCGGTTGTTTTACTCTTCAAGAGTTGAGGGAGATTCTTTGTCTCGCCGACAAGAAGCCTGGTAAGCCGACCAAAGATCACGGATGGGAGCCACCAAGCAACTGGGATGGTAAGTTGAAGAAAGAACCTCGCGGTCAACGCAAAGGCTATCCCCACAAAGACAGGAGCGTTTGGGTTCCAACTGGCGAAGACCCCCAAAACCCCAACTCTCACGGCGGTGCTCATTGGGATGTCGAGTATCCCGATGGAAGTCACAAAGATGTCTTCCCTGATGGCAGGGTGAGACATCAGCACTAAGCAAAAAGGTAATTAGTTTTCATTTTTTTTAATGGGGTTTGCGGTAAAAAAATTATCTTTAACTACTTCTTTACTAAACACTAACACCGCTTCTTCTTCTTTTCTAGTAGGGTAAATTTTCTTTTTTTGTTTTATTATTCTATCTTTTTGTGCATCGTAAAACAAAGTTCCGTGAATACCATTAACTAACTTTTTGTCTATTCTACTTTGCCACAGATCCTCGAATATTTTTTTTCACTTTTTTATTTCTTCTTTGTTTTTAGTCTTTTTTATTCTTCTTCAAAAATCCTCAGCGAATTCAATATCTTGACCATTAGGAAAAATTAAGTTAAAATTTTCTTCATCTATGCTGTAAATGGGGTAATGACAATTTATGGCTGCACAAATTACTTGTATGTTCTTTTTTCTTTCTTTATGCATTATTTCTAAGTTATTCGTAAGTCTATGTCTTTTTTTGAATTTTTATATGTCTTCATGCCCAAACTTTTATGCTTTATATTTTTTCTTGCTCTCGAACTTGCTCTCGAATGTATATATGTCTAAATTTTTTTATGAACAAGAACTTTATGTCTAAATCTAATTGTAAATAAGGAATAAAAGAATAACTTCGCAAAATTGCAAAGGTGTAGGTAATTGTTTCAATAATAGGGTGTTTCGTGGCAACAGATGTGAAATCAGAGTTAAATAAAACTAAAATATGCCCCAAGGTCGTATCAAAGTCTTACAAATCACTGGCAAGGAATATAACTACCCTAGCAGTATTAAATTCCTACTTGATCACCCTGATTACCCCTATGTTCACTGTGCGATTAATGAACGCTATGGAAAATACCAAGTAGATGATTATTTAGCAATTAGTGTTGATAAGTTTAAACAAAGCCCTATCACCACTATCTTTGATGACCCTAGTATGGTTGTCAGAGTAACTAGTGCAATTGGTGCTGGCAGAAGTAGTCTTGAAAGAGAAAAAATTTACGATGATTTGGGTAATAGTTGAGTTGAGGAGGAGTAAAAATTAGTATTATGGCAAAAGCTCAAGAATGATTGGATAGTAACTATCCTAACAAGGAGGGAGTAGAAAAAATTACATTTAATTTAGATAAATATTTTCATTATAGACAACCTACTGATTTGGAACTGGAAGGAGAATTAGTAGTAACTGATTATCCTAATTTAAAGCAATTAAAAATTGTAAGAACTAGACTAACCAGTATAAAGATTATAAATTGCCCACAATTAAACGAATTGTTTTGTGCTAATAATTTACTTACTAATGTTATCTTGCCTAGTGAGTTAGGGGAATTAGAGATGATAAATTTATCCCAAAACAATATTACCCAAGACTTATCGCTGTTTAGTAAATTCACTAATTTACGAGAGTTAGTAATAGGCTACAATGACTTTTGTGGTTCGCTCGAACCTTTAAAAAATCTACGAAAACTAGAACTCTTAGCAATTACTGATACCGATATCGACAGCGGTCTCGAATACTTACCAGACAGTTGTGCAAGTAGATTTTTTTGTGTTTGTGAAGAACATTATTTTAGCTTTTGCAAAAGACCTGAGTCAAGAAGCAAGATTTTAGAAGCTCAATTAGCTCCTTACAATGGACTATTATCCGATTGAAGAAAGGATAACCAAGAACTAATTACGAAAGCTAGACTAACTGGATTAACTAGAGAACAACAATTAGTTGAACTCAACAGTATTCTTGCTAAACAACTTTTAAAAGCCCAAACTGATTTACAGAATAAAGAAGCCGAATTAGTTAATTTAAGAAAGCAATTAGAAGCTAAAATAGAAATTCCTCCGAAAAACTAGGGTAAAATTTATCTAATTTCAGAGTTTAAAAAGCGGATACTATTTAAAGAGTGTTGGTGATTATTCACTTTACCTAGTTTTGTTGGAGTATGACCCAAATTGTTAAAATAATAGTTATAGAAAGCAACAAAAGTTAAATTTAGGAATTAATAATCACTTATGACCCTTTTGTTGTGATATACCTCATATATAACGCGTGTCAACGAGAGTAGATAGTAGGTAATATATATATATATACAGAAGTTTTCTCTTTTTCTCCTTGTTAGAGAGAGGTGTCACAGACCTCCAAAAACTTCACTTTTTGTCTATATAATATTTTTATATATTTTTAATATGTAGATCTACATGTAGAAAAATGTTGGTTACTCTTCATCATCATCTTTTTCATTTCAAGGATGAATCGCATACCGAATTGGACTAATTTTTAAATCTTTAATTTCATTCTTGTATTTTTTTTCTATTTCTTCCAATTGTTCTTCAACTCTAATTTCGCCATCAATAATCGGGATATGTAAAAAATTTTTGGTGAATGGATTAAACTTATAAAATTTTCCATTGCTTCATGACTCTTTCTTTTGAGTAGCTTCTGAAAATCTTACTAAAAGATGATCAAATCTAATTTTTTGTCTATTAGTCTTAAATTCTTCAGACATTTTTTTGATATTTTCAAGCAAAAAGTGCGAAAAGAATTTTTCATCATTTTCTCTATTTTTATGGGTAAGACTAGTTTCTTCTCTTGTCAATAAATTTTGAATTCCCATGTAGCAATATCCTATTAATATAACTCAAACTATAGTTTTTCCACAATCATAACTCTTCTTGTTCTTTTTTATCAAAGCATCTTTCATATTCTTGAATAAATTCGGTAAGTATAGTTCGATATTTGTGTCTTCAAGAATATTTATCATTCTTCTTGCTTCCTTTAAGTCTCTTTTTTCTATTTTGTCATCTAGGTAGTCATGAAGAGAACCCCCATTAATTAGAAAAGGGCTAGTGTCCGCTTGAGTTATTTCCAAAGCGATATTATTTTCTTCTTTTTCATTATTTATAAAAGTAATTGACATGTCCGGTTTGCCTTGTTCATCTTCTCTATAAAATCTGATTCTAAATTTAACTTTGTTTTCAGATAAAAATATTATTTTTTCTTCGAAGCAAGTTTCAAGAGATTTTTTTATTTGAAATTCGAATAAGTCCCCGTTAGTATTTCAGTTTGCAAAGGCAATTTTTTCAATAAATTTAACTTCTTTTCAATTGCTATTTTTGTTTTTTTCTGATTTCTTTTCTAAAACGAAAGAGATTTTTTTACCAGACAAATTGCATGTTCAGTTTTCATTTTCTCACTTAATTAATTCTTCTTCGCCTCTGATAACTATGGAGAGAAAATCATAGCATTCTTTTAATTCTTTTTCGTATTTTTCCTTTTTTCCTTTAAACCACGCTCTTTTATCTAATTCTTCTTTATCTATTAAAAAAAAAAGAACCAAAAAGTCTAAGTTCAAGTTGTAATTCCTTTTCTCGTTTTCCATGATTTGCCTATTTATTATAGAGTAAATTTAGTACTAAAGGATAGATAGTTTTTCGATTAAAACTTAATTCAAAAATCCTAAATCAAGTACTTTTTGTTCTAATAATTAATCCAAACAATTTAAACTTTGAGCATACTGGTCAATATGTCTTCTTAATTCTTCCTTAGTGACAAACTTATTACCGACTGCTCGGGCAAAAGTTTTCATCGCCATTGGTCAACCACTTCAATTAACACTGGCAATATCACCGCGATGGAGGTTAAATCGCAAATTAGGATAAGAATTTAATCAACTTCTTAAACTTCCTCAACCGGATAAATTAGGATTTTGGGTTCCTGCTCTCGTTTCCGAATCCATCCACGGATAATCTAAACAAGCATCATACATTTGTTGGCGAAATTCCTGTAAAGCTTGTTCTCTATTTTTTCTTCCTTTTAAGAGATCTTCTTGTCTTCTACCGAGTTGTTTTAATTCTTCGGCCAAAGTATTCTGTAAAGCAATTTCTCGTTGGGTTTTATCTAATTCTAATTGTCTTTCTTGTTTTTCTTTGAGCAGAGCATTTTCTTTCTTTTTCAGTTCTTCTTCGTGTTTTCTTTTCTTGTCGTTTATTTCAGCTTCTATTCTTGCTTTTTCTTCATTCGCTCTCTTTTCGATCAATTGCCGCTGTTCGGTATCTTCTAAGGCAATCGCGGCTAATTTTTTTTGCTTTTCTTCTTCGATAAGTTTAGCTTGGTTAGCTAGTCTTTCTTGTTCGAGGTCATTCTCTTTTTGTAATTTCTCAATCTCTTCTTTTTTCTTTTGCTCAGCTAATTCATTTTGTTTTTTTTGATTGGCTAAGGCTTCTTCGGCTCGTTTTTTGGCTTCTTCAATATTTTTCATCTTTAATTGGAAAATTCTTTCTTGTTCTTCTTGTAAAGCCTTTTGTCTAGTTTCTTCAGCTTCTCTT